>FTCV01001729.1_pt1 | contig 14214 bp, 15 predicted proteins | sample 1639691 | NCBI WGS metagenome assembly FTCV01 (sample SAMEA3914864, study PRJEB12502) | metagenome | biome: forest; material: soil | place: USA | collected 2012-03-12 | depth 0.3 m
GCGAAATGGTCGATCTCCTCGAGGAGATGAACGTCGACATCTTCTTCGTCGTCGGCGGCGATGGCACGCTGCGCGGCGCCGGAGCGATTGCGGACGAAATCCGTCGGCGCGGCCTACGCAAGGCCGTCGTCGGGATTCCGAAGACGATCGACAACGACATCATGTATCTCGACAAGAGCTTCGGCTTCGAGACCGCCTTCGCCATGGCCGTGCAATCGGTCAAGTGCGCGCACGCCGAAGCGACCGGCTCGTACAATGGCGTCGGGCTCGTGAAGCTGATGGGGCGCGACTCGGGCTTCATCGCCTGCTACGCCGCCCTCGCCGGAAGCAACGTGGATTTCGTCCTGATCCCAGAGGTGGGCTTTGAACTCGAAGGCTCGGCCGGTCTGCTCGAAGCGCTCCACTACCGGGTCGCGAAACGGAAGAATGCCGTGATCGTCGTAGCCGAGGGTGCCGGTCAGCATCTGCTGGATTCCTCCGGCAAAACCGACGCCAGCGGCAACCGCCTCCATGGTGATATCGGTCTCCTGTTGCGCGATCGCATCTCCGCCTCTTTCCGGGAGCGCAAGATTCCGCTGACGCTGAAGTACATCGATCCGAGCTACCTCGTGCGCAGCGTGCCAGCGAATGCACAGGACAATGTGTACTGCTCGCAGCTCGCCCAGAACGCCGTACATGCGGCGATGGCAGGAAAGACCTCCATGCTCGTGGGCCGCTGGCATTGCTCGTTCGTGAATCTTCCGCTGGAACTCGTCACGCACGGCCGCCGCAAGGTGGATCCGCGCGGCGAACTCTGGCACGCGATCCTCGAGTCGACCGGCCAGCCCGCGCGGTTATATAACGCCTAAGTTCGGCTAAGTTCCCGGGAAAGCCGCGCGCCGGTCTCGGTGCATGGCATTATCCAGGCATCGAAAAGGACGCCCACACTACGCACTTACACTTATCCCACGCCGGGGCTTAGCATCGAAAATGCAATTTCCCATGGCGTTCCATGGCTGGCGCCACGACTTACTGCTTGCACCACCCTGCGCCCTACACTTCTATCCTGCGCCTGGATTCCTTATGAGAGAAGTCATCATTGTTGCATTACTGGTTATCGGAGCATGGCTCTACGTGGAGAACTCCAACAAGACCCAGGATCTGGCCGCCGCGCGTGCACAGGCAGAGCATTCCGAACGGAGCAAGGCGGAGGACGACCGGGCAAAGGCGGAGGCCGATCGACTGAATACCGCCACGAAGACTACCGCCGAACTTCGCAATCAGATCGCCGACAACCAGGCCCAGATTGCCGATTTGAAGAGCCAACTGGAGGATGCAAAGCGGCAGATCGCCGATCTCACTGGCAAACCCAAGAGCTGGGTGCAGGACCGAATCGAAGGTTCTAAGTCAGCCCTCGAGGCCACTCCCGCACCTGCGGCATCGGTCCGCCCCAGAGTGGTGGGAGGCTGGCGCGATGCCTACGGCTACTGGCACGCTTATTAGAGTTGCACAGGGATAGCGGCTTATGGCCGCTCGGAGCGTTTACGGCCAACTCGCCGCGCCAAGCTTACTCGCTCTGGCTCAGCCGCTTCTTTGGTGCATCCGCCAGCAATGCATGGGCTTCGCGAAGGATTTCAGGGACCTGCTTCGCGAAGGGATAGCCATCGAGTGCTCCCGCCAATTCCTGCTCATCGAAATTCGCGGCGTTCACGCCGGGGAACCAATGCCCGGCGTTTCCCATGAGGTTGTAACGCATCTTCCCCCACTCCACGAGATCGAGTGATCGCGCGTAAGTCCAGAGCCGCAGGATTTCCTGCACATTGATCTCACCGGGCAGATCGACGTAATTCGGAAGGCCGTCGCTCCAGCTCTTGCACCAGTCCGAGCCGAGCTTTCGGTCCATCTCTTCCCGCAGGCGCTTCTCAACCGGCGCCACGGTCTCCGCAGCCCGATCGTAAAATTCAAGGGCAGCGATGTGCTCATCGAAATCGCCCGGGCGCGCCGCGCCAACGCTCAGCGTGTGGACCTCAGGGCGCGCGAGGCAGTAGAGGTCATTGAAGATCATGGGCGACAGCGGGCGACACAGCTCGGTCATCAGGGCAGGCGGTTCATAGAGCTTCCCGCCTTTGTCACTGGGAGAAATGATGAAGACGCCCATGTCTCGCGCCGTGGCGGCTTTCACTGCGGGCCAGTTCAGGTCATTGACGAAATACCAGTGCAGATTGACGTAATCGAAGCCGTCGCTCTCAATCGCGCGCAGGATCAGGTCGCAGGTCGCGTGCGTCGAAAAGCCAATGTGCCGGCAGCGCCCCTCCCGCTGTAACTTCCGCGCCGCGTCGAGGCAGCCGCCCTTGCGCATCGACCATTCCAGTGTTTCCGCGTTGTTGATGCCGTGCAGTGAAAGCAGGTCGACATAGTCCAGCTTCAGGTAACGCATGGACTGGTCGAAGGTCTTCAGAAAGTCGTCCGCACTCGGCGCTGGCGCCACCTTGGTCTGAACGATGAGCTTTTCCCGTGGCAGCCTCGGCAGGATCCAGCCCAGCTGCATCTCGCTACTGCCGTAGCCGCGCGCCGTCTCGATGTGATTGATCCCGAGCTCGAGCGCGCGAAGCACGGTCGCCTCTAGGTTACGCTGCCCATCCTCCGAAACCTCCTCGGGCTTCACGTCGCTCCAGCTTTGCTGGTAACGCATGCCTCCACAGGAGAAGACGGGCATTTGCAAACCGGTACGGCCAAAGCGGCGGGTTTTCATTGACCAAAGTTTGGGTGGCTCTCCGCCGGGAAGGCAACATAGATTCGTGTAAATGGTTCGCGTCCTGATCGTCCTCGTCGTGCTGGTCGTGCTCGGGCTCGTCATCTGGCTGTTGTGTCCAGCTTTGCGCAGCCGCTTTGCCAGGGTGGTGGAAATACAGCCGCCCGATCACAACGACCGCGTCGCTTATGCGCGCTGGCGCTCCGGCCCTCGCCTGGCTGCGGCATTTGCGGAAGCTGCGGTGGGCTATCCTCCAGACGAGATATTCCTGCGCGCCTTCAAACGCGAAGGCAGCGTCGAACTATGGGCGCGCAAAGGAACTCCGGCATTTCGGCTCATTCGGAAGTATCCCATTACCGCTGCTTCCGGCCAGCCCGGCCCGAAGCGGCGGGAAGGCGACCGCCAGGTGCCAGAAGGCTTCTACGAGATCGAGCATTTCAATGCGCACAGCAAATTTCACCTCTCACTCGGCTTGAATTACCCCAACGAATCGGACCAACTGCGCTCCGATCCCGTGAATCCGGGTTTCGATATCTATCTCCACGGTGGGGACTTTTCAGTGGGCTGCATCGCCGTGGGCGACGAGCCGATCGAAGAAATCTTTCTCTGTGCCGTCGATACCCGGGCTCACGGTCAGAAACGGATCCGGGTGCATATCTTCCCTGCGGTCATGGATAGCCCGGACTGGCCGCAATTCCTCGACGAATGGGCGGCCAAAAAGCCAGAGCTCCCGTCCTTTTGGGAAGAGCTGCGGCCTGCATACGAAGACTTTGAAAAGACCCGGCAAGTTCCCGAAATCGGGGTCGAGCCGTGCGGACGCTACCACGTCGAACTCACGTTCGAGTGATCAGGTCGCGACGAGATGGGCGATCACTTCGATTTCCGCCGTCTGCGGGAACATATCGACCGGAGTCACCGCTTCGAGGCGGTACGCGCCACGGCAGAGGAGGCCAAGATCGCGAGCGAGAGTTGCCGGATTGCATGAGACGTAGAGGATCTCGGATGGCCGGGATCCCATCAGCAGATCAGCCACCCGGGGCGCAATGCCGATCGCTGGTGGATCAAGCACGACAGTCGTGGTCTGCGGATCATTCGCCGCAAGAATCTCGCCGAGAAAAACGCTCACGTCGCCTGCGATATAACGCTCGTGCGCGTCAGCGGTGCGGCGAGCCTGTTCGATGGCATGCGTATTTTCCTCGATCCCGATGACAGCTGGAAAGCGGTCCCCGAGACGCTTCGCGAAAAAGCCGGCGCCGCAATAGGCATCCACGAGCAGCGATTGATTCGGCCGTACCGTCTCTTGCACCAGGCGGATCAATTCAGCGGCAACCGCATCGTTCGTCTGCTCAAAGAAAGCGGAGCGTTCGCGCCCCCAGAGGGTGTAATCGCCATCCTGCACCACCGCGCGTCGCAACCGGGCCAGCGCTTCATTTACTTCCGGAGCAGCGATTGGACATGACTCCACATCGACGAGTTCATGCGAAGCATTGGCATAGAAGCCAGCCTGCCCGCCCTCCACGTGCACGCGAATCCGATTGCGATAGCCGTAGTCTGTGGGCGACGCTACGATCGGCCGCATGGGGACATGCTCCAGACGTCCGACCCGGCGGAGCGTCTGCTCCACCTGGCGGGATTTGATTTCGAGCTGTGCTGGATACGCGATGTGCTGGTAAGCGCATCCGCCGCAATGCCCGAAATAAGGGCAACGCGGCTCGACCCGATCCGGCGATGGGGTCTCCACAGAAACCAATTCCGCCTCGGCGAAACTCTTTTTCGAGCGCACTGGCAGCGCAGTGACCGTCTCCCCCGTGATCGTAAAGGGCACGAAAAAGACCTTCCCGGCATCCCGGGCAACGCCTTTGCCTCCGAAGGCCACGTCGGTGATCGTGAGTTTGACAGGTTCAGCAGCGCTCATTGCGAAAAGGGAAACCCCGGCAGGTACCGGTGAATAATCGTTTGTGGTGAAGAAAAAGGCTCCCGCTCCGGAAGCCCGGAGCGGGAGCCGCGAAAGGTTGAAGTTGTGAAAAGCGAAGCGGATCAGACCCGCCACGCAATGAAATCTTTAGTGGCCGTAGCTGGCGTCGTAAGTCCGGACGTAGCGATAGCGGCTTTCAAAACCGAGTTCCGGCGGGAACTCTTCATAGCCACCATGGATCCAAGGCGTCTGCAGCACGTACGGAGGACGGTAGGAGCTGCGGTAGGTCGGCGACGGGAAGGTGGCAATTTCATAGATCCCAATGCCGAAGCGGAAGAAGAACCGGCCAAGACCGCGCACGACGCCGTAGGAGCAGGCTGCGGCATTGCCATTGCGGTCATTCACCTCGGTGATGTTTTCCGAAATCTCCGACCAGCCCCAGAGCACATTGGCGAGACCCCGACCGAGCTTGCGCGTCGGACCGTAATCGTTCATTGGCGGATCTTGGATATCTGCGAGGGCCATTGCAGAAAGACTCATCACTGCAACGGCGGAAAGTAGGAGGGATTTCATGTCGGAGGAAAGGTGTTCTAAGGAAACTACATCGGCGCGTTTTTAAATTGCAACGGCCAAATTCCAGATTCCACTGCCCTAAAGTGTCATCACGCGTGCTCGTGCGGCCAGCGTGCGAGCGATTGCTCATGGAAATGCCGCCGCTTCAGGAGCCGGGGAAGCAAGCCGTATCGCGGGCTGCACAGATAGGCGATGCAGAAAAAGGAGCCCAGCACGAGGACGATACACGCGCCGGAGGGAAGGTTGAGCCAGTAGGAAAGCAGCAGACCAATGCAGGATCCGGCCATGCCCAGGAACGCACCACCCCAGAGCATCTTCGGGTAGGAATCGCACAGCAGATACATGGTCGCCGCGGGCGATATGAGAAGCCCGAGCAGCAGGATCACCCCCACGGCCTGAAGCGAGGCAATCATCGAGAGCACCAGCGAAACCATCAGGACCAGATTGAGCGCCGTCACGCGCACGCCCTGGCTGAGTGCGACGCTCGGATCAAAAAGGGTCAGCATGAGAGGACGCTGCAGCGCCACGAGCATCGGAATGATTGCCAGAGAGATCCCGTAGATGACCCAGAGATCGCTATTGGAAACCCCGAGAATGTTCCCGAACAGATAGTGCATCAGCGAAACCCGGACTTTCACCATGCTCAGGATCACGATGCCCGCCGAGAATGCGACGGTGTAGAGAATACCCAGCGCGGTGTCCTCCTTGATCCGCGAACCGCGTGCCAGCAGTTGTGCGCCGAGCGCGACGATCAGCGCCGCCACCAGCGCGCCAAAGAAGAGACCTGCCGGTGCGAGACCAAAGAAGATGACGCCGACCGCCAATCCAGGCAGCAGCGAATGGGACAGCGAATCCGCCATCAGCGCGAGCCGCCGCAGCACGACAAATGCGCCGAGAAAGCCATTGGTAAAGCCGATCAGCATGCAGGCCATCATCGAGCGCTGCATGAAGTCGTGATGAAAAGGTTCAAACAGCCAGTCCATGATCGAGTCCGGAGAAAACGCGCGTGGTGTATGCGGTACGGATATTAGCTTCGGTGAAGGCTTCGCTCACCGGCCCGGCGGCGATGAGTTCGCCATTGATCAGAATCACGCGGTCGAAGATCTCCGGCACGGTGGCCAGGTCGTGATGCGAAGCGATGACGAGCTTGCCCTGATCGCGCAGCGCACGAAGCAGACACTTCAGGTTATCCTGCGTCGGCTTATCGAGGCCGGTGAAAGGCTCATCGAAGAGAACGACATGCGCCTGCTGGGCAATGGCGCGTGCAAGGAAGGCACGCTGCTGCTGACCTCCTGAAAGCGCGCTGATCTGCCGATTTGCGATCGGTTCCAGATCCATCGCAGTAAGGGCCGACTCCACTGCCTTGAAATCCTCTTGCCCAAAGCGCCGCCACCAGCCGACACGCAGGTAGCGCCCCATTTCCACGATCCCGCGTACGGTCGTGGGAAAATCCCAGTCGATCTGCTCGCGCTGCGGCAGATAGGCGAAATCCTGCGTCGCACTCTTCACCTCTCGTCCATGGAAATGAATCGTCCCGGTTTCCTTTGGCACGAGTCCGGCGAGCGTCTTCAGCAGGGTTGATTTTCCAGCCCCATTCGGTCCGAGAAGCGCAACGCATTGGCCGCATCCCACTTCAAAGGAGATATGATGCAGGGCCGGGATCCGGTGATAGCTGACGGTAAGATCGCTGACCTGGAGCCGATGTGTCGACACGGTCTTTGCAGGAGGCGGAGTTTCGATCTTGGTTTCCATGACGGTGCCTACTCGAATGTCACAACCTCATCGGTCTGGCCTTTGCCCCAGACGGTCTTGTCCACATCCTGGCCGCTCGGATTCTGAAACTGCACCCGCATCGCCGAGGGAGCATCACCCGGCCAGTCGATCTGGAACTTGAGGTCTATGCCCTCTTTTGGATAACGCAGGGTCAAATCGTGGCTGATCTCCGCGGTAGGTTTCGTTTCGTTCCAGATCTCTTTTCCCAGGGACAACACACGAAAGGAGGTCGGCACTTGGGTGAAGGACAATTGCAAATGGATGTCCTTCGTTTCGACTTCTTGCTGCACCGCTTTCACGGGCTCCACAAGGATCTGCGCGTCCGCCTGCCGGGTCAATTTCCAGAGTGGAATCCCCAGCAAAAGCAGCGCAACGAAGGCGATGAGCGCCCGGAGTAACGGTGAGCCGTGCACGGTCGAATCAGGGTTTTGGTAAGAGCGGCGCCCTCCGCTTCGGCCTCTCAAGCCCAACCTCACAGCTCCCGGGGAAAGCTTGGAAGCAAACTGGCGTGCTGGGCGAAAGGCGAATGAAGTGCATGGACGCTCGGATATGCGCAACCTGCGGAATGGAACACACAAATGCAACTCTTTTGCATGAGTGTCCACTGGCGAAAAATCGGCCGTTGCCACTCCGAAGTCTACTTCCGCCTCGTTACCTCTTCGCCTTACCGCAGCAAGAAACAGGGGATTATGAGTCCCCTGCTCTAACGTCCCTGCCCCATCGGGATTGCCTTTTCATTCGGGACGGCTATCCAGAACGCCATGCTCACGAAGACCTCTCTTGTCGCCGGGCTTCTGCTCTCGCTTGCCGCCTCCGGATTCGCGGATCTGCACTGGGACAAGCCGATCCAGGAATTCAAATGCACGCCGGACGACAAACACGTCGAAGCCCACTACACCTTCAAGAATACGGGCTCCACGACCGTGACCGTTAAAACGGTCCGCACGTCTTGCGGCTGCACCACCGCCAAGCTCGACAAAAAGGTTTACCAGCCCGGCGAGACTGGCGAAGTCGTCGCCAACTATGCTTTTAAAGGCGCCACCGGCCAGCTGCGCAAGCTCATCACGGTCATCAGCGACGATCACCCGGATCAGCCCGTCACCCTCGATCTGCGCGTCTTCGTTCACGAACCCTTCGAACTTAAACCGGCGCTCGTTTACTGGCGCTCAGGCGATGCCGGTGAAGCGAAGTCCGTGCAGGTGCTGGCGACCGGCTATCCCGTCAAAGTGAAGAGCGTCTCTACCTCGAACCCTCGCTTCACGACCACGCTGGAAACCGTCAAACAGGGCGAGGAATACACCGTTTCGGTCAAGCCAGCCGACACCGCACAAAAGGAAGCAGCCGAGATCAGTGTGCTCACGGATTATCCGCCGGAAAACCCGCGCGTTTACACGATTCACGCCCGCGTGAAGTAGCCCGACCGATCTTCGATCGATGTTCGCCGTCATCCGTCAGGCGCTGCTGCTGCTAGGCATCGCCCTGCTTCCCGCCCTCGTCTCTGGAGCGATCCAGCTCCGCTGGCACCACGAGGAACCGCTCGCCCCGGATGAGGTGCGCCCAGCCACCGCGCGGTCCTGGGGAAAGGAAGCGCTCTTCGTCGATGCCCGCCCAAAGCAGCGCTTCGATGCCGGGCACATCAAGGGCGCAATCCTGCTCAATAACGAAGACTGGGACAGTCTCTCCACGAAGTTCATCGACGCCTGGGATCCCGATCAAAAGATCGTCGTTTATTGCGACGGCGGAAGCTGCGAAGCCAGCCGCGAAGTCGCCGAGCGGCTCAAGCGCGAATTCCAGATCAAGAATATCTACATCCTCAAAGGAGGCTGGCCCGCATGGCAGGCACAGTAAAAACCGCAGCGATATGGCTGCTCAGGCTGGGAATCGGCGGGATCTTCGCCTTTGCCGGAGTGGTGAAGATCTGGGATTTCAAGGCAGGCGATTGGGCGACGCAGGACTTCGCCCTCGCCGTGCAGAACTTCCAGCTGACGACGTGGACGATCTCGATCCTCATCGCAGTTTACCTGCCCTGGCTCGAACTCGCCGCAGGTGTGGCGCTCATCCTGCGCAAGCTCGAAAACGGCGCTCTGGCACTGCTCGGCCTGATGACGCTCGGCTTTCTCGGCGCCATCGGCAGCGCCTGGGCTCGCGGACTCGACATCACGTGCGGCTGCTTCGGAAAGGAAAACAACGCGACCAATTTCCCGCTGCACATCGCGGGCGACGCCGCTTTACTCGCCGCCATCGTCCTCCTGGCGGTGCTCCTCCGACGAGGCGAATCCCCGCGTACCAGCCCCCGGCATATGGTGAATAGCGGCGGTGACGCCCTTTGACCAAACGCGGAACCTAACCGACAATAACAGGCGGCACCCATGCGAAACCTGATTTCCAAATCGTTGCCAATCGCCATCGCCGGCCTGCTGGGCGGCGCGCTTCATGCCGAGCCTGCGGCAGTTCCAATCAGCCAGGCCGTCCGCGCAACGGGGCTGGACTGCAAGCTCACCGGCGACAGCCGCGAGCACCTGACGCTCGACGTCTCGAACAAAAATGCTGCCGCCAGTCGGGTGGAAATCCCCGCTGGCGCCGTATGCAAGGCACCGAATGGCGATCGCGTCATCGTGCTGCGCACCACGCAACTCGACGTCGCGCCCGGCAGCACTTCGGAAGCGCAGATTCCCACGGCCGCCCTGTCCGCTAAGAACCCGGCATCGTCCGTAGCCTTCGAACCCGCCGTCGAGACCGAGCCAAAGCTCGCTCCCCTTCTCAAGTATCTCTCCACCAAAAACGATGTTCCACGCGCCACGAGCCAGCTCATCGCGCTGGCCCTGCTTGAGGACATCAATTTCACCCAGTGGCAGCAATTTCTCGCACCGGAGCGGACCGGCGAACCGGCAGGCCAAACGCATCCGACTCCAGCCGAAATCACGCAGGCCATTGATGCGCTCGGCGTGCTCCGCGAAATTAGCCCGGACAAGACATTCGCCCTGGCCAGCGACTCCGAGCTCAAGCTCCGCGCGCTCCGCAATCCCTGGTGCCGCGCGAAGGCGATGCAAATCTACGGCATGACCATCCCCGGCGACGCTCCGCCCGGAGCCGTCCCGCCCGACCTTGGCCAGCTGCTGCATACCAAGCCCGGCGATAACTGCCCAATCTGCCGAATGCGCGCTCAGATGCAGGCCCCGCCAAGCGACTTATAGGCCGCCCTCTCATCCGGCAGGTTTCGTCGTCTTAGGCCTGCGATCGAAGCGATCATTTACTTTGCGGCACCTCCGGCACCGCATCCGCCGCCGCTTTAAGCACCGCCAGGACTTCCGCGATCCGTGCCGGGTTATTCTTACCATCAACGCTTTCGTAGGATTTCTCGATCTGCCGGTTCATCTCCTCGGCAGCGGTGCCGGAGAGCATCCATCCGAGCGGCAGCGGCACCTGCGATGGCGACAGCCCAAAATAAAAGCTGTTCCGGAAATGCTGGGCCTGCTGAAGCGCGATCTGCGCATAGCTATTATGGGCATCGCGCGTTGCAAATAGTGCCGAAAGCGGTGCGATGAAATCCTCCAGAAAAGTGGATGGCTGGTGCCTTCGCATTTCCAGGCTCATCGAATCGTGCAGCGACTCCATTTTACGCCCTCCATGCGGGCTGCTCGAGGGATCGTTGCTAATCATGATGATATACGGCTGCACATCCGTGATCTTTTCCCTGGCGATGATATCCTCGATCCCGCGTAGGATCTCCGTCGCCGTCGTGGAGCCCGAATTCTCGAAGTAACCTCCATCCACAATGTGGGTACCGTTGGCGAACCGTCCGGCGGGACTGATGTAAGTAAACCGGGCGCTGCCATGTGCCGCAGTACTCAAGGCGACCTCGCATCCCGCCGATTCCCCGGGCAATCGATGGGCAGTAAGTCTCGCCAAGTCGATCGCATCAGGAAAATGTCCATCGACCACGAGATTACTTGCGACAATCCGCTGCCCGGTTTCGACCTTGGTGCCATTGAGAAAGAGCGCTGGCAGCCAGTCATCGTCGTTCGGATTGGCATTCCGCCACAAGCTGTCGAAATTCGAAGCCAGCTCATCGTTTCCCAGAGATTCTCGCCCTGCCTTCTCCCACGATTTCTCCAGCCACTGCCCTCGATCCAGTCCGGCAAATGGAGTGGGCAGAAATCGCTGAAAGAGGTCCGGGTAAAGGAACGCCGCCATGACCGGAGCGAGAAAATCTGTGCCAAGCATGGCCTGAGTCTGATGCGTGTCTTCCCCCGTCCACAGCCGATAGGATGCTGCCTGAGCGGTCAACAGATTCACCGGCCGCGCCACGCCGGCCGGAAGCCTTATCGACTGCGGCGGAGCCTTTGGCATCACACGCCTCACCGTAGCGAGCTTTGCATCAAACACCGCCGCGCCCACGCTCCCGCCAGAGACACCGCTGATTGCAAAAAGGTGATCGGCGAAATCCGATCCTGCTCCATGCGACTTCTCCTCCAGTGTGCCGAGAACCGTGGCGGTCCAATACGCCGCGCGAATGCCGCCTCCTTCGGTCGCGACGATGAATAGCGGGTGTTGATGCTCGGGTTGTTTCGACACGTGCTCGTGCCAGCGTTGAAAAGCCTCCTCGAGCGTGGGGCGCTGGATCCCGAGCGGTGGGACCGTTCGCACCGGGTGATTATCGTTCCACAGACTGCACAACGCGATCCAAAGCAGTGCCGCAGTGATGACCGGAAACCGGATCCACGACGCCACATAGATCGCAATCCCGCCAAAGACGACCCATGTCGCGGCCGAAAACAGCAGCACCCCGGCAGTCCCGATCGACCCGCCAAAAAGAATCGGGTTCCAGCTAAAGAGAACCAGCAGTGCGACCGACATCATCACCATCCCGGTGAGCGCCCACCGCGTGGATGCGTCTAATTGCTTAAACCCGCTACGCCGATGGCCGATACGCGTCACCGGGTCTTCCTTGCACCGGCATGCAAAAAAGATGACTAGGGCAACCGCGATCATTGCCGAGCCGGCCGCATACATCTTCAAAAAATGGGGCGGCATTGCTCCGACATCGTAAGTCTTCGATGCCTTGGCAAAACCCAGCGCAAGGATCAGGAACGGCGCCGCGCCGAGGATCCGCGGCAGCCAGATCACCAGAAATGGCCTGAGCTTCCTCTGGATCCACCGGCCGCCGTCGTTCAAACGCCTGACATACGGAAAGTCGATGTATAGGAGGACCCGGACCGTGTACCAACTCGCGAACGCCCAGGTAAAGGCACCAGCCATCGCCGCGACAAAGCGCATCATCGCTTGCTGAAAGGTAAAACTGGAGGGCACATCCTCACCCAGCGCCCGCAGGACCTCGATCCCCTGATCTTCCCGGCAGAAGATATACAGACCAATCAGTGCGACGATCACCGCAAATCGGCAAACCTTCAGTTCGTCCCAAGCGCTCAGGATTTCGCGCCAGATCCCCGGCGCCGCCGCCGCGTTTCGTTCTTGGTTCATAGGCTCGCAGTCTCCCTGGAAAGTAATGAAAACAATGCACCGAAGCCTTCCGCACCCAGCTTCGCTCACTTTCGAGAACTGGCAAAGCGGTCAGTGAAGTAAAGAGGGAAAAACCCGCAAACCGAAATGTTGCTTTTAACTTAACCGTTTTTGAACAATCCACGACTGGACGCGATCCAACCCTCTCGCTAAAGAAAAAGTCATGCCTGAGCGCGTAAAAAGAGATTCGATGAGTCCTATCCCGGAATGGCATCGTGCCCGTCCACTCGCCGGATAAAGTATCAAAGAAGCCACGCGTTCCAGCATTCGTTCTCAACAGATCCGTCTTAGTTCCCCAAAACGTTTTGCTTCCGGGCAACCTTTCGTCTTTTTCCCTTTCTTCTTTCTTCGGTCCTTTTTTCAACTCCGGAATCACTCCCGCGAACCCAACCCATTCCCATGATTACCCGCCGTACAGCCATCAAGAACATCGTTCTGACCACGGGCGCAGTCGCGCTCGCCCCTACCCTTCACGCGCAAGCCCCGGCGACACCTGCCGAATCCGAAGGCGTCTTCAAGCTCCCTCCGCTCGGCTACGATTACGATGCGCTTGAGCCTTTCATCGACGCGGAGACGATGAAGATCCATCACGACAAGCATCACGCCGCTTACGTCGCGAAGCTCAACCAGGCCATCTCCAAGGCTCCGGGCCTCGAGAAAAAGCCGATCGAAGAGATCCTCGCCAATCTGGATTCCGTTCCCGAAGAAATCCGAAAGGACATCCGCAATCAGGGCGGCGGCCACGCCAATCACTCGCTATTCTGGCAGATCCTGAAGAAAAACGAGGACGGCAAACCAGTCGGCGAACTCGGCAAGGAAATCACGAAAGCCTTCGGTTCGTTTGACGATTTCTGGAAGATTTTCGCTGAAACCGGAACCAAGGTCTTCGGCAGCGGATGGGCATGGCTGGTCTGGAAGGACAAGAAACTCGTCGTCGAACCCTCGGCCAATCAGGACAGCCCGCTCAGCACAGGCGGCCAGCCGCTCCTTGGCCTCGACGTGTGGGAACACGCTTACTACCTCAAGTACCAAAACCGCCGCGCCGATTACATCAAGGCCTTCTCGAATGTAATCAACTGGACGGCGATCAACGACCGGTTCAACAAGATCGCCTAAGCGATTTGCTCCACATCGACCTGCGCCTCTCGAATCCACCACCCCTGTGATTTACCGCACCGCTTTCTGTCTCGCACTGGCCGCAGCCTCCCTGCTTCCAGTGCCACCGCTCTCAGCTCAAACGCCTGTCACCGTCCGGCGTCTTCCGCGCAATGGCATCAAGCCATCTGTCACTATCGACGCGGCGGGCACGCTGCACGCCGTCTATTTCTCCGGAAAACCGGAGGGAGGCAATGCGTTCTACTGCACTTCTAAGGATGGCGGCGCGACATTCGGTGCACCAATTCAGGTCAATTCCCAGGCAGGTTCAGTCGTCGGCATTTCTTCGATCCGCGGACCGCAACTTGCCCTCGGCAAGGGCGGACTAGTCCACGTGCTCTGGAACGGCGCGCCCGGCGCAAAACCTGCCGCGCCGCTGAATCCCGCGATGCCGGCGGATTCCAAATACAACGGAACTCCGCTGCTCTACACGCGCTTCGATCCAGCGCGCCATGCCTTCGAACCACAGCGGAATCTGATGCAGAAGACCTGCGCGCTCGATGGCGGCAGCGCACTCACAGCGGACGACGCGGGCAATGTCTTTGCA
>FTCV01001423.1_pt1 | contig 14204 bp, 11 predicted proteins | sample 1639691 | NCBI WGS metagenome assembly FTCV01 (sample SAMEA3914864, study PRJEB12502) | metagenome | biome: forest; material: soil | place: USA | collected 2012-03-12 | depth 0.3 m
CCTCATTGGTTCTGGCCAAACACCCGCAGCGCCGCCTGCCCGGCTGGATTCAATTTCGAAGAGACCATCCAAGCGATCTGGCGCACCGATAACTGACTAGCGGACTGAGTCAGATCGGGGAGTCCTGAAGGAGATCCATTTTCTTCAGGGTAAAATACGCGCCGATCAGGATTCCGATCGAAATGAATCCGCGAAAGCCATACTCTGAGAAATCATCCACCCAGAGGACGATAATACAGACGGCCGCATGCGTGCACGTGGAGATAAAAAAGAGTTTTACCTTTGAATCGCCGGTGTAAATCAGGCGATAGAACGTCCAAAAATGAATCAGGACGCAAGGTATTCCAAACAGCATGAGGAATGAGCCGATAAATAGGTAAAACCACCCGAAGGTCAATTCCAGCAGGGTTCCCGAAAATGAATTCCCAAAGCCGAGTGGAAAAGCGGTGAGAGTGTAGCCAGCGGTCGCTGAGGCCTGGAAGAGCAGAAGCGCGCCCAGGAGGGAGACCGCACCATCAATGAAGCCGGAGAGTGGGTAATCTTTCTCGGAATTCCACATATGGCCAACATCCGCTTTCTCCTCGATGATCGCAATCGGCTTATGTGGCGCGCAGATCTGCATGCTTCTTTTGACAGGACTAACTCCGATGGCCCCGATCAAAGCATCGTGAGATAGGCCTCTTCCATCTCCCGCGCAAAGCCGGCGGCGTCGCGCAAGGGCGAACGCTCCATCCGCTCACGCAGGCTTGCGCGCAGCGCTCCAAGACGATCCACGTCATTGGCGAGGCCGAGCGCGATTTCCACATATTGTCGGTCGTCCCGGGCAATCATATCTGAGAGGCCCAGGTTCGAGAGAATGCTGCAACCGCCGCGACCGACCACGGTCTTGCCTGAAAGCGTCACCACGGGCGTGCCCATCCAGAGCGCATCGCAGGTGCTGATGCCGCCCGCGTAGGGAAATGGATCGAGGCCGATGTCGATGCCACCCCAGGTTTTCATATAGTCGGCGGCAGACTGTTTTCCGTAAAAACGCACGCGACTGCGATCGACGCCGTCGTGCGCGAGATGCTCGACGATGCGGGATCGAGTGCTGCCTTCTGGCGCATATAGGACCAGATCGGCGCCGGGCGCTGCGGCGAGGATCTCACCCCATAAGTCCAGCGCTGGTTTCGAGACTTTAGCCAGATCATTTAGACAGCCAAAAGTCACGCGACCCGGATGCGGCGGTGGCGCCTTAACCGGCCTCGCGATGTCGCCGGCCAGAGGCTCATAACACCAGTAGGTTCGGGGCAATCGCACCGTCTTTTCGGTATAAACAGAGAGATCGGCGCCGGCGGGATCAAGATAGGGATCGCTCAAGCGATAGTCCATGGCTCCCAGCCCGGTCGTGCTGCAGAAGGCCAGGTAGGCGACTTGAATCGGCGCTGGTTTACGCGCGAAGACAAGCAGGCGGTTTCGGGCCATGTGCATCGTCAGGTCAAGAAGGATATCGACTTCATCCGCGCGAATGCGCTCGGCTGCCTCCTCGTCGCTGAGTCCGGTGATATCGCGCCACCCATCGCTGGCGCTGCGGATTTCTTCCGTCAGGGCATCGGGCGCCCAGGTATCGGAGTAACAAAATATCTCGAAGCGCTCGTGGTCGTGGCAGCGCAGGAGCGGCAGGAGATTCTGCCCGACGACGTGCCGGCGAAAATTGGAGGACACGTAGCCGATCCGCAATCGTCGATCCGCCGGGGAGCGGCTTCTGGTCGGCGGGGCGACGGCTTTCAGCGGTTGTCCATGAAGGCGATCCCAGCGGCGGGCTTCCTCCACGATCGACGCCGCATCGCAGCCCGCTTGAAAATGCAGGGCGCACACCAGGTTGCTATGAGGAGTGGGCGAAGGCGATAGGTCGACCGCCTTTCGAAAACAAACCACGGCGTCGTCGACGAGCCCCATGCCCTTGCGGCAACTTCCCAGGCTGTTGTGAGCTGACGCGAGATTCGGATCGATCATCAGTGCGCGCTGGCAGGCCTCCACGGCTTCGTCGAGGCGGCCGATGGCCCCGAGCGCGTCTCCCAGATTGCCAAACGGCGCCGCCTGGCGGGGATCGAGCCGGATGGCTTCCCGGTAACATCCGATCGCTTCTTCCGTTCGCTCTCGGTCGGTTAAGACGTTTCCCAGATTGTTATGAGCTGCAGCGTCCTCCGGTGCGAGGCGGATCGCTTCCCGGCAGGCAGTCATGGCATCGTCGAGCTTGCCAGCGCGCCACAGTGCATTTCCGAGATTGCTGAAGGCAGCGGCGAAGTCCGGCTTGACTCGAACGGCTTCCCGATAACACTCGATCGCTTCAACATTCCGGCCAGCTGCCAACAGCACACTGCCGAGTTCGTTCCATGTCGCGAAAAGCCGTCGATCCAATCGCAGCGCCTCGCGATAGGCAGAAATGGCTTCGTCGGGCTGACCATTGGCAGCCAGAGCGTCGCCGAGGTTATGCTGAAATCCGGCGGTCAGCGGGTTGATTTTGCTCGCTCGGTCGTGGGCGGCAACGGCATCAACGAAGCGCCCCATTGATTTATAAGCGCGCCCCAGATTTGACCAGGCGGCCGCGTAAGCCGGCTGCAACTCCAGGGCCGATTTAAATGCCTCGACTGCGTCGTCAAAGCGTCCCAGGCGATGGAACAAAGCGCCGAGGTTGTTCCGGGCTTCTGCCAAGTTTGGCTGGAGTTCGATCGCTCGCCGGTACGCGTCAGCCGCCTCGGCAAAGCGCCCGATGGCTTGCCAGGCGTTGCCGAGATCGGCCCAGGCATCTGCTCGTTCCGGGGCGGCGACCGTTGCCCGTTGTAACAAATCGGCGGCGACCCCGGGTTGCCCAACCTGGCTTGCGAGGAGCCCGTAAAAGTGGAGCGCATTGGCGCGCCCGGGAGCCTCGGCCAGCACCTGACGATAGATCGCCTCGGCCTCAGCCAAGCGTCCGGCCCGATGATGTTCGCAAGCGGCGGCCATCATGGCATCCAGCGACTGCGTCTTCAAAATATCTTCTCCGGTTGAAGATGTGTCACGCGTCGAAAAGATTGTTAATCCGGCGATTTGGACTCATGGTCGGTTGCGCTGGCGCGCTTCTCGTCTTCCTTCGCCCCGGTTTCGTCGCCTTTGGCCTTTTTTGCTTTCGCTCGCAACTCGAAGCTGTCGCCGGCGCTGTTGTTGCCGTCGTCAAACTCGATGGCCTTGGTGAAGTCGGCGATGGCTTCGTCGTATTCTTTCAGATCGATCTTTAAGGCGCCTCGTTCATGGTAAGCCATTCCAGACTTCGGGTTTAGCTTCAGGATCACGTCATAGATTTTCAGGGCTTCGGTCTTGCCGCCTTTCATATCCAACTCCCGGGCTCGCCAGATGGCTCGGTCGGAAACGAAGAAGCGGGCATCTTTTTCCTTCTTGGCGTCCAGCGCCGCTGCAGCCTTGAAGTCGTCTTCACTGCCCTGTGCATTCCCGAGAAAGATGCGAACGGCGCCACGGCCGATCCATGCATCGAAGTTCTTGGGGTCCTGCGCCACGATCTGAGAAAGCTCCTTCTCGGCCCCGGAAAAGTCCTCAGCATTGATAAAAGCCTCCGCGGACAGCTCGAGTTTCGCCATGGAGCGAGTATCCGGCTTCGGTTTCGAGCAACCCGCCAGGACCAGCATCGCCAGGATGAGGAAGCGCAGCAAATCTTTGCAGGGGCCAGAGAGAAGGGGAATCATGCAGCGGGTTTGGCAAAAGGAGTCGCACAAAGATGCGTCACCGGCTAGTCTCGACCGAACTCCAACCCCACGGCTGCGTTGCCGATGACCTTGCCCCCGCGAACCCCATGAAAACGAGAATTCGCATTCTCGTCGTGGACGATCACGCGCTCATGCGTCTGGGTCTCGTCGAGGCGATTCTCAATGATCCGCACCTGGCGCTGGTGGGCGAAGCGGCCAATGGGGAAGAGGCGCTGCGGCTTTATCGGGAACATACGCCGGATGTCGTGACCATGGATTTCCAGATCCCCGGACCCGATGGAGCCGAAACGACGGCGCAGTTGCGGAGCGAGTTTCCAGCGGCGCGGGTGTTGATGCTCTCCGTCTTCGAGGGCGAAGAAGACATTTGGCGGGCGGTGGAGGCGGGGGCTCAAGGCTATGTCTCGAAATCGGCCTGCATTGACGACGTTCTGGCCGGCATCCGCGAGGTTTTCGCGCACGGCTCGTATTTTCCCCCGGCCATTGCCGCCCGGCTGGAGCAGCGCCGCGCCCGGGCTGGGTTGAGTGACAGCGAGCTTCAGGTCCTGCGTGAGATCGTGGCCGGCCGGAGCAACAAGGAAATCGCCACCGCGCTCCACATGTCCGGCGCGACGGTGAAGGTACGCATATCCAGTATCCTGGAAAAACTCGCCGTGGCCGATCGCACCCAGGCCGCCATCGCTGCGGTGCGGCGGGGCATCGTGCGCCTGTTGGAAGGCTGAGTCTGGGGCGCTGCGGAAAGCTTGACCTCTCGTGAGTACGGCTCACTATCGCGAGCCATGTCATTCTGGCCCTGCGTTTCGGCGGCCCTGCTGCTGCCCCTTTCCGCACTCACTGCGCCGGCGACGCCGCTTACCGTCGAGCTCAACAAAGATGTTTCTTTGGAATTAGTCGAGATCGCTCCCGGCTCCTTTCAACAAGGTTCGCCGGACAAGGAGCCCGGCCGCCATCCGGATGAAGCCAGCCGGTCCGTTCGGCTCACGAAGAAATTCTATCTGGGAAAATATCCGGTCACGCGCGGGCAGTATGCAGCCTTTGCCGCCGCCACCGGCTATAAGACCGAGGCGGAATCGGGCCCTTCCGGCGGCTTCGGCTGGGATGGTGCGGCGCTGGTGCAGAAGAAGGAATACACCTGGCGGTCGCCCGGCTTCCCGCAAACGGACAAAGATCCGGTGATACTTGTCACCTATAGCGATGCCCAGGCTTTTCTTGGCTGGCTGAGCAGCCAGGCGCATCGGCGTTTCGAGTTGCCCAGCGAGGCGCAGTGGGAGTACGCCGCACGCGCCGGATCCGCGACGGCCTGGCAAAATGGGAATGACGCCGGGAAGGCCGATGCCGTCTCCTGGAACAAGGCCAATGCCGGCCAGGGCACGAAACCCGTCGGCGGGCGGCCTTTGAATGCCTGGGGGCTGGGCGACATGGCGGGCAATGTCTGGCAATGGTGCGAAGACTGGTATGGCCCGTACGCCGCCGGCGCGCAGACGGATCCCGTGCAGACCAATCCCAATCTTTCGGAGAAGCCGCGCCGGGTTTTGCGCGGCGGCTCCTGGCTGCGCGATCGCCTGGACTGCCGATCGGCCGCGCGGTACCGAAACGATGCGCGCAGCCGCAATGCGGATAATGGCTTTCGAGTGATGACCTTTGCGGCGGCGGCAGAGCCCGGGCAAAAGTCGGCGCAAGTCTTGGCGTCGCGCCGTGAGCCGGTGAAGGCCGACCTCGGGTGGTTTGCATTGGTCGCGGTCTTCTTCATTGCCATAGTTGGCATGCGCGTGATTCGTGCGGTGATAGGCAGTCTGAGCTCTTCCGGCGGAAGTTCGTCCTTTGGCGGCAAGATCGTCCGCGCCGTCGAGGACGGCTTCTGGATCGCGCCCGGGGCTTTCCCGCGCGGCGAAAGGCTCGTTTGTCAGTATAATGCCATCGGTGATGCGCGGATGATCGAAATCGTATTCGAGCCCGGACGCGATGGGCAGTTTGTCTATACTGGGCAGCGGCCGTATAACATCCGGATCCAAATGCTCGGCGCGCAGCAGGATCGCGGCGTCTTCTACGATAGCAACGTTTCACAGGATGATGGGCCGATCGTCCAGAATGTTTCGCCGCCCATGCCGCCGCCCGATCGTGAGCCGGAACGGGAGGCGCGTCCAGAAAGCGGTCCGCCGCCAGCTTACTGAAGATTAGTTTCCCGAGTGCGCGCGATCCTCTTTTGCCGTGAGCCGGCGCATGTCCGTTTCGAGGGACGCACCCGCCGTTCGCTGGCCGCCGCGGGGGTGACATGTATCATCAATGCGCCGGACTGGAACTGCGCCGTGGTGCAAATGCGCGCAGCGAACGAGCCGCTGCTGCTCATCGCTTCCGGGGCCTGGTTCACGACCGACGCCGCGCTGCCATTGGTTCCAAGCAGCGCCACGGGAAAGCCGCTTATCGCCTTTGGAGCGACGCGGGCCACGCCCATTGCCACGTGGCGTGACGAGGCGGAAAGTGAGGCTTGGACGGAATGGCAGCGAAGGACCGGCGGGAGCTTCCGGCGCAGCCTTTGGCGTACACCGCCGCTTCCCGAGCCGGCTTGTGTCTACCTGGAACCCGCAGCCGCTCGCGCTCTGGCCGCACTGGCTCTGAAGTCGGCGCAGCTTTCCTGGGCCATCTCGCAATTGGCCGATATGCAGTGCCGCGCCGCGCGTCTCGCGGAACTCGATGTTTATTTCGAGCCGCGGCTGCGCATCGTGCAGCTCGTAACGACTATCCAGATTGGCGGGGCCGAGCGGGTCACACTCGATCTCGCTGGCGAGCTCCGGCAGCTCGGCCACGCCGTCTGTGTCGCTGCCTGGGGCAAGCCCACCCGGCTAGCCTTCCCGGCGCCGGCGAATTTCGCCGATCTTTCCCATCTGCCGGTCGATCCGGAGCAACGAGCGACATCTGTCGCCAATCTCTGCGGCAGCTTTGGCGCCGACCTCGTGCACGCGCATCTCATCCGGGCGCGGGAAGCGCAGGCCATTCGCAGCCGCGGTCTGCCGCTGGTCATGACGATTCATAATATGCCGCAGTCGTGGCCGCCCGGATTAGCCGAAGCCGGCGGCGCCACCGCCGACTTGCTTCTGGCCTGTTCAGGCACGGTGGCGGCCGCCGCCGAGACTGTTATATCTGAAATCCCCATCCGCACGGTCTGGAACGGCATCGACCCGAGCTCCGCCGGCAGCACGCCGGATCGGATGGCGTCGGGCGCCGCTTTGCGAGAACAATTTGGCATTGCCGAAAACGCCTTTGTCCTGGCAGCACTGGCCAATCCTCGTCGGCAAAAGCGCCTCGATCGGCTGCCCGAAATCCTCGTCGAGCTGCAGCGCCAGTTGGGCGATCGGCGAATTGCGCATCTGCTTCTGGCTGGCGCTCCCGCCGTGGGGAATCGCGATGCAGAGGAAGCCATCGCCGCGCTGGATCAGGCAGTCGATGCGGCCGGTGTGCGTTCCGTAATTCAATGGACCGGCCCGGCGCTGGATATCGCGCCCATTCTTGCCGCGAGCGATGCGCTCGTTTCAGTCAGCGAATTCGAAGGGCTGAGTCTGGCTCATCTGGAAGGGCTGGTGGCGGGGCTCGACGTGGTCGCCACCGAAGTGGGGGGCACGGCCGAGATCGCCCGCGCCGGTCGTGGAAATGCCGCGGCGCCGCGGCTCCATCTGCTCGCGCCCAATGCGAGCGCGGCAGATGTCGCATCCACGCTGGCTCGAATCGCCGCAGAGCCAAACCGCGCGCGCGAATCCACCCTGCCCAAAAGCTTTACCCGGCGCCGCATGGCGCTGCGCTACGCCGATTTCTACGCCCACGCCGTGGAGCGCGCCCGACATCGGGAATCGCATTGCGACGGCGAAGGCCTTTGGCTGGTGACGAATAACTTCTCGACCGGTGGCGCCCAATCGAGCGCCCGGCGGCTCTTGCTCGGCCTGAGCAATCGCGGCATCAAGGTGCGGGCCGCCGTGGTGCAGGAGCAGCCGAATGGCCCTACCGTGGGGCGCAGCGCCTTGTTGGCTCGCGGCATCCCCGTGGCAGCTCTTCCGCCGCCAGGCGAGATCGAGGCGGAAAAAGCTGTTGCTCAATTGCTCGCCCGCATTGCCGAAGACCGACCTCGGGCTGTGGTCTTCTGGAATTTGTTAACCAGCTACAAATTGCTGCTGGCCGATGGGTTGCTCGACATTCCGGTTTTCGACGTGAGCCCGGGTGAGATGTATTTCGAGTCGTTAGCCGCCTACTTTGCCGCGCCGCGTGTGGGTCTGCCGTACTTGTCGCCCCGCGACTACGGGCGCAGGCTCAGCGGCTTCATCGTCAAGTACGCGGGCGAAGCCGCCCGTGCAGAAACCTGTCTGGGAATAACCGCCCGCGTCATCCGCAACGGCGTCCCGGTTTTCCCGCGTGCGGTCGAGGCGAAGCTGCGCCGCCTTAGCGATCGGCTCGTCTTCGGCACAGCCGCCCGCCTCGCGCCCCACAAACGCATCGAAGATCTCCTGTGCGCCTTCCGCCTTGCCTCGGATCATTTGCCGCCTTGCGTTCTGCGCATCGCCGGCGGACCGGAAACCGGACAATCGGAATACGCAGACACCCTGAGAAAGCTGGCGGAAGGCCTTCCCGTCGAATGGTGCGGAGAGCTCCGGGATACCTCCGCCTTTCTGCGAGATCTCGACGTTTTCGTGATGATCTCCGAACCCGCCGGCTGCCCTAACGCGTCACTGGAAGCGATGGCGGCCGGCCTTCCGATCGTCGCCACCGACGTGGGCGGAGCTTCGGAGCAAGTCATCGATGGTTATAACGGGCGGCTCACTCCGCCGCGCGATGCCGCGGCTCTTGCCGCCGCTTTGATTGATAGCGCCCGTTCGCCGGAACGTCGCGCCGAATGGGGCAGTAATTCCCGCGAACATGTCCGCAGTCGCTTTTCGCTGGAGAAGATGTTGGATGGCTACATAGCCACGCTGGGACTTGGCGAAGACGCCGACTCGGTTGCTGGCGGGTGTTCTCGTGATGGATCTACAGATTCGTCAAGCGCTGAGGAGCAAAACTCGGTGTTGTATGGCGAGGGTGTCTGTGGGAATGTAGGAGGCATAGGTTAATGCTCAGCATGAAAACGGCATCGTCCGCAAAATCCTATCAGCGCCGACGGGCGCTCATTTTGCTCGGCCTCTATGTGGCAATGACGAGCGTCGCCTGGCCGGTTCGCCGGGCGGTCGGATTCATGGCGGGTAAGCCGCTGGCCAGTCACGAGAGCCATGAAATCGCGGCCACGCTGGAGACACCGCTCGTGGGCCGCGGAAACGTCCTCTGGTGCGGCGTTTTTCAACTGGCTTGGAACCAGGCCTGTGAACAATTTTCTCATGGCATCGAGCTCATTCCGCCGAGCCCACTCGCCGTTTCGCTCAATCGGCGCGCATTTACGCGAAAGGACATCGATGCCGCGTCCATCCAGGTGGAGTCGGGCCGCGCAACCGACGTCGCTGCGCGTATCCCGACAAACAAGCGTGTGGCAAAACTGCTTGCGCCCGCAGCTCAGCCATTGCTTTCGTCGCCGAAAGATCTCGTGTGTTATGCGCGACTCGATAAGGCCCTGGATTTCCCGCAACCCTTTGGATCCTTGGGTTCATCCCCGATCGGTGGACGAAAGGTTCCGTGTTTTGGATTTTTCGAGGCCTCGTCAGCCGCAATGTGCAGCCAGGTGCTCATTCATCGCTATTCCAGCCCGGAAGATTTCGTTATCGAGCTGAAGACGAAACAGCCCGACGACATGCTGATCCTCGCCAAAGTTGCGCCCGCCGTCACCCTGGGTGACGCCGCGCGTCTGGTTTCCGCAACGCTTCGTGCGTCCCCGCCAAGCGTTTCGGCAGGCGATCTATTTGCCGCGCCTTGTATCGCATTTTCCAAATTCACTTCCTTTTCGGATCTCGAAAACCGCCAGGTGGCCGGGGCCGGCAATACCTATTTGACCGAAGCCGTGGAATTGCTGGAATTTCAAATGAACGAGACGGGCGTGAAACTCCATGGTGAGTCGGAGCTGCGGTTTGGCTGTTCCGCTCCGCCCATGCCGGAGCATCGCCTCGTCCTTAAGCCACCCTTTCTGTTGCTCATGAAGCGGCGCGATTCTTCTATCCCATATCTGGCTTGTTGGTTTGCGAATGAGCAACTCTTTAAACGAAGTGAGTGAGTCTGCCTGGGGCGAACGCGAGGATCGCTTTCGCTGCGGGCGACTCGGCAAATTTGCCACCATCCATTCTCGCTTGCGAATTTCTGTTTCTGGAAAACATTGGCCGCATGAGGTTGCCACCCACTCTCTCCATGTTGTTTGCGGCGCTGTTCCTGGGTTCTGTTGCGCGGGCTCAAGTGAGCCAAAATACGTCCACGACTGCGGTTGCCGCAGATTACACTCCGGTGTTGCTCGATCCCGCCATCTGGGCGGGTCAACCTCTTCCCGGCCAATGGCGAAATGTCTCCACCGTGGCGGAACGCGCTTTGCGCGAATTGACGACGCTCGGGCCGGTCTTTGGCGCGGCGCCGGTGAGCGTTCAGGCCTATTACCAGACGGGACAGCTCGCCCGCATCGAGGTCGTCTGGCTGGAGGCCGGTTCCTTCTTCGGTTTTCGCAAATCGGAGGAGCTGGCCTATCATGATGGCGATGGATCGAATCGGGCCAAACAGCAGCACGACTATCTCGAAGCTCGCCGGGACGAAATCAAGACCGAGGGCGCGAAGCGCAAGGAATTCGAGGCGAAATTTGCGGACTACAATCAATCGCTCCCGACGGCCATCACCGCTCTCGTCCATACCCAGCCGCGCAGTACTTCCCTGGGGCAGACTGGAGCGCTGCAGATCCCGGTGAAAGAGTGGACCGTCGGCGAAACTGTTCTGCGATTTACCGCGCAGGACCATCAACTGATCTCGCTCACCGTCCTGCCAAAAGCCGACGCCAGTCGGAAACTGGCCTCGAACGATGCCGGCGCGGATCGACGCAAACAACTGGCTGGCGCCGCACAGACGCTCCCCAATGGCGACACTGTGCTTAGCGGCGTGCCGATGTTTGACCAAGGAGATCGCGGCTATTGCGCCATGGGCACGCTGGCGATGGTCACGCAATACTATGGCTTGAACCTGAATATCGACCAATTTGCCGCCAAAGCGGGATATCGGGAAGGCGACACCGAGCATGCGAAGGTGATCCCTGTCTATCAGGCGGCGGCGCGCGAGCTGCACCTGAAGTTCATTGATCAATCTCGCCTGAGCTTTCGGGAGGCCATGTCGCATGTGGAAAAAGGCGAGCCGATCCTGGTCTGGCGTTGGTTCTCACGCGACCGGGACGAAATGCACCGGCAATTTTCCCTGAATTTCGCCGCGCACCCAGAGGCCGAATTGCCCAAGCCGCGCCGGGAGGAACAGGACACGTGGCCAACCTCGCGCAGCGGCGGCCACGCGTCGCTCATCACGGGCTTTAACAAAAAGCGTGGAGAGGTCCTCTTCACGGAGAGCTGGGGCGAAGACAATCGCAACCGCAGGATGCGCGCGGAGGAAATGGAAAAAACCGTGTACGCGGCCTTTATTTTCGAGCCGTAGACCGAGTAGGGAAGAAACTCCCGCAGAGGCGCTGAGACGCAGAGTTTTTAAGCTCTAAACTCAGCGTCATAAATAGTTGCTGATGTCAACGGAGGCAGAAGCAAACACAAGGCTGAGAACAAGTGATTGATCGCCGTTGTTTCTGGCGAGTCTGAGGGGCGGCTTCGTGTCTTCGTGCCTTCGTGTGAAAATCTCTTTCCTTCCCGCGACTCGCCGAACGTCGATATCATCGGCTTCAGGCGAAGCCCATGCAGAGATAATCTCACACGAAGACACGAAGGCACGAAGCCTGGAGACATTCCGAAGGATTTGCCATTGCCAGCGGCCGGCCTTCCGGTGCGGCGGGCGCTCTCAAAGCACTACCGAGAACCTTCCGCCGAGGCGATCAGCGTAAGGCTAAATTTCACCAATCGGACCGCAACTCCTGCGGTCTCCGTGCGTTCCATTCTAGATTTCCACCGCTCGCGGCTCGTTGACTCCGTGACGACGGAAATCAGTTTATCCACGACAAGCCATGAAACGCCTCTTTTCCTCTTTTCTCGTCATCCTTGCTCTCCTGCTGACCATCACCTTCGCCGACGCGAAAGGCAAAGGCCACGGCCATGACGACGGTGGGCCCAAGGCTTACAAGATCACTCAAGTCGACCCAGCTTCGATCACCGTATCGCTGGGTGAATCCGGAGAAACCCACGAAGTCTTCGCCATCGACGGCAAGACGATTATCACCATTGATGGCGCTCCGGCAACGCCCAGCGACTTGAAGGCTGGCATGAAAGCCAAAATCCAGGCGGGCCCGGATAACAAGGCGATCTCGATTCACGCTGGCGAAGCTGCCGCACACCCGAGCAAGGGTCGCGTAGGCTAGTTGGCCGCTGCTGCTGTACTGATCCATTCACGAAATCGGGACATGTTTTCCAAGTGATGAAACGATTTTATTCCCCATTTTTTGCAATCGTCGCGCTGCTCTTCAGCTTTTCATTTGCCGAAGCCAAGAGCAAAGGCCACGGCCATGGCGGAGACGGCGCCAAGACCTACAAGATCCTCCATGTGGACCCGACCTCGATTACGGCTGCAGCGGGGGGAAAAGCCGAAAACCGCGAAGTCTTTGGCATCGATGGCAAGACGAAGGTCACCATCAACGGCATCCCAGCCATGGCCAGTGCTCTGCAAAATGGGATGAAGGCAAAAATCCAGGCGGATGCGGTACATACCGCGATCAGCGTCCAGGTCGGGGAATAAGACGCATTCGGAAGGGAAATTGGGCTGGCACGATTGTGCAGATTGGCACGATCATGCTAAATATTGGCTCGAAAATGAAGGCTCCCTGCGGTATCCGGTGGCAATATCGTGCCCATGCCTCCCACGATTCACCGGGAATCTCCGTCTAGTTCCCAAGCATACGACCTCGCCCGCGAGCGCTACGCCGCGCTGGGCGTCGATACGGAAGTAGCCCTCGGGCAGCTGGCAAAAGTGTCGCTTTCCCTGCACTGCTGGCAGGGGGATGATGTCGGCGGCTTCGAGAATCCCGATGCCGCGCTGGGCGGCGGCCTGGCGGTGACCGGCAACTACCCCGGCAAAGCGCGCACGCCCGATGAATTGCGCGCCGATCTCGACCAGGCGCTCGCGGTCATTCCTGGCTGCCATCGGCTGAATCTCCACGCTTTCTACGCCGAGACCAATGGGCAGCGCATCGATCGCGACGCGCTCGAGCCGGCGCATTTTACGAATTGGCTGTCGTGGGCGGCGGCTCGCAAGCTCGGCCTCGACTTCAATCCCACCTATTTTTCGCACCCGCTGGCGGCGGACGGTTTTACGCTCTCGCATCGTCACGACGGCATCCGGTCCTTCTGGATCGAGCATGGCCGGCGTTGCCGCGAGATCGGCGCTTCGTTCGGCCGGGCGCTCGGGACGCCCTGCGTCACAAATGTCTGGATTCCTGATGGCTACAAGGACACGCCGGTCGACCGGACGGGGCCGCGCGAACGGCTGGCGGAATCGCTCGACGCCATCTTTGCCAAGACTCTGCCAAAGACGGAAAACCTCGACGCGGTGGAATCCAAGCTCTTTGGCATCGGCAGTGAAAGTTATGTGGTGGGTTCGCACGAGTTTTACCTTGGCTACGCCATTACCCGACAGAAGCTGCTCTGCCTCGACGCCGGGCATTTCCATCCCACGGAAGGTATTGCGGACAAGATTTCCTCGGTGCTGCAATACGTGCCGGAGCTGCTCCTGCATGTGAGCCGCGGGGTGCGCTGGGACTCCGATCACGTGGTGACGCTCAGCGACGAACTGCTGGCCATCGCCCAAGAATTGACGCGCGGCGGCTATCTGGCGCGGACTCATCTCGGCCTGGACTACTTCGACGCGAGCATCAATCGGCTCGCCGCCTGGGTGATCGGCTCGCGCAATCTGCTCAAGGCGCTGCTCATCGGCCTGCTGGAAGCGCCGGCGCTGCGCCAGTGCGAGCAGGAAGGCGACTATACGCAGCGGTTGGCCCTCCTGGAGGAGGCCAAGACGCTGCCCTTTGCCTCCGTCTGGGATGCGCATTGCGAACGCAGCGGCGTCCCGGTGGGGGCAGCCTGGCTGGACGAAATCCGGCGATATGAGCGTGACGTTCTTTCCCGCAGGGGCTGAGATTTGCTCACTGACTTTTCCCCCAATGAACAGCGCGCCACTGCTCCAGCTCTCGGGTATCCGAAAGTCCTTCGGAGCGGTTCGCGCGCTGCGCGGGGTTTCGTTTGATCTGCAGCCGGGTGAAGTGCACGCGCTGCTCGGCGAAAATGGCGCGGGCAAGTCCACGCTGATCAAAGTGATCACCGGCGCCCACGCACTGGATGGCGGCGAGATCGAGATCGGTGGGCAGGCGATCGCGCATCTCACGCCGGCGAAAGC
>FTCV01001912.1_pt1 | contig 14201 bp, 14 predicted proteins | sample 1639691 | NCBI WGS metagenome assembly FTCV01 (sample SAMEA3914864, study PRJEB12502) | metagenome | biome: forest; material: soil | place: USA | collected 2012-03-12 | depth 0.3 m
ATCTCTCTTTCTGTAGAACTTCCCGAAGATGACTCCGAGCAGGGGATCATCGGCGATTTGATGGCTTTGACCAAGGCTCGGCTGAGCATGCTGGTTGTCATCACGACTTTCGTTGGATATTGCATGGGGACGGTGGGCAGCATCGACTGGCTCCGCCTTTTGCACGCGGTTCTTGGAACCGCAATGGCCGCCGCTGCTGCTGCTGTTCTTAATCAGGTTTTCGAAGTCAATGTGGATCGGCTCATGGAGCGCACGCGACATCGTCCGCTGCCAGCTGGCCGGATGCGCCGCCGCACAGCGCTTGCGCTCGGGGCGGGTCTTGCTGTTACTGGCGTTGGTTACCTCTGGCTGGCGGTGAATGGGATCAGCGCGTTTCTCGCGGCTGCCACGGTGGTGATCTACCTCTTCATTTACACTCCGCTCAAACGCCGGACGCCGTTCTGCATCACAGTCGGGGCGATCGCCGGAGCCATTCCTCCAGTGATTGGCTGGATGGCCGCGCGACCCACCGCAGATCTGGGTGCCTGGGTGCTGTTTGGAATCCTGTTTACCTGGCAGATGCCGCATTTCCTCGCGATTGCGTGGATGTACCGCGACGAATATGCGCACGCCGGGTTTGTGATGCTGAAGCGGGATGATATTTCCGGATCGTCCACTGCGTTGCAGAGCCTCGCTTATACGCTCGCGCTCAGCACGATTTCGCTCGCTGCCTACACCGGCGGAATGAATAGCGTCGCCTATATGGTTGGTGCGTTTCTCCTTAACGCGGTGATGATGGTTTTCGCAGTTCAGTTTCTCTTCCAGCGGGAGCGTGCGAGTGCCCGCCGCTTGTTCTTCGCATCGATTCTATTTCTTCCCCTATTGCTTGGGTTGATGGTTTTCACGAAGAGCTGACATGAGGGTTCTCATTGCCTTATTGGCGATCGCAATCGCCGTCCTCGCTTACTTCAGGTTCGCGCATCAGGACGAGCCGATCGTGCGGATCCAGCCTCCGCCAGGGGAGGAGGCTCGCGCGACCACCGTACTTCCAAAGCTCTGGGTTCTCCCTGAGTTCTCGCTGACCGAGCGCTCCGGAAAGACGCTGACGCTCAATGATCTGAAGGGCAAGGTTTGGGTGGCTGATTTCTTCTACACCAGCTGTCCGGGCCCGTGCCCGATGTTGTCGAGCCGCTTCAGTGACGTGCAGAAGGCGTTGGGAGACACTAAAGGTGTGCGTCTGGTATCCATTTCAACCGACCCTGAAAAGGATACGACCGAGATTTTGAACGAATACGCCAAGCGCTTTGGCGCGGGCGAAGACTGGTACTTCGTGACCGGGGATAAGGCCGAGATCTACAAACTCGGGAATAAGGGATTCAAGCTGAGCGTGACCGAAGACCCGACCGCCTCGGAACCGATTACGCATAGCACCCGCCTGGCTTTGGTGGATCAGAATGGTGTTGTCCGCGGATTCTACGATGGGACCGATGCGCAGAAGGTTCCCCAGCTTGTACGCGATATTCACGCCTTGCTTCAGGAAAAATAATGACTCTGCACGATCTTCCCGCAGTTAATGCCAGCCTCAACGGACTGAGCACGATCTTCATTGTTGCCGGTTTGGTTGCGATCAAGTCGGATCGAAAGCAGATGCACATTGCGGCGATGGCGGCGGCGCTGACTTCGTCCACGCTGTTTCTGGCGAGTTATCTGACTTACCATATTGCGGTTAAGACGGTGACTAAGTTCACCTACGACGTGATGCCGATCCGTCTGCTGTACTACGGCATCCTTGCTTCGCATATCCTTCTCGCCTTTATCACGCTGCCTCTGGTGATCGTCACGGTGGTTCCTGCCCTTCGTGCGCGCTATGACCGCCATCGGCGGATGGCTAAGTGGACGTGGCCGGTGTGGCTGTATGTTTCGGTTACTGGCGTGATCGTTTACATGATGCTCTACGTCTGGTTTCCGGCCAGATAAGTGATTCGAGCGGTGTTGGGCCGGGGAGGAAAGCCAGGGGCGGGTGATACAGTGACGCATTAACCTAGATGGCTCGTGGTCTGGTTTTTCGTTCGCCGGCCTTATAAATGCGAATGTCCGCGCCCCCCCCGGGAGGAGACGCGGACACCGCCTATTTAGATTCGAGTTACGAGCGCCTGCTTACTTGAAGAGGGGCTGTGTGCCCTCGATGCGAACTGCCTCGAGTTCGATCGGATTGATTCCAAGGAGCTTCAGGATCGTCGGTGCGATCTGCGTGGTCTGAACTGGAGTCGTCACCGCCGTGCCTGTCGCGCCGCCAGTGGTTGACGGGAGTGCCAGCAGGATCGGAACGTTGCGATCTTCGCTGTGATTGCCGCCATGCTCGGCGAGCTTGCTCTGGTGGCCGGTGTAAACGACGCCGTACTGGGCAATGCCGATCACGTCAGGCACGCGGGGATCCGAGACGTCGACGCCGATCAGTGTGGCGGCGTCTGCACCTGCGTAAACCTGTGATAGGCCAGCCGATGTCACCGGCTTGGCGTCTACGCTCGCACTGCTGTCGTTGTAGTTTAAGAGGAAGGAGCTTGCGAAGTTCGTGGCGGTTTCAGAGCGATCATTCAGCCAGAGGAGGAGGCCATCGTCGTCGGTTCCCTGCGCAACGAGCGGAGTAGCGGTCTGGCTTCCACCCTGGTGTTGGGCGTTCCATGCGGCATTCAGATCGTTGATGATCTTGCTGTCCTTGATGCGGTTTAGGGCAGCGACGTTCATCGGCGACTGGCCGTGTTTCGCCGAAATGATGATGGCCGTTTGCCCGATGAGCTTACCGTTCGAAAGGGCGCTCAGCATGCTTTCAAGCGATTGATCGACGAAGTCGAGTGCATTGGAGAGAACAGGGCCTGGAGTCGAGCCGTCGGCCAGATAGCCACCCTGTGCAGTGCCCGACGTATCACCTTCGGTATTGGAGACCGGCAGCTTCTGCGCCGTCGAAACACTCTGGAAGTTCATGCCGAAGATTGCCGGCGTACCGGGATTGCCCGTGCCGTCGTGCTTATGGCCCTGGATCCAGTTCAGTACCGCCTGCACTTTGTAGGCATCGTACTTCTGGGTGAGGAGGTTGTCGGTCGTCCAGTCGTTCTGGTTGGGATCGAGCGGCGCGGCCGGATTCGCGCTGCTGTTGATCTCCGGGGTGAAATAGTCTTCCACTCCAGTGCCGGAGGGGCCGGACAGGATTTGATAAGCAGGGTGCTTGTCCGACCACGCCGTGAGCAGATGATGCCGGTGAGCCACCTCGAAGATGGTATTTACCTTCAGATATTGGCCGGGATAAACAGGCTTCAACGTCTTTGGATCAACGGGAAGCTTCGTTGGATCGATGACCGTGCGGGGATCGCCGGTCATGCTGAGAATATTTGCCCAAGGATCGCTTGCTCCCGGGTTGATAATTTGCTGTCCGGCGTCGAGTGCACCCAGGTTCAGATCGAGGGCTTCGAAGTAAGTCACTTCACAACCGGGCTTTGCGGTTCCGGCCTTGGTCGTGCCGGGCGGCAGTAGTTCGTGATTCCAGGTATCGTCGTAGTAAACTCCGGTGGTCGCAGGGTTACCGCCCGTGGCCTGCGCGACCATTCCAGGGAATGAATCGGAAGGGAAAGGGGTGCTGGCATTGGAGTAATCGATTCCCTGTGCCACCAAGGTTGCGAGCGTCGACTGCGGGTGAGTCTGCACATACCACGCGAGATCAGACTGATGCATCCCGTCCACGGAGATTAGCATCACATGCTTGATGCTGCCTTTGTGGAGGCGCTCGTTAAGCGCGTCTGCCATCGCGGACGCCGGAAGACCGAGGCCGGTGGCAGTGAGGGCCAATCGGCATGCTAGCGATAAGCAGAGCGGGAATGTGACTTTCTTATTCATAAGTGAGGATGTGTTTCGAAGTCGCTTGGCGACTTATCTGAAGGACGTGTTTGTTATGTTCCGTCCGGACGGCATGCTTTTCGTCTATGGCCTCAAATGTAAACGTGACGATTGTTATAAACGGGATTCGGTTATGTGGTGTTTCTATTACGTGTTAGTAAATGGTTTGTGGGTATGTACGGTCTCGTCTTACGGTGGATGCCTAGTTGAATCGTTGCTTGTGGTGTAAGTGGCTAATATGCTGTCGCTGGCTGCCTGGGCGTTGGTGTTGTGTAGGTGGGGTCGGTGTGCCGATGTGATGGATTGGGTGCTGGTCATGTTGTGAGGGTGCCGTCCTTTCGGTGCTGGCGTGTTCGGCGCAGTGGGGCGGAGATGTCGCGCTTGGGATGCACTATTAATTTGCGCGGCCGCCAATTCCTAGAAACGGTGCCTTCAAGCAGGCACTCAGATTAGCTAATCAATGCGACCGCTATCTCACTTATGCTGGATTCGGGCTGCGCTGGAGGTTATGTAAAGTGCGTCATGACAACGGAGCCGCCAGCGACCGGGAGTCAGCCCCGACATAAGGTATCGGAATGCCTGACCGAGCTTCTTGCCGCCGGCGATGGGGGAAATCTCACGCTGAATGGTCTGATGGAGAGAATAAGCGGGCAGGGCGTTTACATTCTGATTCTGCTGCTGAGCCTGCCCTTCGTGACCCCGATTCCACTCCCGGGCGTGAGCACGATCTTCGGGCTTGCGATTTCATTTCTCGCGCTTCGCCTGGCATTTGGGCTTCCGGCGCGCCTTCCGTCATTTATCGGAAATCGCCCGCTCTCTCAGAAGCGGTTTCGCGCGGTGATCGGCGGGACCGCCAAGCTCATGCGGGTGTTGGAGAAGTTTGCGAAGCCTCGTCAATCGAGGTGGATGGAGTTCGTCGGCGTGAGGATTTTCAATTTGAGCGTCATCGCATTGATGGGTTTGCTCCTCGCGCTTCCGCTCCCGCCGATCCTGCCATTTTCCAATTCACTGCCGAGCTGGGCCATTATCTTTGTCGCACTCGCGGTAATGGAGGGCGACGGAGTTCTTATCTGGTTTGCCTACATCCTGGCAGCTGGCTGCCTTATTTATCTCGGAGCCTTTGCGGGATTGATCATGGCAGCGCTGCGTCGGGTATTTGATTTCTCCTAAACGGTGATGCCGCGAAATCTCTCGCGCCTTTTTCATGGCGTTATGACAGAACTGGTATAGCGTTTCCGTCATAGCGATTATCTGGCTGCAATGGCGGCTTTTAATGAGGCTCGGCACTGCACTGGATGTGCATCAAATCGTGGGTGTTTTTCCGCAAGGGCGATTTGACTTAACTTTCTGTGCGCTGGGTTCGCTGAGGAAAGGTACGGGAGGGAAGGGCACCCGTGTAGGATAAGTCCTACAGGACTATCGGACATATTGTGTATAGACGGTTGTGTGACGGTGGCGGAGTTTGCGGAGTGAAATCGCGAGGTCAGATTGGCGTCTACATTGCAGAAGATTCAGAGCTTCTGCAGGAGATGCTGTTGGCTAGCCTTAGCCAAATCGAAGAAGTGAAGATTGTCGGCCAGGCTCTCGGCGGCAAGAAAGCCGTTGAAGGAGTCAGGCAAACACATCCGGACGTGCTCCTTCTGGATCTGAATATGCCAGGAGGCGACGGATTCGAGGTTTTGAAGAGCCTTGCTTCCGACGCGGAACGTCCGGTGATCATCGTGATGACGTTCGAGTGCCACCCAATGGTTCAGCGCCAGTGCCTCGATCTTGGGGCTGATCTGTTTTTCGACAAGGGGGACGATCTCGATCATCTCATCGAACTTTTACAACACTTGGCCGCGGGGGAGTGCACGCTCGCGGACTTGAAACAACAGGTGCACGGTCACCCCAATTGATAGCGAAAGGAACCAGATGAATAGTGATGTGCCACAACATGCAGCCCCGATTGCCTCGGAGAAGCTCTCCATCGATCGCAAGCTGTTCTTTATCGATCTGAAAGAGAATCAACGCGGGCGTTACTTGAAGATCACCGAAGACGTCGGCGGCCGCCGCGACACAATCATGCTGCCGGTTGCCGTGCTGAGCGACTTCATTGAAGCGCTGAGCCGGATCGCGGAATTCGAGTCGAAACTTTAATGATGGCGGTCGTTCCAACTTTTGGCCATTTGGCCGCTGCAGCCCAGGATCTGGAAGATTCTCTCGGGAACATCCGGCTCATTGCCGATTTGTTGCTCCGGGAAAACGAAGCGCTTCCGGAACCGATGCGGCGGGAATATCTGGGGGCTTTGGCAGAGAAAGCCAGCCGCCTCCAGGGAGTGGCCGAAGACATGACAGCGCTGGCGAAAATTCACGCGCGGCAGGTCACGTTGGAACGGTGCCCTCTGCGGGCGAGCGAGATTGTGCATCAGTCGATCGAAGCATCGGGCACGGAAGCGGCCCGAAGGCAGATCACGCTGAGCAGTACGGTCGCCCCGCAGGAACCATTGATCGCGGGCGATTACTGGAAACTGTCACGCGCCTTTCAGGGTGTTCTCGAATCGCTGATTCGAGGAACGCCGCCTGACGGCTCCGTAGCGGTCCATGTCGAACGCGATGCGGATGGAGTAAAGGTAGCGTTTCGCCGGTCAGGCACATTGGCGGCCTTGAATCCGGCGGAAAGCTTCTTCCAGGACGCGCACCCTTCCAGTGCCGCGGCGCTTGGAATTTCACTCTCCGAACAGCTTGTCGTCCTCCATGGCGGCACGCTGGAGGCTCTTGAATGCGAGGCTGGCCATACGGTAACCATCCGGTTGCCCGCATTCGATTCCTGACTCCGGGCATTCCCTGCCGAAAGGAGCAGGAGCTTCCTCAGGAATTGCTCTCCTGAGCGGTTGCTTAACCGTCAAGCGGCGCGCCCTCGTGCCTACGAGGCGCCCGCTCGGCGGTAGCAAATGCTAACCTTCGATCGTATTGATCTCGACGGGTTCAACCTTTACGCCGAGTTCTTCGAGCCACGTGATCGCTTTCCTGATCTCGTCCCGGTCGCCGGTGAGCGAGAGGGAAACGATGCCGACCTCGTCGGTCACGCTGGCCTGGCGGATATTGGTCACGACATTGAACTTCTTGCCCAACTCCCAAACGATGGGACGGGTAATGAGCCGGGACGGGAACATCAACCAGAGGCGCGTTTTATCTTCCATAAGAGGAGGGGCTGGATTCGGGAATGTCGGTCTTGTTTGTTCTAACTAACTAACGAGCGAACGAACCAATATGCTTCGCATTTCCATGCGAAGCGAACGAGACGCCCCAGACTCGGAATTCCGTTCTCGCATTGAGAAGCAGAGCTTTCGGAGTCCGGGCGTCCTGATGCCGCGTTCTAGCCTCCTGCGATGGCCGGAACGATGCTGACTTCGTCGGTTTCCTTGACCGGAGTGGCGTTCTCTTCGAGGAAGCGGATGTCCTCGTCGTTGACGAAAACATTCACGAAGCGGCGGACATTGCCCTGCTCGTCGCAGATGCGGTCCTTGAGGCCAGGGAATGCCTTGTCGAGGTTTTCAATGACTTCGCCAATGGTCGCTCCGGCAGCAGTGACGACTTCGAGTTCGTTCGTCAACTTCCGGAGAGGAGTGGGGATACGGATACTAGGCATGGTTTTCCTGAATCGTGGGTGAATTATTGGGCGGAGGCAAGCGAGTCGCCGTCCTTGCTGTAAATCTGTTCTTCGAATTCGCGAAGGCTGGGCTTGATGAGGCGGGGTTCGCCGCACTTGCCCATGATCGCTTCCTGCGTCTTGAGGCCGTTGCCGGTGATGCAGAGGACGATGCCCTCGTCGCGTGGAATCGCTCCGCTCTCGACGAGCTTCTTGGCGCAGGCGGTCGTGACGCCGCCGGCAGTTTCGGCGAAGATGCCTTCCGTCTCCGCGAGGAGGCGGATGCCTTCGACCACTTCGTCGTCGGTGACGTCTTCCGCGGTGCCGCCGGTCTGCTTCATCGTGTGGATCGCGTAGTAGCCATCGGCCGGAGTGCCGATCGCCAGCGACTTCACGATCGTCTCGGGCTTCGGCACGGGCTTCACGATATCGGTCCCGCGCTTCATCGCGTGGGCGATCGGGGCGCAGCCAGTCGCCTGGGCGCCGTAGACCTTGAACGGTGCGTCGTCCACGAGGCCGAGCTGGATGAATTCTTTGTAAGCCTTGTGGATCTTCGTGAGCAGGGAGCCGGAAGCCATCGGGATGACCGTGTGCTTCGGGAGCTTCCAGCCGAGCTGTTCGGCGATTTCAAAGCCCATCGTCTTGGAGCCTTCGGCGTAGTAAGGCCGGAGGTTGACGTTGACGAAGCCCCAGCCGTACTTGCCCGCGATTTCGGAGCACAGACGGTTGACCTGATCGTAAGGCCCATGGATGCCGACGACCTGGGTGCCGTACACGAGCGAACCAAGGACTTTGCCCTGCTCGAGATCGGCGGGAATGAGAACGTAGCTCTTGAGTCCGGCGCTGGCGGCGTTGGCGGCCACCGAGTTGGCGAGGTTGCCGGTAGAGGCGCAGGCGACGACCTTGAAGCCGAGCTCGCGGGCGCGGCTCAGGGCGACTGAGACGACGCGGTCTTTAAAGGAGAGCGTGGGATAATTGACGGTGTCGTTCTTCACCCAGACTTCGCTGACACCGAGGGCCTTTGCGAGGCGATCGGCTTTGACCAGCGGCGTGAAGCCGACTTGCGTGCCGACCGTCGGTTCGCCGTCGATCGGGAGAAGCTCCCGATACCGCCACATGGAACGCGGGCGGGACTCGATGACTTCGCGCGTCAGGACAGCGCGGATGGCTTCGTAGTCGTAGGCCGCTTCGAGCGGGCCGAAGTCGAAATCACAGACGTGGATCGCCTGTTTGGGATAGAGGCGGCCGCATTCGCGGCACTTGAGGTTGTTGAAGAAAGGCGTCGGTTTATCCATGGTAACAGGGCACTCCCACCAAGCCTGGTGTGTAAAGACGAGCCGGGAACTCCCGACGGGTAGCCGAGAATTCTCTCTCATCTTCCCCCGATTTCTCGGAGCTGGATTTGGCACCTGGTCCTTTGCTGTGCGTGGAGCGATTGTCGAAGACTCGACTTACGTCTCGGAAGCACCGTAAAGCGGTTGCCGTGGCTTCATAGGGCCAGTCCCTCAGCCACTCTTGATGAAGAGTGGGCGGACGCTAGAGTCGGAACGGGTCGGCGTCAATCGGATTTTTGGCGTGGGTGAGGGACTGAAAGGACGAAAAGGACCGAAAGGATGGGAGGGACGCCGCCTGCGAAAGGAAGGTGATACTTTGGCGCCGGTGGCGCCTTCAGTGAGCGGGATTTCCGCTCACATTGGGAATTCGTCTTCGAGGTCGGACGGTGGGCGCGTAGCGCTTTTTGGCCGTTGCGGCGGGGGCGCGAGCCGTGCGTGACCCGATTCGCTGCCATCTTCGCGGCTGCTCAGGAATTGGAGCGTCTCGCCAACGACTCGCATCTTGGACCGCTTCTGGCCGGTTTCCTTGTCGTCCCAAGTGTCCAATTTGAGTCGGCCTTCGACGTAGACTGAGCGGCCTTTGCGCAGGTATTGCCCGGCGATCTCTGCCTGCCGGCCCCAGACTTCGACATCCACGAAAGTCGCTTCTTCACGTCGCTCGCCTTGCTCATTGGTGTAGGCCCGGTTCACCGCTAGGCCCAGTGCGCAGACGTTAGTGCCTTTCGACGTGGTTTTCATCTCCGGATCACGGGTGAGCGTGCCAATGAGCATGACCTTATTGAGCGATGGTCCTGAGGAGCGCGGGCGGCTTTCTCCCGTGGCGGGAGCGGGCCGATTTGAGCCTTGCTGGACGGGTTTGCGGGCGGCGACCGGCTGCGAATTATGAGTGGGGGGAGTCGATGACGGCGAAGCAACGGTGGCTGTATTCATCGAGTGGAACGAATATGTTCGCATGAACATAGTGTCCATGCTTTTCTTCGCAGAAGAGAGTCATGAGCGGTTGTCCGTCAGGAAAATGCGAAGTTCCGCTTCGCGCACGCGGGTGGTGGCGTATAGTTGAGGGCTATGCCTGCTGATTCTTTCGTCCATCTTCATCTGCACACCGAGTATTCGACACTCGATGGAGCGGTGCGGATTGCCGAGGTGGTGAAGAAGGCAAAGCAGTACAACATGCCGGCGTTGGCGATGACGGACCACGGTGTCCTCTACGGCGCGATCGAGTTCTTTCAGGAAGCCAAGAAGGCCGGGATCAATCCGATCATTGGCTGCGAGGTTTACATGGCGCCGGGCTCGCATCTGGACCGCAAAGCGACAAGCGGACGGGATGCTGCCTACCACTTCACGCTGCTGGCGAAGGATGATGCCGGATATCACAACCTCCTGAAACTCGTCTCCACCGCGCATCTCGACGGCATGTATTACAAGCCGCGGATTGACAAGGAATTGCTCGCGAAGCATTCCGCTGGGCTCATCGGTCTGAGCGGCTGTTTGAAGGGAGAGATCAATTCCGCGCTCCAGGCAGATCAGTTCCCCAAGGCCATGGAGCTTGCCGCGCAATACCGGGACATCCTCGGAGCGGACAATTTCTTCATCGAGATGCAGGATCACGGCATCGAGGCGCAGATCAAATGCAACCGCTCACTGCCGAAAATCGCGAAGGACCTCGGGCTCGGGTTGGTCGCGTCGAACGACGTCCATTTCCTCACTCGCGCCAATCACGAGGCGCATGACGTCCTCATCTGTATCGGCACCGGATCGAACGTCGCCGACGAGAAGCGGATGCGGTACGTGCCGGAGCTCTACTTCAAGTCGCCGGAGGAAATGATTCATCTCTTCCGGGATTATCCGGAAGCGATTACGAATACGCTGGCGATCGCGGAGCGCTGCAATCTCGAGATCGAATTCAACAAGCCGAAGTATCCGAATTACACGCCGCCTCCGGGGATGACGCAGAACGAATACCTGCGGCAGATCTGCGACGAAGGCCTGCGCCACCGTTACGGCGAGCGGGCGATGGAGGATCCCGTCATCGAGGAGCGTCTGAACCGCGAGTTGCGCGTGCTCGAAGGGCAGGGCTTCGTCAATTACTTCCTCATCGTCTGGGACTTCATCAACTGGGCGAAATCCAAGGGCATTCCCGTGGGCCCGGGCCGTGGTTCGGCCGCAGGTTCGATGGTCGCCTTCCTGATGGGCATCACGGACATCGATCCGATCCGCTTCAAGCTGCTCTTCGAGCGCTTCCTGAATCCGGAGCGCGTCAGCCCGCCCGATATCGACGTCGACTTCTGCCAGCATCGCCGCGGCGAGGTCATCGAGTACGTACGCCAGAAGTACGGCGAGCGCGCGGTGTCACAGATCATTACGTTCGGTACGCTCTCGGCGAAGTCCGTCGTGCGCCACGTTGCGCGCGTGCTTGGCTGGGGCTATGGCGACGCCGACCGCATTGCCAAGATGATCCCGAGCGGCCCGGGCAACCTCGACATCACGCTCAACGGCTTCGACAAAAAGAACAAGGAGACCGGGCAGATGGATCACATCCCGGGTGCGGTCGATAAGAATCCCGATCTCAAGAAGGCGATCGATACCGAGCCGGCGACCAAGCAGATGTGGGGATACGCCGCCGAATTGGAAGGCCTCACGCGCGGAACGGGCGTTCACGCCGCAGGCGTCGTCATCAGCGATCGCGATCTCTCCGAGTACATTCCGCTCACGCGGGGCAACGACGGCGCGATTGTTAGCCAGTATTCCATGGCTCCGCTCACGGACCTGGGCATGCTGAAGATGGACTTCCTTGGGCTGAAGACGCTCACGGTCATCCACGACGCCGTCGATCTGATTCATCACAAGGTGCCGGACTTCAATATCGACAAGATCCCGCTCGATAATCAGGCCACTTTCGATCTTCTCAATCGCGGCGAAACGGTCGCTGTCTTCCAGCTGGAATCCGGTGGGATGGTCGGGGTGTGCAAGCAGTTCGACATCCACGACATCGAAGACATCAACGCCATTCTGGCCCTGTACCGACCGGGGCCGATGGACCTGATTCCCGATTACATCAAGCGCAAGAAGGGCCTGGCCAAAATCAAGCACGCCCATCCGCTCCTCAAGACGGTGACCGAGGATACGTATGGGATCTTTGTCTATCAGGAGCAGGTTATGGCGGCGGCCTCCGTGCTCGCCGGATACACGCTCGGTGGCGCTGACCTTCTCCGCCGCGCCATGGGTAAGAAGGACAAGGACAAGATGGCGAAGGAGCGTGAGAAATTCGTCAAAGGCGCGAAGGAGCTGCACAACATCGACGAAAAGAAGGCCAACGAGGTCTTCGACTTGCTCGAAAAATTCGCTGGGTACGGCTTCAACCGTTCCCACTCTGCGGCGTATGCGTGGGTGAGTTACCAGACCGCCTATTTGAAGGCCAATTACCCCGTCGAATTCATGGCGGCGGTAATGAGTAACGAAGTCGCGAACACGGACAAGATCAGTACGTTCGTCGCCGAGTGCGAGCGCATGGGCATCCCGATCCTGGCACCGGACGTGAATCGCAGTTCACTCAAGTTCGCGCCTGAAGTGTTGCCCAAGCCGCAACCCAAAGCCGCCGGTGAGGCTGAGCCTGAACAGGAGGCCCGGAAGATCCTGACGGGCGAGGGGATTCGCTATGGCCTGGCTGCGATCAAGAACGTGGGCGAGGCTGCGATGGAAGCCGCGATCGAAGAGCGGAAGCGCAGCGGCGTTTTCGCATCGCTCGAAGACTTCTGCGCGCGGGTGGATACCCGCAAGGTGAACAAGAAGACGCTCGAGGCGCTGATCAAATGTGGTGCTTTCGACTGGACTGGCGTCGAGCGGGCACAGCTTGCCGCGCAACTCGAAACGGCCCTCGCCGCTGCGGCCAGTTCGCATCGCGATCGGGCGCTCGGTCAGGTCTCGCTATTCGATGCCTTCGAGACGTCCGCGCCGCCGCCATCAAAGGCCGTTGCCAATGTGACTCCGTGGACGACCGCCGAGAAACTGGCTTTCGAGAAGGAGTTGCTCGGCTTCTACGTCACGGGGCATCCGCTCGATGAATACCGACCTGCGTTGGAGAGCGGCAAATACGTGGCCGTTGGCAAGCTTGGCGAACAGGAAGACAAGAGCAACGTGACCATCGCCGGCGCGCTCGTTGGCGTAGAGAACAAGTTTTCCAAGAAGGGCGGTAAGCCTTTCGCCATCGTCATTCTCGAAGATTTCACTGGCCAGCTAGAGATCATGATCTGGGCCGAGGCTTACACGAAATCCCAGCAGCATCTGGTGCAGGGCAATGTCGTGACGATCAGCGGTCGCCTCGATCAACGCGACGAAGGCGTGCGGCTTTCCGCGAACGAAGTGAAGCCGCTCAAGAAACCTGAGGCGAAGGAAAAGCCCGTCGTTCTCACGCTGGACCGGGCCAAGGCGACGGAGAACGATCTCATCGCCATCCGCGACATCATCTTCCAGCGTCCTGGCCGTCGCCGCGTGGAATTGCGGATCAATGGCGGAAATGGAAAACTGGTGCGGCTGATCCCGGGCGATGAATTCCGCGTCGACTGGAACTCCGAGGTGGAGCAGAAGCTGGCGCCCTGGCTAAAGAGTTGAGGCGCGAACGCGCGCTCGACAAGTGGCCTCCGGCTCGCGCACAAGCAACGACAGAACATTTTCAAAACGGGCAACCGACTATGCAGCTTACCGAAGAACAGAAACAGCAAGTGACATCGTGGATTGAGGCGGGTTCGAAGCTCTCCGAGATCCAGGACCGTCTCGACAAGGAATTTGGCGTGCGGTTGACGTACATGGATGTCCGCCTTCTCGTCGATGATCTGAAGCTTACGCCGAAAGATGCCGAACCGGCCCAGCCGGCGGCGCCTGTGGCAGAGGCGGAAGCAGCTCCCGCCGCGCCCGGCCTGGAAGAGCCGGAACTCGCGCCAGCGGCTGGCAGTGGAAAAGTCGCCGTCACGGTCGATCAGCTCATGCGTCCGGGCTCGATGGTTAGCGGGAAGGTCACCTTCAGCGACGGGCAGAAAGCGGACTGGTATCTGGATCAGCAGGGCCGCCTGGGGCTCGCGCCTGCCGTGCAGGGCTATCGCCCACCGCAGAGCGATATCGCCGAATTCCAGGTCGCCCTCGATCGCGAGCTGCAAAAAATGGGGCTTTACTGAAGGGCCCAGTCGCTCGAAAGTAACCGCCCGCTCGATGAAGAGCGTCTCGATGCGGGCAAGTCCGGCGATTTCTGAGTCGCACGGGCAAATTTTTTAAATTCAGGGGCTAAAAAACCGCTCCATGAAGTTGACAGCGAGGCTCGGACCGCTACAGTTCGCCCTCTTTTCTCAAGACCCAAAGAAGCACTTTCCTTATGAAAC
>FTCV01002154.1_pt1 | contig 14118 bp, 11 predicted proteins | sample 1639691 | NCBI WGS metagenome assembly FTCV01 (sample SAMEA3914864, study PRJEB12502) | metagenome | biome: forest; material: soil | place: USA | collected 2012-03-12 | depth 0.3 m
GATGCTCTCGGTCGCCGATGGGCCGACCGAGGTGCATCAGGTGCAGATCGCCAATGCCCTGCTGAAGCAGACCGCCCCCGCACAAGGGCTGTTCCCCAGTGAGCACATTCCCACGCGCACCGCCGAAGCGGAAGCCCGCTACGCCGCCGAACTGGCGGAGATCGAGCGCGAGTTGGCGGCCTGAACGGGAGAGGTCTTACTGTTCTGCCAGATAAGCAGAAACGTCAGATTTGCTGGCGGGGCCGGCGACAATCGCACGGCCCCGCTTGCGTTTACCAGTTCAGCCCGGCGCGGACGTAGAGATAGCGGCCGTTGAACCCGAACGGTGAATAGTAGGGGAAGCCGACTACTCCGGTCGTATTGAGCGCGGCAGGAACCGCGCGGGGATAAACGTCGAACAGATTGCTTGCGCCGATCGCGAGTTGCGCGCCTTTGGCGGGCTGATAGCGCAGTTCAAGATCGGTGATGGTGTGCGATCCGGTGCTATAGTCGGCCGAGGCAGTGGTTCCGGCCTGGAGAACGTCGCCGTAATAGGTCGCCCGCAGGGTAGCACCCAGCGCGCCGTTGGACCAATCGACCGTGCCGGTCACCTTCTCGCCCGGCGTGCCTTCCTCGATGGTGAGGATGCGGCTGCGCGCGAAGAGGGTGGGTGCTGGATCCAGCACCGATGTAGAGGTCGGCACCTTGGTCACCTTCACGTCGTTGACGTTGCCGGCCAGCGTCAGGTCGAACGTGTTCTCTCCGGCGTGCAGGCGATAGTGCGCCACCGCATCGATGCCCTTGGCGGTGGAGGCGAGGCCGTTGATGAAGAAACGTGCGGCAGAGACGTTGAAGGGCGCTAGCAATGCCGCGACTTGCGAGCTGAAGCTGGCCTGGATGTTTTCCGACAATCCCAACTGGTCGCGAATATGGATGCGATAGCCGTCGACGGTAAGGTCGAAGCCGCCGCTGCGCACTACGAAGCCCGCTGAAAGGTTGGTGGACTTTTCCGGTTGCAGCTTCTGGCCGCCCAGCGCGAGCGCGACGTCGCTGGTCGAAGGGTACGTGCCCGTCAGGATCGGCACACCGTTCTGGACGACCGAGGAGACAGAGGTGAAGTACTGCTGCTGAAGCGACGGCGCGCGGAAGCCGGTAGAGGCGGTGCCGCGGATCGCGAAGGCTGGGCTGAAGTCATAGCGCAGTGAAAGCTTGCCGGTGCCAGTCGATCCGAAATCCGAATAATGCTCGCCGCGCCCGGCCAGGCCGACCAGCAGCTTATCGGTCACTTGCGCTTCCAGATCGAGATAGACGCTCTGGTTGCCGCGATGCTTGTCCACTTCGTTGAGCGGTGAGAAGCCCAGGAAGCCCTGTGCACCGGGCGCGGCGCCGGCCACCGGATTGGCGGCATAGCCGTAGGATGCCGGTTCACCCGCCTTGATCTCGAAACCTTCGCGCCTTGCCTCGGCACCGAACGCGACGTTGAGCGACTGAAACACGTCGAACTTGCGCGATACGTCCACGCCGCCGACAAGCTGGTCATAGATCAGCGCGCCATCGTAGAAGTCGGTCTGCGATGAATTGCCATAGCTGTAATTGGCGGAATCGAGCGTGCGGAAGTCGATCCGATTGCGCCCGTAACTGACGTTGACGTCGACGTTCCAGCCACCAAGATCCCCCTTCACGCCCAATGCGGAATTGAGATCCTTCGAACGCGTGTTGATCAGCGGCAGGAAGCCGTCCGGATAGAGCCCGGATACGGCCGTCGCTGCGCTGGGCAGGCGGGGGAAGGCGGCGCTTTCGCTCTCGCGGTGCTGGTAGCCGAGCCAACCGTAGAGCTGCCAATTGTCTCCGATCGAGGTGCCGGCATTGGCCCACAGGCTGTACTGCTCCACTTCGGGATCGCCGAAGCGTCCGGTGACGCGGGTAGGTGTGACGCGGGGGTCGTAGTCGGCGCGGTTGGTGGGGTTACGGTTCAGGTATTCGCCCGAGAGGGTGAGATAGCCGTCTTCGCCAAAGCCGATGCCCTGCCATGCAGATGCGGTGATCGCGCGTTCACCGGTCACGCTGCGGCTGCCGCGCGCAGTGTCGATATCGCTGTCATAGATACCGTAAGTTACGCTGGCGCCGCCGCCCGAACGGGCCTGGCGCAAGCGCAAGTTGATGACGCCGGCGATCGCATCCGACCCGTACTGGGCGGAAGCACCGTCGCGCAGGACCTCTATCGTTTCCAGCGCGGCGGTCGGGATCGTATTGAGGTCCACCGCCGCCGAACCGCGCCCGACCGAGCCATTGGTGTTGAGAAGGGCGGCGGTGTGCCCGCGCACGCCGTTGATCAGCACCAGCGTTGCATCGGGCGAGAGCCCGCGCAGCGTTGCCGGGCGGATGGCGTCGGTGCCGTCCACGGCTGAGGGACGGGGAAAGTCGATGGACGGGGCGATTGCTGCCAGCGCCGCGCCCAGTTCGGTGGTGCCTTGCCGGCGCAGGCTGTTGCTGCTCAGCACATCGACCGGCGAAGCGGTGTCCAGTCGGGAGCGGCCTTCGGCGCGCGTGCCTGTAACGACGATTTCGGCTTGTGGGGCTTGTGTCGCTTCATCGGTCGATTGGGCCCAGGCAGGCGCCTGGATGGCGACGAGCGCAGTGCTCGCCGCCAGGATGCTGGCGGTACGTCTCAAAGTAGTGCTCCCTGTTGGAGATTGGCCCGTTAAGGACTGAATGGTCGCTCTGCCCTCAGCATGGCGACTTGGGGCGATTTGCTATGGGGTGGCGATCTGCGCCGTTTGACCGAACAGGATCCGGCGTGCTTCGTCGCTCAGTGGCGTCCCCGCATCCGGATTGACCTCCGCGACAAGGTCGTAGGCGCGCTGGGTTGCCGGGCGTGCGGCGATAGTGTCGAACCAGCGGCGCAAGTTCGGAAAATCGTCCAACGACTGGCCAAGGCGCTGCCACGGCACGACCCACGGATAGCTCGCCATGTCGGCAATCGAATAGTCATCGCCAGCCAGGAACGGACGATCCGCCAACCGCTTATTCAGCACACCGAACAGGCGGTTGGTCTCCTGCGTATAGCGCTCGACCGCATAGGGAATTTGCTCCGGCGCGGCGTAGCGGAAGTGGTTGTTCTGCCCGGCCATCGGGCCAAGACCGCCCATCTGCCAAAAGGTCCATTGCACCGCCTCGCTCCGCCCGCGCAGGTCGGACGGCAGGAACCGGCCGGTCTTCTCCGCCAGATAGAGCAGGATCGCCCCGGATTCGAAGACAGCCAGCGGCGCGCCATCATCGACGGCATCGTCGTCGACGATGGCCGGGATGCGGTTGTTCGGTGCGATCGCCAGGAAGTACGGCAGGAACTGCTCGCCCTTGCCGATGTTCACCGGCGTGATGCGATAGGGCAGCCCGGTTTCTTCCAGGAAGATCGTGATCTTGTGGCCGTTCGGCGTGGTCCAGTAATAGAGATCGATCATCGTGCGGACCTTTCGGAAAAAGGATCAGGCCTCGGCCGCTGTCTCGTCGTCCGTCAGGGAGACGACGCGCAGATAGGGTTTCACGGTGGTCCACCCTTGCGGGAAAAGCGCCGCTGCGGCCGCGTCGTCCACCGAGGGGACGATGATCACATCCTCACCCTGTCGCCAGTCGGCGGGCGTTGCCACTTTGTGCCGGTCGGTCAGTTGCAGGCTATCGATCGTGCGTAGGATTTCCTCGAAATTACGGCCCGTTGAGGCGGGGTAGGTCAAGGTCAGGCGCAGCTTCTTGGTGGGATCGATCACCAGCACCGTGCGAACCGTCGTCGTGTCGGATGCATTGGGGTGAATCAGGTCGAGCAGGGTGGAAACCGTGCGATCATGGTCGGCGATCAGCGGGAAATTGAGCGCGGTGCCCTGCGTTTGCGCGATGTCCTGCGCCCAATCGTGGTGGCTCTCCACCGGATCGACCGAAAGGCCCAGCACCTTGACGCCGCGCCGGTCAAACTCAGGCTTCAGCCGTGCGACTGCGCCCAGTTCGGTGGTGCAGACCGGCGTAAAATCCTTCGGGTGTGAGAACAGCACTACCCAGTTCGCCCCGGCCCAGTCGTGAAAGTCGATGCGGCCCTCTGTCGAATCCTGCGAGAAATCGGGAACGGTGTCGGAGAGTTTCAGGGACATGGATCAATCCTTCTGCCGGGAGGGCGCGATCCGTCGCGCGTGCCTTGGAAGGCCGCGAAAACGGGATGCGAATGGGTTGAATGCGTGACGCTGTCGTCCAGGCATTCGATGCAAGCCTCAACCGTGGGAGTGTTTCCCAGGGAGGGCGGCATCGGTATTCTCAACTTATTTGATGGAGAATGTGAGTCAACCACAAGATTTGCTTCAGAGACAGCAAGCGATGGTTCTTGGCGAGAGGCTCTGCCCGTCGCTTTTACCCTTGAAGGTAAACTCAATTGATTTAGTAGACAATGCGTGCCGCGCCCCGGATACAGGGATTGAACGGATCCTTCGCCGGTCGGTTTTGCCTGTCGGGCAGACGATCGGGGGCGGCAAGGATCGTAAATGACGGTCGCAATGGAGTCCGCACCGCAATGCCCACGCCCGCCACACCGAACTATCGCAGTTTCGGATTCCGAGTTCTGGTCGGCATGGTCGTCGGCATCGCTCTCGGCTTCATCGCGCAATTGCTTGGGCCGGGAAGCCAGGGCGATCCCAATGGCCTGACGATTGCGCTGAAGACCACCGGATCGATCTTCGTCAGCTTGTTGAGCGCGACGGTTCCGCCGCTGATCTTTACTGCCATCGTCAGTTCGATCGCGAACCTGCGACAGCTGGAGAATGCCGCGCGACTGGCGGGCCAGACATTGGTATGGTTTGCCATCACCGCGCTGATCGCGGTTGTGATCGGCATCGGCGTAGGGCTGCTGATCCGGCCAGGCCTTGGCGTTAACGCGGTGGATGTCGCCGCCCATTCGCCGGCTACCGTGGGGACTTGGCTGGACTTCCTGAAGGGGCTGGTTCCCGCCAACTTCCTGGGCCTGACCGCATCCACCAAAGTCGCGGCGGATGGCACCGTGACTACGGGACTGTCGTTCAGCACATTGCAGATACTGGTGATTGCGCTCGCGGTCGGATTCGCCGCGCTCAAGGCCGGCGATCGGGCAGAGCCCTTCATCGGGTTCGTGCGATCGTTGCTGGCAGTCGTTCGCACCGTTCTGGGCTGGATCATCGCACTGACGCCCATCGGTTCCGCCGCACTGATCGGTACGGCGGTCGCCACTTATGGCTGGAGCACGCTTCACCAGCTCGGCAACTTTGCGATCGCGATCTACATCGGCCTCGGGATCGTCCTGCTTGTCGTTTATCCGGCGCTGTTGATGCTCAACGGCATCAAGCCCTCAGTCTTCTTCCGCAATGCATGGCCGGCGATCCAACTGGCCTTCGTGTCCCGCTCATCGATCGGCACGCTGCCGGTGACTGAGCTTGCGGCGGAACGCATGGGGATCGACGGTGCCTATGCCGCCTTCGCCGTGCCGCTGGCAGCGACGACGAAAATGGACGGTTGCGCCTCTATCTACCCCGCGCTTGCCGCGATTTTCGTGGCGGATTTCTATGGTATGCACCTTCATGGCCTGGATTACCTGCTGATCGTTCTCGTTTCCGTGCTTGGATCGGCAGCAACTGCGGGGATGACCGGTGCTGTCGTGATGCTGACGCTGACCCTCTCCACGCTGGGTTTGCCGCTGGAAGGGGCGGGCCTGTTGCTGGCGATCGACCCCATCCTCGACATGGGACGCACAGCCGTGAATGTGGCGGGGCAACTTGTCGTGCCTGCCATCGTCGCGAAGCGGGAGGGGCTGACGCCCGTTCCCGCAACCGCCTAGCGGTATGGGCGGAGGTGCTTGAGGGAAAGCAACATACGGAGCAATATCGACCTTAGCCGCGTTCACACAGGGTGGCATCGAAGCCGCCCGGATCATTTTCGTTCCGGCATCGAAGGAGAGATGAGATGACTGCTCCCCGTGAAAGCAAGACGCATATCGGCAAGCACAAGCTGCATCCCGACACGCTCATGCTCAATTACGGTTATGATCCGTTTCTCTCCGAAGGCGCTGTCAAGCCGCCGGTCTTCCTGACATCGACGTTCGTTTTCCCGACGGCGGAGGAAGGGCGCGATTTCTTCGATTATGTCGCTGGCCGCAAGGAGCCACCCCCGGGGCAAGGGCGCGGCCTTGTCTATTCGCGGTTCAACCACCCGAACAGCGAGATCGTGGAGGATCGCCTTTCTGTATTCGAAGGCGCCGAGGCCGGCGTGGTGTTCTCGTCCGGTATGGCGGCGATCACCACGACGATCCTGGCCTTCGCGCGGCCGGGCGATGTGATCCTGCATTCGCAGCCGCTTTACGGCGGAACGGAAACACTGCTGGCGCGCACTTTCGCCAACTTCGGCATCAAGGCGGTCGGTTTTGCGGATGGACTGGATGAGGGGGCTGTAACCGCCGCAGCCAAGCAGGCGAGTGCGGCCGGCCGGGTTTCGATCGTTCTGGTGGAAACGCCCGCCAATCCCACGAATAGTCTCGTCGATATCGCGCTGCTGAAGCGGGTGTGCGACGCGATCGGTGAGGAGCAGGGGCACCGTCCGCTGCTAGTGTGCGACAACACGCTGCTCGGCCCGGTCTTCCAACATCCCTTGCAGCACGGGGCGGATATTTCGCTCTATTCGCTGACCAAATATGTCGGCGGGCACTCTGATCTCGTCGCGGGCGCGGCGCTGGGTTCGGCCAAGCTTATGCGTGAGGTGCGCTTGCTGCGCAGCGCGATTGGCACGCAGCTCGATCCGCATAGCTGCTGGATGCTTAGTCGTTCGCTGGAAACGCTGGGCCTGCGGATGGACCGCGCGAACGCCAATGCGGCGGCTGCGGCGACTTTCCTGAAGGACCACGCCAAAGTGCAGAAAGTGGCCTATCCGGCGTTCTATCCTGCCGGTTCGAAAGAGGCGAACCTCTTCGCCGCGCAAAGCAGCGGCGCCGGATCGACCTTCGCTTTCGACATTCTCGGCGGCCAGCCCGCGGCGTTCCGGTTCTTGAACGCCTTGCAGATCTTCAAACTGGCGGTCAGCCTGGGCGGCACGGAATCGCTTGCCAGTCACCCGGCGACGACCACCCATTCCGGCGTCCCGATCGAGGTGCGGGACCGCATCGGCGTGCTGGAATCGACCATCCGCCTGTCGATCGGCGTCGAGCATCCAGACGATATCGTGGCCGATCTGGCGCAGGCGCTGGAAGCCGTCTGACTGCTAGGTCCGCAACGATAAACTTCGTGAGTGTCCTAAAAAGATAGCCGGAGTTCGGGCCGGCGAAGATGAAACGGGCGATCGGCAGCGGCCCGCAGCGACGGACGCTGATCGCTCGCTTGCGTTGGCGAGAGTTGGAACATATAAAGAACATATGTCCCAACTCTCGATCAAGGAGCGCCTGGAAATTCTCGCCGATGCGGCGAAGTACGATGCTTCCTGCGCATCGTCCGGGACCGCCAAGCGGAACAGCCGCGATGGGCGCGGGCTGGGTTCTACCGAGGGCATGGGCATCTGCCACGCCTATGCGCCGGACGGGCGCTGCATCTCTCTGCTCAAGCTGCTGCTGACCAACCACTGTATTTTCGACTGTCACTACTGCATCAATCGCAAGAGTTCTAACGTCCGCCGGGCGCGCTTCACGCCGCAGGAGGTCGTGGACCTCACGCTCTCTTTCTATCGTCGCAACTATATCGAGGGACTGTTCCTCTCCTCGGGCATCGTCAAATCGTCCAACCACACGATGGAACAGTTGATCGAGGTTGCCCGGATTCTGCGTGAAGAGCACGATTTTCGCGGTTACATCCACTTGAAGACCATTCCAGAGGCGGATCCCGAATTACTTGCGCAGGCCGGGCTTTGGGCGGACCGCGTCTCGATCAATGTGGAACTGCCCACCACGGACGGCCTCGCCCGGCTAGCCCCCGACAAGAAAGGCGCCGTGATCGAAGGTGCGATGGGCACGCTTTCCGGCGCGATTGTTGAGGCGCAGGATGCGCAGAAGCGCTTCACCAAGGCTCCGCAGTTCGCACCGGCCGGGCAATCGACGCAGATGATCGTCGGTGCGGATGACGCCAGCGACGCGCAGATCGTGGGCAAGGCCAGTACGCTCTACGATCGGTTTGCGCTCAAGCGCGTCTACTACTCCGCCTTTAGCCCGATCCCGGAGGCAAGTGCTGTATTGCCGCTGAAGCGCCCGCCGTTGATGCGCGAACATCGGCTCTACCAGTCGGACTGGTTGATGCGCTTCTATGGCTTCGCGCCACAGGAAGTGCAGCAGGCCGCCGATGACGATGGCATGCTACCGCTCGACATCGATCCCAAGCTGGCCTGGGCGCTTAAGTTCCGGGGGAGTTTTCCGGTCGACCTTAATCGTGCGCCGCGTGAGGCGATGCTGCGTGTGCCCGGGCTGGGTGTAAAGGCGGTCGATGCGATCCTGATTGCGCGGCGACACCGGACGATGCGGTTGGATGACCTCGCGCGGCTGACCGTGTCGGTGCGAAAACTCCGACCGTTCGTGGTGACGGCGGACTGGCGGCCGACGTTGCTGACCGACAGCGCAGACTTGCGCGCCCGGTTGGCGCCGCCAGCCAAGCAGATGGAGCTTTTCGGGTGATCGCGGCCGAACTGGCCGAGGCGGATGACTTTGAGGCTTGGCGCGACGAGGCACGGCGGCTGATTATGCAGGGTGTGGCGCCCGAAGATGCGGCGTGGAATGACGGTAGCGGACCGGCCGACCTCTTCGCCGCGCCTGTGTCGGTGCAGAGTGGTTCGTCGCGTGAAGTGCGCGCTAGCCGCGCATTCATGGATCTTGCTCGCAGCGCCATTCTGCATGTCGATCCTGCACGGTTGGGCTTGTTGTATCGCATTTTGTGGCGATTGCAGGATAGGCCCCGCCTGCTTGACGACGCCGCCGACCGCGATGTGGCGGCGCTGGATCGTCTGGCTAAACAGGTCGGGCGGGACATCCACAAGATGCGCGCTTTCGTGCGCTTCCGTTTGATGCACGATGAGGATGGCGTCGAACGTTACGTCGCCTGGTTCGAACCGGAACACCGGATCGAGCGTGCCAATGCGGCATTTTTCGTCAATCGTTTTGCCAGCCAGCGCTGGTCGATCCTGACCCCGCGCCTTGCGCTGCACTGGGACGGTGCGGCTCTGTTCGAAGGCCCAGGCGCCACGCGCGACGATGCACCGGCGGAGGACGCGGTCGAGGAACTGTGGCTTGGCTACTATCGCTCGATCTTCAATCCGGCGCGGCTGAAAGTCGGCATGATGGTCAAGGAGATGCCGCGTCGTTACTGGAAAAACCTGCCCGAGGCGCGTCAGATACCGGAGCTGATTGCTAGCGCCCACAAGCGTGAAACGGCCATGATCGCGACCGGCGCAGACCTCTTTGCGCAAGAGGCGGCACCCGTCAGCCTTTCTGCCGTAGCGGAGGGAATTGCCCGCTGCCGCCGCTGCCCGATCGGTTGCAACGGCACCCGCGCCGTGATGGGTGAGGGACCGCAAGGTGCAGACCTGATGATTGTGGGCGAACAGCCCGGTAATACCGAAGAGCGGGAAAACCGGCCGTTCGTCGGCCCGGCAGGCCAGTTGCTGGACCGCGCCCTTGCCGAAGCCGGGGTGGAGCGAGGCCGTGCCTACGTGACCAATGCCGTAAAACACTTCAAGTTCGAACCGCGCGGCAAGCGTCGCCTGCACCAGAACCCGGCGGCTAACGAAATCGACATGTGCCGGTGGTGGCTAGACAGCGAGCGCGCTCTGGTGAAACCGAAAGTGATCCTTGCCCTGGGCGCCAGCAGCGCGCGCGCGATACTGGGCCGCACGCCGGCCATCGGCCGCGAGCGTGGAGAGGCGATCCCGATGTCCGATGGAAGCGTGGTCTGGCTGACCGCTCACCCCAGCTATCTCTTGCGTCTTGACGGTGACGCGCGTGAGCGGGAAGGGGCCCGGCTTGCGGAGGATCTGTCTGGCCTCGCGCGCTTGCTGACAACCATTGAGGGCGATAAATTGCGCCCGTGATCCGGAGAGGCCGAGAGATATCCCAGGGAGTTGTCGATCGGTCTGGAACATCAAGCCTAACGTCGCTAAGATTGATCGAATGCTGGTTCTGTCACGGAATTGCCAATCCGCGTCGGGCCTTCGAAGGTTTCCACGGAGTTTGTCATGACTGGGGCCGAATTGGCCGAAGCCCGCAAAAATCGGGGCCTTACTGAAACGGAACTGGGCAAAGCGATCGGCTATCGCGATCCGGCGCGGGCTGTTCGTCGCCTGGAGGCTTCGGGCAAGATCAATTCGCGGGCCTTGACCATGATCAAGGTGGTCTTCGGCACGGTCGATCAGGACAACGTTCGCGAGCGCGGTTCGCGACGGCGTGCGCCGCATCCGGACCAACTCTCTTTCGCATTTTGAGCGCTGGCCGGCGATTGACGCCGGCTCTGTTCATCCCGCTTTTGCCAGGCGGGCGGCCGGGTCAGTAGAGGTCACAGGGGGCTGTTGATGGTGGCCAAGTCATAGCCCGTCAGTTCAAGGCGACTTGCCATTGCGACCCAATCTGCGGGGCTGTTGGCTGCAATCAGCCCTTCAGAACTGTCGTCGCATCGAAATGCCCGACCATCGGGACGGGCGGCTTTGCCACCGGCTTCGTTGAGGAAGACTATCCCTGCGGCATGATCCCACGGTAGGGTACGGGTGAACAGCGTGATGTCGTTCCCGCCAGTTGCGATCCTAGGATATTGATCGGCGGCGCAGCGCGGGCTGTCGACAAGATCGTGATCCACGGCCAGCGCATCCATCAAGCCGCTGCGCATCGTAGGGTCCGTAAAGAGGCGCGTTACGGCAACGATAGGGCGGTCGCGCATTGCAGGGGTGGTCCGGAAAGGCTTGCCGTCGATATGGGCGCCTTGGCCTAGCCGGGCCGCGCAAAAGCGCCCGGAAAGTGGATCGAATATCCATCCGCCAACGGGAACGGCGTCCTCAACCAGAGCGACCAGCATCCCGAAAGGCCCTCGGCCGCTGGCGAAATTGCTGGTGCCGTCCAGCGGGTCAATCAGCCAGCATGTGCCAGTGCCTAGGCGATCGAGCAGTTCTGGATGTCCGTAGGCCGCTTCCTCCCCAACGATACCCGCATCCGGGATCAGTTTTGCAAGCCGATCGGCGAGTATTTCTTCGCTCTCGCGATCGGCTGCCGTTACCGGTTCTTCGCCGTTTCCGTCATCCTGCCCCTTGTCGGCAAGGATGCGCGCCTCCGCAGTGCGAAAGCGGGGCATCACGGCCGTAGCGGCAGCTTCGCGCATCGCCTGCTCGACGGCAAGGCTGAGAGGATCGGTCATGATTGCCCCTGACGATGTTCGGGGCATGCAGGTAGACGCGTCATCAAAAGTCGAACTGTCCGGTGGTGTCGTAGCGGACCGACGTATAAGGGATCTGGAAGTAGTCAAGCACGGTATAGGCGGCCCTTCCGATACGCGAACGTGAGTTGGAGAAGAGCAATTCGCCAAGGTTCAGGCCCACGCCAATGAACAGATGACGTTTTGGATCAACGCCCGCAGCCTTGTCTGCATTCGAGAAATCGGACGCGAAATAGCCAAGTTGCAAGTCGAGGAAGCGCAATGGCGTGTTGTGGAGCTTTTCAAAACCCGCGCCCTTGAGGGAGAACATGAAGCGTTGCTGGGCGTAGTGAGATTTCCCTGCAATGCTGTAGACATTGTTGTTGGGTACGATCTCTATCTTGAAGGAGAATTTTTCCTTCATGCCGGGGATGGTATTGCGAAGAACGGATAGGGTCGCGCCTGCGATGTTCATCGTGACATCCTGAAGCGAATAGCCACTGTCCGGCTCGATAGCGTCCGAGATTTCGTTGAACGCCATAAGGCCTGAGGCGATGATGGCCCCGGTGATCGCATCGCCTTGAGAGGCGCCGGTGCGTTCGTGAATGCGGCTATGGAAGAACTCCGCCAGCAGATAAGTGTCGAAGGCGTGGGTAAGTTTGTCCACGCCGATATTTTCTGTGTCCTTGCCGAACCAGCCTTCGTTCTTGAAGTGGAAGGGGGCGGTGTCCTCAAAGAACTTGTGGGCACTGATCAGGGTGAAATAAGCGACGCCGATCAAGGCTTCGGTCTTCACCGTTCCCGCCTGCGCCCAAAATCCGCGATAGGCGGCTTGATTGCGCGGAACGTGGTCCGCCCAGCGAAGCGAGCGAGGCTCTTCAGGGCCGGTGATGGTGGAATCAGGCGGCCCAGCAGGCTGATCTCCCACGACGTTCCCTCCATCGACGGCGCGACGGCTGTCGCCGGGCGTGGCTATTGCCAGTGCCACGATTTCGGCGGAGGCGTTGGGAGCACCGCTATTCGCGGATACCTGCGTGAGGTTCCATGACATCGGTTCGACGCCGACCAGCGTATCGGCAGGCGTGATCATCGGTGGTGGTGCGGTCAAAGGCGGTGTGGTGGGTGATATCACAACCGGCTTGGATGAAGATTCGCCGGGTGAGGTTGTGACTTCGGCATAGGCCGGAATTGCTGCCATGAAGCCAGCAAATGCCAGCACACCCCCTGCACCCGAGCCGATCTTCATCGATGCGTGTCGCCTTGATGCCACGCTTAAGCATGGTTGACGCAATGGATCGTCGTATCCGCGCGGCAGGTCATGCGAAAGCAGTTGCCAAATACCCATCGATGGGGGCAATGGATTGACCCCAAGATTGGTCTTCTTTTCATATGATTGTTATCAAATTGGTCAAGTTGTTCTTTATGTTCCCGATCTGGGTGGTCCAGTTGATGACCGGATCAAAAAGCTTCCTGGATAATCCCCTGATGGGTTCTCAGCGTCTGAATCGTCTGGGTCTTCATAAAAAACGCGTACAACTTGCAGGTGCGATCTGCGCATGGCGCCGGCGACGTCTGGCGAAGCGCGTTCGGTCAGATTGGCGGGAAGCCTTTGATCGCGATGGTTTCGTGGCGATTCATGATTTTGTCGCGCCCGATACTTTCCAGGCTCTGCGAAGGGCGATCCTTGAGTATCGCGGGCAGGCGCGCGAGATGCGCCAGGGAGATGCCGTGACCCGGCGCCTTGCGATCGATCCGGCCATGCTTGCGGCTATTCCCGAATTGCGCCGGCAGTTGGATCGGGACGATCTGAAGGCCCTGTTTCACTATGTGGCCAGCTTCCGAGTCACGCCGCTGCACTATGTCCAGACCATCGTTACGCACGACGCGGAGGTGGACGTCGATCCGCAGGAAGCGCTGCATGCGGATGCGTTCCATTCGTCGCTCAAGGCCTGGCTGTTTCTGAATCCTGTCGCACCGGACGAGGCGCCCTTTACCTATGTACGCGGATCGCACCGCCTGACGCCCGAACGGCTCGATTGGGAATATCGCCGCAGCCTCATCGCCCCTGGCGAAATGAACCGCCTCACGGGAAGAGGTTCACCCCGCGTGAATCAGGCGGAGCTTGCCGCGATGGGGCTTGGAGAAGGGGAGCCTTTGGCCGTTCCGGGCAATACGCTGGTGGTTGCTGACACACTCGGCTTTCACGCACGTGGCGCTTCGGTTCGGCCGATCGAACGCGTCGAAATATGGTCTTACGCGCGGCGCAATCCGTTCCTGCCATGGCTGGGCGGCGATCTGCTAAGCATGCGCGGTCTTGCGGAAAGGCGTGTGGGGTGGGTTTGGGCGGCGAGGGATCGCCTTGCTAATAAGATTGGCCAGCCTTGGCAGCCCGTCGGATTGCGCAGCCCGACAAGTGATCCTTCCGACATCTAGGCCATCTTCGAGTCGCCTATTTTGCGGATATTTCAACGCGATCGCCGCGAATTTGCGGGGGACGCACAGGAATATACGACGAACCGGCCTGCGTTAGAGTCTGGGGGCATTTACATACTCTATTGCGAGGCTTACCCCAAAGCCGAAGTCGGGTTTTGTCTCAGGCGGCAATTTGCTCAGAGTAATAAAGTGCGACTTTTTTCTTGATCGCCTTTCCAGGGTGGGGCTGAAACTTTAATTTTCCTTTTGCGTTTAGAATGCGTTTTTGAAGGGGAGTTGTTTTGGCAACCTCAGTGGTTCTGAAGGCGGTTGGCGCGAGCGGAGCGGTTCTGTCGAGAGC
>FTCV01002450.1_pt1 | contig 14097 bp, 15 predicted proteins | sample 1639691 | NCBI WGS metagenome assembly FTCV01 (sample SAMEA3914864, study PRJEB12502) | metagenome | biome: forest; material: soil | place: USA | collected 2012-03-12 | depth 0.3 m
CCGGTCGGTCGGTCGGCCGGCGCCAGGGCGAGATTGCTCGCCTCGAGCTTGTTGCCAATTTCAGACGGTCACCTCTCTGGCGTGAGGTGACCGCCACTGTGATCCGCGGCGATCTCAACGTATCGAGCGCGCCAGGAGGAGACATCGGTGTCGCTCCAAGAACTGGCTATTCAGCGACCGGCGCCACGAGCATCCGCTCGTCAGACCATGCGATTGAACGCCAAAGGGGCGGCAGCGCTACTTACGCTCTTCTCGCATCGAAGGCCGCACGTGCGGCCTCGATGCGTTCGATATTCTTCTCCGCCCACATCCAGACGCCGCAAAAGGCCTCTGCGAGGCTCAGCCCCAGATCTGTCAGCCGGTATTCGACCTTGGGCGGGATCACCGGGTGGACCGTCCGGACCACAAGCCCGTCGCGCTCCATCTGCCGCAACGTTTGGGTCAGCATCTTTTGGCTGATGTTCCCAACCCGTTCACCAAGGCGGGTGAAGCGGGTCTCGCCATGCTCGGCCAGAACCTCCAGGATCAGCATCGTCCATTTGTCCGCGACCCTGCCGATCACCTCATTGACCAGGGCTTCGACGCGCGGGTCGGCAAGTTCGCCCGTCTCAGGGCTCGTAATTCTCGCTGGCGGCAAGGCCGTCATTCCAAATTCTTTCTGCTGGGTAAGTATGCCGACTTTCGGTGCCTACTTTCCAATGGAGAGTGACCTTCATACCTGATCTCCGGCGCTTACACATCCTCTTGGAGACGACCATGAACATCACCGGAAACACCATCCTGATCACCGGCGGCGGCAGCGGCATCGGCCGCGCCCTGGCCGAGGCCCTGCATGCGCGCGGCAACCAGATCGTCATCGCGGGGCGCCGCGAGGCCTTGCTGAAGGAAACCGCAGCCGCCAATCCAGGCATGGCCTGGGCGACGCTGGATGTGGAGGACCCGGCGGCCATCGCCGCCTTCGGCGTCCGTATCGTCAAGGAGCATCCAGACCTGAACGCCGTGATCCTCAACGCCGGGATCATGAAGGCCGAGGATCTTGCGGCCGAGCCGTTCGATCTGGCGACGGTGGACGCGACGATCACGACCAATCTCCTGGGTCCAATCCGGCTCACGGCGGCCCTGCTGCCGCACTTGCGCGCTCAGGCAAAGGCGACGGTGATCACCGTGACTTCGGGCCTGGCCTTCATTCCGCTGGCGGCGACCCCGACTTACAACGCCACCAAGGCGGCCATGCATTCATGGACCCAGTCGCTCCGTCATCAGCTCCGCGACACCGCCGTGGAGGTATTGGAGCTGGCGCCGCCCGCCGTCGCCACCGACCTGATGCCGGGCCATGCGGAGAACCCCAACTCCATGCCGCTGGCCGACTACACCAACGAGGTCCTGGGCCTGATCGAAAAGGGTGACACCCCGCGCGGCGAGATCCTGGTCGAGCGGGTCAAGCCGCTGCGTTTCGCCGAGACCGGCGACTACGAGGGGATGTTCCAGAGGCTAAATGGGTCTCACTGACCGCGCTCTATTGTTGGAAGCCGCCGGAATGGGGCGGCTTCCAACTCCCGGAGCAGATCCTTCGCTCCTGGTCGTTAAGGCGCCATAGCCGCAGTTAGCCCTACTCCAGAAGGCGATTTGGCGCCCGTTGTGCGAGCAGATAGCGCGTCTTAGCAGAGCGGCTATGAGCGGCATTGTCACAATCGATGATTTGCCAAGGCTGGATTGAAGGTCGCTGTATGGTTGATGGGTAGAGGACGATCAGTCAGCGCGACCCGAATGGCTTTCGATGTGATCGCGGATGCACAGGCCGCGAGCACGCTTTGCGAGCTGGAGAAGACTGCTGGAGGAGCGCTTCGGTCTTACGGGTTCGACGTCGTGACAGCCGTCGAAATCTCCCGTCGAGGCAATGAGCGAATAGTGGAACCTCTGTTCGGCGACATCGCGGCGGCGCCTATGCTGCACTACACAGAGCGGGGTCATGGCGCATATCTTCGTCGGTACGCCGAGGAGAGGTCGGAAGACGATGACGGGATCCTGGCCGATGCGGCCGAGGAGATTATCCTAGATCATCGCCCAGCCGATCGGCACGAAGCGGTCGTCATAATCGGCACGCTGATCGCCAATCTCTCGGCCGGCGCGCGTTGCGATCGTCGCGACGTCGGCGCTCTGCACGCCTTGCAGGCCTGGCTCTCCCAAGACCTTAGCGCTGCGGCCTAGCCTTGATCGGCCAGCGGGCGGGCGTCTCGCGCCGAAGTCGATCATGAAGTCATCATCCGAGTTCTTATGGCCGGCGAGGGAGCGCTCCATAAACCTTCGCCTGGGCCGAAAGCATGGTGATGGCTTCGACGATCTGTCTGGGATGGTAGGGCTTTTGTATGAAGACGGACCCTTCCACGCCTTCGCGTTCATGCCGTACGGCGGCGGCGCCCGAAACGAAGACGACAGGGAGTCCGGGATAGGCCGCGCGCGCGCCGCGCGACCTCGAAGCCATCCTCGCCGACGCCTAGGTCGACGTCGCTGACCAAGCCTGAAATATAGCCACGCCTGTCGAGCACGATTACGGCTGAAAGAGCGTCATCCGCCGCGATGACACGAATGCCTCGGTCGCGAATGAATTCACACGCGGACAAGCTCATTACGAGGTCATCCTCAACAAAAAGAATTTGGTGAGCGTCCATCGGCCGCAATCCTCATGAGATTACGTAACCCGTGAAATCTAATTCGTTTCCCACGCTGTATGATAGATCTCGAAACTTGTAATAATTATCATCTGCTTGGGAAATGCCGTCGCAGTCGTAAATTCAGCAAATCACTTGATGTCGGCAATTTCCCAATTTCAATAATGCGATCATTACCACTCTCGACCTTGGTCAGACACCGAAACACCGGCCCTCGGCTGGCCAGCCGCGCCAACTTCCGGAAATCGCCAGCCTGTCGCGATCGCCCCCGGCCTGCCTGCGCCATGATCCGACCTTAAGACAGCTCCAGATTCCGGACCTTCAGCCCGAGATGCTGTTAGCGACGCCGACCCGCACGGTGCTGGAACGCAACATCGACGCGGCCTGCGAGGATTGCGCGACTTAGGCGCGAAACGCGACCGAAGCGTGAGGCTATAGATTGCCGGCTCTGCGCAAAATCACGTCGGCATGAAGCCTCGAAGATTGGCTGCGCCAGGCTTGCGCCTAGAAAAGTGCCGGCCCCGCCTCTCGACCGTCTAGGAGGGCTAGACGTCAGTTCTTAGATCGATATCGACGAACGCCAACCACCCTGACCTGTCTTAGGGCCGCCGCCCCTTCGCGCCAGAAGGGGCCATTGGCGCCGATCTGGACTCACGGCGTACACTCAATGCCACAATATCCGAGATCGAGCCTCACCGGCCATCAACACCAGTCGCACCAACTGGGCCTCCCGACGTTTCGAGAGCAAGTATGTGACGTGGCCGGAGTCTTTTTCAAAAGGCGGCACAAGACAACCAAACAGGTAGCAGTGATGCTTCACTCCCCCTAAGCTGCACCGCATGCTGCTACTCCACGTTTCAGACATTCATTTCCGTAAGGGTTTCGCAGGGTCGGACATCGATCCAGAGCGGCTTTTGCGTCACGAGCTCAAGCTCGATGTGCAAACGATGTGCGAGAGATTGGGCGCGGTAGACGCGATCCTCGTTTCCGGCGACATCGCTTTTGCGGGCGACCCTGAGGAGTTCGAGTTCGCCACTCGTTGGTTAGACGAACTCTGTATCGTTAGCGGCGCGAAATCGTCGGAAGTGTTCACTTGCCCCGGCAACCACGACGCCGTGCGGACAATTGCGGGCGGCCCAGTCGTTAGCGCCCTGCATGATAAAATCAAACGCACCGAGAACGAATACATAGACGCCTTACTTAAGCAATACCTAGACGATCCCGCTTCAGCAAAGTTACTTTATTCTCCACTAAGCAATTACAACAACTTCGCTGCCCAATTCGGCTGCAGCGTCTCGGCGCCTGATCGACTGATCGCCACGCGCGATCTCTACCTGAACGACAGCTCGATCTTGCGCCTACACGGGTTCAATTCCGCGCTCGTATCTAGCGCTAACGACAAGAAAGACGATCTATTCGTCGATCCCAATTGCTTGCAAATACTTCGAGAGCCGGGAGTAGAACACTTAGTTATGTGCCATCACCCGCCCGAGTGGCTCAGAAACGGCCAGCGGTTAAGCGACCATCTCAGCGACGTCGCAAAGGTTCAGCTGTTCGGCCACGAGCACCTACACCGAATCCGCAGAGACGTGGACTACCTACGGATTGCCGCTGCAGCTACCCACCCAGATCGAACGGAGCCTGGCTGGGAACCCGGCTACAATTTCTTAGAACTTTCGGTTCGAGGCGCAGGTGCGGATCGTTGGCTGAGCACTAAGACCCACGTACGTCTCTGGCAATCGAATCCCGCTCGGTTCCGTGCGAAGGTGGATCGGAACGAGGAATCCGTCTTTTCCCATGAGATCAAGCTGCCCAGATGGGAAGGTGTCGAACAAGATGGCGCAGCCCAACAACCGGCACCTTTACCGACAACCGGAGGAGAGGCGATGGCCAGCCTGCGCGAAGTCAATCGCCGCTTTTTCAAACTGACAGTAAGTCAACGGGCGGCGATCGCTGGCCGACTGGGCCTCTTGCAGGCTGAAGATGCCGATCAACCCGACTACGAGCGCTACGAAAGAGTATTTATGCGCGCTCGCGAGCGCGAACTGATTGAGCAACTTGAGATGGAAGTACAAGTTGCCGAAGAACAAAAGTCAGGGGGATAAATGTCCGATCAATTTTTCGCAGACGAGTATCGTGCCGCCGGCTTTAACCCGGCCTCAGACATTGTCACGAAGCGCGCGGAGGCGTTTGCGGCTATAGAGAGCGAAATTACGCCAGAACAATATCTCGATTGCGTTAGATTGTATTTGAATCTACCGAAACGCAGCGAGCTTGAATGGCTCCGAGATGGTTTTTTCGCGACAGATAACAGCTTCTCTTTAGTCAATAACGACAGGGAAGTCACCCTTCTCGCAACTCTTTTTCTTACAAGCGCTGTAGAAAACGAACAGCTTCTCCCGGTTTTAGCTATCCTTTGCGGACACGCTTCCGGACTTCGAGCACCTGCTATGCGACCAGAATTGGCTGCACGAGCAGAAGAAGTTCTAAATGCAAGTTCGGTTGAAGCGCGGGAATTCTACCAAATAAATCCACAAAAATTACGCGAACTTCCTGCTGCAAAGACAACGGCTGCATCCACGGCGTATAGCGAAAACGCGACCCAAGAACTTCTTATCGCCGCCATAAAGGCTGCAGCTACTGACGGCCGAGCTGCGGCATCCGGCGTTGGGAATGAAGCGGCGAAATTGTTCTCGGTCCTCGGCGCCCAGATGAAAGCCCTCAGGGAAGAACAATCGATCCTTTGGTGGTTTATCGGCGGTCAGAGCACCTACGCCAAGGGACCATTTTCAGAATTGAAGGTTGGCCCTGCGGCGATATTAATCGGCTCGGAACTGGCAGAAATGATCGACCCTCCAGGGCCAGTCTCAGCGCCGGCCCTCATGCAACGCGCACTCGCTACGACACAACGCCCGAAGGCTGGCCCTTCAAGTCTATCTGACATCGTTTCGCAAATTGACGAACAAGTCGTGGCGGAATTGCTTGGCGATATTGAAATCGAAAATCCGGAGCTGTTCCCGATTCTGACGGCACTGGAGAGGGCTAGGGAAATTGGCCCAGCACCCAATTGGCATCAATCCTTCACCAAACTAACTCACCTCAAACCTGATCTGAAACTTCCAACCCTGCTACTCTGCGTGCAAATCTACCGCGAGTGGCTGCTGTTCGACCTTTTGGCAGCTTCCCAATGACCGACGTGGACACCTCAGACGAAGAGGATTTCTATGACGAAGAGGAAGGGGGTGAGGCCGACGTTAGCGCCACCACGGACTCTGACGCTGGCTGGGCCAGTCTTCCGTCGGGCGAGGCGCTACTGGAAGCCGATCTCGACGAGCTAATGCGGTGGAAGCCGGTGTTTCTCGTCGCGCTCGTGGGCGAACGGGGAAGCGGAAAAACAACGTTCATCTCAAGTATTTTTGAGCGCTTCATGCGAGGGCCTTTTGCCCAGCGCCTTTTCGCCGGCTCGTGGACATTGCTCGGCCTAGACCAGCGATCATTCGAAGCGAGGGCGGAATCGAATCGGGAGACTCCAGACACCGTTCGCACGTCTCGCCTAGAGGGTTTGAGGTTTCTTCATCTCGCGACAGCCCCTGAGATTTCCCCCGCCGACGATCATCATTTGATCCTATCAGACCGATCAGGCGAAACTTACACCGAAGTTCGGAATGACAAGGAAAATGCTCATTCGCTTTTGGAGGTCGCCAAGGCGGACCGAGTTGGAATTCTTCTCGATGGCGGCCGATTTGCACAACCACGCCTGCGCGCTGAAGCAGTCGCATCCGTTCGCGGCCTAATCCGATCACTGATCGAGGCTACAGCGATTGGCAACGACACTAAAGTTGATGTCATTACGACGAAGCTCGACCTGATCAATAAGGCGAATGGCATTGCCGCCTTGGACGGGGTCGAGACCGCACTGCGAACCCAATTCACGTCGCAGCTCAACGAACTCAAATTCTGGCGTGTCGCTGCACGAGATCCGACGGGTGAGTTGGAGGCGGCTGCCGGCATAGCCGCACTCGTCTCCGCTTGGACAGCGCCAACACCGCACCCTGCCATTCTAGCGTCACCGCCGCCGATGAAATCCCCCATGGACCGGCTCCTAGCTTCGACCGTGTTTGAGGATCTGGATTCGTGACCGAACGCTCTTTTGTGATTATGGGTCTGCGCGAAAGCGGAAAGACGACCTATCTCGCCGCCCTATGGCATCTAATAGAAGCACAGGAAGTGGTTTCTAATCTGATCCTCGATCATTTTGAGGGTGACGCCGCGTATTTGAACGAAATCGCAAAGTCATGGCGCAACTTTGAAAAGGTGCGTCGAACCACGATGCAAAACGAACAAGATGTTGTTCTTCACCTTCGAGACGTTCAGACGGGATCCGTTGCCGCATTCGCTTTTCCAGATCTATCCGGTGAATCTTTCGATGAACAGGTAGAAGTGCGCAGATGCCTTCAGTCATACGTCTCTCGATTTGAGGACAACGATGGTCTCCTATTTTTCGTCACTGCAGATCGCACTCAAGACGATCGGACAATCGTCGAGCAAAACAAGGCGGTGGGTGGGCCGGAACCGGACGCACTACCTCAGATCGAACCGCAAACGAGCGCTTGGACCACCAAAAGCATTCCCGCCCAGATCCGTCTGGTCGAGATTCTCCAATTTCTTACCCGACGCCCATTTGTTCGACGCCGTCGCCGGGTCGCAGTAATAATATCCGCCTGGGACGTCGTTCCAGAACCACGGCCCACGCCATCGCAATGGCTGTCCCAGGAGCTTCCATTATTAGATCAGTACCTGAAGGCTAATGCTCGAACCTTCGACGCCGAAACGTATGGCGTATCGGCTCAGGGTGCTGCCCTGGATGGGGACATCGACGCCATAGCGCATCTGCCTGCAAGCAACCGAATCATGGTGCAGGGATCGAGCGGCGCCGGATCGGACCTCACCGTGCCGATTACCTGGCTGATTGAAAATGGCTGAACACTTGATCGACAACACCAGCATCGCGATCGATCAGATCCTTTTCGGATACGACGACGGTCACAGGATGCTCGCGTCGTCGAGCACGTTGGCGACGGAGATTGCGCGGGATTTGGTCATGCTCAGCGACCTAGTACCAGGGGCAATTCTGAGCCCGAATGCCAGCTATTGGACAGGAACGCCCCTACGACAACACCGCAGCTACGCCCTGATGAGGACTTGGCTGGCACCGGAAATGCCCCGCCCTGGCTGCGTCTGGACCCACGCGCTGATCCTGAGAAGCTCCGATCTATCAACTTTTGACGACTTGGGTGCGCTTGAAGTTCTCTTTCAAAAGCCATCGAAGGGCCACCTAACTGCGTACGAGACACAGGTTCTTGTGAACGCTAGAGCTTTGCCTCGCTCTACTGCGCATTTTGATCGCCAAGTCGCGGAACACACCGTTCTTGCATTGTATGCACAGGATAAATCGCGCCCGGTATTCGCCCAACCGGGCGATTTGGACGATGTTGCGTTTCAGGTTTGGTCGCAACAGTGGCCGCGGTTGCGGCGCTCATTTTCTTTCTGCACCGCCGTAACCCGGTCTGAGTTGCGTGGGGACGTTGTAAAACTAGACCTTCGGGCGCGTGGAGGCCCCCATAAAGGCGAAGTAAACTTCGAAGACGGTCCGAGGTCTTGGCTCGACATTGCGGTCGATGATCTTCCGCACATCGGCTCGTCCCCCTTTCGAAAGTTCTTGAGTCGCTACGGCGCTGATCTACGTCGCGGCCGGCCACAATTCCGATTATTGGCCGAGATTTATGCTAGAACTAGGAACGCACTTTTAACGGATGCAGAAGTCGAAGATATTATAGATTTGCTTTCCTCGAACCTCCCGGACCCTGCGGAAGGAGCTCGGCTCAAGTTCGACCTATTTTCCGCTCAATCCGAACTTCTTCCTCATGTCGATGCAATGAGTGTCCTGCGCGTGGCACTCACGAAGGGAAGCTTGTCGCTAACAAATATTTCGGACAGCCTGGGCGCGAGCCTCAAGACCCTTTGGCCCGCTCGCTCTGACGAGATATTTGCCCTAGCGGAACAAGCCCTTGAGCAACCGTCCGACATTGGGGATCGAGTGGTCAGCCTTGTCACCGCTCTCGTTGGTAGTGACGATATTCTTAAAGCGACAGCAAGGCATCCTCGCCTTCGCGCTCGAATGATTTCGGCGACACCTCACATCTTAGACTCTACAGAGCTCGCCACATTACCGACTCGTGACATAATTGACTTGATAGACGCCGCGACGCTTTCGTCCGAGATGGCGAAATCTATTATTTCTCGTTGCCTTTTGATTGACGAGTATTGGTTTTCAAGCCGATTATTTTCGATGTTTGGCGATGTACTTTTGGAGACGGTGTTCGATACGGCCGTTCGCGAAGGCTCCAGCTCCATCTCCCCGGCATTTCGAAATATGTTTCGATCACATGCCGATGCTTTCACGCGCCTCAACCTCCCGTCTAGAATCCATTTTCTTTCAGAGGGGTGGCGTGCTGCACATCTGCTCGGATGGGATTCTTACTCGGTCATGCGGTTGGGAGCGTCAGCTTGGTCTGACATTCTCGAATCTTCAGATGATGATCTCGACGTCAGAGAGCGCTTGGAATTCTTCGCTTTCCTCATGTCCGTTGCTCTCGAAAATCTTTCGGATTCGGTGGAGGATTTAATTGGAACAACATACGTTCCACTTTTGAAAGCCGCAGATGCGCGCCGACTAACCCCTCTGGCGATAGATACACTGAAGCGACACTTGCCTTACCTTGGGTACTCGGGCGGCTCAATTGAGCGACGCCTCAGTGCAGCGGTTGCCCGCGGTTACGTAATTGGCGCTCTCGATCCGAGTACCTTTCATGATCTAGTCGAAACCAAACTCGGACTAGATTGCTTGATTCGCGAGGTTGAAGACCTCGTCGGCGGCTCGAGATTCCTTCAAAGTCTCACAACACCGAGGTCCAGCAACTCATCAGCGAAACAGAGACGGCGAAAAGATAAAAAATAGAGCGGCCTCAAAGGAGCCCCCTCAAGAACGCACGTTCAAAGCTCGACTGTAATGTGGATTCCGGAGGCTGAGAGGGCGCTGTCACCGTCCTGGAGCAGACCTTCCAAATGTCCGATTAGAGTCAGGTCCGGGCGACCATCGTCCTCGGCGGATGTATTGCCGATCGCGTCAGCGATCGTTACCCGCATGGGCCGAGACCGCGAAGCGGGCTCGGCGGCGTCCGGCGCGGCCTGCCGCGATCGGCGACGTAGAGCGCGGTCGCGCGCGCAGCGCGCGAGACGCCCACCTAGCCTACCGATCCTTTTCGTCGTACGAGCTCCGCTTCAGTTACACCCAGCGCGGTCGCGAGGCGCTCCAGCACCCGAAGGGTGATATTGCGCTTTCCGTTCTCGATGCCGGACAGATAGGTGGGATGGATGCCAGCTTCATGCGCGATGTCATCTTGCAGAGCGCCGCTCGCATCCCGAGCAGCCTGAACATTTGCGCCGACGACGCCGAGAAGATCCATCCTCGGATGGCGCACCATCGCGGCGCAATTCGGAATAGACTATGAGTAAAGTCGCGAAAAAGTTTGCTTGCCCCAATAACGGGCGCCCCGCTAGCGCCGGATCACCAGATCGGTTTCAGGGACGCGAAGTGCGCCGGCGATCCGCTCCAAGACCTTGAGGGTGATGTTTCTCTTTCCGTTCTCTACATCCGACATATAGCTCGGATGGATCGACGCCAGGTGAGCGAGCTCGTCCTGCGGAAGCCCTCTTGCTTCCCGCAGGGCGCGCACATTCGCTCCCACCACGGCCAGAAAATCCATGCCGTGAAGGCGCACGTTCCGCGCTGGACAGTGAATAGACTATGAGTAAAGTGGGCAAATATCGTCGTGCGTCCGCGACGTCCACGCGGGCACGGCTCGATCCGGATTCCGTCCCGCATTCACCGGCTTGGAATGCGGCTCATGCCTCCGCTCAACGCTCAACGCCTCGCGCTGGAAGACCCGCTCCCCGAGCCGGGAACCCCGCCCCTGGCCGACGAATACCTGCGCCATCGCGCCTGGCTCACGGCGATCCTGACCCGGCGCTTTGGCCGCGACGCGGCCGACGACATCGCCCAGGACACCTGGCTGCGGGTGCAGTCCTATGTCCCGCCCGCGCCGATCCGCCGCCCCAGGTCAATGCTGATGCGCATCGCGCTCAACCTGGCGTCCAACCGCCGGCGCAAGGCCGCCTGGGCCGCGTCCATCGATCCGCACGACGAGCGGCTGGATCGCGCCGCGGCGGGCGACCAGGACACGGCGCTGATTTTTCATCAGATGCTGCTCGCCATGCCGCCAAAGTTGCGCGATGTTTTCTATCTGACCCATGTCGAGCAGAAGACCTATGGCGAGATCGCCGCGCTGCTGGGGATCTCGCTGGGAGCGGTGGAAAAGCGGATGAGACAGGCTGTCGCCCAATGCGCCGACTTCATCGGGAGCTAGGCGGACCACGCCCATGAGCGATCACCAGACACAGGACCGGTCGGCGCGATCGGGGGCCGCCGCGCCCACGGCCGCCCAGCTCAAGCAGGCGCGCGCCGAGGCCGCGACCTGGTACGCGCGCATGCACGGGGCCATCACCCACCGCGAGGTGACCAGCTTCTTCGCCTGGCGCGACGACAGCCTCAACGACGCCGCCTACAGCCAGATCGAACGGCTCGGCCGGGGCGTGGCCGCAGTCGCCGACGATCCCAGGATCCAGGCCATCGGCCAGGATCTGCGAAAGCGCCGCCAACAGTCCCGCCGGCTGGCCTTCCTCAGGGCCCGTCCCGCGCCGTGGATCGCCGGAGCGGCGGTGCTGGCCGCGGCCCTGGTGGGCTGGCTGGCGATCGGCCAGCCGCTGGGCCAAACCTATCGCACCGGAGTGGGCGAGCGCCGGGTGGTGAGCCTGGCCGATGGCTCGACCATCGAGCTGAACACCGACAGCGCCGTGCGCGTGCGCCTGTCCAAGACCCGCCGATCGATCAGCCTGGACCGGGGCCAGGCCCTGTTCGCCGTGGCCCATGACACCACCCGCCCGTTCATCGTGGCGGCGGGCGACACGGCGGTGCGGGCGGTGGGCACAAGGTTCGAGGTCTATCGGACCGGAGCGAGCGTGCGGGTCACCCTGGCCGAGGGCCGGGTCCAGGTCACCGGGCCTGACGCCGCGGCCCCGATGCTGATGACCGCCGGCACAAAGCTGGTGGTCACCGGCAAGGCCCCTGCCCGCCCGGTCGCCGTCGACGTGGAGGCCGCCACCGGCTGGACCGACGGGCGCCTGACCTTCCAGGCCACGCCTCTGGGCGAGGCCGTGGCCGAAGCCAACCGCTATAGCCGCCAGAAGGTCGTTCTGGGCCCTGGCGTCGCCGCCGACGAGCCGATCAGCGCCATCTTCAACGCCGGCAACACCGCAGCCTTCGTCAGCGGGGTCAGCACGGCGCTGGACCTGCGCGGCGTCCCACGCGCCGATGGGGCGATCGAACTGCGCCACGCTCCCTCCGCCGCATCCGGCGGCTGAAGCCGGACCGCCCCACGCGGCTTTCCACGTCGATCCTCACCAGGTTCGCGAGGCCTGGCGGCCTCACGCGGCTTGCCCGGCGCGCGGCCATCGCCACGCCGTCGCCGACCCCTGTCATATTTTTTTCACGCGACGGTAAGGCCAGCCCACCCCTGGCGGGTCTCCACTTCAGGCGCCCCGCCAAAGGCGTTCGCCGCAACGGCGAACCGGGCGCGCCCTTGGGGGATTATGGTCGTGATGGTTGTATCGCTTCGTCGGGGCCTGCTGGGCCTTTCGCTCCTGGCCCTGGCGGCCGCCGTGGACGGTCAGGCCCTGGCCGGACCGCGGGTCCAGGCGCTCGCGCCCGTCGCCGCCACGACGGTCAGCACGCCGGGCGGCCCGCTGGGGGCGGCGCTGCTGGCGCTGGGCCGCCAGACCGGGGTGCAGATCGTGTTCTCCAGCCGTCAGGTCGAGGGCCGCCTGGCTCCGCCGCTGGAAGGGCGCTACAGCGTCGAGGAAGCCCTGGCCCGGCTGCTGGCCGGCAGCGACTTGGAGGCGCAGCAGGCCGGGTCCGGCGTGCTGGTGATGCGGCGCCGCAGCGGCCTGCTGCCGACCTCGGCCGCCGTGCCGTCGGCGAGCGATCCGCTGGCCGCCGTCTTCGCCGATCCGGTCGGCCCGGTCCCGGCGACCGCGCCTGAAGCGCCCAACCTCTTGTCGGAGATCGTGGTCGGCAGCCACATCCGGGGCGTCAAGGACGGCGCCTCGCCGGTGGTGGTGCTCAGTCGCCAGGAGCTGGACCGCGACGGCCGGGCCACGGTGGCCGACGCCCTGGCCGCCCTGCCCCAGAACTTCGGCGGGCAGGCCAGCGAGGCCTCGGCGCGCACTGGCGCGGATCCGACCGGCGCCAACGCCAGCAACGCCAATGGCGTGGACCTGCGCGGCCTGGGCGCGGACGCCACCCTGGTGCTGGTCAATGGCCGGCGCCTGGCCGGCACGGGACTGCGGGGGGATTTTGGGGATGTTTCGTCGATCCCGATGAGCGCGGTCGATCACGTCGAGATCCTGCTGGACGGCGCCTCGGCGCTCTATGGTTCAGACGCGGTCGGCGGGGTGGTCAATATCGTGCTGCGCACGCGCTATGACGGGGCCGAGACGCGCCTGCTGGCCGGCGGCGCGACGCAGGGCGGCGCGACGCAGTTCCAGTTTGGCCAGACGATCGGCAAGACCTGGGACAGCGGCCACCTGGTGGTCAGCTACGAGCACGCCGTGCGCGACCGCCTGGCCGGGCGCGACCGAGCCTATACGGGCAACGCCGACCTGCGGGCGCTGGGGGGAAGCGATCACCGCAGCGCCTATGCCAGCCCGGGCAACCTGCTGCGCGACAACCTGCCGGCCTACGCCATCCCGCCCGGCCAGAACGGCGTGGGGCTGACGCCGTCGAGCTTCCTGCCCGGCCAGGTCAATCTGGAGAACCAGCTGGCGTCCTACGACATCCTGCCGCGCCAGCGCCGCGACGGCGTCTATCTGTCGTTTGGCCAGGACCTGAGCCCGGCCGTGGAGATCTCGGGCGAGGCGCGCGCCAACCGCCGCCAGTTCAACGCTCGCGGCGCGGCCGCCAGCGCCGGCCTGCTGGTCACCCCGGCCAACCCCTTCTACGCCAGCCCAACGGGCGAGCCCTACGAGGTGGTGGCCTATTCGTTCCAGCGCGAGTTGGGCGGCTCGCGCGACGTCGGCACGGCCGACACCCTGGGCTTTTCCTTCGGCGGCCTGGCCCGCCTGCCGCGCGGCTGGCGCCTGGACGCCTACGGGGCCTATGGGGTGGAGTTGCTCGACATGACCAGCTCGGGCCTGCTGCATGGCGACCATCTCTACGAGGCCCTGGGAACCTTGCCCGACGATCCGGGCACCA
>FTCV01002127.1_pt1 | contig 14092 bp, 8 predicted proteins | sample 1639691 | NCBI WGS metagenome assembly FTCV01 (sample SAMEA3914864, study PRJEB12502) | metagenome | biome: forest; material: soil | place: USA | collected 2012-03-12 | depth 0.3 m
CTCCTGGGCGCCGCACTGGATTACGCGTTTCGCCAAGGCTGGCTCGAGGAGAACCCAATTGCTGCTGTCGACCGCGCGAGCCTGCGCACGGTGCGCAAGCGCATCCTGCGCCGTGAAGACTTCTACAGCCCCGATGAAGTCGATCGGCTGCTGCGACAGGCGCCGACCGACTTCGAGGAAGCGTTCTGGCTTTGCGGTGCACATGCCGGTCTGCGGCTACCCGGCGAGGCGCTCGGACTCAGGTGGGGAGCAGTGGACTTCGACGCTGGCGTCATCCGTCCTTACGACAACTGGGTCCTGAACGAGGCCGACGACACCAAGACGTCTGAGTTCGCCCCGATCCCCATGACCCCTCGGCTGAGTCGGGCTTTGGCCAAGCTGAAGCAACGTGGTTTCGCGACAGGCGACGACGATCACGTCTTCGCGTCCGACCGGCGCGGCCGGCCGATCTCTGAGAAAACGATTCGAGACGCGTTCAAGCTAGCTGTCGTCGAAGCGGGGCTGCGGAAAATACCGATGTACAACCTGCGGCACTCGTTCGGCACAGCGCTGGCCAGCGGCCGAGTTGACGTGAGGACCATCCAAGGACTCATGCGCCACGATCGCCTCAGTACGACCGAACAGTACCTCGCATACGCACCCCAGCCCGAGCTTGCGAGGCAGATTGCGCAGGCGCTCGATCCGCCGTCGGTCGCAGCGTCCCCATCGCTGGAGACTGCGGGCGCGATACCCACAGAGCTTCTACAGCGACTGGAGGAGGAGATCCCGGCGAAGTGGCTGCGGGAGATAGAGCGTGTCTATGCAGAGAGCCCGGCCGATGTCGGGTGACGACGGTGAGAACTGCTCGCAGCCTGAGAAGCGAGGCTTTGTGATGAGCATGTCACCCATCCGATGGCCGACCCCCGACGCTGGGGGTCAGTTCCAACGTGGGGAACACATCATCAGAGCCACTTGGAGCACTTACTGACGGACCGCTGTTGCGCCCAGATAGTGCCGCGCATTTGCTGGCAGTGAAGACGAGCTGGGTCTACGAGGCAGCGCGCACCGGACGATTGCCGTGCATTCGGGTAGGGCGCCATATCCGCTTTACGAGACGAATGCTCGAGGAGTGGCTCGCCCAACAGTCAGGCCGATCAACCCACAAGCCGGTCGCCAGACGGACTAGGAGCGCCTGCGGCCCTTCTGACGCCGACGCCACCAGCCATTGAGAGCTCCTGGCTCACAAGATTCCGGATTTGCTCGAGGATTCCAGTAATTGGCGATTCCACGCGAGCAGCCTCAGCTGGCCCTGAATCGACATTACCCCACCGCTTCAGCCACAAAAACCACACCGATCGCAATCACTAGGACACCGATGATCCCCGTCGCCGAGAACAGGCGCCGCACATTCGGGCGGTCAAAAAAGGCATGAAGGCGCTCTTTACCGCCAGCACTTGCCGCAGCGCGTATTCGCTGCAAGTGCCTGGGGAGTAACCATCGCCCCCAAGCAAGGGTTAGAAACCCAATCACTATGAGGCAAACGCCGGCCGTCATCGCTTCGCACGCTCCCAATACGAGGTCACGGCTTATTTTCCTTTACCGACGACCACGCCTTCACCGTCACGCCCGCAATGGCGAGCGTCAAGGTAGCTCCTGCGACTGCGCCCTTGTAGCAGTCAAACTCCTCCGGAAACTCCAAGTCAGCCCCAATGCATCCGATCGACGAGACGAGCGTGACTCCACCGACAACCGCGGTAGATACACCCCCCGCAGCTACGGCAACGAGCTTTTTTGCGTTCCTCTTTACCCAACTCCAGGCTTCGCCAATGAAGCCGGCCGCCCTCGCGCCATGACCGCCTATCACGCCTAGCCATTCGACAGTTATGGCCGATGCGGCGTTGAGCTGTGACTGAGCAATCATTTCCGCTTCAACCTGGAGGTTCACCGGCTTCGGCATTAGCGCACCTGGCGCGATGCCTTCGTCTACTAGCCCAGCAACCGCTTCTCCACCGTCGGACGTTTCTTCGTTATATGTCACCGTGATTGTGTATTCCCCGCTTGGGTCAGCACTGCCTACCGGGTCCCCAAACGCATACGCATACGCGTCCTCCGAGCCCCCGGGCTGCGGATCTGATTGCTCGAAGCGGCCCAGCTGTGGAATGTAGCTGCGGGCTCCCATGGCGATCATGCCCGCCGGAAGTTCTGTCGGACGCTGTGCGCTGCCGAGCCAACTGTACTTTGCGGGATTGCTAACCGCCGGAACACCGAACTCCGTTGTTTCAGCGGTCGATAGGAGTTTTGTTTCAGTTTCGCTCAGTGCAGCCCTCGCAACGATATCTCCGTGGAGATTCGTGAGCTCCAATTCCGGCGTGCCGCCATTCGTTTGAACAGCAGCGAGGCCTCCGACGCCTGGAATGTAGCGGGTCCATACCCCGCCGCCATTCACAGTCCACGCTGGAGAGTCGCCTGCGCCAGCGTAGTGAGAGATCAGGGTTTCATTGATGGTTCCGGTACGCGTCGTTTCGCGCGTGCGGCCCGCAGGATCGAGTCCATAGGCGATGGTCTGCCCGTTCTGTTTCTGGCTAGCAAGAACGTTGTTGACAAAGAAAGAGCTCGTGAGAGCGCTCCCACCGGCGTCCGCCGCAGACAATGCGGTGGTGTTGCCGAAGGCTTCATAGCCAACGCCTTCGTCGGCCAGACGCTCACCCTCGTCATAGCGATGTTCTTCGGTCACTCCGCCTTCGGTTGCGCATTTGCCTTCCGAGGCCGGCGGCCGAGTCGTCAATCCGGTGCGGTTGCCGTCTTCGTCAAGCGTGTAGAGGCGCGTCGTGCAGCCTTTGCCAGATGGAGTTTCCTGGGTTTGGATCAGTCGCCCAATACCGTCGTAGGCATAGGCCTCTTTCGAGAGACTGCTGGTCTGAGAGAGCGTCTGCCCGTGGATCGAGGCGACGGCATGATCGCTGTACCAGACACAGCTTGACGTGCAGTGCGTCACCTTCACGTATTCGAGGCTCGTCGGCTGGCCGGTAGCGTCGCGGGTGAAGTTGGCGTTCATGCCGTTCGGGTAGCCCTCGCTCGTGAGTTGCCCTTCGACATCGTGTGAGGCCGTGAAATTGCCCGCTGCCGAGTCTTTCAACAGACTGAGCAGGCCCGTCGTCGTGTCGTAGCTGTAGGTCTGGGTGCCCTTGCCGTCGCTGATTTTTTCGGGGCGTTCGTCAATGTCCCATGAGTAGGTCGACGTATTGCCATCGGCGTCGGTGTAGCTTTCCGGCTGCCCGAGCGAGTTCTCTTTGATTTTGATCGACTTGCCGTTCGCGCTTTCTTCTGTGAGGTAGCCCATCGCTTCGCTGTAGCTGTCGGTTGTCGTCGCGATGGGCGTGTCGATGCTCGAGCTGATCGCCTTGGTATGCGTGCGCCCAGCGGCGTCATAGCTGAGCGTGGTCGTGCGAGTCGTCGAGCCGACTGTGTCTGTGATCGTGGTCGGCTCGAACAAGAGGTTGTAGGTGTATGTCGTTTCTGGCAGCTTCTGTAGGCCAAAGAGCTGAGGCTGTTTGGCCGGTCCCGCCTGGCACGGCATTCCGGCAAACTCGGCATGACCCCCGCAATTCGGGTGTTCTTCGTTTGGACCGGACGAGTAGTAGATCGTCTTGGTGGTGTGGGCGGCGAGATTGGCAGCGTTGTAGGTGACTACTCTTTTGTGGTTGGTGTCGACGACGATTAGGTCGCCGGCGTCGTCGATCGAGTCTCCAATCGGTCCTGACAGCGATTCTTCGCCTTTTTTCGGATAGGTGGCCTTGAAGTGACCACTCGGACCGAACTCCTCGACGTGATTGGCGCCCTGATCGGCAACGTAAACATCCCCCGCGGCATCCGAGGCGAGACCCTCGGGCTCTCCCAATTCGCCGCTACCTTCGCCTTCGGGACCGCCGAGCATTTCTACGTAGCCGCCCGTCGTGCTTGAGAAGACCTGAACACGGTCGTTAGCGCGGTCCGCGACGTAGACCTTGACGCCCACGACCGTAACCGCCGCAGGGTGTTCAAACTGGAGTTTGGCTCCGCCTACTTCGGGGTGACCGTTGCCCGGTTCGCCGTAGCGGGCGATGAAGACACCTTCGGAGGAATACTTGAAGACCTTGTCCTGACTGAGGTCGGGCACCCAGACGTTACCTTCGGAGTCAATCGCCAGGTTCCACGGTTCGATCAGTTTGCCTTCGCCTTCTGTGCCAAATTCTCTGATGAATTCCCATTTCGAGGTGAACTCCTCGATCCGATGGTGGCCGAGATCCGCCACGTAAATCTTGCCGGTGCTCCGATTGATCGCTATTCCGGTGGGATGTTCATACTGCCCATGACCCGAGCCACTTTCGCCGTGTTCGGTAAGGAGTGCGTGGCTAGGTGAAAACGTCGCGATGCGGTTGTTGCCGGCGTCGGTCACGAGGATGTCGCCTTCGGCGTCAATGGCGGAGTCGAAGGGCCATTCAAAGTGCCCGCTCCCCGTGCCGCCGGAACCAAACTGCGAGGCATAGCTAAGGTGTGCAGCGCCTGCTTCGGGCGGCACCCAAGACGTCACAGCGGATTTTTCGAGGTCGGTCGCGTAGAGCGTGCCGTTCGCGCTAACGGCGACACCGATAGGTTTCGCCAGTTGGTGAGCTGGGCTGTACGTGCTCCACTCGGCGAGCAATTTGCCGCTCGGGCTGTACTCCTCGATGCGCCCGTTCCAAAGGTCGCCGACATACAGAACGCCGGTGCTCGGATTCGCAGCGAGACCGATCGGTTCGGTGAACTGTTCTTCGCCCGATCCGAGTTCGCCGAACTGCCCGAGGTAGTTTCCCGAGAGCGAGAACTTCTCGATCCGGCTGTTTCCCTTGTCGACGACGTAGACCGCCCCTTCGGACAGCGTGATCCCCTCGGGGCTTTTGAGCTGTTGGTTGCCCGATCCGAGTTCGCCCGCCGTGCGCTGACACGCACCTTCTTCGCCGAGTTCGACGAGGCGATCATTTCCTGTATCGGTTATCCAGATGGCGCCGCGCGGGTCGATGGCGACACCTTCGGGTTCGTTTAGGGTGCATTTGCCGCCAGGGTGAATTGCGGTGATGTATTCCCCGGAGGGGTTGAGCTCTACAAGACGATTGTTGTTCTTGTCGACGACATAGACATTGCCCGTTTTCGGGCTGACGGCGACGCCACCGGGCGCATTGAGCGTCGCGCCGGAGCTGGTACTGGGATACGTGCCGATTAGCTGCCCGGTCGAGGAGAGCTTGTCGACGACATTGTTACTGCGATCGACGACCCAGAGGTAACCGCTCGGATCGACAGCGTCGCTCACAGGCATACCTGCGCTCGGGATCGTGGCAACGCCGCCAGTTCCGAACTGCGGGACGAACGCAGGTGGGTAGACGGTTTCGCCGCTGGCCGCCGGACTGCTGTCTTCGACGAGCGCGCCGGTGCCTTTGTCGTACGTCATCTTGTGGACGAGACGTAGGCCTCCGTGGTCAGCTTCGCTTGAGGTGGGCGCGTGAAGTTCCCAGCCGAGGCCACCTTGTCCTGAGTAGGAGTCCGTGGTCGTACGCAGGTCGCGTTCTTCGAGCGTGCCTGGGATAACGGCACCTTCGGTCCTCTTGGTGACGAGGCGGTATGGCCCCCCGGTGCTCGGAACGCCTTCGTCGTAGTAGTAGCGGGTGCGCTTGCGCCCGAGGACTTCTCCACCGCCGGCGGATTCGAGTTTGATGTTGTGCTGCGGCCCCGTGGACCATTCGAGCTCGGTCCCATCGGGACTGTATTTGTTGGAGGTAGACAGTGCCTGCGCGGTAGCGACCGTTTTGCTCGGTTCCGCAGCAAGCGCCGTGGCGCGATTGTCTGCCGAAAGCGATCGCGTGATGTTGTTGAAACTGTCGTATTCGTTAGTTGTGATCCCCCCCGTCGGTGCGGCGACATTCACCGTGCGGTTCCGGCTGTCGAGGTAGTAGATGGTCGCGCGTTTGTATTCGCTGGCAGGCCAGCTCTGGGGCTTGTCTGGCGGGAAGATCGCGGTAGCTTCGGTCGGCAAGTCTTCCTGGCCCCACGTGGCGACCTTCGTTGCGGTCATTTCCGGTAGGCCCGTGCCAGACACCGGCAAGCGATACTCGATCGTCGATCGAGCTTCTGGCGCCGGTGGAGTGCCGCCGTTGGTTCCCGTGCCGGTCGTAACGGTCGCGCTTTGTGTGGTCGCGGCAACTACCGTTCCTCCGGCATTGGTTGCCGAGATCTTGGCGATGATCGCGTTGGAGAGATCGCTCGAGCGGAGCGTGTAGCTCGGGTTGGTCGCTCCGGCGATCGGCTGGCAGCTGGATTCTTCCCAGTATGGGCAGTCGAACCACTGATAGGAGTACGACGCCGGTTCGTTGTTCCAGACGCCGCTGTTGACGGTCATCGTCACACCGACCTTGGCCGTCCCTGACAGTGCCGGCGCAATCGTGTTGGCCGGAAGGCTGCCGTTCCAAAGCGGTGTGCCCTTCCCTGGACGCGCGACGGAGAGCAGGCGTCCTTCATTCGGGTCGCCAGCGATCTCTCCGTAGTGGAAGGCCCAGGGCTGCTGCCCAGGCGGCATGAGCGCTGTGACATGACCCAGGCCGTCATAGCCGTAGGTCGTCTTCAAATTAGGTGATATGCGCGGGTCCCACTCGGCGCGCAGGCGACCTTGTTTGTCATAGGAATACTGAGCGACGGCAATTTCCTTCATTTCACCGCCTTCCCACGCCTTGAAGCTGACCTTCGAGAGCCGACCGAAGAACTCGCCCCATTCCGAGCGCCCTTCGCCGGTCGCGGTGGTTGAGGAGGCGTAGGTGAACAGCAGTGCTCGGCAGCCCTTCACGAGTGTCGGTTTGCAGGCGCCTGAGCTCGGTTCAGGTCCGAGGATCTGCGTAGGCTCAACCACATTGGTCCCCGACTGTTTGGCGAACGTGTAAGTCACCTTGTTGAGGCCACCGGCACCTGCTGCCTGCGCGACGAGGCTCGGGGTAAATCGGGTTTCACTGCCGAGTCGCGTGAAGTTTGTGTAATTGCCCGCAGCGTCCGTGATCTGATAGGTCGCCGGACTCGTCGACGGCTCGGTCAGAGTGTCGGTCTGATAGCCCGCAGGCGATTCCCAGCCTCCGCCGGATTTCGGGTTGAAAATCAGCTGCTGCCCGGCGGTGTAAACCGCGACGGCTCCGCTAGCGAGCGGTGCGAGACTCTGCCAGCCCATGCTCGCGCCTGTGGGCACCCCTAGGGTCCACTGAGGACCAAGTGGGCCGGTCGTTCCCGCTTCGAGTGCGCGAGAGTCGTAGCTGCGCGTCAGCGACAGCGTCGAGTTGGCGGCGGCGATCGACACATCGGTTGAGCTGAGCTTGTAGTCGCCCGTCTCAAGATTAACCGTGCCGGGGCCGACGGACTGATTTTCCGCTTCGTTGATCGTCACATACATCGAGCGTTCCGAGACATTGCCGACCCAGTCATGCGTGAGCACGGATACTTTGTGGACACCAGCCCCGAACGACTGGCCATTCATTGTCCATTCCCCCGCGAAAGAGAAGCACCCGCTGGTCGGGACTTCGAGCGGTTCCGGGCAAGTGGTGTTCGTGGTGTAGACGCTGCGTCCGTCCACAAAGACCTGGAAGGAGCGAACGCCCGACTGCGGGCTCGCCGTGCTCCCATCTTCGGCACTGAATTTCAGCGTGTAGTTGCCGTTGCCAATTGTTGTGTTGGCCGCTTCTGCCAGCGTGCCCGTCAGCGGAGCCATCGACGGCGCGATGTTGTCGACGTAGAGCTTCGGATACGGTTTCTGCCGGGTGAAGTTGCCTGCCGCGTCTTCGGCTACGGCGCCTATTTCGCTGACGCCGTTGGTGAGGCTGCTCAAGTCGATGTATTCCGAGGTCGTGTCCTGTGGGCATCCGACAAAACTGTTCGGCGCGTTGCACGAACTGTTCTGACTGAAGAAGGCGCCGCCTCCAGCAGAACGTTCGAGTGCGAAGTGCTTCACGCCGAGGCCGGTATCAGTGGCATGGATTTGGGCGTACGACGGTCCGTGTTGCAGCCAGCCCGGTTTTGTATTGCTCAAAAATTCAACTGTGGGAGGGATAGTGTCGAGGTACGTGATCGCGGCGCCACCCACACGCATGTAGTTGAACACCGTCATCGGGCCTTCGATGACATCTCCGATGTAGAACTCTTGAGCCCAGTAGTTTTCATTGCAGAGCGGGTTCGGGACACCAGTGTCGTTCCCCCCGAACACGCCTCCAGCGCAGAAGGCGATCGGCACGCTGGAAAGGTTTGGCCCGTACGCCATGGGGAGCGTGCCGCTTTTGCCCGCGTATCCATTGAAGCTGTAAATCGGTTCGGGTCCGATCCCGCCACCCGCGAAGCCGGCCCAGAGGTAGGACTGACCGCTGGCCTGATGAGTGACTTCCTGCAGGTCGACTCTTGTGATCCCCGAGCCCCCGGAAACGGTTGCCGGCGCGAGGGCGTACCAGTAGCCGTAGCTGCCAATGGGGACTCCTGGGTTGGCGCCTATCTGGATCAGGTTGTAAAAGATCAGCGACGAAAAGCAGCCGCAACTGTCGGCGTGATTCCACGAGCCCCAAGCACTTGCACCGTTGTTCGTCCCGTACGCACCGACGAACAGCGGATCGACGATGACCGGGAACGCGACCGGCCCGCTGAGATCGGCGTGCGTCGTCAGGGTGTCGCCACTGCTCGAGTACGACACCGGCACAGAGCGGCCCGTTGCGTCAGTGGCGACAGCCGGTGGAATGAGCAGCAGGCGCTTGCCTTCTGAGACGACTTCTGCCGCGCCATCTATTTCTGAGCTCAAACGCAACGACGCACCAGCTGGGAGCGTGAGGTTGAGAGCGTTGCTCGCCGGGCTTTCCTGCGAGCGCAGCTGCCAGGAGAGCTCGGCGCCCTGGGGCACCGGTTCGACGACCACGTCGGTATCAGGTGCCGAGTTGGCGATGACGACGCTGTTTCCAGTGGTAGTCGCCGGTTCCGAGGCTTGCACGCTCGGAGCGATCGAAACGCCGGAGGGGAGCGATACTCGAGCTGTGCTCTTTGAGATCGTGATGGGAACGAGCGGGTTCGACGGCGCATAGATCCCGCCTTCTTCGTGCAGAGTCAGGTCGACAGGCGCGAGACCATCCTTGCCATCCGCGCGAAGCGGCAGTGAAGATGCGACCACTGCCTGTTTGCCGTTCTGCAACGTCTCGCGGGCACTGTGTTCGCTGAGGTACTTTGAGATGTGCGCGCCGTCGGCCGTTCCCGGCGGCGTCCAAGACGGGTGGTTGATGTGGAATGTCTGATTTGCCAGCGCGATAGCTTCGCCTCGCGCGAGACCTTTGAAGGCAGTGCGGGACCGAGCATCAGCAGTCGCTTCTTCTACGCTCGGCACGGCACCCTTGGGGAACGGCGCTGAGAGAAGAAGCTCGGATGGAACTTCCGCGGGCGAGCTGTCGACGAGTCCTGATCCGGGCAAGGGCGGCGTTGGAGTGACAGCAGAGACGGTTGCCGTCTGCGCGGCAACGGCGATCGCCACCACGACGAGCAAAGTCGTTATACGCCGTATTGCTGTAGTCACAAGCTACGCCTCCACTATCGGATATCGCTAACGCCGAGGGTTGGGTACCTGGGCTAGTGAGTCATACGCACCATGCCCGAGGAGCAACCACGTAATCTCTACCTAAGCGACAAACAGTAAGCAAGGGCAGTTCCGGGTATCTTCCGGGTATGACAATTGGGTAGTGACAATAGATAGTCACGCCGTGTGACACTCAGTAGTCTCACGGCGTGTGCGCTACTGAGGAGGTAGCGCTATATGTCGCACTTCGACACGACTTTTCACGCCGAGCTTTCGGTATATCCTCTTAACGTGCGTATCGACTGTGCCTTCCGCAATATGCAGTGATACGGCGATGACGGAGCGAGAGCGGCCTTCTACCAGCAGCGCTAGGACTTCGCGCTCTCGCACCGTTAGCTCTGCCAGCGCATGAGCCACAATCCCGGTGTCGTTGCGTTGTAGATCGGAGTCGGGTGTCATGTCACTCTGGCGGGCCGTACGTCTCACGGCCCGCCGAAGATCATCGGGGGTCGTCTCAATGAACACGCACTCGGTTGCGCCTGCCTCTAAGAGACTTGTTGTCAGATCGTGCTCGTGACGCGGCACAAGCAGCAAAAGACCCACAGTGGGCGTGGCAATCCGAAGACCCCTAATTGCAGCGACGCCGGTGCGACTCGCATCCAAGATCACGACTGCTGGCGGGCGCGGCTCCCTGACAAGCTGGAGTAGCTCTTCATAGTCGAAGTCCTCGCCGACGATATGAAGGCTGCGGTCCTCGCTCAACGCGACCCAGAGCCCGAGGCTGAGGAGGCGGTGAAACTGTCCGATCGCTACGTGGAGGCGCTGGCGAGTGGAACTCTCTCCGTGTGGCCGAGCCAAGTGGGGTCGTCCTACGCTCAAGGACCCTGACGGCGTCGACCGCGAGGCGTACGTCTTGCTTTTGGCCGCACGCTGAGCCCGCGGCCTCGAAGCTCGCAGCGATCACTTGACGCGTTCACGGGTCGAACCTCACGACGAGCGGCCGTCGGACTGACGGAGGCTGCGCGCAGGGCATCTACCCGGCGTTCAGACTCGGACAGCAGGCGAATCAGACGGTTAACCTCCCGGCTCGCAGCCGGACGGCTGAGGTCGAGTTGGTCGGAAAGCTCGTGCGAGTTCTCAGGCCACCAGACCCGCGCAGAGACCTTTCCGAACCGCAGACGAACGCCGCCACGAAGCTGCCGGAAGGTGCGGGCAAGTTCGGCGCCGAGGACGTAGACCTCAGCGGAGACATTTGCGATGGCACGGGCCTCGTCTCGCGTTGGGCTGAAGCGCTCAAAGGGGGTAGAAGGAAAAATCACGAGGATCGGGCGGAGGAGGAGCGGGCTCTGAATGCGGCTGGACAGCCGGCTCAGGTCGCCCGCCGTGTGACAGTGGATTACGCGCGATCGCATCTAGCCTCCGCCGCCTAACGCCGAAGCACTGGCGACCGCCGAGCAGCGACCGCCGATCGCGTCGTATTGCGCACGCCGTGAATCGGCCTCGCGGGCACTTTCAATCGCCAACTTGAATTGACCGTCAGCTGGAAGAAGAAGTTCGAGTCCATGTAGTCCTAGCCGGTCGGCCAGGCGTTCAATTGTCTTGAGCGTGAGGTTGTGCTCACCGCGCTCGAGCCCTCCGGCATACGTCCTATGCACACCGAGAACGCCGGCAAATACCTCCTGGCTGACCCGGCACGTTTGCCGGCAGATGACGAGGTTCTCCGCAACAGTCCGATGGAGATAGCGCTTGCTCACCCACGATGCGCGAGCTTCGGCGTGGAGCGCCTCTTTGCAGCGCAAGGTCACGCGAGCGGAGGCCTTGTCGTTGACTTCTTGAGCTTCACTTGACGCCATCTCCAAGCCCGCTAGACGATCTCTGGATCTCTCGCCTGAGCCCGTCGACGACTGCCTCGAGGTGGGGATCGATGACCGGCTCTAGGCGACTGTCGTGCTCTGCGTCCTGCACTGCCTGAGTCGCCTGGTCATATCGGTGCTTGACTACCTCGTAGGCAGTTGTTGCGTATTCGCCGAGCTCCAGTTCGATCGGCTGCTCCGGCTTGCGGCCAACGACGCCTACTTGGCCTAGGAGGCTGTGCAAAGCGTTGATTTGCTGCCAAGCAATGCGGCACTCGTTCGGCGACTCCTCCAAGTATCCCGGCGCGGTGAGCCGGCCAAGCTCGTCGGCCGCGCGCGTCAGCTCGTCAATCAGTCCCTTCCGAAGAACGGGTGCTACGGACGGCGGGACGACGACGCGGCTCATACCCGCCAGCTCGCACAGGAGGTGGCGGCGGCGGAAGGCGCCTGGGCACAAATAGACCGCGGTGGCGCGGTCGCGGCCAGACCAGTCCTGCCGTCGGCGGCGAGCGATGACCGAGCTGCGCGGGCAGGACGAGTGGATTGTCGATGCCCCGCCGAGCAGAACCAACGCCTGGACCGGACGCGGTGGGGACCGCCGCCCGGCCCAGGCATTGAGCTTCTCCTCGGCACGCCTCTCATTGAGAGACGGCGTGTCTCACCCCGCGTGGCGCGCAGCGAGTCATCCAGGCGCGAGGAATCCCGTGCGAGCCTCAGCCGGTGCTCCGCGTCATCACGGCGATCATTCCTCGCTTCGCCCACGCGCCCACCGTGGCACGTCGCGGACCTGTCGATAATGGAGTTCGTAAGGCCTTACGAACGTAAAGCCTTACGTTCGTAAGTATTCTTTCTGCCGGAATTGGAGAGGTGCCGGGCCACGTACTACCGGATACGAAGGAGTGGGAGTGTTCTCATTGCGCTGCGCCAGCAGGGACCGTGCTCGCGCGCTTTGTCGAGCATCGATTGCGGCTGCGCTAGTGCTCGCCGTGGCATGCTCACCGACGCAAGCTGAGGCAGCGCAGCCTTCGGCGACGGCGGCTCGCTCCGAGCGCCTGACGGTGACGGCGCACCTGCACTACGTCGCTGCTCGAGGGTCCTACCTGTTCGAGGAAGGTCAGGCATCGGGAGCGCTGGCGGGCACCGTCAAGGCAAGCGTCCGCATAACCGCAGACATCTCCGGGTCATTTACGTTCTACGCCCGCGGCGGATCGGTGCGCGGCTATGGCTCAGCGAAGCTGACCGAATCTGGGAGTTACGCGAGCTTTGGCGGCACGCTGAAGGTCCTGAGCGGGACTGGACGCTACGCACACGCGCGCGGAGGCGGGAAGCTCTACGGCGTCTATAACCGGCGTAGCTCGCGGCTGGAACTGAAGATAGAGACGACCGGCGAGCTCTCCTACTAGGCCCCCAGTGTCGCTGAGCCGCGCCAGATTTGCTCGCCTGGCGCATGCCACGGTCGGAGCGGTCCTCTGCTCGGGCTTGTTCTGCACTGTCAGCTCGGCCACGCAAAGCGCGATCTTGTCGGCGTCATTCCATCCGGAGAAGCTAGGGGCGCCCACGACGACGTCGTTGGCCTTCAGGATCTCAAGCGTCCCGCCGGACAGTCAGAGCCCTATACGAAGCGTAAGCGTCGAGTTGCCAAGCGAAATGGGCATCGCTACGAGTGGACTCGGCCTCGAAAACTGCTTTGTGTCGAGACTCGAAGCGCTCGGGTCGCAGGGTTGTCCTGCGGACGCGCTGATGGGCAGGGGCACAGCCACCGCAGAAATCCCAATCGCTGGCGAAGTAATCGCCGAGAGTGCACGAATCGAACTGTTCTCGGCCCCCGTGAGATCAGGACGTCTGGGACTGCTGGTTTACGCCTCTGCGGTATCTCCGGTCTTTGCGCAGCTGGTGTTTCCCGCAACGGTTGTGCCAGCCAGTTCGCCCTACAGCGAGGGCATCGAAACCAGCGTGCCGCTTGTCCCAATCCTGCCCGACGGCCCCTACGTCGCGGTAACGCGCTTTCAGATGTCGATCGGAACGACGGCTGCCGGGCCTGGGCACTTCGTCTACCACCGATGGGTGCACGGCAAGCGAACGTCCTACATTCCGAGCGGCCTGCGACTACCCTCGACGTGCCCCAGCGGAGGATTCCCGTTCGCGGCTCATTTTGCCTTCGAGGACGGCACAACCGCTGACGCAGGCACGAGGGTCGCCTGCCCGCGCAAGTCGCGCAGATCACCGAATACGCGGCCGCGAGCTCGCGCGTAGACGCACCGAGCGACGAAGGCGCTTTGCGGTGCGCCACGCATGAAGCGTCGCAAGGGTCGGTGTGATGAGCGGGCGCAGTTGGTCTCGAACGTGAGTCGTCACGGGACGCGCGAAGTCGCCCATCGCGCCCGGCTGAGAGGTGTAGTACGCGACTACGCCGGAAAGGATCATCGCGTGATGGGCACCGTTGGGCGTCCCGCGTACTCGCTCGAGCACGCGGCGAGTTACGTCCACAATCCGCCGCGCCATCTCTTCACGACTTGAGTACAGATGGAGATAGCTGGCCTCGCCGCTGAGCAGGTCGCCTTCGTAGTCGACCAGATGGTCCAGCGCCGTCGTCAAGACGCAAAGCGACAAATACGTTGAATCAAGCTGACGGGCCTGCGCTGAGGTAGAGCGTTGGTCGGCGGCGAGCGCAATC
>FTCV01002819.1_pt1 | contig 14090 bp, 12 predicted proteins | sample 1639691 | NCBI WGS metagenome assembly FTCV01 (sample SAMEA3914864, study PRJEB12502) | metagenome | biome: forest; material: soil | place: USA | collected 2012-03-12 | depth 0.3 m
CCTCCACGGCATGGGCGACGATAGCTTCTATCCGCATGCTTACCCGCAGAACCGCAAGGTATTGCTACGGTTGAGCAACTTCCGAGTCAGGCACTAAGGCATGCGAAGCCGGGCCATGCCGGTGACGACGCTGGTAATGGAAGACCGCGCAGTCCCGACGATAAAAGCTCTTGATCCAAAGCTCATTCCGAGAAGCTGCGCTTGTCAGCTTTCGTCTCACAATGTTGGAAAGAACGACTGAAAGTTATGCTATCGTCAATACATCAGCGTGCTTCGGACGCGGTTCCATTAGTCAATTCCGATGCGATACAAGTCAGCAAGATATTTCCTACTCCGTTGGCCAGTATCGAGCATCCCGATGCTGCTCGTCTCAATCAGGATCTGACCAGGGCTATATTTGCGCGGGAAGCAGCCGATCCCGGCGTTCGTCACAGCAATCAGGGCGGCTGGCAATCACAGGATGACTTCCTTGACTGGACCGGGGAAGCCGGGGCGGATCTCATTTCCTTCGCCCTGGCTTTCGCCAACAGGATGTCCGCCATATGGGATCCGCAGAGCGGACTGCTGGAGGCCAATCTGAACTGGGCCTTCAACGCATGGGCGAACGTGAACCGCTGCGGGCGGGGCGATGTCGGCCATGCTCACCCGGGTTCTTATTGGTCGGCCGTATACTGGGTCGATAACGGTATGGATGATACCGATGAAGTGTCCGGCGGTGAGATTGAATTCCTCGATCCCCGTGGATCCATGCCGATAATGCTCATAGCCGCGGTGAAGATGCGTATTGAAGGATGCCTGTTGGCTGGCCTGAAACATCAGGTTCGCCCGGAATCTGGAACGCTGCTGATGTTCCCGTCATGGCTTATCCATGCCGTGAATATTTTCCAGAGCGAGCGTCCCAGGATTTCCGTGGCGATCAACTTCGTACCTCCAATAGCGGTGTAGATCGCGCGCTGTATCGGGCTGGTGGGTGGCCGCAGGTACCTTATATCCGCTTCATGATAACAGGGGCGGACGAGTATTGTCCGTCAGACAGGCACGGTTCGAACGCAACCCTCTCTAGCCGCGCGCGTAGACCGATAGGGCCGCGATCCGGCCGCTGCCGTCGAACCGATAGTGGTTGGTCGTCTGGCGCGCGCTGCCATCGGGCAGTTGCGCTTCGATCTCTACTGCAATGCCCTCGCTGCCCACGAAGCGGGCTGCCGGCACTGGGAAGGGCGAGCCGGCGGAAAAGATGCTGAGATGCAATTGCCGGATAGCCTCCACGCCTTCGAACTGCTTTCCATCGGGTAAAGTGAAGCGGGCATCGGGTGCATAGAGCGCCATCAGCGCATCGATGTCCTTGGCGCGAACGGCCGCGAAATAGGCGTTCACGGTCGTGGCTGGCTCACGGATCTCCTCTCCTGCAGCAAGGGCTGCCGCGCGGCGCAGGCGCATCAGCATGAAATCGCAGGATGCCAGGAGTGCCGCCAGTGCGGCCGTTTGATCGGTTGGCAACACCCGGCAATGGTCGACGTCCTTCTTGAGCAGGTCGTGCAGATCCATGAACGCCGCTGCCGCTTCGGCGCCCTCGCGCGGGAGCACCCAGCGCGGTCCGACGCCCAGCGCGAAGCTCTGCGCCGATCCCGCCAGGAAGGCATCGATCAGGCCCTGCCAGTCGAAGCCCATCGACCCGCCGACGTCCATGATCGCGGCTGACATGCCGTAGTTGGCGATCGAGATCAGGTTGTTCAGCAGCTTGCCATGCTGGCCGCGCCCCACGCCGCCCAGGTGGGAGACTTTCCGGCCGATCGCCTCCAGCCACGGCAGGGCAAGGGCAATGTCGGCATCCTCGCCACCGACGAACAGCGAGAGCTTTCCCTCGATTGCCGCCGGTCCGCCGCCGGATACGCCGACATCGACGAAGCCGACACCGTTTGCCTTGGCGACGTCGGCCAGTTCCAGCGCGAGTTCCGGCGAAACCGTCGAATGGAGGATCACCAGTCCGCCATGTCCCAGCGCCTCAAACAACCTGCCGTCGCCCGCGAGCGCGCGGAGCTGGTCATCGGTGCGAACGCAGATGCCCAGCACTTCGGACCGACGAGCAGCCTCGATCGGATCGTTCACTTTGGCCGTTCCCGGCTCGTCGAAAGCATCCAGCATGACCGGCGATATGTCGCAGCCGGCGACCTCGAAGCCTGAGCGTGCCAGTCGCCGGGCGATTGGTGCCCCCATGCTGCCCAAACCGATGAAACCTGCTTTCATGACGTTCCCCCTGAATGATCTCGATTGCGATGCTGATGCGATTCTGATGGCGTTGGCCTTCAGTCGATTTGCGGCAGGTCCGGCGGAACCCAGTCCGGCTCTCGCTTTTCTAGAAATGCCGCCATGCCTTCGCGCGGCTCTCGCGATGACTGGAGCGACCAGAACATCGTTTGGTAATCGATCGGGCCGTAATGCGCGTTCAGCATCCGCTTGGTGTGGAGGCGCGCTTCGGGAGCGGTGCGCAGGATCTGGGTTGCGGCCTTGAGCGCCTCTGCACGCAGGTCCTCGTGCGGGACAACGCGGGAAATCAGGCCGATGCTCTTGGCTTCCTGCGCATCGATGGTGCACGCGGTCAGCAGCAGATCGCGCGCCATTGCAAGGCCGACATGGGCCGGCAAAGTGGCCGCATAAGTCGCATCGATCAGACCGCGTAGCAGTTCGGGCACGCGGAAGGTTGCACGATCGCTGACCACCGCCACATCCGCCATCGTCGCGATCAACAGACCGCCGGCCTGGCTGATGCCGTTGACCGCTGCGATTACCGGCGCGGTGCTTTCGCGAACGGCAAGGAAGGGCAGCGTTTCGTAAGTCAGGCCCTGCCGCACAGCTTCTTCCCCCGGCTCGGTGCGTCCGCCCAGATCGCCTCCGGGGGCAAAGACATCGCCGGTGCCGGTGATGATCAGCGCACGAACCTCGCTGTCCTTGGCATTGACCAGCCGAACAGCGCGCTTGAGGCCCAGGTACATCGCCGGAGTGAAGGCATTGCGGGCGCGGGGCCGGTCGATCACGCACCATGCGATCGGTCCATCGCGTTCAAGCCGCAGGCAATCGGTTCCCAGGTTCCAGTCGTCCATGTCCTCTCCGTGCCTTGCGTGGGCCGTTATTCTTCGGTTATATCCATATTGAGGATGGCCACGCTTACAAAGTCGTTGGCCTCGCTGCAGAGCAGCGTCTGAAACCCTAACCATCGCGTCCAGGATTTTGCGAAGGTCGTTGTTATAGGTATTGCGCTGGCTGCGTTACGGGGCAGCCTAGTCGTTCGACCTCGCTTGGCGTAAGTGCTCCATTCCTTGTCAACGAATCGAGATACCGAAATGGCGCTGGTCAAGAAATCTACCCTTGGATCGCGCGTCAAAACAGCCGCTGCCGCCGCGCCCGAGCATCAGTCGAAGCCGACACAGCCGGCCCCGCGCCGCCGGCCGGGCGGCCGGGCAAAGTCCATTTCACCGACCGAGCGGCTGGACGAAGCAACGCAGGAACTGGCGGGCGCGCTGGGCGAAGCATCCGCAGCAGCGGCGGAGCTGCAAAGGGCGATGGACCAGATTTCGGGTGGTGCGGAGGAAGCGGCCGGCGCCGCGCAGGAATCACTGGGCCTGATCGCCGTACTGGGCGCCAACTTTCGTGAGGCACGCGTCAGGGCAGAGGATTCGCGCCGCGCCGCCGAAGCTGTGCAGTCCAGCTTCGTTGACATCAGTGCGCAGATTGATGCGTCTGTCGCGGCGATCGAGCTTAATGCCCAGCGGCAGCTCACCACGGCGGCGGCGATGACGCCGCTGGAAGAGGCTGCGGCCCGGATCCGGGATATCGGCGCGAATGTAATCGACGTATCGGACCAGACGAGTCTGCTGGCGCTGAACGCAACGATCGAGGCGGCGCGAGCGGGGGAGGGCGGCGCGGGCTTTTCCGTGGTCGCGGACGAGGTGCGCAACCTTGCTGAGACTTCCGAGGCTGGCGCCAGCCAGATCCGCAGTCTGGCTGCGGAAATTGGGCAGGGCATTGTCGAAATCGCTGAACGGGTAAGGGCGGCATCGACCCTTGCGTCGGCAGAGTCTAAGGTGGGGCACGAAGTTGTCGGCCGCTTGAAGGCCGCCGGCGACGATCTTGCATCGTTCGCGCATGGCGCGCTGGAAATCCTGGAAAGCGCGGTTGAGGCAGAGCGCGCCTCGCGCGAGGCGGAACGCGGTGCCGAACAAATCGCCCAGTCAGCTGAAGAACAGTCGGCAGCCGCGGCGGAGGCGCAGCAGGCTGTCGAACAGCAGACGGTTTCTTTGGATCAGAGCCAGCAGACGGCTGAAGCGCTGGGCGATCTTACCCGGCGATTGCAGCAGGGGGATGCGCAGGCCGTTGCGGTGGATGTGGCTGCCGCTGCCGAGCAACTGTCGGCAACGATTCAAGAATTGTCTGGCGCATCTGGGCAGATCCTTGTCGCGCTGGAACAGATCGGGAGCGGTGCGCATATCCAGGCATCGGCCACCGTGCAGGCCAATGTGGCGATGGGGCAGATCGAGCGTTCTGCCCAGACGGCGCAGACCCGCGCGGAAGCCGCTGATGCGGTGATCGAGGCCGTTACCCGATCGGTCCGCGAGAGCCGGCAACTGGTGGACGGGCTGGTCGCCGGTATCAGTTCCGTAATGGAGGAAGTCAACGGTGTGCTGGCGGTCTATTCCGCCATGGGGGAGTGCACGCGCCGGATCGAAAGCATTGCTGATAATCTTGCGCTGGTTGCGGTGCAAACGAGCATGCTGGCCGTCAGCGGTGCCGTCGAGGCCACGCGATCCGGCGATGCGGGGCGCGGTTTCGCGACGGTGGCAGCGGATATTCGCAAACTCTCGCGAGAGGCGAGCGAAAGCGCCGAACATGCCAAGGGAACGGTGCGCCATATCCACGATCAGATAGCGATCGTTCAGCGCGATCTCGAACGGATCGTCGGCGCTTCAGAGGCGGAGATCGGCCGCAACCGGGCGATGGTCGATCGGTTCGTGTACGTGGTCGATGAAATCGAGAATGTGCGTCAGGTCAACGGGGCGATCCTGACCGCCTCGCAAGACATGCTGCGCTCCATCCGCGAAGTGAAGAACGGCACGAACCAGATCGCCGAAGTTGCCGACATGGCCGCCGGCGCCGCGCGAGAAGCCGGTACGGCGGCGCGTGAGCAAGCGCAGGGCGCGGAAAGCCTAGCTGCATCGATCGAGGAAATTGCCTCCATCGCTGGCGTGCTGGCCGCAGCCGAGGGCTGATCGCGTGCCTGGCGCGACGATCCTTGCCGACAGGACGCTCGCTTTCGGCGTGGGAGAGCGGCTGTTGGCGCTGCCCGCAGCTATGGTGCGGGAGATTGTGCCGCCGCCGCGCATGTCGCGCGTTCCCCATGCGCCCGCGGCATTGCTAGGCCTTGCCAACGTGCGCGGGAATGCGGTGCCGATCTTGTCCGTGGCGCGGTTGATGGGCGAGGCGGACGCCGAAATCGGCCGTGTCATCGTGGCCGATATAGATGGGCCGGTGGGGCTTGCGGTCAGTACTGTACTGCGCGTGAGCGGAGATGCCGATCTGCCGTGCATTGACATTGCACAGCTTATCGCCCGCGCCATACCCGAAAGGCGCGCCTCCGTTCGCCTTCCGGTGGAACCGCGCCAGGATGCGAAAGCACAGGCGCGGGCCGAACTTGCCTTCGTTGCCTTGCACGTCGGCGGCCAGGAATTCGCATTTGCGCTGGAGGATGTCGACGAAATCCGCCGCTTGCCCGATGACATCGCGCTGGTGCCCCATGCCGATGCCGTCGTAGACGGTACCGCGTCGATCCGCGCGGAGGTTGTGCCGCTGCTGTCGCTGGCGGGCCTACTTGGATTGCGGGCACAGGACCGAACGCGCAGTTCGCGCGTGGTGATGGTGCGGATCGGTCGCCACCGCGTGGGCTTGGTGGTCGATGGGATCCGTTCGGTGGAGCGCGTTGTGGAAGCGCAAATAGATCCGGTGCCTCAGGCGCTCAATCGTGGCGGAGAGACGCAGATCCAGGCCATCTGCCGCATCGGGAATGGCGACCGGCTGCTCTCGGTGTTGTCGTGCGATCAACTGCTGCGCGAAGACATTACCGCAAGGCTCCTCTCAGGAGCCGGAACGGGCGAAGATACAACGGACTATTCCGCCATGCAACAAGGTGAACGCTTCGTGCTTTTCCGGATTTCGGGCGAGCGATACGCACTGCCCGTATCCCAAGTGCAGGAGATCGCCTTGTTGCCCCAGCGTCTGACGCCGCTGCCCAAAGCGCCCGATTTCGTGCAGGGCGTGATGACTGTGCGCGGGGAAGTCATTCCCGTGATCGATCAAGCCCGCCGCTTCAACGGCGTCCCCGCAGGCGAAGGCAAGCCCCGTGTTGTGGTGGTCCGCATCGGCGAGCTTACGGCCGGCTTCGTTGTCGATGCCGTTTCCGAAGTGGTGCAGATCCCTCCGGATCGCATCGGCCCGGCGCCTGATCTGGGCACCGGGGAGACGCGGGTGTTCGACCGCGTGGCCAGTCTGGGTGACGAGATCGTCCTGATCGTCGATCCGCAGGAACTGCTGGATCGCGCGGAACGGGATCTGCTGGCGGGCGTGAACGGATCGGCTGCGAAGCCGCAATCGTGAAGAGACTGCTGATCGTCGACGATTCCGCCTTGATGCGGCGGTTGTTGACGGACGTATTCGGCGCAGCCGGCGATTTCGAGATCGCATCGGCACGCGGAGGCACCGAAGCGCTGGCAATGCTGACGGACTTCGTGCCCGACGTCATCACTCTCGACATTCACATGCATGACATGGACGGGCTGACCTGCCTGGACCGGATCATGGTTCTGCGCCCCTGTCCGGTGGTGATGGTCTCATCGCTCACCAGCGAGGGGGCGGAGGAAACGCTGGAGGCGATGAGCCTTGGCGCGGTGGACTTCGTGGCCAAGCCGCGCGGCGCGGTTTCGCTGGAGATCGACAAGATCGCGTCCGAACTCATCGACAAGGTGCGCGCTGCTGCTGAGGCTCATGTCCCGCGCACCGCGCGCCTGCGGGAGCGTGTGCGGGCGCTGGCAAGCGGTTCGCTGTCTGCCAAGAAATCTGGCCATGTTGTCCCGGCAATCCCGTCGCTTTCCGGCGATCAGGAAGGCGTCGTCCTGATCGGCTGTTCCACCGGCGGGCCGCCAGCGCTCGACGCTGTGCTGGGTGGCTTGCCGGCGAACCTGCCTTGGCCGGTGGTGGTGGCGCAGCATATGCCTGCAAGTTTCACCGGCCCGCTGGCCGCCCGGCTGGATCGCATCTGCTCGCTTACCGTCAGCGAAGTGACGCGGACCACGCGCCTGCTACCCGGCCATGTCTATATCGGTAAAGGGGATGCCGATCTTGTCCTCTCGCGCCGGGCGGGCCAGGTCGTCGCGCTGCCGGCACCCAGCAGTTCGGCGTATCACTGGCATCCCAGCGTCGATCGCTTGGTTGAAAGTGCGATGCGCGTCGTTGCAGCCGAACGTCTGGTTGGCGTGTTGATGACCGGTATGGGCAGCGATGGAGCGACGGCGATGGGCAAGTTGCGCGAGGCGGGGGGGCTGACGCTGGCCGAAGCCGAAAGCACGGCCGTGGTCTGGGGCATGCCGGGCGCACTGGTCGGGTTGGGCGGCGCGTCCATGGTGCTGCCGCTGGACGATATCGCGCCCACACTCGCTCGGCGTTTCGCATCGTGACGCACGAGGCCGCTCCCTCTGCGAGCGTTCCGATGCTGACCGATGCCGAAATCCGCAAGATTGGCGAGTATCTCTATCGCTGGACTGGCATGGTCTTCGGTGAGAACAAACGCTATTTCATCGAACGGCGCGTGGGTGAGCGGATGAAGCAGACCGCGCTTGCCGATCCCGGCGCCTACATCGCCCTGCTGGGCAGCCACATGGAAGAGCGTGAGGCGCTGATCAATGCCTTCACAATCAATGAGACCTATTTCTATCGGGAGGAGCATCAGCTAGCCGCACTGTCGCGCGATATCCTGCCCGATATCGTGCGGACCAAGCGGCCGGGCGATCTGGTGCGGATCTGGTCGCTGCCGTGCTCGACCGGGGATGAGCCTTATTCGATCGCGATCTGGTTGCTGGAGAACTGGCCGCTGGTCGATGCCTATAACATCGAGATCGTCGGCTCAGACATCGATACCGATGCGTTGACAAGGGCGCAAAACGGCTATTTCGCTGCCCGCTCGCTCGCGCGGATGCCTGACCCGGTGAGGAATGCCTATTTCGAGGCAGAAAAGGGGCATCGGCGCCGGATCATCCAGGATATCCGCGAATCCGTGCATTTCATGCCCGCCAACGTGATCGATCCTGCCAGCATGGCCCGGATGGGGCTGTTCGACGTCATTCTGTGCCGCAACCTATTGATCTATTTCGACGATGCAGCCCGATTGACGGCAGCCAACCATATTCATGACGCGCTCAATCCCGGCGGCTATCTCTGCCTAGGGCATAGCGAGTCCATGGCGCGGATAAGCGATCGCTTCACGCTTGTTCGCCTTCCCGACGCAATCGTCTATCGTCGCCCGTGATGGATGACATGCTCGAACAGTTCCTGCTCGAAGGGCGCGATCTGGTGGCGCAGGCGAGCAGCGATTTCGCGCTGCTTTCGCGTGACCGGAATGACCGGTCCGCGATCGACAGCGCCTTTCGCGCCATCCACACGTTGAAGGGATCGGTCACGGTATTCGCGCTGCTGCCCGCCGAGCGCGTTCTTCATGCAGCGGAAGACATTCTGGAACGTGCGCGCCGGACCGGAGAGGGGCTCGAACCGCAAGCGATTGCCGGCCTTGTGGCTTGCATCGACCAGACCGATCGCTGGATCGATGCCATGGAACGTGACGGGGTTCTGCCGCCCGATGCGCTGGAGGTGGGCGATAGGACGATCGCGACCCTGCCGGTCACAGCAGGCGCGCGGCCCGATGCGGTTGCCCCATCCACCCCATCCGCGCCGGTCGAAGATTGGCTGGAGCGGCTGCGTCATCGGGAAAGCAAGGCGATTACGCGCGTCGGTGGCACTCTGACCGCGTTTCGCTACATCCCGGACGAGGATTGCTTCTTTCGCGGGGAAGACCCGCTAGTGTCGATCGAGGGGGTGCCGGACCTGATCGCGCTGTCTATGGAGCCACACGACGGCCAATGGCCCGACGCGCAATCGCTCGAACCCTTTTCGTGTTTCAGCTATTTCGAAGGGCTGAGCACCGCGTCCGAGGCAGAAGTGCGCGCCGCGTTCCGGCTGGCATCCGGCACGCTGAAGACCGCGGTATTCGCGGCAATCGACGATGAGGATGAGACGGAATCGGCACGGCCGGTCGCACGCGTTCTGCGGGTGCCGGCTGAGCGTCTGGACGGACTGGCCGAAGGGCTTGGTGACCTGATCGTTGCGATCAACGGCTTGGCGCCCGCGATTGCCGAAGTGGCGGCGCGTGATCCGGCGTTGGCGGCGCGGCTGCGCGGATCGCACGGGGCCATCGAACGAGCGGCAGACCGGATGCATCGGGACCTGGCGGCGGTGCGGCTGGTTCCGTTGGAATCCTCCTTGCGCCGTCTTCCCCGTCTGGCGCGGGAGATTGCCGACAACCTAGGCAAGAAAGTCCGCCTCACGATCACCGGCGCCGCGATGGAGGTCGACAAGCAGATTGCGGAGGGAATGTTCGAGCCTCTGCTGCACCTTGTGCGCAATGCCATCGATCATGGGGTTGAGGCGCCCGATGCCCGTCTAGCGGCTGGCAAGGATGCCGAAGGCCGGGTCGAACTTTCCTTCCAGCGGCAGGGCGACCGGGTCGTAGCGATCCTTCGCGATGACGGGGCGGGTATGAGCGCAGCGCGCATCCGGCAGGCGGCGATAGAGCGTGACATCCTATCGGCCGAAGCTGCACATGCGCTCGGCGGTGATCAGGTGTTGGCCCTGATCTTCCAGGCCGGCTTTACGACCGCACGGTCGGTTTCGCAGGTTTCAGGGCGCGGCGTGGGCATGGATGCAGTGCGTGTGGCGGTGGACGCCATGCGCGGCGCGATCACTGTCGAGAGTGCTGCGGGTAGCGGGACGACCTTTCGCATCGAGGTGCCGGCCAATGCCCTGACCACGGCATTGCTGGTCGTTTCCGTGGCAGAGGAACGCTATGGCATTTCGCTGGACCAGGTGGTCGAAACCGTCCGGATGAAGCGTAGTTCCCTGCTGCCAGTCGGTAGCGGCGTCGCCTGCGTGATGCGCGAACGTACCATTCCTGTGCTCGATCTGGCGACTTTGATCGATACGAAGGCCAGGCCGGGGCCGGATGCCCGGCTTGTCATAACTTCGCTTCAAGGAGGGCCGGTGGCGCTGGAGGTCGATGGCTTTGCGGAGCGCATCGACACGGTGGTGCGTCCGCCGCGGGGCATGCTGGCATCGATGCGCGGGGTGATGGGTTCCGCCGTCACGGCGGATGGCGGCGTGCTGATCGTCCTGGACATTGCGGAACTGGCGGCATGACCGTCCGGGTGGAAGAAGACCGCATCGTGCTGGATGGGCGCTGCCCGGCAGAAGATGCGGACGATTTGCTCTCTGCGCTGCACGATCAGCCGCGCGCTACAATCGATGCCTCTGGCATCAGGCGCATCCACATGGCCGTGCTCCAGGTTCTTTTCGCGCTCCGGCCCCGCATCATCGCCGGACCCGAGGGGCCATCCGTATCCGCAAATCTGTTTCGCCGGCTGGTATCGCAGGGCGACATTGAAACCGAAACTTCCTAACACCGTTGTCATTCCAGCCGGTTGTATACGGCTGTCCGGAGTTCACTATGTCCGTTACCGTACTTATCGTTGATGACAGCAAGCTGGCGCGCATCGTCGCGTCCAAGGCCCTGGCCGAACTTCAGCCCGAATGGCAGAAGGTGGAGGCCAGCAGCGCGGCGCAGGCGCTTGAGATCGTACAAGGGCAAGCGCCCGACGTGGCGCTGGTGGATTTCAACATGACGGAGAAGGACGGCTTAGAACTTGCTGGCGAGTTGCGCGTTATGTTGCCGGACATGCCGATCGCCATCATCACCGCCAATATCCAGGATGAGATCGTCGCGCGTGCGCGGGAGATCGGCGCGGCTTTCGTCCCCAAGCCGGTAACGGCGGATGCGCTGGAACCGTTTCTTTCGGGCGCCGCCCTGCGTCTGCGATCGGGCCGTTGATGGTAGCCGAAACCCTTGTGCTCGAAGAGCTTGAGCGCGATGCGCTGACTGAGATCGTCAACATCGGCGTCAGTCGAGCTGCGTCCAGCTTGCGCAAGATGATCGGCGATCAGGTGCTGCTCTCCGTCCCCTCGATTGAGGTGGTGAGCCAGCGCCGCGCCGCGCGGCTGATCAGCGAGCGAGAGGCCAGCGATCTGGTCGCCGTGCGGCAGGATTTCACCGGTCCCTTTTCCGGCCGGGCGCTGCTGATCTTTCCAGAGACGAACAGCCTGGAACTGGTGCGCGCCGTCACCGGCGGCGAACTTTCCGCCGAAGACGTTCTGGAAATGGAGCATGAGGCGCTGGCGGAAACCGGGAACATTATCCTGAATTCCTGCCTGGCGACGATGGCGAACATGCTGAGGCGTTCGCTGTCGATGACCATTCCCGAAGTCCTTCGTGGGTCCGGCGCCAGCCTGTTCGAGGCTGATGGTGAGGAGGCCGGGCACGGGCTGGTTCTTTTCCTCTACATCGATTTCGCCGTCCGCAGCCGCGACATCCGCGGGTATATCGCCATGATCATGGACCTGCCTGCGCTGGCCACGTTGAAGGACCTGTTGGGCGAATTTATCGCCCGCGTCGTTGGTGAGGACCTCTGAACGACATGATTGCGCCCGACCATCTCGGATCCATCCTGGCCGCATCCGGCGCCAGCGGCACCTGGGACTGGGACATTGCCGCCGACACGCTGCGCGTGGATGCGCGCTTTGCAGAATTGTACGGCATCGATGCCCAAGAGGCGGCGGGCACTTTGCCCACGAACATTTTCTTCAAGGCGATCCATCCGGCGGACCGGGCACGCGTGCGGATCGCCGTGGCAGGCATACTGGCCGGCGCGGAAATGTTCTCGAAGGAATTTCGCATTCAGGAGGCTGATGGCGCAACGCTCTGGATGCATGCCCGGGGGCAGGGGCATCTGGACGATAACGACCAGCCCAGTCGCTTCACTGGCCTTTTGGTCGACGTTACCGAACGCAAGCGGACCGAAGAACGGCTGCGTGTGGCGCAGTCGGCTGGGGGCATCGGTACGTTTGAATACATGGATGGCTACGCCACCGCGACAGTTTCGACCGAATTCTGCCGCCTGCTGGGGTTGCATCCGGCCTCCGTCTTGCCGATTCAGACGATCAACAGCGTGTTGCTGGATGATGGCGCGCGCCTGATTCCGGGGCTTGGCGAATCCATCGATCCGGATGGCCTTGATGCCGAATTCCGGATCGAGCGCCCGGACGACGGCCGGCAACGCTGGATTGCCCGGCGGGGAGAGGTCTTCCCCGAAGGGGCGGGATTTCGGCTTGTCGGCGTGATTTACGACGTATCCTCCTCCAAGAAGCAGGAAGCGGAGCTTCGCGAGCTCAACAACACCCTTGAAAGCCGTGTCGAACAGGAGGTCGCCACGCGCCACCGTGCAGAGCAGGCGCTTCGGCAGGCGCAGAAGATGGAAGCGATCGGCCAGCTTACCGGGGGGATCGCCCATGATTTCAACAACCTGCTGATGGCGATCATGAGCAGCCTTAACCTGCTGCAAAAACGCATCGATGCCGATGATGGCATCACGCGACAGATCGACAATGCCTTGCAAGGTGCCCGGCGCGGGGCGGCGTTGACCCAGCGCATGTTGGCCTTCGCGCGCCGACAGGATCTGACGACCGAGCGGGTCCACTTGTTTGACCTTGTTCATGGGATGCGGGAACTGGTGGAGCGGACCTTAGGACCTTCATGGTCACTGAACCTGTCGATACCTTCCAGCGTGCCGGTGGTTATGGGCGATGCCAACCAGCTTGAAATGGCGCTGCTCAATCTGACGGTGAACGCGCGCGACGCGATGCCGGAAGGAGGCGTGGTCACCATTGCTGCCACTTTCAGAACCGTGAACGAGGCTGAGCCAGGGGACCTCATCGCGGGAAGCTACGTCGGCTTATCCGTCGCGGACACAGGCGAAGGCATGGACGCGGAGACGCTGGCCCGCGCGACGGAGCCGTTTTTCACCACGAAGGGCGTGGGCAAGGGCACCGGGCTTGGCCTTTCGATGATCCACGGACTTGCCAAACAACTGGGCGGTGGTTTCGTGCTGGAAAGTCAGCTGCGACAGGGAACGACAGCGACCCTGTGGTTACCGGTTGCAAATGCGGCGGTGGAGCCGGCGCCAGGACTCGCATCGGGAATGCCCGTGACAGGTCAGACGCGGGGAGGAAAGGGGGCCGGACGTAGCCTCAAGATCGTGGCGGTCGACGACGATGGCCTGATCCTGATGAACACGACCGCAATGCTGGAGGATCTGGGGCACCGGGTTCTGGAGGCTCATTCGGGGCAGGGGGCACTGGCGATACTGGAACGCGAAGCCGATGTGGACCTGCTGATTACCGACCAGGCCATGCCGCAGATGACAGGAACCCAGCTTGCCGACATCGCTTCGAAGTCGCGCCCCGATCTGCCGGTCATCCTTGCAAGTGGTTATGCGGAATTGCCCGATGGCGCCCAGCGCAGAATCGTGAAGCTTGGCAAGCCGTTCGATCAGTCGATGCTGGAGCGGGCGATCGATCAGGCGATGGGTTAATGCAAGACGTGCGGTGCAGATCTGACCAAGTCCGACCGTTCGGCCGCTGTCGTCCGTCTGCCGTTTTCGTCAAAACCGTCGGCTGATCCAATACCGAGCATTGCTTCGGCGGGTTAGGGTGGCAAAATGGTCGAGACCATCGGCATGTCGCCAATAGTCTCGACCTGCGTTCGGGGCTCTCTCGAAGTAGCCTGTAACGATCTAAGTGCCTGACTCGGAAGTTGCTCAACCGTAGCAATACCTTGCGGTTCTGCGGGTAAGCATGCGGATAGAAGCTATCGTCGCCCATGCCGTGGAGGA
>FTCV01002765.1_pt1 | contig 14071 bp, 10 predicted proteins | sample 1639691 | NCBI WGS metagenome assembly FTCV01 (sample SAMEA3914864, study PRJEB12502) | metagenome | biome: forest; material: soil | place: USA | collected 2012-03-12 | depth 0.3 m
ATCCACGCCAGCAACGGCATCCTGTTCAATCACGAGAGCCCGCTGCGCGGCGAGACCTTCGTCACCCGCAAGATCACGCGCGCCGTCGCGGCCATCAAGCAAGGCTTCCAGGACAAGCTCTATCTCGGCAACCTCGACGCCAAGCGCGACTGGGGCCATGCCCGCGAGTACGTCCGCGGCATGTGGCTGATGCTGCAGCAGGAAGAGGCCGACGACTACGTTCTGGCCACCGGCGAGACCACCCTGGTCCGCGACTTCGTGACCAAGGCCTTCTCGGAAGTCGGCATCACGATCAACTGGTCGGGCGCGGGCGTCGACGAAAAGGGGACCTGCGCCGAGACCGGCAAGGTGCTGGTCGAAGTCGATCCGCGTTATTTCCGCCCGACCGAGGTTGAGCTGCTGATCGGCGATCCGACCAAGGCCAAGACCAAGCTCGGCTGGGTGCATGAGACCAAGTGGGAGCAGCTTTGCGCCGAGATGGTCGCCGCCGACATGATCAATGTGGCCCGGGAGCAGCGCCGCAATGCCGAGTGAGGTGATCTTCCCGCTGGAAGGCAAGCGCGTCTGGGTGGCCGGCCATCGCGGGATGGTCGGCTCGGCCATCGTGCGGCGCCTGGCCTCGGAAGGCTGCGAGATCCTGACCGCCGGCCGCGATGTGCTCGACCTCGAGCGCCAGAGCGCCGTCGAGGCCTGGATCGCCAAGGAAAAGCCGGACGCGATCTTCATGGCGGCGGCCAAGGTCGGCGGCATCCTGGCCAACGACACCTATCCGGCCGACTTCCTCTACAACAACCTGGTCATCGAGACGAACATCGTCGACGCGGCCTGGCGCAGCGGCGTCGGCAAGGTGCTCTTCCTCGGCTCATCCTGCATCTACCCAAAGTTCGCGCCCCAGCCGATCACCGAGGACAGCCTGCTGACCGGTCCGCTGGAGCCGACCAACGAGTGGTACGCGATCGCCAAGATCGCCGGCATCAAACTGGCCCAGGCCTATCGCAAGCAACACGGCTGCGACTTCATCAGCGCCATGCCGACCAACCTCTACGGCGTCGGCGACAATTTCGACCTCAACAGCAGCCACGTGATGCCGGCCCTGATCCGCAAGGCCCACGAGGCCAAGCTGGCTGGCGCGGAGAGCATCACGATCTGGGGCACGGGCACGCCGCGACGGGAGTTCCTGAACGCCGATGACTGCGCGGACGCGTGCGTGTTCCTGATGAAGACCTACTCCGACTTCGAGCACGTCAATGTCGGTTCGGGCGAGGACGTCACGATCCTGGAGCTAGCGCAGCTGGTCTGCGAGGTCGTCGGCTTCGAGGGCGAAATCGTCACTGACACCTCAAAGCCGGACGGCACTCCACGCAAGCTGATGAGTGCGGATAAGCTGAGGGGGATGGGTTGGGCGCCCTCCATAGATCTTCGTGACGGAATAGGCGTCACCTATGGAAACTTTCTAAAAATATCGGAACTTCCTGAAATTCGAAAGTAGACCAATGAGCGGAACGGTAGAGCGGAAATTTGTCGTAAATTTCCTTCGAGATCGCGATGCTTACCACGTCCCCGCCGCGCTGAAGAACGCCGGTATGTTGGATCGGCTTGTTACCGACGTATACTATGATGCGGTGCCGGACCCCGCGAAGGCGATCTTCCGGTCAATATCGGATCATAGGTCCGACCTTCTGCCTCCTCAGTATGTCGAGAACTGCTACGGCGCCGCCGTGCTGCAGCAGGTAGACAGGAAATTTGTCCGCGAACGTGTCGACATGTCCTTCTTGTCCGACACGCTGCTTGATCTTCAAACTCGATCGAGGATCAGAAAGAGGGGAGCATCCGCGCTTCTTTATTCCGGTTATGCCGAGCATAGCTTTAAGAGCATGGTCAAGCGTGGGGGGGATCGTTTTCTGTTCCTCTTCCACCCTCACTACAAGTACGTGCTCGATATCCTGAATGACGATGCCGAGAAGTACCCTCAATTCAAAGGTTCGTTTGCCCGTGATCTCGAAGTTCGGGCGACCTGGAGGCACCGCAAGGCTGACACGGAGATCGCCCTCACGCAGGGTCTGATCGCCGCCAGCGGCTTCTCGATCCGAAGCGCCAGGCATGCGGGGTTCTCCGGGCCAGCAGCGTGCGTACCCTATTTCACGGACTTTCCCGCGAACCGGTCGGCGCTCGAACGGCGAGCAAAAGGGGAAGTCAAATTCTTGTTCGTCGGCCAGGGCGTCCAGCGAAAGGGACTGCACCATCTCTTCGAGGCCTGGAAGGGTCTCGATCTGCCGAAGGCGACGCTGACTTGCGTATGCTCGCGTATGGACAGTTCGATCGCGCAAGGCGTCCCCAGCGATGTGATCCTGAAAAAGGGGCTGTCGCGCGAGGAACTGCTGGCTGAATACGACTCCGCGCATGTCTTTGTCATGCCGTCCCTGATCGAGGGGTTTGGTCTCGTCTATCTCGAGGCCATGCGGCGTGGGGCCTTCGTCATTGGTACGGAGAATACGGGATTGCCGGACATCAACGCGCCGGAGTCGATGGCTCGCGCCGTTACGGTCGGCGATATCGAGGCGTTGCGCAGCTCGCTGAATGACGCTTACCGGCTTTCGCTCCAAGGGGGCGTGGATCATGACGCCATAGTCCGGTTCAGCGAAATTTATGGGTTTAGCGAGTATGCGCAGAGGCTGGCGGACGCTATCGTCCACCTAAGTGATGGCGCGCGCCGCCGAGGTGAATAATGTTATTTTTCGTCTCAATTCTCATTTCAGTCGCCATCCTTTCTTTCATCTTCCTTTCGGCGGAAGCTCAAGACAAGCCGTTGACTCTGATTTTGCTTTTGTCGACCTCATACTACTGCATCGGTGGTTTGTGGTATTGGACGAGCATCGTCGGCGGCATCTTCACGGGCGTCCACTGGGAAAACAGCTATCTCCTGCGTTCGGCCTCCATCCTGGCATGCTCCACCGCCATGCTGGGGATGATGATCTGGGGGGCGTCGAAGCTTGGAAAGGCGAGCGGGCTAGGTATTGAATTTCCAGACCTCAAGTCCGATAAGCCAAAAATCGGATATCTGTACTATTTCATCGTCACCGTCGGTCTTATCTCTTCGTTCTTCATCTTGTCGAAGGGCACGTTCTCGGAGAGCAGGGATCCGACACTGCGGGGCCCTCTATTTCTTATTGCTTATCAGTTTGCCGATGTTCTGGTCGCGGCGATCTTGTACAGGGTCGCCATCCGCGGCTACGATTTCCAGTCCATAGGGCTCATCGCGTTCTTCGTAATCTACGGCGTGCTTGTCGGTTTTCGCTACAAGCTGGCCCTGGTCGGGCTTCCGTTGCTGCTCTCGGTGGCCTTTTCACCAGCCTCGAACATGAAGAAGATCCTCATTGCGGGAACCGTGGGCGGCTGCGCGCTAGCGCTCTTTAGCGCGATGACGATTTTCCGAGTGAAATTCGGAGCGCCCGATCTCACACGCCACGTCGCCAATCCTGCTCAGGCAATCATGTACAGCATATTTGCTGAGACGAACGTCCTGTTCGGGATGACAACGATCATCGAAGCAAATGTGAAGGTCGATCACCTATTTCCATTCCAGCCCATCGTCGATACCTTCAAGGAATACCTGCCCAAGGCTTTGTTTCCCGGTCGCGAAACCGGAAATTACCTTAAGCCTATGAGGATTGGCTTCCTCAGTAACGAGGGCATGAAGTCCGGGACGGCTTATCCCTGGATCGGTGAGTTCTGCATCATGTTTGGATGGGCGGGGATGGTCGTCGGACCTGTCCTGCTGAGCGGATTTTACCTCTGGCTTAAGCGCTATATGAACGAGCTGAAGTCTAACAAGCGTGCATTGTCGATGGGGATGTATGTTCTCGCCACGATCATCGGCTACTATCACTTTTCGCGCGGATATTTTCCTCAAATATCCAAATCGTATATCTTCGTCGTTCTCCCATATATTATTCTGGCTCTAAGTACGCGCGCGCCACTGAAGCGGCCCGCGCGGCCTTCCGTCCGCACATTTGCCACGCCCCGAATTTCCTAGTCCTGGACCTGCCAAATGCTTCTGACGGCGAGTGATGACCTGTCCCCGCTCGGCGACCCCGACATCGTGGTAGTCGGCGCTGGAGCGATCGGCCTCACCGTTGCGCTGCTGTTGAACCGTGCGGGGAAGCGTGTCGTCGTCCTGGAGGCGGGGAAGGCGAACCCTCGTTCGGACTATCGGGAAGAGAACCTCGGGACCAACCTTGGTGTCCACTACGACGGCATCGCTCGTGGCCGGGTCCGGGCTCTCGGAGGAACAACCAGGCTCTGGGGGGGGCAACTGGTGCCGTTCCTGCCCGAGGATTTTGGAACCCGCGGAGAGCGGCCGGCATGGCCGGTGACGTACGAGGAGATCGAACCCTGGTACAGAGATGCGGTTCGCTTTCTCAAGCTGAAGCAGGACTGGGATCCGGTCAGCGGAGCGCGTGAAAACGGTCACGCGGGGCGGCCGTACGCTGGAGATCGTTTCGAGGTCGGAACCCATATTTGGCTTCCGGAGCCTGATTTCTCGCGCCTCTACTCGGAAGAGATCGCTTCAAGCGACGTCCCCATTGTGCTTGAGGCGGAGGTCTTCAACGCGGAATTCGGGCGCGATGGCGAGGTCAGCCAAGTCTGGTTCAAATCCAGCGCGGGGGAGAGAAAAAGCATCTCCGCGAAGAAATTTGTTCTGGCGACGGGAACCATAGAAATCTCCAGGCTCCTCCTGAACATACAGAGGCTGAACCCGCGGTCGCCGATTGCAGCGTTGGACTGCATTGGGCGGAATTACGTGGATCACCTGCATGGTGTCGTGGGCGAGCTCCGGGACGCCAATGTCGAGCAAGTCAGGAAGTTCTTCGACGTTTACAGGAAGGATGGGGTAAAATACTCCACGAAGCTTAGATGGGCTCGAGGATGGCTTCGTGAAAACGCCACCGCGAACTGTGCGTCTACCCTGATCTCCTCCCTGACCATTCGAAGCGCTGTCTCCGACCTGAGGGATCTCCTCGGGAGGTTTTATACCGGCAAGTCCCTGAGCGACTTCTGGGGGCGCCTGAAGAGCAGCGTTTCAATCCTGTCGATTCTAGCGCCTACGCTTTTCCGATATGCGATGACCCGTCGTTCGGACACGTTCCTGGGGCGAGAAATCAAAATCGCTCTCGAGCTCGAGCAGCTGCCTTGCGCGGAAAGCTACGTCTTTCTGGAGCAGCCCGAGGGTCGTGATTATCCGAGGGCCGGGGTCTCATGGGGTTTTGACGGCCGGGAGCGGGCGGCAGCGGAGGCGTTTTGCGCCGACCTGGCGACTTTCGTGGAGGAGCAGGGTCTGGGCCGAGCTGAGTTCGGCAGCCTCTTCGTTGAGGATGACCAAGCATTCTTTTCCAGATTCCATGACTCGGCTCACCATATCGGGGGCGCTCGCATGGCGACCCGGCCGGAGGATGGCGTCGTCGACCGGGACCTGAAGGTCTTCGGTTCGAGCAACCTCTACGTCGCCGGGGCGGCGACATTTCCTAGCGGCAGTTTCGCCAACCCGACCCTGACCGCACTGGCTTTTGCTCACCGACTGGCGGCTGAGATAGGTCAAGCAAACAGCGGAGAACGACAGTGATCGCCGAGAGGTTCGTTTTTGGGACTGGGCGACTGGTCTCCGGAGCATCGAAGAGCGACTCCAGGAAGCTGGTGGAAGCCGCTTACAAGCTCGGCTTTCGCGAGTTCGATACGGCGCCTTCCTATGGATTGGGCGGAGCCGAGGAAGTGTTGGGCGATGTATTCGCTGGCGACAAGGATGTGAGGATCAATACGAAGGTGGGTTCTGCAAGGCCTTCGAATTCTTACGTCAAGTCGGTTGTGCGCAAGGTGAAGAGGACGCTGCTAGGTAACAAGACCGAGCCGCGAGAATTTACGCTCATTTCGCAAGCGGAAGTCCCCGCTCCGCAGTGGATGAATTCGAAGGATTTCATGGAGCGTTCTTTTGAGGAGTCGCTCAGGCTTCTGAGAAGAGACAGCGTGTTCACGCTGCTCTTGCATGAGGCGCCGATGGCTATCGAGGGGACACCCGCCGAGACGTTCCTGAGGGAGAACGTCGCGAGTGGCCGGGCGAGCTACGCCGGAGTTGCGAACAGCGCGGTCTATGATGCCCAAGGCGCGCGCGTGGGAATTCTGCAAGCTAGCGTCGATCCGCGCGCCTTTCTTGAAGGGGGGGCGTCGAGCGGACCGGATATCGTTCACAGCATTGTTCCCGCGTTCCGGTCCTTGGTGAAGTCAAACGCCATAGACGCAGCTGAAATCGGGCGCGTTTTGGCGTCGGCCAGCATTAAAGACACGGAAAGTGGAAGCGTCGCGCTGGCCTATACGAAGCTCCTCGGAAGAGGTCTGCCGGGGCGATATATCTTTTCGACCTCCAGCGTGGATCGACTCTCCGGCTTCCTGGATTGTGTCGAGCGCCTCGCGGCCGCCTAGGCGTCTCTGCCGCCGACGGTTCTGGAGAGGCGGCGGGGCGGCTTAGAGGGCCGCCTCTACCGTCTTCCGCAAATTCTGCGTTATGCGTTCCAGGGAATAGGCCGACCTATAGAGGTTGATCGATGACCTTCGCATAGAGGCCACGAGATCCCGGTTCTCTACGAGCTTTTCTATGGCGCCAGCGAGGCTGTTCCCATCCAGCGGATCGATGACGTAACCCGTCGTGCCGTCCGCCGGGATCGTTTCCTCCGTCGCGCCGTCGTACTTGGAGGAGAGCAGGGCGAGGCCATATCCAAGCCCCTCGAAGCCCGCCAAGGACCGGTAGTCCGCGAGGGAAGGAACGGCGAGGACTTCCGCGGCGGAATAGAAGGCGCCCAATTCGCTGTAGGCGCGCCGCCCGACGAATTGCAGACGCTCTCCCATATCGAGTTGGGCGGCGGCCAATTCGAGCTCCGCTCGCTCCGGGCCGTCGCCTACGACGGTCAGGGCGACGTTGTTCAGGGTCGCGCGCGGAAGCCGCGATAGCGCGTCGATGAGTTGCCTCAAGCCCTTTCGTGGGGCGATGCTGTTGGCGAAGAGAATTCGCAGCGGCCCTTTTGACGCGGGAATTTCAACTTCGGGCCCGGGCGGGCGAGAGGTCAAATATGGCGCTACGCGGATCTTGCCCGGGGCGGCTCCCAAATCTTCGATCAGGTAGCGCTTTCCCTTCTCATTATTGGTTTGAATAATATCCGCCTGGCTTACGGCCCAGCGCTTAACAAGGCGAACCAGCCAGTTCTTGCTGCCACCACGCGGCGCGGGGTCCGATTCCACCAAGAGGACCAAGCGACGACGCTTTGAAATCGTCGCGGCCAGTGTGGTGAGCAGTGCGGGCGCCGTGAATTCGATCGTAATGAAGACGTCCGCCGGGCTCTTAATCAGTTCTAGAAAGATGGAGGGTGACGGAAAAACGGTTTCCATCTCATAGATTTGACCTTCATCGCCGAAACGTTTGATCGGAAATCTAAAAAATTTGGCGATCTTGGTAAGTTTTATGTCGTATGGATTTTTATATATAGTGTCTTCATCAACGCCAATTTCGGTCTTCGGAAAAATCGCCCTGAATCGGCTAAATATTTCGCCGAAATACATCAGGTCGCCACCGTAGCCGTAGCCATGAGAAACCCATAGAACGCGCAACCCTGAGAGGTGCTGTTGCTCCTCTTCGGGCATTGGATGGTTCTCCATGTCTAGGTCTTCAGTGCAGGCCAATCCAGTTGCTCTTAGCATGTACAATAATCGTTTCTACAGGCTGTTTTTCGGATCCGGCCGAATTGCTAGGACTGTTGCCAGGAAGACCGTTCGCCAGCTACCCCTATATGGGTGACGATCTCGGAGGCTCTCTCCCTCCAACAAACCCTTGCGTATATTGGTCTCACGAGGATCGCGCGGCATATTCGGCAGGGGCGGGGCGCTATCGGGTGGTGATGAACTTCCCCACCTGCGGGGTTTGCCTGGTCACCATGGCGTCGGGTTGGGAAGAGAATGAGGCGGCTACGTTCCAGAATGTAGCCCGACGTGACCGAAAAGCATAAATTGGGCAGTGTTCAGACATCTGGCCGAGAAGCCGTGCGGCTGTACAGAATTTGTAGGCTACGTCGAAGGTTGATGGCGCCAACGGGAAAAGCTTATACACGTGAAGCGAATGCTCTCTAGAGCGGCTTCGGCGGCGCCTTTCCTGGAACAGGCACTGACACGCCATAGATATTGACCGGAGGGGTTGGGGGATGGCGAGCGGGCAAGTGGATGGCCGGCCGGCGAAATACGCGCGCAAGATGATCGGCGAGCGTTTTGACGCAGGGCAAAACTCGACAGGTTTCGACTATCTGCGCATCGGGCTCTCATCGGCGATCTGCCTCTGGCACGCATGGTGGGTATTCGCCGGACAGATGGCCTGGCACCTGCCCATCTGGAGCGGGTGGCTGAACTTCATCCCGAAGGCGTTCGTACCTCTGTTCTTCGCGCTATCGGGTTTCCTCGTGGCGGGCAGCTTAGAGCGCAATCGGCTGCATCATTTCCTGTTGCTGCGCGCGCTGCGTATCGTGCCGGCGTTGGCCTTTGAAGTCGTTGCGTCGGCTTGTCTGATCGGCCTTGTCTTTACTGCTCTACCCCCTGTTCGTTACGTGGCTTCGCCCGAGTTCAGGCTCTACTTCCTCAATATTATTGGCTTCATCCACGTCACGCTGCCACAAGTGTTTCCCGGCAACCCGCTGCCGAATCTCATGAATCCTCAGCTGTGGACTATTCCGTTCGAGCTGGAATGCTATCTGGCGATCAGCGTGCTGGCGGTGCTCGGTTTCGTATGGCGTCGCTACTATTTAGCTCTGGCTGTGCTCGCCTTCGTCGTGCTCGGCACGCTGTATACTGTGTGGAAGCCGAACTTCAGCGCGCAGAGCGCGATCGAAGGGCATATCCCCGGTAAAATCCTGGTCCTGGTGTTCCTGACGGGCGTGCTTCTCTATCGGCATCGCGCCCATATTCCTTACAATAACTGGCTGGGACTGGCGTCTTTGCTGGCCATGGCGATCGTCTTCCGCTTTCCCACTCTTTACTATTTCAGCGCCTTGCCCGTGGCCTATTTCGCGGTTTGGGTGGGGTTGAAGCAGCCGCCCGCCATTCCCTTTGGCGACCTGTCCTACGGCGTGTTTCTTTTCCACTTTCCGATCACCCAGATGGTGATGGCGCTGGGCGGTAAATCGCTCACTTGGTGGGTCTTCGGCCCTCTGAGCCTAGTGGCGAGCGCCCTGTGCGCGGCGGTTTCATGGAGGCTCATCGAAAAGCCGTTGCTAGCGAACAAGCGCGCGATTTTGGGCTGGGTGGACAACACTTGGTCGCGGCTACGCGCGCCGGTCCTGCGACCTGCTCCCGAGATCGCGTCCGGCGGCGATCAGGAGGCGCCGCGGTCGGGGCCCAAATCGGTCTGAGTTCGTGACCGGGGCGGCCTCGTCGAGAGCCGCCCTCCGTTGAGGCGCTTAAACTAAATGTCCCTTGGGAAAGATGCGGTCCAGCCGGTCTTTAGGAAGGCCGAGGTGCAGGGCGAGGGAACTGCCTAGCAGCGCGCGGTAATCCGTGCGCACAGGCAAATCCCTCCCATCGTGTAGGTTGGCCTTTTCAAATTTCACCTGATCTTCGACGCGCAGGCCTCCCGCGACGTCGCCGCCTAACACCCAATACACACTCCCATGACCATGATCGGTCCCCCGATCTCCATTCTCCCGAAACGTCCGGCCAAATTCCGACAGCACCACCACCGTCGTCTTCGCCCACGTCTCTGGTCCCATCTCTTCGACCATTCCCGTGAGCCCGCGCCCGAGCTGGCCAATCCGGTCCGCCAGCACCCCTGTCGCGCCGCCCTGATTGACGTGGGTGTCCCAGCCGCCGACGTCGAGGAAGGCGAGATTGTAGTCGGCCTTCATCATGCGGGCGACGCGGCGGGCCGAAAGTTCGAAGCCGCTCGGAGAGACGGCGTTGCGGTTGGCGGCGATCATTTCACCGGCGAGGGTGGAATAGACCTTGTCTCGGACCGAAAAGCCTTCGGTCACGGCCGCTTCCAGGTCGTGGCCCTGATACATGTCCTGGATCAGCTTGGCCTGACGCTCGTCGACGCCGGGCTTGCTGATCGATGCCACCGAAATGTTCGGCACGGCCTCGGCGCCATGGAAGGCCAGGGGCGGCTGGGTGGTGAAGGCGATCGGGCGCGAGCCTTCGAGTTCCTGCGCCAGACGCGCCATGAAGCCCGAGCGATAGTTCCGCGGGCCGCCCACGGGCTGCCCGAGCTCGATGGTGTCCTGGGTCTCGAAGTGGCTGCGGGTCATGTCGTCGGTCCCGGCGAACGGGACGAAGGCGATCTGCTTCTTCTGCCACAGCGGATAGATGCTGTCCTTCAGCGCCGGGTGCAGGCTCCAGTCGCTGTCGAGCGGCAGGGCGGCGTTGGGATTGCTCGGATCGGGCCGCGCGATCGCGATGGTCGGGCGGGCCTCGTAGTAGAAGTCGCTGTAGGTCGGGATCACCACGTTGATGGCGTCGTAGCCGCCCCGCAGGAAGATCACCAGGAAGCGCTGGTCGGTGACAGGCGCGCTCCAGGCGCGGCCGGTGACGGCCGCGGTTCCGGCGGCGAGGCCGGTGGTCAGGAAATCGCGTCGGCGCATGGCGACGGCCTCATCGATGCAGGAACTCGGGGGAGGACAGGAAGAGCGTGTTCCATTCGGCGGGGGAGCGCGCCTGGGCGAGGGCGGTCTTGGTTCGGTCGCCAAGGCTTGCCTGGGTGCGGGAATAGAAGAGGGCGTTCTGCAGTTGTGGGAAAGCGGGCTGATCCTCGCCGCCATCGGGCTTGAAGAGGCCCGCAGAGCCGGAGCCGACCGTGCGCGCCACTTCGAACATCGCCGTCAGTTGGCCGGGCCCCGACCAGGCGACGTCCTCCAGCGGGTAGCCGTCGGGCGTCTCGCGGCCATAGAGGCTCTGGCCTAGTCGGGTGATCCAGTTCTGGATCGGCGCGGTGTTGGCGACCGGCCGGCCGTCATAGGCCAGGCGCACGGCCGAGACCGCGTAGTGGATCGGGTCCTTTACCTTCTTGCCGAGCGAGGCCTTGAACTCGGCCGACTTGAAGAGAACGCTCAGCACCTCGGCGATATCGCCGTCGCTGCGCAGGAAGGTCGCGCTCATGCGGTCGACCAGCTTCGGTGGCGCGTCATCCACGAAATAGAGCGCCAGCTTGGTCGAAACGTGTTTGGCCGTCGCTGGCTGGCGCGCGAGGGCGTCTAGCGTGTCCTCGAACTCCGAAAGGCCGGTCCCGGCGATCTTGCGACCGAGCACGGTCTTTTCGCCGAAGTCGTGGCGGGCCGGGTTGAACTCCATCAGGCCGCGGCGGACGTAGAGCGCCTGCTGCTCGGGTTTCAGCTTCGGCGGGGCGGGCGACAAGCTGACGCCGACGCCGGTCAGCACCCGCGCCATCTCCTCGACGTCTTTCTGGGTGTAGCCCGAACCGACACCGAGAGTGTGCAGCTCGAGAATCTCGCGGGCGTAGTTCTCGTTCAAATGCCCGGTCGCGTTCTGGTCGTTATCGAGATAGCGCAACATGGCCGGATGCAGGTCGGCGGCCTTCAGGAGATCGCGGAACTTGCCCAGAGCGTGCGGACGGATCGCCTGGTCTTCGTAGTCGCCGACCATGGCCTGGATGCTCCGCTTCTCGGCCTGGACGTTGAAGTGGTTGAACCAGAACCAGGTCATCTGCTCCTGCAGTTGGTTTGGCGAATAGAGATCGCGCAGCAGGGAGCGGGCGGCGGCCTCCTGTTTCAGGTCCCGCATGGTCTTTTGATACGCCTGCTGGGCGGCCTGGCGTTCGGCCGGGTCGTGGAGAAGGCCAGAGGCCCTGTCCTGGGCATCCACGGCGACCACGGTCTGAGCCATCGACTCGCGTGAAATGCGCATGCCGTTGATCTGGATCTGAACAAAGGCGGGGAGCGGGGCGTCAGGCGCGGGATGCAGTTGACCCTTGAGCCATCGATCGTAGCCCAGCCGGTCAGCTTGAGCGACGCTATCGGTGGTGCGGCCCCACGTGATGCGATCCACGAGCGCGGCAGTGTCCGTCCGGTCAGAGGCGCACGCAAAATCGAGCGGCGCTATGGCGAGCGCCGCCACGACGAGACCGTGTAGAAAGAGAGGCGCGGTCATCAAGCGCTCCGCGCTGTCCAACTCAGCCGCTATCGTCGCGGCGCGCGATGGCGAAACCGTGGCCGGCTTGCTTCCGAATTGAAGCGAAAGCCTTGCTGCGTTTGGGTTTGAAGAGGGCGTAGGGGATCTTGGAAGAAGTGGAGGCCCGGCCCGGAATCGAACCGGGGTGCACGGATTTGCAGTCCGCTGCGTCACCACTCCGCCACCGGGCCATCCGGGTCGACGACGTTGGGCGTCGGCGAAGAGGAAGGGTTCGATACAGGACGAGGCCGGCCGCTGCAACGGATTCGTCGCGGGGCCGGCCGATTTGTCCCGCTTCGGACGGGCTACAGCGGGCCGACGCCGCCGGCCGGGGGCTGGAAGTCGAAGGCTGGTTCGCGAGGGCGGCGGGCGTTGGGGCCAGGCTGGCCGCCGAAGCCGTAGGTGAAGCCGATGAACACGGCCCGCAGGTCCAGGTCCAGGGCCCGGCGGTCCTTCAGCACGGCGGTGTCGATCACCAGCTTGTCGCCGAAGGTTTTCAGGGAGTCCTGCACCGTCACCACGCCCGACAGGCGGTCGTTGAACTTGTGGCGGTAGCCGAGGTTCAGCATGCCGGTCGGCTCCTTGTAGCCCTGTGGCGTCAGGCGCTTGCCGATGGCGAAGCCGCTGATCTGCAGGAAGTCCTTGGGCGTGGCCTGGACGTTCAGGGCCGCATAGCCGGAGACGCTCACGGCCGAGCGCTTTTCGGGGAAGCCGAGGTCGGTGGCGCCGATCTCGTTCCAGGCGGCGTTGCCGCTGATCGTGTACGAGATCTTTGGCGTCAGGCGAGCATTGGCGACCAGTTCCAGGCCGCCGCTGCGGCTCTTGGCGAGGTTGGCCTTGGTGGTCAGCAGCACGCCGCCGCCGATGTCGCGCACCACGTCGGTGACGCCGTCACGCGCTTCGCGCCAGTAGAGCGTGCCCAGATAGAAGTTGTAGCCCTTGCGCAGCTGGTAGGCGGCCTCGAACGAGTCCGTCGTCTGCGGCTTCAGGCGCGGGTCGCCTTGGCGGTAGTTATAGGGGTCCTGATAGATCCGGTACGGGTTCAGGTCCTGGGCCGTCGGGCGCTGGATGCGACGGCTGTAGCTGGCGTTGATCTGGTGGGTGTCGTCGACCTTGTACTGCACGTGCAGCGACGGATAGGCGCGCAGATAGTCGTAGCTGTCCTTCAGGTTCGAGGTGACCTGGTTGGTGTCGATCTGGACCTCCTCGACGCGCAGGCCCGGCATCACCGTCCAGTCGCCGAAGGCGCGGCTATAGGTGGCGTAGGCGGCGTGGACCGTCTGGTCGTACTTGAACTGGTTGGTCAGGGCCGGGTCGGTCGTCAGGCCGCCGCCGATCGGGCCGCGGGCGCCGAAGTTGTCGTAGTCGTTGTCGTCGATCTGCAGCTCGTAGCCGGTCACCAGCTTGGCGCCGCCGGGCAGGGGGCGCTTGTACTCGGCCTTCAGGCGCGTCTGGACCAGCTCGTCGCCGATGCTGACGTGCTCGGCATAGGTCGAGGCGATGGGCAGCTGGTTGAAGCCGTTGGCGTCGGTGGTCTGGCGGTCGCGGGTGCGTTCGACGCTGGTGTGGACCGTGAACTCGTGCTCGTCGCCGGTGAACTTGCGGCGCAGGTCGCCCGAGAGGCCGGCCACCGATCGCCTCATCGCGCCGTCGCTGCGGCGCTGGTAGCGGACGATCGGCGCGCCGTTCGGATCCTTGCCCTCATAGGCCGAGCCGGCCTTTGAGTCGTAGGAGGTGTCGTTGTAGCGGGCCTCGGCGCTGAGGCGGGTCTTCTTGTCGACGTCGTAGTCGACGCCGGCGCGAACGTTGTGCGACTGGCCCTCGCTGATGAAGCCGACCTTCTGGCGGCTGTCGGCGTAGCGGCCGGTGG
>FTCV01002074.1_pt1 | contig 14064 bp, 13 predicted proteins | sample 1639691 | NCBI WGS metagenome assembly FTCV01 (sample SAMEA3914864, study PRJEB12502) | metagenome | biome: forest; material: soil | place: USA | collected 2012-03-12 | depth 0.3 m
GCCAGCGTGCTGATCAGCAGCGAAAGTCCGACCACCGCCGCAACGATGGGGATCAGCCAGACGAGCGAGGGTAGCCAGCGCGCGCGAGGCTTGCGGTCCGGTTGCGGTACGCCGTGCGGTGGGGAATGATCAATGGGTTCTGGCATGGTCGGCGTGCGGAAAATCGAGGGGGTAAGGCGGCGTTTCGAGCGAATCCCAGAGAAGACGGGGATCGAAGCTCAGTGACGCAAGCATGGTCAGTACGACAACCGAGGCAAAGGCCAGGGCCCCGTCCCCTGGTGTAATGGTGGCCAGCGCCCCGGCCCGCACCAGCGAGGCCAGCAACGCCACCACGAAGATGTCGAGCATGGACCATCGGCCGATGACTTCGACCAGTGCATATAGTCGGGTCTGTTCGCGGATGCGCCAGGTCGATTTGCGGCGCACCGATAGCAACAGCAATGTCAGGATCATCATCTTCAGCAGTGGGACGACAACGCTGGCGATCAGCACAACGAGAGAGAGCATGTGCGAGCCGGACAGCCAGAGATAGATCACGCCCGACATGATGGTGTCGTGCTGCGTGCCGAAGATCGACTGCGTCACCATTATCGGCAGCAGATTGGCCGGGATATAGAGGAGATAGGCCGCCAGCAGGAATGCCCAGGCTCGCGCCAGGCTGGCCGGTTTGCGGTGATGCAGTGCCGCGCCGCAGCGTGGACAAGGCGCGGCAGCCAGCGCTATCGGCGTGAGCCGGTCGCAAGCGTGGCACGTCAGGAGGCCGAGCGAAGTGGCGGTAGGGCAGGGCGACAGATCCGCGCTCATGAGGCGGAATCCGGTGGGAAGGGGGAAACGCCGTCAGCACCGTGCATATCGAGGTGCTGCCAAAGCTCGCGCGGATGGAACGACAGGATGGCGGCAAGTACGGCCACAAGCGCGCCGAACGACCAGAGTGCAATGCCAGGCAGGACCTGCGCGACGGTCGACAGCTTCACCAGCGTGACGAACACGCCGATCATGAACACCTCGATCATGCCCCACGGCCGTGTTAGCAGAATACCGCGCACGGTGCGGTTGAATGCGAGGGGCATGCGGCGCCGAGCCATCGACACGAGCACGAAGGTCATCATGAGGAGTTCGGCGAGGGGCAGCAGGAGCGTCGTGGCGAACACGAGCATCGCTACCATCGTCATGTCGTCCGCGTAGAGCGCCTGTACCGCGCCCCATAGGGTGGTCTCCATGCGCGTGCCCTTGAGATCCATCGCGACTATCGGATACGCGTTCGATACCATCAAGAGGATCAGGGCAGTCACGACGAGCGGCAGCAGGCGACCGTAGGCTTGCGCACTGTTGCGATACAGCACACCACCGCAGCGCAGGCACGTGGCCCGTTCGCCGGGTTCCAGTGCCGTACGCGTATGGAGTGCGTCGCAATACTCGCAGGCGATCAGCTGGTGCGGATCCTGAGATGGAACCGGCCGCGAAAAGGGGTGATTCTGATGCAAGGGGTGTTTGGGAGCAGGGGATGGAGATCCGGCATTCTGCTTAAAAATGACTTTAATGTCATCATGACGCATAGTATCTTACAAATATTGCAACGCGCGCCGCGGCCGTGGGGGCCACCACTCACGCTGTGCCATAATCGTCCCGTCACATAAGGTCTCCACCCACTGAAGATGCCTGCAGATCCGGATTCTCAAGACCATCGCCCTCGTGTTGCCGCTGAACGGCGAGCGAGGATGCGCAGGCGCCTCATTGAAAGCGCGATGATTGTCTTTGCGCAGAGGGGTATCGGCACCAGCGTGATCCCGGAAGTCATCGCGGCAGCTGGCGTCTCGCAGGGTTCCTTCTACAACTACTTCCGCACGAACGACGATCTCCTGGCGGCGGTCAGCGAGGCGCTCAGTCACGACATGGTGCAGATGATCGAGCGCGTGGTCGGTGAGATCGAGGATCCGGCGTTGCGTATTGCAACCGCTACCCGCTTGTACCTGCACCTTGTGCGCTCCTATCCTGTCGTGGCGCAGTTTCTTTCCGGCACAGGGCTAAGTCTCGTCGGCAAGAAGAGTGCCGTGTATGAGTACCTGCCCTCGGATATCAAGGAAGGCGTGAAGAGCGGCGCGTTTGACGAGGCCTCGGCTGACATTGCCCTGGACATGGTGACGGGAGCCGGCCTGATCGCGGTTCACCGCATTGCCAAGGGAAGGACGACCAAGGACTATCCCGAACGGATCGTCCGCGCTGTGTTGCGGTCGCTCGGCGTGTCTGCATCGAGCGCTACAAAGCTGACCTCCCGGCCTTTACCTAAGCTCCTGGCTCCGCCGGAATCATTGCTCGAAAGTGCACAGGAGAAGCTCGCCGCCAAGGCCGAACTCTCCAACTAGTGTGCGTGGATAGCGCTACGGCCCATCGCTGAACGCCTCCGCGAGCAGGTCGTCGAATAGCACTGCGCTCGCATCCAGCGGGGACCTCGATATCGCATCGGCCGCTGCTTCCTCTACGCCTAAGGCGCGCAATGCCACGGCAGCGGCGAGCTCCGAGAAGTCTTCGCGACATTGGGTTTCAAGCATGCTCTGCATCGCGCTCATTGCAGCGCCGGCAACGATATTGAATCCCAGCGTGATCGGCATGCGCCTGAAGCGATTGCGCCGAACGCCTTCCTCTATGTCCCTGCGGACAAACTCCAGCATATTTGGTGCCTGGTAGCCGGCCCAACCGAGCCGGCCAAGGATTCCAGCCACACCCGGCTGGTGTACCGTCAGTATCGATGCCAGCCGTATTCCCCTGGCGATGTGCTCGGCCGGATCATCATGGCCTCGCACGATGGGGTCGGCCACCCGCACCCACTGTTCGGCAATTTTCCCAATAAGCTCCCGGACGATCGCGTCCGCCGACGGAAAGTACTTGTAGAACGTTCCGCGCGACACCCGTGCTGCCGAAATGATGTCGTCGATCGAAGGCGACGCGTGGGTGTTCTCTACCATCAACCTCAGAGCACTGTTCAGCAATAGCGAACGCATACGTTGCCGCCGTTTTGCGGCAACTCTCTGACGGTGGTTGGTTGCCTCCCACGGTTCAGTTTCAGCTGCGAACCTCTGCTGTATCGGCATCATTGATCTGTTCTCTCCTCGTGGTCAGTGAGTTCGACATTGCCGCGCGCACGGGCTTTCCTGCGTCTGCGGACTATGTCCGTCGCATCACACCGCGCAAAGCGCTTTTCCTTGTGCATCCATACGCTTGCAGCTGCGCGTCTTCCTCGTTTCATGCGATCCACCACGTCTCAAAGTCGCGCCGTCTCCACATGTAAATTAAATTATACGTCATCATGACATGTTAGTCATTATGGGGTATATTTCGGGCTCTCGGGAAGGGCGAAAGCCCGAACAGGCCTGCCGTCACTGACGCCAGAACGAGTCCGTTGCATCGGACTCGGTGGCGCGAACCGCTGATGACTCGCAGGCGAGTGACGGAATACTGGAGAGCAGAAATTGAACAGGAATCATCGAGCGGCAGCTCTAACCATCATCGCGGCGCACCTGCTGGCGGCCTGTACACCGGGCCCCGCATCGGAACACACGGACGTGAGGCCAGTGCGGACCGTGGTCGCAGGACGTACCGCCGGGTCGGTCGGCGCGAACTATTCGGGCGAGATTCGTGCGCGCTACGAAAGTCAGTTGGGATTCCGCACAGGCGGCAAAATCGTGGCGCGCATGGTGGAGGTGGGTGGCCATGTCAAGCGCGGCCAGCCGTTGTTCCAGCTCGATCCCACCCAGGAAACGCTGCAGGTGGCCGCAGCCGGTGCGGAGGCTGATGCGGCAAGGAGTCGAGTAGCCCAGGCGCGGGTGGACGTTAAGCGGACCGAACAGTTGCTCGCGCAGAACTTTGCCTCGCAAGCCGAACTCGACCAGCAACGGCTGGCGCTGAACCAGGCCGAAGCACAACTGCGCTCTGCCCAGGCGCGCCAGCAGCTGAATGCCAACATGCGCGGCTTTACCACACTCGTGGCAGACCGCGATGGCGTGGTCAGTGCAATCAACGCGGAAGCCGGCCAGGTGGTTGCGGCGGGCCAGTCGATCGCTACCGTTGCGGCAGATGGTGAGCGCGAGGTCTCGATCAGTATTCCGGAGTCGCGAGTTGACGAGTTGCGAAAGGCGCCGACGCTGGCGATCACGGTTTGGGCGCATCCGGACAAGTCCTGGACAGGCAAGCTCCGGGAGCTTGCGCCGGACGCGGACAGCGTCACACGAACGTACTCGGCACGCATTTCGATTCAGGACGCAGATCCGGATCTCCTACGCCTGGGCATGACAGCGTCTGTCGTCGCACCCGACGTGGACGGCAGTGGCGTGGTCCGTGTGCCACTGACCGCCGTCGTCGATCAGGAAGGCGCGCGCCAGGTATGGGTGGTCGACCCGAGAACGTCGCGGGTGACCGCACGTGAAATCAAGCTCGGTGCCGCGCAGAACGACAGCGTCATCGTGGTGAAAGGACTGGCAGGCGGAGAGACCGTGGTGAGTGCCGGCGTGCACATGCTGCAGGCTGGCCAGCAGGTGAAGGTCGCCGAAGTAGTGTCCGTCGCCAAGGCAGGAGGTGTGAAGTGAAAGGCATCAACCTGTCTGAATGGGCGCTGAAGCACCAGCAGATGATCGCGTTCCTGCTGTTGCTGCTGTCCGTGGCCGGCGTGCTGGCATACAGCAGCCTGGGCCAGAAGGAAGACCCCGAGTTCACGATCAAGACCATGGTCGTGCAAGCGTACTGGCCAGGAAGTTCTGCGCAGCAAATGGCCGATCAAGTCACCGACAAGATCGAGCGCAAGCTGCAGGAGGTGGCGGAGATCGACTATACGTCCACCTATGTGAAGCCGGGTGAAACGCAGGTCAAGGTCAACCTGCGGGAGGATGTACCCCCAGGCGCCGTGCCGGATGTGTGGTACCAGGTCCGGAAGAAGATGGGGGACATCAAGCAGACCCTGCCACAGGGCACGCAGGGCCCGTTCTTCAACGACGAGTTCGGGGACACCTTCGGTAACCTCTACGCCATCACAGGTGACGGTTTTGACTACGACGATCTGCGTCGAATTGCGGACGCGGCACGTAACGAGTTTCTGCGCGTCGACGATGTGAACAAGGTCGACCTGGTGGGCAAGCAAGAGCAGAAGATCTACGTGGAAGTCTCCACCGCCAAGCTCGCCTCGCTGGGAGTCGACCCGGCACTGATCGCGTCGACGCTCGCGCAAACCAACGTCGTGACGTCGGGCGGGACGGTGCAAACCACCTCGGAACAGGTGCGGTTGGCCGTTAGCGGCGAGTTTGACTCAGTCGAGGGAATTCGTGCCATCGGCATTCGCGCCGGCCAGCGCACCTTCCGTCTTGGCGACATCGCAGACGTCCGTCGCGGCTTTGTAACGCCGGCTACCTCGAGAATGCGCTTCAACGGCAACGAGGCGATTGGATTGGCGGTGAGCATGCGCAAGGGTGGCGACGTGATTCGGCTTGGCACAAAGCTGGACGAAGCGCTCAAGCGCATCGAGTCCAACTTGCCGGTGGGCGTTCAGATCCATGCGGTCAGTGACCAGCCCCATGTCGTCGAGCACTCCGTATTCGAGTTCAAGAAGAGTCTGGCCGAGGCAGTGATCATTGTGCTCGTTGTCAGCTTCCTGTCGCTGGGCTTTCGGACCGGACTGGTTGTCGCGCTCAGTATCCCGCTCGTGCTGGCCATGACGTTCCTGGCCATGTACGTGATGGGCATCGACTTGCAGCGCATCTCGCTGGGCGCGTTGATCATTGCGCTCGGACTGTTGGTGGACGACGCGATCATTGCCGTCGAGATGATGGCACTAAAGCTGGAGCAAGGCTGGGACAAGTTCCGCGCCGCCACATACGCCTACACGGCCACCGCTTTCCCCATGCTCACCGGCACGTTGATCACGGCGGCGGGCTTTCTTCCGGTGGGTTTTGCGAAGTCCGGCACGGGTGAGTATGTGTACTCCCTGTTCCAGGTGGTGGGCATTTCGCTGGTGTTGTCGTGGATCGTGGCCGTGCTCTTTACGCCCTACATCGGCTTCAAGCTGTTGAAGGAGCATGCACACGCATCGCACGACGAGGATGCGGTCTACCAGCGCGGCTTCTATGTCAAGTTCCGCCACTTCATTGACATATGCCTCGCGCGGCGCGTGTGGGTGCTCGGCATCACGCTCGTCGCGTTCGTGGGGGCCCTGGCGCTGTTCAAGGCTGTACCCCAGCAGTTCTTTCCGGCATCCGACCGGGCCGAACTGATTGTTGACCTGTGGACGCCGAAGGCCTCGACCTTCGAGGCGAGTCAGCGCGAGGTCCAGAGTCTGGAGGGCCTGCTCAAGGGCGATCCCGACATAGCAGCGGTAACAAGCTTTGTTGGCAACGGTGCGCCACGCTTCTATCTGCCGCTCGATGTGCAAACGCCCAACCTGAACTTGGGCGAAATGCTGGTGATGACGAAGGGCGGTGAGGCGCGGGAGCGCGTGAAGGAGAAGCTCGAGAAGCTGTTCGACGAAAGATTCCCGAATGTGCGTGGCCGAGTCAATCGACTGGAAAACGGCCCGCCTGTCGGCTATCCGGTGCAGTTCCGCGTGTACGGGCAAGACAACGCCAAAGTTCGTGCAATCGGGCAGAAGGTGGCGGACATCATGCGTGAAGAGCCGCACGTTCGGCAGGTGAATCAGGACTGGGGCGAGCGCATCAAGCGCGTGCAGGTCGACGTCGACCAGGACAAGGCGCGTGCACTGAGTATCAGCTCTGGGCAAATCAAGGAGGCTTTGCAGGCTTCGCTGTCCGGCACGGCGATCACGCAGTTCCGCGAGGAGGATCAGGACGTCGACGTGGTCTCGCGCCTCGTCGCTGCGGAACGCACGGACCTGAATAATCTGAAGGACGCCAAGATCTATGTGCGCGACGGCAAGTTCGTGCCGGTATCGCAAGTGGCCCGGCTCACGCTTGACAGTGAGGACAGCGAGTTGTGGCGGCGTAACCGCGTGCCAACGCTGACTGTTCGTGCCGATATCGCCGGGGCGCAGGCACCCGACGTCACGCGTGCACTCCAGCCGAAGATCGACGCATTGGAGAAGGACCTCCCGCTCGGCTATGGCATCGAGATCGGTGGCGCTTACGAATCGAGTGCGAAGGCGCAGCGTTCCGTCTTCGCGGTGATGCCTTTGACGATCATCGCGGTGCTCGTGCTGCTGATGATTCAACTGCAGGACATGAAAAAGATGGCGATGGTCCTGATGACCGCGCCGCTCGGTCTGATCGGTGTAAGCGCGATCATGGCCGCCTTCCAGATTCCGTTCGGCTTTGTCGCCATGCTGGGCGTCATTGCTCTCGCTGGAATGATTATCCGCAACTCCGTGATCCTGGTCGTGCAGATCGACCAGGACGTGGGCGCGGGCGTCGCGCTATGGACGGCGATCGTCGAGGCAGCTGTGCGACGGCTCCGTCCGATCGTGTTGACTGCCTTGGCAGCAATTCTGGCGATGGTGCCGCTTACTCATTCCGTGTTCTGGGGGCCCATGGCGTGGGCAATCATGGGAGGGCTTGCCGTTGCCACGGTGCTGACGCTCGTCTTCCTTCCTGCTCTGTATGCGACCTGGTACCGGGCCGAGCGCCCGGCGGCCGTCTGATCGCCAATGTGAAGTTGAGAGTTATTTCGATGAAAAGATTGAGTATGGCCGTGCGGGCCGGACAGGTGGCCTTGGGCTGCATGCTTCTTCTGGGTTCTGCAGAGTCAGGTGCTATCGATCTCGTAGGCGCCTATCAGCAGGCATTGGCTTATGACCCAACCAGCCTTGCTGCAAACGAGGCGCTCACCGCCGGGCGCGAGAAGGCCGTTCAGGGCGACGCCTTGCTACGCCCGCGCGTGAACATGCAGGCTGCTCTGAACCGGATCAACAATCGTTCGTCCGGCAACCCGCCGGCCGAGCTCGCGCCGTTGGTTTCCGCCGATAGTTCTGGCACCGCGCGACAGGCCGGTGTGACGCTCGTTCAGCCTTTGTACGACAAAGGGGCGGTGGCGACGAGGAAGCAACTGCACGAGCAATCTAACCTGGCGCAAACGCAGTTCGACCAGTCTCGCCAGAATCTGGCCTTGCGGGTTGCCGAGGCATACTTCGGCGTGGTGTTGAGCGAGGAGACGCTCCGCGTGGTACAGGCCGAGAAAGCAGCCTTGCGCCAGCAACGCGACCGTGCGAAAGCGCGTTTCGATGTCGGCCAAGGCAAGATCACGGATCTCCACGAGGCTCAAGCTCGCCTGGATGGGGTAGAGAGTCGCGAAGTTACTGCGCGATCTGCGCTAGAACAGCGACGCACGCGATTCCAGGAGACCGTCGGCATTCTGCCCGATCATCTCAGCGGGTTGGCTGCTGGTTTTATACCGCGGCCACCAGAACCGGACAATCTCGCGTCTTGGCAAGCAAAGGGCGAGGACCAGAACTACCTCGTCAAGACCAGGCAGTCGGAACTGGATATTGCAGGCGCGGAAATCGACAAGTTCCGCGTAAGCGGTCGTCCGACGGTTGCGCTCGTCGCAGGGTATGGCGCACAAGGACAAACCGGCAATCTGGCGCCCTGGATTGCAGCCAGCAACACCAGAAGCGCAACAGTCGGCTTGCAGCTCAACATACCGCTGTACGCGGGCGGCGGACTGGACTCTCGCGAGCGGGAGTCCGTTGCGAGGAAGAGCCAGGCGGAGCAGGAGCTTGCTGCCGCCCGGCGAGACGTGCGCTTGAACGTGCAGGACGGATTCCTCTCGGTGAAAACTGGCGTGTCGCGCGTCGCCGCACTCGAACAGTCGTTGACGTCGGCGCGTAGCGCACTCGCGGCGACGACGCTTGGCCGGGACGTTGGCACCCGTACGGAACCCGACGTGCTGGACGCGCAGCAGCGGATGTTCGCCGCTGAGCTTGACGTGGTGCAGGCACGGCTGGACTACCTCCTGGGCCGTTTGCGGCTTGCCGCCGCGGCGGGGGAACTGAGCGAGGAGACTTTGCGCTCATTGAGCGCCTGGCTCGCAGCCTGATCGCGAAATCCTATGCTGACAGATCTGCAGCACTATTGGAGCGGCACCTTTCTTGCCGCCAACGCGTTCGGCCCAAGGGGATAAACAACGCTTGCGCGAACTGGTGGATGCCATTACGGCATAGGTCGAGCCCGGCCCAGGACGTCTTGTACACGGGCTTACCACTTCGAAGTTCAGTGGACACATGCAGCCGAGCCGCGCTGTCTTGGTCTCCAGCGAGTAACGGGATTCCTGGATGCTGTTGCGCTCCGCTGGCGGCATTTGTACGACGCCAGGACTAGACGAGCTAAACGCTCTACTGGTAGATCGCGTACCGATTTCCCTTATAGGAACAGCCATCATGCACGCGACCGTGCGCGAAGCCCCGTGATGCTGCGCCTTATCTCGGATTGCCCGCCTGCTGTCAGGCCATTTCACCGGCAGCTTCGCCAGCCAGCGCGACTTCCGTCTCGTCGGTCACGTTGCTTTCCGCTATCGCGTTGTCGACTTCGGAAACCATGTCGCCCAGACCGATGACGACCGTGATATTCGGCGTCCAGTTCTTGCGGTCGGTGCTGACCTCGGCAAACGTGGTCACCGCTGCGGTGTAGCCCTGCGCTCTGAGGTCGTCGGCTAGCCGTTGCGCGCGCGGTTCCAGCGCTGCTTGCGGATTGTCTTCGTTGATGTCGAGTACCAGTCTGGTCTCGAATTCTTCCTTGCCCCTCTGGATTGCCGTTTGCATTGCCTTGAGTTGCTTGTTCGCGAGCGCGACGAGCTTGCTGTACCTGGATTCTTCCTGGCTGGCGCGCAGTGCCTTGGTGGCGTTGATGATTTCGGTGCGATCCACGAACATGATTGCCTTTCGAGGTAGGTGGGAGAGAAAGCGCAGGCGCCGTGCGGGCGCCTGCTTTTCCGGGATGCGACGACAACTGTATAAATATACAGTGTTCGCCAGCTAACCGGCAAGGGTTGGCGCTTTTGATTTCTTAAGAAAAGAAGGTTCGCCTGACTAAAAGCGGCGCTGCTCGGAAGTGATTGGGTCCTGCACATGGTGGGAGCGCACGATCATAAGAACGTAGTCAATGCCGTCTTCCTGGTTCTCTGTAATTCCTGAATTCCCAGGATAGGGCAGTATCGGCACCGACCTCCAGGAGGGGCGATCGCGGCATCACGCCATCCACTTGCGCTCGTAGTCCATCTCGTTGAAGTGTTCAATCAGGAAGTCCACGAAGGTTCGGCACTTGGCCGATAGGTACTTCCGGCTTGGATAGGCAAGATTGATGGTCAGATCGGGCAACCGGTAATCGTCCAGCACGGGTACCAGACGGCTGGCCACGATGTCGTCGTACACGATGTACTTCGGCTGCACCAGGATGCCCAAACCACTAAGTGCCGCGGCGCGAAGCACTTGTCCGTCGTTGGCCTGCATCAGGGGCTCGATTTTTAGCACCCGTTCCAGCCCATCGCGACGAAAGTGCAGTTCATCGGCCCGGTTTGCCAGTGAGTACTGAAGCAGTTGGTGTTTCGCTAACTCCTCCACAGAGACCGGCGTGCCATGCTCGGCCAAGTATTCGGGTGTGGCCACCAGCACCCGCCGTGTCGAGGCCAGCTTGCGCACCGTGATGCTGGAATCGGGTTCGTACTCGCGGGTGCGGATGGCCAGATCGATGCCGCTGTCGATGAGATCCATATAGCGGTTGGCGGCCACGATGTTGATGCGCACATCTGGAAAGCGTGCCCGATAGGCCGGCACCAGCGGCGCCAGGTGCAACATCGAAAAGCTCAGCGACGCGGTGATGGTGAGCACGCCGGTGGGCCGCAGCGTGCTGGCATTGACAGCCTGCTCGGTTTCCAGCATCTCGGCGTGCAGAACTCGGCAGCGCTCGTAAAACTGTCGTCCTGTTTCTGTGACACGCAAGCTGCGGGAATTGCGCTCGATTAGCCGCGTGCCCAGACGCTCTTCCAATGAGGCCAGGTGCCGCGTCACTGCTGCCTTGGACATGTCCAGTGCCATGCCGGCCTTGGACAGCCCCTGGCGCTCGACGATCTGGATAAAGAGCTCAACCTCTGTCCAACGGTCCATGGTTTGATCGTTCCGATTTGCGAAACTCAAGTTCCCGCAAAGGTGGGTTGATGTCGTTTCTATCCATTTTTATTATACGACCCAGTGACAAACGCAGGCGTAGCGAAACGATGGGCAATCTGAACGAAGACTCCATCACCGCCGCGGTGAAGGAAATCGCCCTCCCCGGCGCGCGACGTCGATTCTTCCGACTCCCAGTCCCTGGGCATGGCACCTGAGAGGATGAGATGCCTGGCTTGGGAAATGATTGTCAAGTAACCCCACGCACAACACCCTCGCTATGACCACGACTTCTTCTCTTCCGCTGGCACCTCGCGCTTTCAATCACATTGGCCTCACAGTGCCCGACATCGACCGCGCCATCGATTGGTACGGGAAAGTGCTGGGCTTCCAATTGATCTTTCGGCGTACGCTCGAACACAAAGCAGAGGTTCCTGAAGTGCGCGAAATCTTCGGGCCGAGATTCGGCCGGGCTTACCAGGCGCACATAGTGTCCGCCAATGGCGTGGGGCTTGAGCTGTTCCAGTTCCTTGACCCCATGGTAGAGATGCCCGACAACAATTTCCGCTACTGGCAAGACGGTGTGTTTCATCTGTGCGTGACCGACCCGGATCTCGAGGGCCTGGTTGCGCGGGTGGTGGCCCATGGTGGCAAGCAACGCACCAAGGTGTGGCAGTTCCTGCCCAACCGCCCTTACCAGTTGGTGTATTGCGAAGACCCGTTTGGCAATGTCATCGAAGGATTCTCACACCACTACACCGAGACCTTCTCGAACATGCCGGGCTGGCATCCGGTGATGGAAGAGAAACATGCCTGAGATCGACATCAACAACAGAGCGGAGGCAGCATGAAAGTCAGTGTGATCGGGCTCGGTGCGATGGGAACGGCCATGGCGGCCAATCTGTTGAAGGCCGGGCATGAGGTAGGAGTGTGGAACCGCAGTCCTGCGGCCGCCGATACGCTGGTCGCCGCGGGTGCCACGCGTTGCACCACGGCCACCGAGGCCTTCGCTCGCGCGCCTGTGGTGATGTCGGTGCTGGGTGATGACGCAGCCGTCGAGCAGGTCATCACTGCCGAAGTGCTGCGTGCTTCAAGCAAGGGCGCAATTCATATCAACCTGGCCACGGTGTCGGTGGCTGCCGCCCAACGCCTGGTTGCATTGCACGCAGAGCACCATCTCACCTACATCGGCGCCCTGGTGTTCGGCCGCGCCGAGATGGCGGCGGCGGGCAAGCTCAACATCGTCGCTGGCGGGCCAGCGGCGGCCATCGAAACGGCACAGCCCTTGTTTGCCGCCATTGGACAGCGAGTGTGGCCAGTGGGCGATGACCCAGTGCACGCGCACCTGGTCAAGATCGCAGGCAACTTCATGATTGCCTGCGTGATCGAGACGCTCGGTGAAGCGATGGCAATGGTCGAGAAGAGCGGGCTATCGCCCAAAGCCTTCACCGACATCATGACTGGCACGCTGTTCGCGGCGCCTGCCTACAAGATCTACGCCGACTTGATCAACGTCGGCGTTTTCCAACCTGCCGCCTTCAAACTGCACCTGGGCCTGAAGGACGTGGGTCTCGCGCTCGCGGCTGCGCATGGCGTGCAAGCGCCACTGCCGCTGGGCAGCGTGCTGCGTGACCACTTCCTTGAGGCCATGGCATCTGGGCACGGTCAGCACGACTGGGCCTTCCTCGGCGAGCAGATCCGGCGCAAGGCCGGCCTGCCGGCCCGCCACGACGCTGCTGACAGCAATAACAAGGCATCAGCATGACATTCTCTCTCTAGCCAGAGCGCATCGGGCGGATGCCTTGCGCTCTACAAGCTACAGTTGCACAGCGGAAAGCCGCTTGATTTCCGACCAGACTTTCCGCGAATAGTGGGGATCGAAGAGCGAGTGATACCCGCCCGTGTGCCAGAAGACGACAGGGCCTTCCAATTCCTTCTTTGCGGCGAGATCGATGAGTGCGGCTACAGCCTTGGCGCTGTAGACCGGATCCACGAGTATTCCTTCTGTCGTGGCGAGAAGATCAATCGCCTCCATCACTCCGGGTGCGGGCAGTCCGTAGCCGTCTCCAAGATAGTCCTCGGTGAGATTGATGTCGCGGCGCGTCAGTTCAACTTCCGCACCAATCAGACGTGCACCGCCCTGAGCGAAGGAGAGGTATTGACCCGGGACATCGTCGTAGACGTCCCCGGCGACGACGATCCCTCGTATCGTGCTCGGGGACCCATGAAGCGCGTTGCCGAGCACCAGTCCCGAGTGGGTTCCCCCTGATGAACTGGCGTGCACGATGGTGCCGACCTTCCGTCCTTGCGCGGCCATTTGCGCGTGAAGTTCGGCGTATGCCAGGGCAAAGCCCAAAGAGCTTCTCTCCGAGGCACAGCCAATGGGGAGCCGATAGACACGTTCCCCCGCATTCTCAAGTTCGACCACAACCGCCTGAGCGTGCTCGGCGAGTTCAGCCCAGTTTGCATTGCCAACCATTCGCAGATTAGCTCCGAAGAGTCCGTCCAATAGCAGATTGCCCACGGGCTCGCGTGGCTCGTCGTGGCAGAGCACCAGCGTGCAGCGAAGACCAGTGGCTGCAGCCGCGGCGGCCACCGCTCGCGCCGCGTTGGAAAGACGCGAACCTTCGGCAACCAGGTGCTTGGCGCCTTGAGCGATCGCGTATGCAAGTTCGACTTCGAGCTTGCGCACCTTGTTACCGGCAAGGCCAACGGTGCCGATATCGTCGCGCTTGCACCATACCTCGACGCCGATTGCAGCACTGAAGCGTTCCAGGTATTGCACCGGCGAGGTGAATCCTCGCAGATTGAGCCTGGGGAGTTTGGCAAGCGTATCGAGAGCATTCATTTGGGTACCTCAAGGTGACCGTGACTCAACAAGAAAGAGCGTCTGAGGGTTTTCGTTCGATACGAGCCAAAGTGCCTTCAATGAATTCAGGCGTTCTTTGGTGATCGCATCAGGCGGCCCTGTGAAGGAC
>FTCV01001837.1_pt1 | contig 14043 bp, 11 predicted proteins | sample 1639691 | NCBI WGS metagenome assembly FTCV01 (sample SAMEA3914864, study PRJEB12502) | metagenome | biome: forest; material: soil | place: USA | collected 2012-03-12 | depth 0.3 m
ATCTAAGGGCGGGGCCCGAGGCGGGCAGGAAAGCGAAACGACATCCCTGTGAACGACGTAGGGCAGGATCTCCCAGAGGTCTCCACCGTTCCCGAACGGCGGAGGCGGACTGGGTCTCGTGATGAAACGAGGCGACGGGAACAGTTTGCTGTATGCCAGCAAGCGCTGCCTTGCGCCTAGCGCCGAAGGGCAGCGAAAGATCCCGGCGGATCCTGCTCAGAGAGGCACGTCCTGATGCCGTTGCCAGCATTTCGTCGATGTCTCCTCTTTCGTAGTTCACGAGAACAGCATTCACCAAGTTGTGTCCAAAGGGCAAGAAGTGATAGGGTAACATTTATGATTCCGAAACGAAGACTGTGATCGAGGCCTGTTTGTAGAATCTATTTTGGAGACTCCGCGGTTGCCGGTTGCGGTTCCCGCCCGGCCACGTCTCCGGCTCACCGCGCGAGGTTGCAAACCTCGCCTACTTTGGCGCCGCTTTGTCACTCGGGAGACGGGTGAATATTCGCTAATAACTAACCGCCCTCAGACTTGCCGCTGCCACCCGCAGACCTGCCAATCACACCCGCGGACACCCCCTCCATCCGAAACGAAGTTTCGGTCCTCAGCGCGTGACGAAACGGAGTTTCGTCACGAGCGCACATTTATTGGTGCGCGCTTTCGGCGGGCTGGCGCACATTTGCGCTGAGATGTGGCCGCCAGCCGCTGTACTGATGAGAACTGCGCGGCAGCAGCGTGTTCGCTCGCAAATATCAAACCCGTGGCGCTGCTGCATCAAACGGAAACTCCCACGGCTGTCCCACGGAGATGTGGCCGTCGTGCTCCACGGTGAGTGGGAAGACCGTCGTGTTATTCACCTGCAGCAGTCTATGCAGCTGCGTGAAGGGACCGATGAGAAGTGTGGGATCGGATTCCGGGCGAAAAAGCAGCCGCCAGAGCAGCGCCTTCATCACGTAGCCATGCGAAAAGATCACGGTGAAGCCGGGCTCGAGCTGGCGGATCTGCGCGAGCATGACTTCGACGCGCAGCATGAAGGCCGCGAAGGATTCCGCGCCGTCGCCGTCCAGATAGCTAGCGTCGCCCAGCGCCCAGTAGCGCTGGACGGCTTCGAGACGATCTTTTTCCGTGGTGCCGCGATATTTTTCGCCGCTCAGGAAGGTGAATTCGTGGATTTCCCATTCCGAGACCGGGGTTTTTGGGAAGCGATTCAGGAGTGGTTCGGCGGTCTGGACGGTACGCAGGTAACTGGAGGTCACCACAAGATCGGGCGCGAAAGGAAAGGCCTGCGCGAGCCGCGCGGCCTGTTCGCGGCCGAGAGGGCTCAGCGGGTTGCTCTTCGTGCTTTCCGTGGGCAGGCCGGCATTGCTCGCGCTTTCGGCGTGCCGCACCAGCCAGACGGAGCGGGGCGCAGGGGTGGGAGCGTGCATCAGCTCACGAACTCCAGTTCCACGGGCTCGGGCAGGAAGCCGCCGCGATGGCCGCGGCCGAGGAATTCTCGAATGGCCGCGCGACCGGAGTCGCCGTAGTCCAGTGTGTAGTCGTTCACGTACATCCCGATGAATTTGTCGGCGAGTGTCTCGTCCATGCCGCGGGCCAAGGGCATGGCGTGGGCCACGCCGGCGGCGCGGTGCTCCAGGCCGTGGCGGATGCTTTCGCGCAGGATGCAATTGATTTCGGAGCGTTCGGCGGGCGGGAGATCCTTGCGGATGACATTGCCGCCGAGCGGAAGGGGCAAGCCCGTGTCGGCTTTCCACCATTCGCCGAGATCGACGATTTTTTGGAATCCTTCGTGCGCGTAAGTGAGCTGGCCTTCGTGAATGATGAGGCCGGCATCGGCGCCGCCGGATTGCACGAAGGCAAAAATTTCGTCGAAGGGCACGACGGCGGATTTCGGCGTTTCACCGAGAAAAAGCTGCAGGGCGAGGAAGGCGCTGGTCATCTTGCCGGGCACGGCAATCGTGCGCTCGCGCACCCAGGCGCGGATGGCTTCGAGGTCGCCGGCGGGCGGAGCGGCGGTGTCGTGGCGGGCGATGATCATGGGGCCATACCCGTCGCCCATGCTCGCGCCGGTGGGGAGCAGGGCGTATTTGTCGAGGACGTGGGCGTAGGCGTGAATGGAAATCGCCGAGATGTGCAATTCGCCCCGCGTCGCCCGTTCATTGAGCGTCTGGATGTCTTGGAGGATGTGTTCGAATTCCCAGTCGCCCGTCGGGATCTTGTGCTCTGCGAGAGCGTAGAACATGAAGGCGTCGTCAGGATCGGGCGAGTGGCCGAGCGTGAGGACAGTAGGTTTGGTCATTGAGAGCGCAGAGTTTCGGCCAAACCGCGCCGTGGGGCAACTGCGAAGCCTCGGGCGGTGGGCGCGCAGCCATTTGATCTCGATCGGAAATGGAACTCCCCGTTGCGGAATCAGCTTCCAGGCGGTAGAAGCCACAGTGACCGCTATGGACCCATTTATCGCACTGGTCAGCAATTTCATCGGCCCGGATGGACTGCTTCTTCTCATCATCATCAGCGCCTTCGGATTTACGACCTGGATGGTTGTCGATTGTATCAACCATGAATCGTCAGTGGAGAATTCCAAACTCATCTGGCTACTCGTCATCCTTCTGGCCCCGCTTGGGTCGCTCATCTACTTCTTTGCTCGGAAGCTGCAACGCCCTTCTGCGCCGCCAAACGGCTGAGGCCAGGGCCTGAAGCGGAATCGGCTCATCGCAGGTCTGGCGGGCACTTGCAATGGTGGCGATGAGCGATCGGAGCACCCTTTGGGCAAGACGGATTGGATGTCGCTCGAATGCATCGGGGTGGGCGAAGACCGCGCTGCGAATATCTCAATGAGCGTCGCTTGGTCCAAGGACTTGGAAAAGCCACAGCACCAATCCCCACGTCGCCGCGAGATAGCTCATCCAAGTCGCATCGCCTGCGGCGCTCTTGATTTGGTTCACGCGAGAGGTTCCGGCTTTCTGCAATTTTAAATTGAGATGCCTCGCCAATATGGCGCAGGGCGCGAATAATAATAAGTGTGTGGGAATTGGCCAAATGAGACTGATCGGCGAAAGCGCAGGTGATAGAACGAAAGCCGTTGGAATCATGGTGAGCCAGAGAGACAGCAGGAACAAAAGGCGTATCGGCACGCTGACGCGGAATTCGGCGAGCAGCGACCAGTTTTTTGTTAGGCGAGCAGAAATGACGATGCAAAACCCCAATATCAAACAGAAGAATGTAAAATTTAGAAAAAGCATCGTTGAGGTCTTAAGTCTTTCCCGCCGGCGCGGCCTTTTCCTCCGCTACTTCGAAGGCCATGCCGCTAAATTGACGGGCGAAATGTTCGAGAGGGATTTGGAAAATTCCGTTTGCGGTGGGGTATCCGGTTTCCGGACCAGGTTCGCCCTTGGGCCGGAAGTTCTGGCCGTGTGGGTTCCATAGGCGAACGGAATCGTTGGCGGCGTCGTAGCCCAGCACGGCGTAGGCATGATTCGGCGTCAGGCCGGGCGTGGTGGGAGTGATTGTTCCGCACGTCATGAGACGGTTTTGTTGTGTGGCGTCGGCCAATTGCCGGCGCAGGTCGGCGAGCTTTCCGGCGAACTCCTCGAGCGTCGTTTCAGCAGCCTTGGCGAATTTGAAGGAAAACCGAGTGATGGGATGGCCGGTGAGATAGGCGAGCATCGCGCCTGCGGAACCACCGCGCTCGGCATCGAGTGGAGAGTCCACGCGCCGATCTGCGGGCCGGTCTTCATTGCGCGCTGTGCCCACGGCTTTTTCGTAGAGGTTCACCCAGATGCCGCCGCCTCCCGTGGCGGCGCCGATGGCGATCTCGGCATCCGTGGGAGATGTTACCTCCACCGTCTTTTTGCCCAAGCATATGCGATAGGCTCCATTGCTTTGCAGTGCAAACATCCCGGCGGCCTGCGCAGGATCGCGGTGCACGAGCGCGCCGAGAGGGGCCAGGCAGAAGCAGTCGCCCAGCTTCCCCTGCCGGATGGTCTCCATCGATGGCGCGCCGGTGGCGAAGAGCGCGCGATCGCCCGCCGCGGCGATGCGCTTGAGCCCCTGTGCATACATCACCTCCAAATTCGGCTGCTTTTGGGCGGAGGCCGCCGCAATGCTCTCCGGTGTCCACGTCGGTGTCGGAGCGCCCTTGCCTGGGTGTGAAGCCCGCTTGAGCGCTGCGGCGGCGGCAGCCGCCGAGTTTTTCGTCTGTGCGTCGTTCAATATCGTGTCGAGTTCCTTGGCCGAAAGAATGCCGTCTTGGTTTGCATCCCAATTCGGGAAATTTTTCTGAACCGTAGCAAGGAACCCCTCGGGCGTCTGGGCCGAGAGCGAAACGGCGGCAGAAAGAAACAGGACGGAGGAGAGGAAGGATTTCATGGGGAGGCTGCACGTTCATAGCACTGAAGCGAGGCCGTGGCCAGCCGAGGGGGCGGTCCATCATTGCCTCTGCCCTGCCTGGGTTTGTTGAGCATCGCCAGCATCGCGATCGGGGGGAGCACGGAGCAATGGGGATTTGCATTTCCCCAAAGGCGCGACGAGCCTTCCAATCCTGCACATGCACTCCGTGACCTCACGCTTCTGATGTGGATCGTAAGACTCGCGCTCAATCGCCCATACACCTTCATCGTCCTGGCGCTGCTGATTTTTGTGCTCAGTCCGGTGATGATCCTGCGCACGCCGACGGACATTTTTCCGACGATCGACATTCCGGTAGTGTCGGTGGCGTGGCAGTACTCGGGGCTCAATTCGCAGGAGCTGGAGGGGCGACTGACCACTCCGTACGAAAAGGCGCTGACGGCGCTCGTGGACAACATCGAGCACATCGAGTCCACGACGTACAGCGGCACGGCGGTGGTGAAGATTTTCTTTCAGCCGGGCTCGAGTCTGGACACGGCGAACGCGCAGGTGGGAGCGGCGTCGGAGTTCATGCTGCGGTCGCTGCCGGCAGGAACTTTGCCGCCGGAAATCATCAATTTCAGCGCCTCGAGCGTGCCGGTCCTGCAGTTGGGCTTATCGGGGAAGGGGCTGTCGGAGCAACAGCTCAATGATTCCGCGCAGAAGGATGTCCGCCCGCAATTGATCGTGGTGCCGGGCGCGGTGGTGCCGAATCCCTACGGGGGCAAGCAGCGGCAGGTGATGATCAATATGGATCAGCGTTTGTTGCAGGAGAAGGGCGTCTCCGCGACGGATGTGCTGAATGCGGTGAATGCGCAGAATGTGGTGATTCCCTCCGGCACGGTAAAAATCGGGCCCAAGGAATACGACGTGCGCACGAACTCCATGGTGCGCAGCCTGGCCGAGATCTCCAGCATCCCGGTGAAGCAAGTGGCGGGGGCGACAATCGTCGTCGGCGATATCGCGACGGTGAGCGATGGCTTTGCCGTGCAGACGAATATCGTGCGCCAAGATGGCCGGCGGAGCGTGCTCGTGAGTGTGCTGAAGAATGGCCGGGCGTCGACGCTCGATGTCGTGGCCGGGGTGAAGGCGGCCTTGCCGCGCATCAGCCAGATCGTGCCGCAGGGCCTGCAGATGACGCTGCTCGCGGATCAATCGATCTTTGTCCGGGCGGCCATCAGTTCGGTCTTGCGCGAGGCGGTGATTGCAGCGGCGCTGACCGGTTTCATGATTCTCGTGTTTCTGGGGAGTTGGCGGAGCACGATCATCATTGCGACGTCCATCCCGCTTTCGATTCTGAGTTCGGTGATCGTGCTGAGTCTGCTGCACGAGACGATCAACATCATGACCCTGGGCGGGCTGGCTCTGGCGGTGGGTATCCTGGTCGATGATGCGACCGTGGAGGTGGAAAATATCCATCGCAATCTGGCCATGGGTAAGGATCTGCGAACGGCGATTCTGGACGGCGCGCAACAAATCGCGGCTCCGGCTTTTGTGGCGACGCTGTGCATCTGCATTGTTTTCCTGCCGATGTTCATGCTGGGCGGCGTGGCGCGGTATTTGTTTGTGCCGCTGGCCGAGGCGGTGGTGTTTGCCATGCTCGCGTCTTATCTGCTCTCACGCACGCTCGTGCCGACGCTGGCCATGTACCTGTTGAAGGCGCATGAATACGACGCGCCGTCGGCGAATTTCTTCGGCCGCATACAGCTGGCCTTTGAACATGGTTTTGAAAAGCTGCGGAGCGCTTACTGTGGCTTGTTGAATCGGCTGCTCAGTATTCGCAGGCTATTCGTGCCGGGTTTCCTGTGCGTCTGTCTGCTCGCCGGAGTGTTGGTTCCCTGGCTGGGCGAAGATTTCTTTCCCAGCGCGGATAGCGGGGAATTTTTGTTGCATGTACGGGGCAGCACCGGATTGCGCATCGAAGAGACGGCGCGGCTTTGCGATCTGGTCGAAGGCACGATTCGGCGAGTGGTGCCGGCGGAGGAATTGAGCAACATCCTCGATAACATCGGCATGCCTTACAGCCCGATGAATACCATGCACCTGACCTCCGGCGCCATCGGAGCGAATGATGCGGACATCCTGGTATCCTTGAAGGAAGGGCATCGTCCTTCGGCGGACTATGTGCGGATACTTCGGCAGAAATTGCCCCACGAATTTCCCGGAGTAACGTTTTATATGCTGCCGGCGGATATCGTGACGCAGATCCTGAATTTCGGTATTCCCGCTCCGATGGATATCCAGGTCGAAGGCGACGATGTGATGGTCACGCATGCCATCGCCACCGGGCTCATCGACAAATTCCGGAAGATTCCCGGCCTCACCGATCTGCGCGTGCAACAGCCGATCGATTACCCGACCCTGGAGATCGCGGTGGATCGCACCAAGGCCATCCAGGCGGGCTTCACCGCGCACGATATCTCCAGCGAGGTGCTCAATACGCTGAGCGGCAGCATGCAGGTGACGCCCATGTTTTTTCTGAATCAGAAAAACGGCGTGAACTACAATCTGGTCGCCCAGGTGCCGCAGTACCGTATGCAGACGCTAAACGATCTGCAGAACATTCCCATCCTGGCCTCGGTCTCGAATCAGCGGCCGGAAATTCTCGGCGACATGGCGACCATTTCGCGATCGAGCGAAATGCAGGTCGTCTCCGAGCGCAATACCCGACGGGTCGTGGATATTTTTGGCTCGGTGCAGGATCGCGACCTCGGGGGCGTGAGCCGCGATGTCGAGAAGATCGTCGAGCAGGCGCGGCCTTCGCTGCCGCGTGGGGTTTTTATCAATGTGCGCGGGCAGGTCGAGACGATGCGCAACTCATATGTCGGGCTGCTCACCGGGCTGGGCTTTGCCGTGCTGCTGCTCTACATGCTCATCGTGGTGAATTTCCAGTCCTGGCTGGATCCTTTCATCATCATCACGGCGCTGCCGGCGGCGCTGGCCGGGATCATACTCGCGCTGCTTTTCACCCACACAACGATCAGCGTGCCGGCGCTTATGGGCGCGATCATGTGCATGGGGGTGGCGACGGCGAATAGCATCCTCGTCATTTCCTTTGCCAAGGAGCGCTATGAGGAGCACGGCGACTCGCTGCTCGCGGCAAAGGAAGCGGGCGGCACGCGGTTTCGCCCGGTGATCATGACCGCGCTGGCGATGATGATCGGCATGGTGCCGATGGCGCTCGGTCTGGGCGAAGGCGGCGAGCAGAATGCCCCGCTGGGCCGCGCCGTAATCGGCGGGTTGCTCTGCGCCACCGTGGCGACCCTGATTTTTGTCCCGGCGGTTTTCAGCATGCTTTACCGGAACCGCCCGGCGCACGAATAGTAGATATGGCCTCAATCGCAGATCCACAGCCAAAGCCGCCTTCACCCGATCCGGGGCGGTCGTCCGAGAATCACCCACCGACGCCCGCGCCGGAGACCGGGGGAACAGGGAAAGGACTGCTGCTAATTTTGATTGCCGGGGCGGCGCTGCTCGTTGCCATTGGCTCGGCGATCCATGTGCGGCATACCGATGCGGCGAAACTCGAGAAAGCCACCGCGGAATCAGCCGTGCTCTCGGTGAATGTGGTTCATCCCACAGCGGTGGCGACGACGGAAGAAATCACCCTGCCCGGGACGGCCCAGGCCTTTTCGGATACACCCATCTACGCCCGGACGAGCGGCTATGTGGGAAGCTGGAGCGCGGATATCGGCGCCCGGGTGAAGCGCGGGGATGTGCTGGCGAAAATCGAGTCGCCGGAGGTGGATCATCAGCTCGACCAGGCGCGTGCGGATCTGAAGAACGCGCAGGCCAATCTGAATATTTCCCAGATCACTTCGGAGCGAAACGCGGCGCTTTTCAAATCGAAGACCATTTCGACCCAGGAGCGGGATCAATCGGTCAACGACGAAGCGGCGAAGCGCGCCCTGGTGGATTCCAACTCTGCCAACGTGCGGCGGCTCGAGCAGCTGAAGGCTTTTGAGGAAGTCGTCGCGCCTTTTGACGGCGTGATCACGGCGCGGAATACGGATATCGGCGCGCTGATCCAGGCGGGCGATGCTTCCGGGGGGAAGGAGCTTTTTCATCTGGCAGATAATCACGTCCTGCGCGTGTACTTTTCCGTGCCGGAAGTGTATGCCGCCGGAGTGAAGGCGGGGGAGCAGGTGATGATTACGTTCGATTCGTTCCCGGGGGAGAAATTTGCGGGGACGGTGACGCGCGATTCGGCGGCGCTGGATCCGCATTCGCACACGCTGAATGTGGAGGCGGATGTGGATAACCCCACGGGGCGGCTCTTTCCCGGCGGGTATACGGCGGTGCATCTGAAGCTGCCGGCCACGGCTGGGGCGGTGACGATTCCGGCGAATACGATTTTGTTTCGGGCAGAGGGTTTACGTGTGGCGGTGGTGCGGAATGGACGGGTGGTGTTGGCGCCGATCACGATCGGGCGGGATCATGGCAATACGATCGAGGCGCTGGGGACTTTGACGCCGAAAGACGCGGTGATACTTGATCCGCCGGATTCGCTGGCAGAGGGGGTGGAGGTGCGGGCGGAGGAGCAGGTGAAGGAAGAGCCGAAATCGTAGGTGTTGGGGAAGCACCCGAAATTGACTTATGAGTAACGAGCCGGAATCGATAATGCTCTACTTCAACTGCCTTCCGGTTGCCGTTGTGAGTGGAATATTTCTGCATCAAGGCACATGGTTTGCGAACTACTCTCTGATTGCCAATGTTGACAGCAGGGTCAGCAAATTTGTGAAATTTAGCCGCGATCAATTAAGCACTGAGGATTTTGACGAGAATGCCTTGCGCAGTTTTGCCGACTTGCGTGAGAGTAATAGCTGGCAAGTGAAAGGGGCTGGTATAACACACCAACTCGAGGGAGCACCGCTTTTTCGAGAAACCGAATTATCTTGGATTAGTGACGAAGTGTGAAAATGAACTATCGCCTTGCCTGTGTTTTTCTGTTCGCCGTGAGAGCGTCGTGTCTGGCTGATGGAGTTGGCCGGCCTTTTCCCCAGCATACTACCTACACGGCGGGCTCGATTCTTCCGAAAAAGGAGCGCTCTGAGCTGGACTCTGCGACGGCGGATTTTTATCGGGTTTGGAAAAAACGCTATTTTCAGGCGGGTTGTGAGCCGGGGCAGGCTTACATTTTCTGCAATTTGGAAAAGGCGGCGGCGGAGAAGAATACGATCTCGGTTTCTGAAGGCCACGGTTACGGGATGATGCTCATGGCTTATTTCGCGGGCAGTGATCCGCAGGCGCAGGCTTCGTTTGATCAGCTCTACGCCTTCTTCCGCGCGCATCCGAGCCGCTTCAATCGCGACTTGATGGCCTGGCAGCAGCGCAAGGGCTGCGTGGAGCAGCAAGGTGACGACGACTCGGCGACGGATGGCGATTTCGACATTGCTTACGCCTTGCTGCTGGCGGATCGCCAATGGGGGAGCGCCGGGGCGATCAACTATCGCGCTGAGGCCCTGAAGGTCATTGCGGCGCTGAAGAGCGGCGACCTGAATCCGGCGGTTCCGAGCATCAAGCTTGGCGATTGGGCTCAGGAAAAAGCCGAACTTACGGACTCGCGGCTTTCCGATTTCATGCCGAGTCATTTTCGCAGTTTTTCGGTCGCTAGTGGAGATCCGATCTGGGAGTCGCTCGGGAATGCCGGGTACAAGTTGATCGAGCGGATTCAAACCGAGCGCTCGCCGGATGCTGGAATGATTCCGGATTTCGCGCGGAAGGTCGACAGCGACTCGCCTGTGCCGGCGGGGAAGAAGTTCATGGAGTCGGCCCATGATGGCGAGTACTTCTACAACGCCTGCCGGTGTCCCTTTCGCATCGGGGTGGATTACCTATTGCATGGGGAGCCGCGAGCCCATGCGATCGTGGGCCGACTCGATACTTTCATCGAACGCGTGACCAATGGCGATCCGGATGCGGTTTGTTCGGGGTATACGCTTGCCGGAAAAATCATCCGCGACGATGACACGTCGCTAGCCTTTACGGCGCCCTTCGCCGTGGCGGCGATGTGCGATCCGGCAAGCCAGAAATGGCTGGATGCGCTGTGGGAGAAGCTCGTGCGGACTCCAGCGCAGGAGGATGAGTACTACGGCAATACGATCAAGCTGCTCTGTATGCTCGTGGCTTCGGGGAATTGGTGGGAACCCTGAGGTCGAACCCAAAGCCCAGAGGTGGACGTGCTCCCGGGATCGAGTATCTTGTCGGTTCAAAATGCTTCCCTGGTTTCAAGACAATCGGTTTCCGCTCTACCTCGCGCCCATGGCCGGGGTGACGGATTCCATTTTCCGCCGGCTCTGCAGGGAGCAGGGGGCGGATGTGCTTGTGACGGAATTCGTCTCCGCCGAGGGGATTTTCCGGAAGAACGAGCGGACCATGGAGTACCTGGAATTCGAGGAAGATGAGCGGCCGCTGGGCGTGCAGCTTTTTGGCGGCGATCCAGACCATCTCGGAGAGGCAGCGCGCATGGTGCTGGAATGGAAGCGACCGGATTTTCTGGATCTCAATTTCGGTTGCCCGGTGAATAAGGTCGTCTCGAAAATGGGCGGCTCGGCTTTGCTGAAGGATTGCCCGCTGCTCGAGCGGGTCGCTTCGGCCGTGGTGAAGGCGGCGGCGCCGCATCCGGTCACGGCGAAGATTCGCCTGGGGTGGTGTCAGGAGACGATCAATGCGCCTTCGGTGGCGCGGCTGCTGGAAGGCGTGGGTGTGCAGGCGCTCGCGGTGCATGGGCGGACGAAGGATCAGGGCTATTCGGGCACGGCCAATTGGGACGTGATCGCCGAGGTGGCCGCGGCGGTGAAGATCCCGGTGATCGGGAATGGGGATATCGCGACGCCGGCAGACGCAGCGGCGCGGAAGTCGACGGGGGTGCGCGGGCTTATGATCGGCCGCGCGGCGATGAGTTCGCCGTGGGTTTTTCGGGGGATCAAGACGTATTTGGAGACGGGCGAGATTTTGCCGGAGCCGCCGCTGGCCTGGCAGTGGGGGCACATCGTTCGGCATTGCCGGTTGGTCGTGGAGCGGGAAGGCAGCGAATTTCACGCGCTATCGTCCATGCGCACGCGGCTCATGGCGTATTCGCTTGGCATGCCGGAGGCGAAGCATTTGCGCGGGCGGTTTGCGCATGTGTCCACGCTGGCGGAGCTGGAGGATATCGCCGGCGAGAATCTGACGCGGGCCGCTGCGGCGAGTCCTACGGATGCTTGTCTTGCAGCCTGAACTGAATCACTTTCCGAAGTATGACCCTAGCGCCCGAGATCAAGTACAAGATCGGCAATGAAAAGCTGGTGAAGGTGACGGACCCCGCCGCCGCCAAGCTTTCCTCGCTGCTGACGAAGCAGGGGCGGCCGGAAGGCGCGTTGCGGGTGGCGGTCATCGGGGGCGGTTGCTCGGGCTTGCAGTACAAGATGGATCTGGTCGATGGGCCGGCGAACCGGGACATCATGGTGGTGTCGGCAGGGGTGAAGGTGGTGATCGATCCGAAGAGCGCGCTTTTTGTGAGTGGATCGCTTTTGGATTTCTCGGATGATTTGCAGAAGGGTGGGTTCAAGGTCACGAACCCGAATGCGGTGGCGCATTGTTCGTGCGGGGAGAGTTTTACGGCGTAGTGCGAGGCGGCTGCGCGCCTTACGGCAGGGCAAATGCCATCAAGTCTGCACATGACGCGCACATAAGGTACAGCTCTGGTTTTTTGTCTAAGTTGCTGGAAACCAATGGGTTCCATGCTTTGAAGTGCGGGCTAAAGATGTGCTGGGCTGGTCCATTTGCACATAACCAGCACATAAGATTACGCCCATGTTGGCACGTATTTTGCGTGCTTCCGGCTTTTGCTTGTCGCGTCTTCCGGTTTGATGAGACCCGCTGCGATGGTTTCCCGAATAATGCGCGACGCCACCGGATAGTCGCTTTCCGGAATCTTAAAGCGTTCTCGAAGCGTGGTGTTGGTCATGTCCTTGTTTGACACGAAGAGCAGGCAGCAGTGTTGGTAGCACGCGCGTACTTTGTCTTTTTTGTCCATTTCCGAGAGCTTTTGGCTCGCAAAGAGGACGATGCGCGTATGTGTAGTATCGGTGCGGAAATCTGGGGGAGGGAGCTGGTGAAACTCGATTTGGGAAATCACCTTGTCAATGCCACTGCCTCGTTCCTCGCAGATGTGTAAGCGACGCATGAGATCGGCAAGCAGTTCATTTCGTGACCGCGGCGAGTGATCAATAAACCGTAGTGTATCAATAAGGGGCAGGCCGGGATTGCTAATTTCCAATCGATCGTCGAAGACCTCTACCATTGGTCCAGTGCCGGTAATCGAAAAATCTTGGTGAATCATTGCGTTCGGCACCAGTTCGCGAATGGCAGGTTCAGGATACATCCGAACCTCGCGGCGGAGTGCTGCGCCGATAATTTCATTTTCCGGCAGATGATCATTTATGTAGCCGATCAAACCCTCGAAACCCGCAGCGTAGCCTTTCGTTCCAATCTTCTCGCGCACCGTCTCAACACGATTCGTACCTTTGTATTTAATGACGCGTACTGCTTTGCGTGCGAGTGTGCCAAATTCCGACAGTTTTTTGGCGAAAAGCAGCGCCCCGAGATTGGTGATGTCGTAGCGATCGCCTTCCTTATCTAAAAGCATCCGTTCTTGAGTAAGCCGATCGAGGATGCCTGCCTTGTTTGCCGGTAACGACTGCCCAGCAAGCTCAAAAAATTTCGGATAATCGAGTAAGGCCAGTACTTCGTCGCCAATCACAGAACTTACTGTGATCCCTTTTTCAAACGGTGTTCGCGAAAGCATGGCCCATAGCGCCCGTTCCTTTTCGGGGAAATCCTTCAGCTTCTTCTTGTAGCTTCCTACACGGATGAATTCTGTGTCTCGCCAACGCACTGGAGTGTGCTGGCACGGACTGATGCGAAATAGCACAACCGCTGCCCCTGCATGCATCCATTCCTCAATGCGGAATTCTACCTGTGGCGAAAGCATTCGCATTAACCAATTTTCCAACTCCTCGTTGCCAATCTTCGTTTGCCGGGGACGAAAGTTCGTCCCGGCTACCCGATGCGTCTTGTCCTCAATGCCCCATATAAGATAGGCGGATTCTTTTCCGAGTAATACAGCCGAGTTTGAAAGCGCGGAGAGATACTCTCCGATTTCTTCCGGATCGGCGTTGTTCTGCTTAAATTCCACCCACTCTGCCTCAGTCGGCAACTTGAGTAGAGATAGGAGCAGGTGGTCGGATTCAGCGCTCATCGGTTGCCGTATTTGAGTTCTGCTGAACCGTCCAACGGCGGAGTGATTGAAGCGCGTTGCGGTTCAAAGACGAGCGGGTTCCAATTCACCAGTGTTGGCCTAATGTCGCTAAAATCCATCGAGAGCCAATTCTCGCAAAGGAGCTTCTCGGGCGCAAGAAGGTGTTGGTGCGAGTTTGGCGCGGTCTGAGCGCTGACCGGTTACAGTATGGCAAATGCAAAAATCGGAAGCCATTTTGGCTTCCGACTTGAATTGAACAATCGTTCTCCGCCTTTGGTTACTTCCGCGAGGACAGATACTCCACCAGATCCCGCAACTCCGCTTTGCTCAACTGGTCGCGGATCGTTTCGGGCATGGGCGAGGGAGCGCGGTCGTGTTTTTGGACCTGAGCGACGTCTACGTCGATGGTCTTGGGC
>FTCV01000524.1_pt1 | contig 14017 bp, 12 predicted proteins | sample 1639691 | NCBI WGS metagenome assembly FTCV01 (sample SAMEA3914864, study PRJEB12502) | metagenome | biome: forest; material: soil | place: USA | collected 2012-03-12 | depth 0.3 m
GGGTGTGCTTTTGGCGGTTTGGGCGGGCTTTTCCGAATCGGCGTTTTGGATTGGCCGACTGTGCGGGATTTTTCGGCCGGCGCCGGAACGGATTCAGGAAATCGTCCGGGTGGCCACGGATCGAATCGGCGCCCCTCGAATGCAGGCCTTTATCATGCGAGCGCCGTGGGCCGCCTGGTGGTCGCCGGACTCCGGCAGCGCTGTGGCGTTTTCGACCGCTCTGATCGACCAACTCAATGATGACGAGACGCTCCTCATCGCGGAATACGAACTGGGCCGTCGCCACGCAGCGCCGGTCGATCAAGGGTCGCAAGTCGGCGCGCTGATCCTCTCGCTTCCATTCTTTACTTATCCGCTATGGATCAAATTTCTCGGGTTCCTTGGCTTTGATCTCATGCTCTTTGCGGCAGCCGTCGCGGCAGCCGTTCTACGCCTGGAGCACGTTTCTCGGGCTCGAAGTGCAAATAAGGCCAATGCGCTGGCCTTTTTTGCCGTGGATAATGCCGACGCCTACGAGCGCGCGCTGGAGAAGATTTATGCTTTCAATCTTATCCCAATCGGCGCGCCGGGCGAAAAGCCGCGATATCCGAACCTCTACGAGCGGATGCTCGCAGAAGGCGTCACACCGCCGGATCCGCGGTCCAGCGATCCGGCATTTTGGCCGGCGTTTCGATTCGTTGCGCTCGCGTGCCTCATGTCTGTGCTGCCACTGGTCGCCACCCGCATTCTGCGATGAAGCTTGGCTTCCTCAGGCGCACTGACGGCAAAATTGCTCGAAGTATCGATGCGGTCTGATAACCTTGAACCCGTTCTGAATGGCTCGAAGCATCCACACGACACTCCACGCTCTTAGAAAATTGCGGCAGCAGGATTTCTCGGATCCGAAGGAAAAAGCCGAACTTCTCCGCAAAGCTCGGGCGGATTGGTGGCGAAAACATCGAATCAAGGACGGCATCGTCGCCGAGCGGCGTCGTTCGGAGCCGCCGATTGCGGCCCAGCCTGTGGATACGCTTCCGATCGAATTCCGCGAACCATCTAAATTTCTCCATCACGCATTCGACGAAGCGGAATTGCGCGATTTGCTCGCGGCGCTGCCTCCGGCTGCCACGGAAGGTTTATCGCGGATCCGGCTTTCTTCCGGGAAAAAGTACATCGATGGTTGCCGGAAATTTGAGGACGTCGAGTTTCGTGATCCCATTCTGAACCGCAAAGGCGGTGAAATCTTACCGGGAATTTATCATGGCTCGGTGCTGGGCGTGTATTATCGGCGCGGATGGATCGCGATTCACGGTTACGTGTTCGACGAAACGGCCCTCGCGCGATCGCCGATGCCTTGGATGGCGATGCGAGCGTAATTGCGGCTCTGTACACTCATGACCGTCGTGCATGAATTCGCCCACCACCATGATCGTACTCGGCGGGTTCGACGCGGGCGCTGGCGCGCCGATGGCCACGCGAACCTCGAGCGTTATGCAGAAAAAATGGAGTACGAGTGGACGGCGAAATTTGGCATTCCGTGGTTGCAACGCCGCTTTCCTGAGGAGGTTTCAGCACTGCTTGCCTGGATTCAAAGCTACGTTGGAATAAGCCTCCCGCTGTCCTTTTTTGCCGGAGATCCCCGGCAAACTAACCGCGACGGCTCGACGCGCCTGACGAAATCGACCTCGGCCTTATTTGAAGACTTTGTCATGAGCCTCGTAGATGAGGATTCCCCGGCTCCGCTCTCTCAGCAAATTCGGTTGGATTTCGCCTGGAATCTATATTGTGCCGACAAATATGAACTTTGCCTGCAATTCGTGGAGGACATCTTGGGGCAGGACCCGAGCTGCTACGATGCGCTTCATCTGCGTGCGGATACTTGCGTTCGCCTCGAACGCCATGATGAGGCCTGGGATATAACCGAGCGCCTTCTCGCAGCGAGGCCTTCGGACGGGCTCATCTGGGGAATACAGGCCGACATCTTGGAGCTTCGCAACGCATGGAGCGAATTATTGGAATTATGTGCGCGATGTGAGGCGGCGATTCCGGCGGAAAATTTGACAGGGTGGGCTTGGTCGAGATATCGAGCCGTAGCGTGCTGCGCGTTAGGTCATTACGAAGAAATGGTTTTGTGGATCAAACAAACCGTCCGAGTTGGATCTTCGTCGGGGTACGCCAAACGTGTCGTTCAAGGGATCCATCGTCGCGCAGGAAATCCGATCCCTTGGGAGACGATGGTCGAGTATTGCGAGCGGGGCGGAGTCGAGTTTTCTGAATGACCTTGTCGGCTCAACCGCACGCTTGGGCTCATCTAACGAAGGCTTCGCTTGCCGACTGTGCGGTTCGAGGTTTTGCTTTCCCAATCCCATGCTGCTTGCCCTTGCCATTTTATTCCTGGTCGTCTGGATGTTCGGTGTTTTTGTCGCTCGAATTGCCCACTTCCTGATTCATCTGCTCATCATCCTGGCGCTCCTCGCCTTTGCTGGAAACTTTGCCCGAGGCGGGCATTTTCACCGTTTCCAGAGTCGCGACGGCTGGCAGGAACGAGCGAGGCACGATTTGCGAGCGCGCCCATAGTTGGCTTCGGGTTTCACTTGATGCTATCGCGCGCGTAGGACTCGAGATAGCCGCAGTCTACGCAGCGGTAGCTTTGGACATGGCGATGCGCCTTGCCCCGTCCCTTTATGCCACCCAGGAGACTCGTTTCCGGCTGGCTGGCGATCCAACGCATGGGAACTTTGCTCTCAATGAGGATTCCTTCCTCCATTTTCGCACCGCATTTTGGGCACTTATCGACGGACGGCATATCTTAGGATAGGATCCCTTGCTCTGAATCGCAAAGCCGATTCACCGCGGCTGAGGGGTTGCAGCTTTGCGTGCGCAGTGGCGAATGATGGAGTGTTTTCAACTGCCGCCTCCTGGAATTTGGCGGGAAATTTATCTAGGTCAGCAGATCGCGAATGTCGTCCATCGACAACCCCTGCATCATCGGTTGATCGCTTTCGATCGTCGCGTCGATGACTTCACGTTTCTTTGTCTGCAGGGCGAGGATCTTTTCCTCAACGGTGCCGCGGGTGATGAGCTTGTAGGCGGTGACGACTTTTTTCTGACCGATACGGTGGGCGCGGTCGGTGGCCTGGGCTTCGACCGCTGGATTCCACCAGGGGTCGAAATGTACGACGGTATCCGCGGCCGTGAGGTTTAGACCGACGCCGCCGGCCTTGAGGCTGATGAGGAAGACTGGCGTCTCGCCTTTTTGGAATTTGTCGACCTGGCCGGCGCGGTCCTTGGTCGAGCCGTCGAGATGACAATGCTCGATGCCCGCGGCATTGAGCCAGTCCCGCAGGAGGCCGAGCATGGTCGCGAATTGGCTGAAAATGAGCACCCGGTGTTGGCCGTCGATGGCTTCCTCGAGCAATTCGTCCAGGAGACCGATTTTGCCCGAGTTTTCGTCCACCGCGCGTTCTTCGGGCGAGCCGAGGAGGCGCAGATCGCAGCAGGCTTGGCGCAGGCGCAGGAGTGCGGTGAGCATGACCATGCGGGCCTTGTTCTGGTCCTTGGAGCCGGCCAAATCCGAGACTTGGCGCCGGGTGGCCGTGAGGAGTTCGGCGTAGACGGATTTCTGCGCCTCGGAGAGCTCACAATAGGTCACTTGCTCGATTTTTTCCGGTAATTCCGTAAGGACGTCCTGCTTCTTGCGCCGCAGGACAAAAGGTTTCAAGCGTTTCGCCAGCCGCTGGTGCTCCGGTCCGCCGGGACTGCTCATGATCGGCTGCTCGAAGCGCTCGTGAAAATCGTTCCGGGTGCCGAGATAGCCCGGCATGACGAAGTTCATGAGCGCCCAAATATCGCGCACCGAATTTTCCACCGGGGTGCCCGTAAGGACGAAGCGGTGTTCGGCGCGAATGGCGAAGGCGGATTGCGCATTCTGGCTATCGGGATTCTTGATGTGCTGCGCTTCATCGAGTACAGCGGTCGTGAAGGTCGTGCCGCGATAACGCTCAGCATCCCGGCGGAGCAGCGGATAGCTCGTGATGACCAGATCCGCATCCTTGAGCGGCTGGCCAAAGAGCGCGTGCCGGTTTGGCCCTTCGATCGCCAGGATGCGCCGGCCGGGGGTGAAGCGCTCGGCTTCGCGTTGCCAGTTGTAAACCAGCGACGACGGGCACACGACGAGGGTTTTGCCCGGAAGGGCGCGAATCGCCGCGAGCGCCTGAACGGTTTTGCCGAGGCCCATTTCGTCCGCGAGAACGCCGCCGAGGCCATTTTTCGCGAGAAAATGGAGCCAGTAGACGCCGTGCTTCTGATACGGACGCATGACGTCCTCCAGCGAATCCAAGGGAACGGGACGCAGATTTTCCGCCTGACGCGAAGCAGAGGCCCAACTCCGCCATTCCGCCGGCGCATCGATCGAGGCCCCCTGCTCGATCGCGGAGGATTCCAGGTAGGCGGCGTGGCGCTGATCGATGCGGTATAGCCCAGGCTGTTTCTGCTTTGGATCACAGTCCTGCAACACCTGCTGGAACTCGTCGAGCATGCCGGGATCGAAGACGGCAAGTTTGCCATTTTTGCGGCGCACATGGCTCGCGCCGCCCTGAAGCAAACGCTGGATCTCGGCCGCGGAGAAGCATTCGCCGCCCGAGGCCGCCAACTCCACCTGTAAATCGAACCAGTTTTCGCCGGAGCTGCGGATTTCCAGACGGGGCTGAATGCGCTCGATGTCCCGGGTGACATGCTGAAAGCGCGCGCCAATTTCCACCTCGGCATTTTTCTCCCACCAAGGCAGCTCGCGGGCGAAGAAAGCCAGGATGCGTGACTCTCCTTTGAGCACCAGTTCCCCCTGCCCGTCCGGGCCGGAAAATCCAGCGTGGCGCAGGCGATCGAGCGCTGCCGTTTCCGCCGCGTAATTGCGCGCAAATCCCGTTGGGCGAGTGCTTTGCGCCAAAGTGATGTCAGCGCGTCCCGGGTAGCGGGCCATGAGGCGACCAGTCAGGTGATTGAGTGATCCTTCGAGCCGTAGCGCTAAGCCTGGAGCCGGAACCGCCGGCCGTTCCGCTTCCGGGCCGAGGTCCGGTTCATCGAAGGTGAATGCCTTGCGGAAGGCGGGCAATTCGCGACGCAAAAACGCCTCAGCTTGCTCGGCTGGAATCGAAACCTCATTCCGTAAGAGCTCGTGATAGATCGAGGGCAATGCGGGCGCGAGCGGCCGCATCTCGGCTCCCGCTATGACCCAGGGCTGCGCCGCTCCCAAAAGCGGTGCGGCTCCAGGGGGCAGGGTCACGCTCAAACGCACGTCGCCATTATCGGCGTGAATAATGGCGAGCGGCGGCAGAAGCGGTTCGCCATTGATCTGAAAGGTCGTCGATTTTCCGAGCGTGGTGTGTGGATGCCCGGCGAGCGTCGGCAGGAATGCCGCGAATTGCGGCCGACTGAGCATGGCCATGCCAGGCAGTTCGCCAGCAAGTTCCCGGATCGCTGAAATGATCCGAAGATCGCTTTCTGAACCGCGGTACCGGCCATTTTTCGGCAAAGCCGAAAGCAGCATTCGTTTCACGCCGACGCGGGCTTCCAATCCGGCCATCACCGTGCCTTTTTCCCAGGCTGCCGCCAGGTTTGGCGGCAGGATGACGAAGAGCTCGATCGGCTCCCCCTGCTCCAGAGAGAACTCCGGCAACGCGGGCGCCACCACTTTTGGCTTGGCCGGCGTTGCCGCCGCCGGAGCCGGCGTGGCCTGTAGCGCGCGGGGTTTCAGCACTTCCAATCCGACGGCTACGGAGTGCGCGCAGATCGCGCCGCGTTGGCGGGAATCCCGGCAGCTGCAGAGATTGTCGATGCGGGTGCGCGATTCGATGCGCAGGCCGGATTTGAATTCTGACTGGCCTTCCCGCACGAGGCCCTGGAGGAGCGGCGGATTCCAGACGGCTCCCGAGACCCGGCCCATCTCATAAAGCGCCCGCGCTTGGCGCATCGTCTGCCAGCCGCCGGCGTCGTTGAGAAGTCTTTCAGAGAGCTCGGGTGAATCCATCCATGTCGTATCGATTCAAATGCCGCCGGTCTCAAGCATCCGCGGCGGGATTTTCTCATCCGGCCGATTGCTGGAAAAGTCGGCGCCAAGTTCGTCACAGTCCGGGCTGTTCAAGCTGCCTGCGGCGCTTACACTTGCGGCCATTTTTCTATGAAGATCATCGCAGTCGCGAACCAAAAAGGCGGCGTAGGCAAGACGACGACGTCGGTCAATCTCGGCGCCGCGCTCGCTGCGCAGGGCCGGCGTGTGCTCATCGTCGACCTCGACCCGCAGGCCAACGCGACGAGCGCTCTAGGCCATGAACCGGTGGAAGGACACAGCGTCTACGAACCCCTGCTTGGCTCCGCCCTCATGGCGGATATGGTGATCCCCACGCGCCGCGAGCATCTCTGGCTCATCCCCGGCGACCTGAACCTGGCGGGCGCCGAAGTCGAAGTCGCGCGCTCTGATGAGCATCTCACACGGCTGCGGGTGGCCTTCGAATCGCTACGGAAAGAGGCGCCCTTTGATTTCGTACTGCTCGATTGCCCCCCTTCCCTCGGGATCCTGATGACGAATGCCCTGGCCGCCGCCGACGAATTGCTCGTGCCCATCCAGTGCGAATACTTCGCGCTCGAGGGATTGTCGAAGATCGACTCCATTGTCGCTCAGATCCGGGATTCCGGGGCGAACCCAGCGCTGCACATCAGCGGCATCCTCATGACGATGTACATGCGGAACAATCTCGCCCAGCAGGTGGTGGCGGAGGTTCAGAAGCACTTTGGCGATGTAGTCTTTAAGGTCATCGTGCCGCGCACCGTGCGGCTCAGCGAGGCGCCGAGCCATGGGAAGACGATTCTCGAGTACGAGCCGAATGGATTGGGGTCTACGGCGTACCGGGCGCTGGCGGATGAGCTACTGGCGAAGCAATAGCGGCAGTTCTGGAGTGCCGCCGCCTGGTCCACCAAGTGCGGAAGCATCCGTCGGTCGGAGCGGCCTGCGCCATCACTCCCGTCCCCGAGCGCCAAAGCTAGCCTGGGGCCTCAGCGCTGTTCGTCAACCGCCTGCGCTACTTCCATCACCAACGATTGCCATGGCGTATTGATCGTTGCGGGCGGCGGATTCTCCGGCGGAAATTCCCGCGCGGTGCCTTTGCGCCAACTGAAGATCTCGCGCAGCGCGGGCAGGCCGGCTTCATCCTCCATCTGCGCGTGCACGATGTTGCCCCCCCGGAAGTAAAGCTGCCCGACCCGGCCATTGGAGGCGAATTCCATGGCGGTCGTGGCGCCGGAGAGACACTTGAGCTGAATGATGTCGAGCGGCGAAAGATCCATGAGCGTCGCCCGGAAGGCCCGCGAGGTATTCGTCGCCGCAAAGGCGTCGTTGAGAAGGCCCACCATCGTCGGCGCGCTGACCGGCTTTTCCAGAAAGCGTAGCGCCCCGAGCGCTGCCGATTGCATCTGGTACTCGGGAAGTGAGTTTGCCGTGACGACGATCGCTTGGGCCTGCGGCTGCACCGAAGACATTTCCCAGAGGAAATCGAGCCCGGAACCGTCGGGCAAAAGCACGTCCAACAGGAATAAATCAATCGAAACACCAGCGCACCGCAGCCGCGCCTCTTCCAGGCTCCGCGCCGTGATGGGCCGACAGCTCGGAAGATGGGTCAAGATCGCTCGCTCCAGAACGACTGACGTGACCATGCAGTCTTCGAGAATCATTATAATCGGCTGGGCCTGCATTTGTGCGTGTATTTAACGAGCTTTCAGGGTGGTGGCAAGTCGTAAGGGGTGGTTGCTTTAGACAGGGCGACGGGGGCATGCGCCGCCTGTCGCGGGCGTCAATTTTCCTGTTGTCCAGCCATCGCGCACGCGAAAAAAACACTTAGGCCGCAAAAAAAGTGCGTGGGCGCTTGCCGAATGGCAAAACGCCCACGCTGTTCCCCCCAGAACGCGATCAAACTGCACCGAAATTTCGCGAGACGCAAGTCCTTTGTGAAATTTTTCACAAACTTTGTTATTTACGGTGTTTATAGAGATGAGCGTGGGAAGAATTTCGGCGCGGGGCGGCAATTCCTGGGACGAGAATGTCCGCGCTCCCAGGGAATTGCCGCCGGCCGCCCATTGGGCGTCCAAATGCCCACGGTGGAAATGGCTGGCGCAGTCACCGATCTGCTTTCTATTTTTCACCCATGCGTTCTCTCCTCGCTGCTCTTTTCGTGGCCGGCTCCGCGGCCGTCGCCGCCCCGCTGGATCCGATTCCCCTTTGGCCCAATGGCGCGCCCGGCGCTCTCGGCTCCGCCGATTCCGACATCCCTACCCTTACGGCTTTTCTTCCCACACCGGAAAAGGCTACCGGAGCTGCCATTGTCATCTGCCCAGGCGGCGGCTATGGCGGGCTCGCAGCTCATGAAGGCGCTGGTTATGCGGAGTGGCTGGCCGACCATGGCATCGCCGGTTTGGTCCTGAAGTACCGACTCGGCTCCAAGGGCTATCGGCATCCCGCCATGCTGAACGACGCCGCCCGTGCGGTGCGGCTCACGCGAATCAAGGCGGCGGATTGGAAAATCGACCCGAAGCGCGTAGCCATCATGGGCTCCAGCGCGGGTGGGCACCTCGCATCGACGCTGCTCACGCATTTCGATGCTGGCAAACCCGAGGATGCCGATCCGGTGGAACGCGAGAGCTCCCGGCCGGACCTCGGCATTCTTTGTTACGCCGTCATCACGATGGGGCCCAATACGCATGCGGGCTCCCGCACCAATCTCCTCGGCGAGAATCCCAATCCCGATCTCATCGAGCTGCTTTCGAATGAAAAGCAGGTCACAGCGCAAACTCCGCCATGCTTCATCTGGCACACCTGGGAGGACAATGCTGTGAAGGTGGAGAATTCCCTGGCCTTCGCCGATGCCTTGCGGAAGAGCCATGTGCCTTTCGATCTGCACATCTACGAAAAGGGAGCGCACGGCATCGGCCTGGCCCGCGACGCGAGCGGCGAAGTGCATCCCTGGGCCAAGGATTGCCTCTACTGGCTGAAGCTGCACGGCTTTGCCAAGTAGCGCGGAAGCGCCAAAGTCATTCGTCGGGGATAACTCTGCAGGCGGAGGCCTGCATCCATCATCTCTGCGTCCCTGCGCGACTGCAGGAAAACAAAAAAAGGGACGCCGGAGCGGCGTCCCTTTTTGTTGGAAGTCAATAATTGCAGCAGGCCTTACTTGACCGCCTCGATCTTCGTGAGCGTGATGGTCTTTTTGCCATCCTTCTCGGTCACGTCGCCTTCGGCGGTCACCTTCGAGGAGTCGTGGCAGATGTTCTTGTGGAACTTCTTGGCCACGTCGTTGTTCTCCGCAAGGTAGGTCTCGGTCTTCCCGTCTTTCGCGACTTTGATCGCGAGAGTGCAGGTGCCGGCTTCCTTCAGTTCGCACTTGGCGCAAACGGCTTCGCCTTCGATTTTCTCGGCAGCCATCGCGGTGACGGCCAGCGCCGAAAGAACGCTGAGGATTGCGAATTTCTTCATTGTGTGGGTCTGGTTCTGGTTTCTGGAGGCGCGGCCAACGCCGAAATCTCGGCGCCAGGAACCCGCGCATGAACTATCTCCCTGTATACCGGGCGCCGCGGAATTTTATGCAAATATTTGCAAAAAATCGCCGCGGCTCCGGGATCAGGGCAAAAGCCCTAAGATTTAGCCCTCGAAGAGGTTATCAACCTTTTCCGCCACCTCGAAGTCCTGATCGGTCAGGCCGCCTTCGGCATGCGTCGAAAGCTGGATGCGGACTTTGTTGTAGCGGACGTCGATTTCCGGGTGGTGGTCTTCCTCCTCGGCGATCTCCGCCACGCTATTCACGAAGTCGATCGATTGCGTGAAATCGTCGAACTCGAAGGTCCGCTCGATGTGCTTCTTTTCGAGATCCCATTCCGGGAGTTTTTTCAGCCAGTCCTTGATGTCTTGAGAGTTGAGCAAATCAGCCATGGTGTGTGTGTCGTTGTGCTGTCCCCTGATTTATCCGGCGAGCCTCTTTTGCAAGTGGTTTCTGGGGTCCTACACAAAATCGGCATCTCCGCCCTTGCCCGTTTCGCGGCGTTGCGTGTAGAAGCGACGCTCCACTCGTTTTACAGAAGGACCCCATTTCCATGACTCACGGCAAAATTTACAGCAACATCGTCGAAACTGTCGGCCATACGCCCCTCGTGAAGCTCAACCGCATCCCGGCCAGCGCCGGCATCGATCCGTCCACGACGATTGCGTTGAAGTGCGAGTTCTTCAATCCGCTTGGCAGCGTGAAGGACCGCATCGGCATGGCGATGATCGAGGCCGCGGAAGCCGCCGGTCAGATCAATTCCGAGACCGTGATCATCGAGCCGACCAGCGGGAACACCGGCATCGCGCTGGCTTTCGTGGCGGCCTCGAAGGGCTACAAGCTCATCCTCATCATGCCCGAGACCATGTCGCTGGAGCGCCGCACCCTGCTCGCGATGCTGGGAGCGAAGCTCATCCTCACGCCCGGCTCGGAAGGCATGAAGGGCGCGATCGCCCGCGCTGAAGAGCTTGCGGCCAATACGCCAAATTCCTGGATGCCCCAGCAGTTCAACAATCCGGCCAATCCGGAAATTCATCGCCGCACGACGGCGGAGGAAATCTGGGAAGACACCGCGGGCGCGGTGGATTTTGTCATCTCCGGCGTCGGCACCGGCGGCACGATTTCCGGCTGTGTGGAGGTTATCAAGCCACGCAAACCCAGTTTCCAGGCAATCGCCGTGGAGCCGAAGGATTCGCCGGTAATCTCCCAGACCCTCGCCGGGCAGCCGCTCAAGCCCGGGCCGCACAAGATCCAGGGCCTCGGCGCCGGCTTCGTGCCGAAGAATCTGCATCTCAAATCGGAAAGCGGCGAAGCACAGATCGTGGAATGCCTGCAGGTCTCGAATGACGACTCCTTTGCCATGGCCCGCCGCATCGCCAAGGAAGAAGGCATCCTCGTCGGCATCTCCACCGGCGCCAACGTGGTCGCCGCGCTGGAAGTTGCGAAGCGCCCGGAAAATAAAGGCAAAACCATCGTCACCATCGCCTGCTCCACAGGCGAACGCTACCTCTCGACGGCGCTGGCCGCCGACGCCCGCGCGGAAGTCGGAGCGTAATTCGATTGCTTCTGCGAACGTCGCTGATGCGTCTCGGCAACCTTCTTTCTTTGCATCCATCGGTCTCGTGCGCCTTGCGTTCGGCCGGCGTTCGGGCCGCCGTAGTGGCAGCGCTGATGCTAACGCTGGGCGCATGCACCAAGGATCGCGAACACACCATTCGCATCAGCGTCGCGCAGCAGAAAATGGCCGTGTACAATCGGGGCGTGGAGGTGAAGCGTTTTGATGTCTCCACATCGAAATTTGGCGTAGGCGATGAACCGGGCAGCTACGCCACGCCACTCGGTCACATGGAGATCGCCTCAAAAATCGGCGATGGGATTCCGTCCGGCATGAAGTTTAAAAACCGGAGGCCGACTGGGGAAATCGTGCCGGCCAATGCGCCGGGCCGGGATCCGATCGTGACGCGCATTCTCTGGCTTCGCGGGCTGGAGCCGCAAAATCGCCGAGCTTACGATCGGGACATCTACATTCACGGCACTGCCGAGGAATGGCGGATCGGCACGCCGGCCAGCTATGGTTGCATCCGCATGCGGTCCAAGGATGTGCTGGCGCTTTACGACATGGTAGGCAAAGGGGCGGGCGTCACGATCACGCGCGAAGCGCTGCCCGAGCCGCCGCCACCCTCGCAGCAGACGCCCTCGGATGCGCCGCAGCGCAGCGGAGCGCTTTAGCTCCTTCCGCTCAATCGCGATATGACGCGGCGCCAAAGCAGGCGACGTTTGTAACCTCGCGCGGTGCGCCGGAGAAGCGGCGGGGCGTGGACTGTCGCTCCGCTAATACTTGCTCTGGGGCATTCGCGCCCAGAACCCTACTCCCTTCCTAGTACGTTTGTTCTACGCGCCAGTACTTTTGCCGTTTTGACTCCAGGGCGGCCACAGCGTTACGACGGGATCAGCGCAGCCAACGGCTGTCGCCGGATTGGCGCGCCAAAAAACCAACCAGATGAATATGTATCCCTCCATACGTCATTGCTCTCCGTCCCTTCGTAAACATCTACCGCGCACGTGGCGGCTCGGAATCGCTTCGATCCTCGCCTTTTCTTTGTCTATCTTCCGCGCGCACGCCACGCCGCCCGGCTCGGGGTGGACGCTCTCCTACGATGTCGAATTCGGGACCCTGCCCACGATTTGCCACACCGTCGGCTCGAAGACGCCGGGCTGGCTTCCCACGGATTATTGGAACAACCATTTCGTGGGAGATGAAGACACTTACTACTGCTACCCGGCGATCGACACGGGTTACAACCCCTTCAGTATTGGCAGCTACGCCGGCGTCAGCACGCTCAACATTACGGCCAACAAAACTCCGGCCGGCATGAGCGCCGGAGGCAAAAAGTACGTCTCGGGCGAACTCACGACCGCAGTCGGGGCGCCCTACTCCACCGATATTCAGAGCAGCACACCCTTCAGCCAGGAGTATGGCTACTTCGAAACGCGCTGTGTTCTGCCGACAGGCCAGGGCCAGGGATATTGGCCGGCCTTCTGGATGATGCCCGCGGATGGTTCGTCCGACGCCGAGTACGACATCTTTGAGGTGCTGGGAAATGCGCCGACGACTATCTACCAGAGCCAGCACTGGGGCGGCTACGCAAGCAACTACACTGGGACCTATAGCGGCGGCCCGAATACCTCGACCGGACTGCACACCTACGGTTTTGAATGGGATGCCGCCACTGTGCGCTGGTACGTAGACGGCGTCATCACGCAGGCGCTTCCCAATCGCATCAACAAGGCGATGTACGTCCTCTTTGACTTGGCGGTCGGCGGAAGCTGGCCCGGTGAACCTAACGCGAGCACCGTCTTCCCAGGCGCCATGCAGGTGCAATACCTGCGAGTGTATACGGGCGGCTCCTTTGGCTCGGGAGTCCGGTATGAAACGGAAAACCTCGCCGTGGCTGCCTACAGCGGCCCGACCGCGCCGCGTACGGTCACCGGCGACGCCAATCTAAGCAATTCGGAAGCGATCATCCTCGATTCCACTGCTGTGAGCCAGTACATGAGTTTTGTCGTGCCCAATGTTTCGGCTGGGACCTACGATGTGAAAGTCGGGGCGAAAAAACTCAATACCCGCGGCACTTGGCAATTGCATGTGGGTCGGGCGGACAATTTCGCCGGGACGCAATCTGCGGTCGGATCGCCCTATGACGAATACAGTTCCGCGGCCGTCTATACGGAAGTCGATCTGGGCAACTGGTCTCCTGGTACGACGAGCGACAAGTGGTTCCAATTCCAGATCACCGGGAAAAACACGGCCAGCGCCGGTTTTGGTGAGTGCATCGACTATATTATCCTCACCCGGCAATAGCTGGCCACTCGCGTGCTGGGGCACAGCGGTTGACCCGGCCTCAAGTAGCCGTGATTTCGCGCAAATATAGATCCGTTGGTTCAGCGCCAGGACCGGAGCTGGCAAACCCTAGACCGAAGACATTCTGGGGATTGCGCGCGCCGGGCGCGAGCTTCAGGGCGTGGCCGGCGATCGTCGCGGCGACGATCTGCTCCGCTTCGATGCCGAAGGCATCTCCACTGGCGGTCGAGCCTAGCGCCTGTCCCTTGATTATGAGGCTCGAGATCGTGGAGAAACGGTTCAGCATATCGCGCGGGACCGAGGCCTTAATGTCATCGGACGTTCCAAAGAGGTCATCGTTTCCAGCGGTGGAGCCGGCGATGATGTTGCTCGCCTGAAAGTCGCCGCCGATCACGATCTTGCTGACGGCTGCGTCCGCGTTCACCGCGACGCCGCCGGAATAGCCGGCCATGATATCCAGGGCTGAAACACTCTTGCCCACGGTGATGCTTCGAATCGCCACGTCGAGCCCGGTGGCGGGAGCCGCCAACGAACCTGCCCCGCTGATCGTGGCTGCGCCGGACGGACCGCCGCCGGCCACCTGGCCTTTGATCACGAC
>FTCV01000510.1_pt1 | contig 13993 bp, 12 predicted proteins | sample 1639691 | NCBI WGS metagenome assembly FTCV01 (sample SAMEA3914864, study PRJEB12502) | metagenome | biome: forest; material: soil | place: USA | collected 2012-03-12 | depth 0.3 m
GCCCTGGCGACGACCAGAACCAGGACCGTCGGGGCGATAATGCCCACGCTTGACCATCAAAACTTCGCTCGTATCGTCGAGAGATTGCAAGCAACTCTGTCAGCTTCGCGATACGACCTTCTCATTAGTTGCACCCACTATGACAGAACTGCTGCGACGCATCAGGTAAGAACGATGGTCGAGCGGGGCGCCGAGGCGTTGGTCCTCGTCGGGGCCGACCAGCCCGAAGAACTATTTGCGCTCTTGGATGGCCAGGAAGTTCCCCACGTATTGCTCTATGTAGCGCCTGGCACGCTTCCTGGCCGCCAGATCGTCGGTTACGACAACTACCTGGCGTTTAGCACCATCACTGAGTATCTGCTGGAACTGGGCCACCGTACCTTTGGCTTGGTCGCGCAGTCGACTGCCTTCAACGATCGCGCCCGCGCTCGTCAAGCCGGCGTGCGGGACAGGCTGGCAGAGCATGGAATCGCCATTCGACCCCGCCACTTCGTTGAAGGGAACTGGAAGGTCGAGGATGGCATGAGAGCGTTCCGCTCCATCATGTCGACCGACGATCCGCCAACGGCATTGGTGTGCGGGAACGACTACTTGGCCATTGGCTGCCTCCTCGAGGCTCGGGCAATGGGGATTCCGGTCCCTGAGGCGGTTTCCATCACCGGCTTCGACGACGTCGATCTGGCAAGGCTGCTCGAGCCTGGCCTGACCACCATGCGGGTTCCCGATGCCGAGGTGGGCGAAATGACGGGCCATTACCTGGCTGACTTGCTGGAGGGTCGAGCGGCTTCGCTTCGCGAGGTCCCGCAGCCGGAACTCATCATTCGCGGATCCACCCAGGCACCACGTTCAATCTAGGTTTTGCAGGAGACCACAAATGTACAGGCTGGCGTCCGACCTTCTCAATTGTAACCGCTTACCAATCGCGATGGTAGGAGGCGGGGCGGGCTCGTTTTTTGCATCGTACCACCGTGCGGCAATGCGCTTGAGCGGTCGCTGGCACCTGGCCGCTGGCGTCTTCTCTTCCGAACGTGCGAAGTCATTGGAAGCGGGTGCTGCCCTGGGTGTCGACGAAGCCCGTGTCTATCCGGACGTCGAAACCTTGGCCCGGGAAGAAGCGTCGCGTGACGGCGGAGCGGCGGCTGTGGTCATTGTCACGCCCAACCACTTGCACTTCGACGCTTGCCGCGTCCTGCTGGAAGCCGGGATAGGGGTGATCTGCGACAAGCCACTGGTCAATGACCTTGATGAGGCAAGGGCTCTCCGCAAGCTTGCCGACGCCAAGGGGACGTTTTTCGGCATGACCTACACCTACTGCGGCTATCCGATGGTTCGGGAAGCGCGCGCACGCGTGCTTGCGGGTGACATTGGAACGTTGCGCTTCGTGTATGCCGAGTATCTCCAGGAGTGGCTGGCCGACAGGCCGGAGAATCTGGGGGCAAAGGCCGGGGGCTGGCGGACCGACCCTGCGAAAGCCGGGCCGACGGGGACGATGGCAGACGTCGGCACGCACGCCTTCAATCTGCTGGAGTACGTTACGGCCGCGAAGGTCTCCGAGCTGTCTGCCTCGCTCCTTACCACGGTGGCGGGGCGGCAGCTGGACGACAACAATGTCGTGAACCTGCGGTACGAGGAGGGATTCTCCGGCCTGATGTGGGCGACACAGGCGGCCCCCGGACATAGAAACGGGCTGCGGTTCAAGATCATAGGATCGCACGGGAGTCTCGAATGGCGGCAGGAGGCGCCGGAAACGCTGTTCATCGGGCGGCTGGGGCAGCCTGACACGATTCTGCATCGAGGGCAGCGGACCATGACGGAGGCAGGCCAGCGGGAGGTTACGCTTCCGGCCGGAAACCCGGAGGGATACCTCGAAGCCTTGGCGGTGCTCTATTCCGATTTTGCGGCAGCGATCGAGGTCAAGGGCGGTGGCAAGGCTGACCCAGGGCCGTTCCCCTATCCCGGATTGGAGGAGGGCGTCCGCGGTGTGGCGCTGTGCGCGGCCTCGCTGAAATCCAGCCGCGACAAAGGCGGATGGACGCCGCTCTCCGTCTAGTGGGCGACTGAGCGGTCATTTATGTAAGCGATTACAACAAGGAAGCCAAAGGCTTAGAGGGAGAAGCTATATGAGACATACGGTCAAAGCCGCACTTGCCGCCACATTGCTTGCGCAGTCGCCACTTGCCGCGAAGGCTGCGGACGTAACGCTGAGCGGACTGTTTATGTCGCAGACGGCCTATAGCGAAGACGACGTACGCGCCATGACGGCCGAGTTTGAAAAGCAGAATGCCGGGATCAAGGTTAATCTGGAGTTCGTGCCCTATGAGGCGCTGCACGACAAGATAATTGCGGCGCAAGGTGCGGGGGGCGCAGGCTACGACGTGGTGCTCTTCGACGTGATCTGGCCTGCGGAGTTTGGCAAAAAGGGATTCTTGCAGGATGTTACCGCGCGTATCCCCGCCGAACAGACGGGCAAAATCTTCGACGGCGCGTGGACGACGGTCGATTACGGCGGGAAGCGTTGGGGCATGCCGTGGATACTCGATACAAAGTACCTGTTCTACAACGAGGACATGCTGAAACAGGCTGGCATCGCTACGCCGCCAAAGACGTTCGAGGAGCTCGCGGCCGACGCCAAGATCATCAAGGACAAAGGGATCGTCAAATACCCGATCGTGTGGAGCTGGAGCCAGGCGGAGGCACTGATCTGCGACTACGCCACGCTCGTCGACGCCTACAAAGGCTCCTTTTTCGGCGGCGACGGCAAGCCGGCGTTCGACGCGGGCGGCTCCCTCGAAGCCGTCAACTACATGAAGAAGACGCTAGACGACGGACTTACCAACCCGAACTCGCGCGAGTACCTTGAGGAAGACGTCCGCAAGGTGTTTTCCAGCGGCGAGGCGGCTTTCGCGCTCAACTGGACCTACATGTACAACCTCGCCAACGACCCCAAGGAAAGCAAGGTCGTCGGCAAGGTCGGCATCGTCCCTGCGCCGGGCATTGAGGGCAAGTCCGGCGCATCGGCCGTGAACGGCTCGATGGGGCTAGGCATCACAGCCCGAAGCCAGCATGCCGACGAGGCGTGGAAATACATCACTTTCCTGACCTCGCAGGAAGTGCAGAACAAATATGCCAAGCTGAGCTTGCCGATCTGGAAGTCCTCCTACCAGGACCCGACGGTGACGGCAGGCCAGGAGAAGCTCGTCGCCGCAGCCAAAGTATCGCTCGGTGAAATGCTGGCGCGGCCAGTGACGCCGTCTTACTCCGAGCTCTCGGCTCTTCTCCAGAAGTATATCCAGCAGGTGCTCCTTGGCCAGGCTTCGTCGGAAGACGCCATGAAGGCTGCGGCCAAGGCTGCTCAGCGCCTCCGCTAGGCGATAGGCGGCAGCGGGAGGCAAACGCAGTGGCGATGGCGCTCTCTTCGAAGAATCGCGCGGCATGGCTGCTGCTGACGCCCATGATCGTCATCATGGTCGTGGTCACAGGCTTCCCGTTGCTCAACACGATTTGGCTGGCGTTCACGGACGCCAGCCTCACCGGAAATGGCTATGACTGGAGTTGGTCGGGCCTCGAGAATTTCGCCTACATCATAGACGATGACGACTTCCGCGCCACGCTGGGCCACACCGTCTATTTCACCATGGTGTCCGTTGCCATTGAGGTGGCGCTGGGTGTCCTTGTGGCGCTGTTGCTCAACCAGGAATTCCACGGCCGCACGCTTGTGCGTGCTCTGCTGATCTTGCCGTGGGCGCTGCCGACTATCGTCAACGCCGTGATGTGGCGGTTGATCTACAATCCAGAATTCGGCAGCCTGAACGCGCTGCTCGTCCAGATCGGCGTCATGGACAGCTATCGCTCCTGGCTCGGCAATCCGGACACGGTAATGAATGCGGTGATCCTCGCCGATGCCTGGAAGAACTATCCTTTGATCGCGCTTATCGTGCTGGCTGGCCTGCAGACGATCCCGAAAGATCTCTACGAGGCGGCGGTGATGGACGGCGCCAATGCCTGGGTCCGCTTCTGGAACGTAACGCTGCCCGGTATCCTCGGACCCCTGAGCGTCGCCTTGGTTTTGCGGGCCATCGAGGCGTTCAAAGTCTTCGACATCATTTATGTCATGACCCGCGGCGGCCCGGCCGATTCCACAAAGACGGCAAGCTTCTTCGTCTATCAGGAGTCATTCACATATCTGAGGGCTGGCAGCGGCGCCGCATACGCGCTGACCGTCACGGCAATCAGCGGCGTTATGATTGCGACCTACGTGTTCATGCTAAGGCGCAGGGAGCGGAGGGCATGAGACGCGGCTGGGTTGCGACAGTCCTCCTCTACTTCGCGGTAGCGCTGCTGATCATGTCGATCGTCGCGCCAGTGTTCTGGCTCTTCATCATGAGCATCGGCAGCGCCAGCGAACTCACCACCATCCCTTTGCATTGGCTGCCGCAGGAGCCGGATTTTTCACGGTATGTGCGGCTGTTCTCGCTGTCCAAAGGGTCGGAAGGCGTTGCGTTCCTGCCCGCGCTCCGCAACAGCGTCGGAGTTGCCCTCATTGCTACGCTGGTCGCGCTCGCCGCCGGAATTCCCGCGGCCTACAGCTTCTCGCGGTTCCCCGGCCGCATTGGGCTGCTATACGCGGTGATCGTGACCTACATGATGCCGCCCGTCGCCCTGATCTTGCCGCTCTACAAGGTGTTCAGCCAACTCGGCTTACTGAACAACATAGCGGCCCTGATCGTCGTCTACTGCACGATACTGCTCCCATTCGTGACGTGGCTGATGAAGTCCGGGTTCGACACAGTGCCTGTCGAGATCGAGCAGGCGGCTGAGATCGATGGGGCTAGCCTGTACCAGATCATGCGTTTCATCACCTTGCCCGTCGCGGCCGCTTCGACTGGCGCCGCGGCGCTGTTTGCCCTTTTGCTCGCCTGGGACGAGTTCTTCTACGCGCTCCTCTACACCAGCGACACGCGTGCAAAGACATTGCCAGTCGCGATAGCAGACTTCGCCGCCGGCCGTGCGACTGACTTCGGGCTGATCTCCGCCGTTGGGTTGATCGCTGCGCTGCCGCCTGTGCTGATTGGCTTCTTCCTGCAAAAGTCGCTTCTCGCGGGTCTTTCCGCCGGAAGCGTCAAGGGTTGAGGTCGGGCGGCATCCCAGTCCGCGCCATTGTTCCGCCCTGAGGATGGCGACAAGGCATTCGAGGCGCTTGTCGAGAGACGGGAGGCGTTGTCGAAGCGGTGGTCGACCTGCGGTTGCACCAGCCGGCGATGAAAGAGAGGCCATGCGGATTTCTGTTGACAGGCGCTGTAAGCGGTTACATTGTGCAGACCCGCGGACACTGGGATTGTAAGCAGATGAATGAAGCCGTGAACCCTCTAGTTTGGGCAACGCCCGATCGGCCGCGCGAGTTTCGGCTGTTGATAGACGGCGAGTTGGTGGGGGCCGAAACTGGCGAAACAATCACCCGCGAAAGTCCCGCCCATCGCGTTCCCGTCAGCGTCTATCCGCGAGCCGGCCAGAGCGAGGCGCAAAGGGCGATCGACGCAGCCAAGCGGGCATTCGACCCTTGGTCGCGTCTGACCGGGGCCGATCGGGCGCGCCTCATTCTCAAGGTGGCCGACCTTATCAGAGAGCACCGCCACGAGCTGGCATACTTGGAGGCTTTGGAAGGTGGAAAGCCGGTCTCCATGGTGGAAGGCGAGATCGACGTTTCGGTCGAGTTGTGGGAATACGCCGCAACGTTGGCGCGCCATTGCTACGGCGACACTTACGACGCGCTAGGGGCGAAAACGCTGGGTTTGGTCCTCCGCCAGCCGATCGGCGTGGTGACGATGATTACCCCATGGAATTTCCCGCTCTTGATCCTGAGCCAGAAGCTCCCCTTCGCATTGGCCGTCGGATGCACGGCAGTCGTTAAGCCGAGCGAACTGACTTCGGGCACGGCGTTGCTCCTGGGCGAACTGCTCCTGAAGGCTGGCCTGCCAAGAGGCGTCGTTAATATTCTGGCGGGCTCCGGATCGTCGCTCGGCCCGATACTTTGCACTCATCCGGATGTGGCGATGGTGTCGTTTACGGGCTCCACGTCCGTGGGCAAGACCATCAGCCACTATGCCGCCGACACGCTCAAGAGAGTCTCGCTCGAACTGGGCGGCAAGGCAGCGCACATCGTGTTTGCGGACGCCGACCTCGACGCTGCGGCCGACAAGGTCGCTTTCGGCATCCTTCACAATGCCGGGCAATGCTGTGTAAGCGGTACCAGGCTGCTCGTGCAGCGCAGTATCGCAGACCGCTTTTCGGCATCCGTTGCACGCCTTATGAAATCGGCTCCGTTTGGCGACCCCCTCGATCCCGGCGTCAAGGTCGGGCCAGTCATCTCGCGCCAGCAGTACGACACGATCGTCTCGTACATCGAGGTCGGCAAGCAGGAAGGGGCCAAGCTTGTCCTTGGCGGCGCTGCAGGAGAGCAGCGCGACGGTGTTAAAGGCTATTTCATCGAGCCCACCGTTTTCAGCGACGTCGCTCCATCCATGCGGATCGCCCAGGAGGAGATCTTCGGCCCAGTCCTATCCGTGATCCCGTTCGATACCGTGGAGGACGCGATCCAGATCGCCAACGACTCCATATACGGCCTCGCGAGCGGTGTATGGACGAGCAACGTCGATACGGCGTTTCGCTGCGCACGGGAGATCCGCTCCGGGACGGTGGAAATCAACACCTACATCGCGGGCGCACCGGAGCTTCCGTTGGTCGGCCACAAGCAGAGCGGTGTCGGTCACGAGAAGGGGCGATTTGCCGTCGACGAATTCACTGAGCTCAAGACAGTGCAGTTCCAGTTCGGCCCCCTGACGGATCGTTGGGTGCCGAAGGCTTGAGGATTCGCAAAGCCAAAAGAACCTAAGGCAGTTTAAAAGGGAGGAATGCCATGAATGCCGAGATGACACGCCGTGATCTGCTCAAGACAGGGTTGGCCCTGGCGGGCGCGACAGCGGTAAGCGCCGCTGGGTGGCCGGACGCCCAGGCGTCGGGGAAACTGGAAGTCTTTTCCTGGTGGACTTCCGGTGGCGAGGCGGCCGCCCTCGATGCGCTGGTGACGGCCTACAAGCAAAAGTTCCCCGGGACCGAATTCATCAACGCGACGGTCGCTGGCGGAAGCGGCACGAATGCCCTCCCGGTTCTGCAGGCGCGTTTGGCGGGCGGCAATCCGCCCGACAGCTGGCAGGGAAACACAGGTACCGCCTTTTTCAACTCTTACGTCGATCCCGGCTTCGTGGAGGACATTACCGACCTCTATAAAAGCGAGGGCTGGGTCGACAAGGTTCCGCCGGCAGTCCTGGACCTCATTCGCAAGAACGACCACTACTATGCGGTCCACGTCGGCTGCCATCGATGCAATGAAGTGTGGTTCAACAAGAAACTGCTAGCCGATCACGGCATCGAAATCGGGGATTCCCTGTCCTTCGATCAGTTCTTCGCCGCCGCGGAGAAACTTAAGGCCGCAGGCGTCAATGCGCTTGCCGTTGGTGACAATGGAATCTGGGCGAACATGCGCATCTTCGAGAACACGTTCAACGGCGTGCTCGGTTACGAAAAGACGCAGAAGCTCTGGTCGGGCGAGATCGCCTTCAACTCTCCGGAGATGAAGGAAGCGATGAAGATCCATCTACGCATGCTGGAATTCCAGAACCCTGACCATTCCGCGTTGAGCTGGGACCAGGCGGTTGGCAAGGTCATCAAGGGAACGTCGGCGTTCAACATGATGGGCGACTGGGCCTATGGGGAGTTCGCCAAGGCGGGCGCGAAGGACGGCGTCGATTTCGGCTGGGTCAGCCACCCGGGCACCGAAGACATCTTCATCATCGTCACTGACTGCTTCCCGATCGCGAAAGGCGCCCCCAATAGCGAAGAAGCCCGAAACTGGCTCAAGACGATCGGTTCGGCGGACGCCCAGCTGGCCTTCAGTCTCAAGAAGGGCGCGGTCGCGCCCAGGCTTGACGTCGACAAGTCGAAGCTGCCTCCCTACCTGCAGTGGTCCTACAATAAGTTCGCCACCAACAAGTTCACGGGCTCGAGCGTGAATGGCGAGCAGGTGCCGGCGTCGTTCATGCAAGCCAGCTCCGATGCGCTCACGACGTTCGTTGTAAGCAAGGATATCGACCGTTTCGCCGACGCGCTTGTAGCTGCGCACGACGCCGCGAAGGGCTGAACCCAACTCAGCATGGAGCTGCCCATGATCGGGGCGGCTCCATGTTCGCCGACTAGGTGCGCATGGCAATTCCACACAGGACTGGGCAAATGTCCGCAATAAAGAGCGTCGCGGTTGCAAACGACGGGCCGTCGAGGCGCAGCTTCGCCTGGGATAAACTGGCACCGCTTCTGATCATCTCGCCTGTCGTCGCCACCACGCTGATCTTCGTCTACGTATTCATCGTTCTAACCGTGCTCATATCGTTGTCCGACTGGTCCGCAGTTAATCTATCCGGCGGTTTTTCAACGCCATTGCTGAAGAACTACGCCGCCCTCTTTGGCAACCCGAGGTTCCAGGCAGATCTACGCAATACGGTGGTCTTTACTGTACTGTTCTTGATCGGCTCGGTTGGCCTGGGCCTCGTCCTCGCCCTTCTGGTCGATAGCCAGATAAGGGGGAAGGGGATTTTCCGCACGATATTCCTGTTTCCCTACGCGATCTCCTTCATCGTCACCGGGGTGGCCTGGAGGTGGATATTCAACCCGGAAACGGGCCTCAATACCCTCTTCGACGTTCTCGGTATCAACCACCTTCTTGTCAGCGCCGGCCTCGATCCGCTCAAGCCAGGATGGCTGACGGATCCGACGGTGTGGCCGCCGCTCAACCAGGCGCTTTCACACATTTTCCCTGCCGCAGCCAAGCTGCAGTTTGACCTCGGAGTGCCCGTCGCGCTGATCGCCGTTGCGATTGCTGCTTCCTGGCAGCTGGCGGGATTTGCCATGGCGACTTTCCTGGCGGGACTAGCGACGATACCCGCCCAAATCCGCGAAGCCGCACAGATCGACAACGCGAGCGGCTGGACCTATTTCAGCAAGATCACCTGGCCGATGCTGGCGCCTTTCACGGTGATCAACCTGGTCATTCTTGGGCACGTATCGCTCAAGATCTTCGATCTGATCTACGCCATGTCCGGCCCCGGGCCAGGATTCGCAACAGACGTCCCGGGAATCTTCGTCTTCGAGATCACTTTTCGAGCGTTGAAGTACGGCGTTGGCGCGGCTGGATCGCTGGTCATGCTTTGCATGGTGGCTGCGGTCGTGGTCCCGTATCTCGTCCGGAATATGCGGGCTGAATCGTGATGAGCGCTGCCCCAACTAACACCGTCGTCATCAAGCGAAGCAGACTTCCGCTGTGGCAAATCTTAAAATATGCGCTGCTGCTCTTGCTGTCGGCATTCTTCCTGATGCCCGTCTACATGATGGTGGTCAACGGCCTGAAGACAGCAAGCGAAGTTTCCGTCGCGACGATGTGGACACTGCCGTCGCACCTGGGGGCCGGAGGATTCTCGGGGGCCTGGGAGAAGCTCGCGCCATCCTTCACGAACAGTCTGATCGTTGCGGGAACGGCAACCGTCGTTTCATGCATGATTGGCTCGATCACTGGTTACGTCATTACGCTCTGGGGAATCCGCTGGGCTAACGTGATCGCGACGGTGATCATATTCGGAATGTTCATTCCGTATCAGAGCATCATTATTCCACTTGTTTTCTTCGCACAGAAGATCGGGCTCTATGGCACGCTGGCAGGCCTGATCACGGTGCACGTCATCTATGGACAGTGCATCAACATCCTGATCTTCGGAAACTACTACAAAAGCATTCCGCGATCGCTGATAGATGCGGGGCGGGTCGATGCGGCCAACGTCTTCGTAATCTACTGGAAGATAGTTTTGCCACTGTCTGCGCCCGGTTTCGTCGTGGCTGCGATCTTCCAGTTCACCAACATCTGGAACGATTTTCTCTTCGGAGTCACGCTCGTGCCGAACCCGGCGTCGCAGCCGATCACAGTCGCGCTCACCAACCTGTCCGGCAACTATTCCGTTGATTGGAACGTCGTGATGGCAGGTGCGGTGATCGCTGCGCTGCCGACAGCTGTCGTCTATCTCATAATGGGCCGCTTCTTCGTACGCGGCCTGGTTTCTGGATCGGTGAAGGCATGACGGCCAGAAGAAAAGAGAACGCTGGAGCGGGTGTCGCGATTGTCACGGGCGGCCGTAGAGGTATCGGCCGTGCGATATGCGAAGCGCTGGCGGCCCGCAGGTTCGGGATTTTGGTCGTCGACCTGGAAGATGACGATGACGCGAAGAAGACCGTCGCCTCCTTGAGGGGTAGGGGCGCGGCCGCCGAGTTTTATCGTGCCGACGTCGGCGACGAAAGCACTCACGCCGACATGCTGACCGCTGCTAGCGCGATCGGACCGCTCACGACGCTGGTCAACAACGCAGGGGTTTCCTCAACCGTGCGCGGCGATATGCTGGATCTGCCGGCGGAAAGCCTTGACCGAGCATTGCGCGTCAACTTGCGCGCGCCATTCCTGCTGAGCCAGGCCTTTGCCAAGAAGCTCATTCAGTCCGGACCTGCCCCGGACAGGCTTTTCCGGTCCATCGTCAACATCACGTCGGTGAACGTTACCATCCTTGGAGTGAACCGGCCGGACTATTGCATGACCAAGGCGGCGCTATCGACGATGACTCGTCTCTTCGCCGCGCGCTTGGCCGATGAGGGGATCCACAGCTACGAGGTCCGCCCTGGCATTACCATGACCGAGATGACGGCGCCCTCACGCGAAAAGTACGACCAGGTGATCCAGGACGGACTGGTTCCCATGCGGCGATGGGGCGAGCCCGTCGACGTTGGCGAGGCGGTGGCGGCGCTGGCCGCCGGCGCATTCCGCTTCTCGACCGGAGACGCGGTCCACGTCGATGGCGGACTCCACATGTACAGGCTGTGACCGTTATGCCCGAAGCAGATCACCTTATCGTCGAATACCCCGCGCCCTCGGTGCTGCTGCTCAGGCTGAACCGTCCGCAGCGGCGCAACGCGCTGTCTTCCGCGCTCGTCATCGACCTGGCGCGCCGGCTCGACGATGCGGCCAGCTCCGGGGATATCAGCGTGGTCATCCTGACCGGGGACGACAAGGCGTTCTCTGCCGGCGCGGACATCCACGAAATGAACGAGCGCGGCCTCGCCGCCATCCTGGACGAGAACAGGCGGTCGGCGTGGCGCAGCCTGGAGGCCTTTCCGAAACCACTGATCGCCGCGGTACGCGGTGTCGCCTTCGGTGCCGGAAATGAGCTTGCGATGCTCGCCGATCTGGTGGTCGCCGGGGAAAACGCCCGGTTCGCGCAGCCCGAAGTGAAGATCGGCGGACTGGCGGGCGACGGCGGAACCCAAAGGCTGCCGCGGCTGGTCGGACGGCAGCAAGCAGCCAAAATGCTGCTGACCGGCGAGGCGGTGGATGGCCGGGAAGCCAAGGCTATCGGCCTTGCGTGCGAGGTCGTCGGCGACGACCAGGTGGTCCCGCGCGCCATTGAACTGGCTGCGCAGATCGCGCGCAACGCGCCGCTGTCGCTGCTAGCGACAAAGGCACTGATCGGCGAGGCGGACCGGGGCGGGCTGGAGGAGGGGCTCGGCGCCGAGCGCAAGGCCCTGCTTAAGGTGTTCGACTCCGTCGATCGACAGGAAGGCATGGCAGCATTTGCGGAAAAGCGCCCCGCCAGGTGGCAGGGACGCTAGAAGGGCAAAAGGGCGCATCTGAATTGTAGCCCGCTTTCGTAGGTCGGGGAAAACGCAGTGGACAACCACTTTGCGATCTATGGGTCGGTCATCGTCCCGATCGCGACCGGGCACAAAGGTTTCCAAATAGGAAGTCGGCAATCGGCCACAGGAAAACGCATATGCATGTTTTGATTATCGGAGCCGCCGGAATGATGGGCCGTCAATTGACGGAGCGCCTCGTCAAGGACGAGACGCTGGGTGGGCGGAAAGTCACGGCGCTCACACTGGCCGACGTCGTCGAGCCGTCGAGGCCCGCAGGCTTCGATGGCGCCGTTCTAACGGTCGTAGGCGATCTCTCCGAGCCTCGCGCCGCCGAAAGACTGGTCGCCGTGCGACCCGACACGATCTTCCATCTCGCGGCAATCGTGTCCGGCGAGGCGGAGGCGGATTTCGACAAAGGCTACAGGATCAATTTGGATGGCACGCGCTTCCTTTTCGACGCGATCCGCCAGGAATCCATGCGAAGGTCATATCGGCCGCGAGTGGTCTTCACGTCGTCGCTCGCCGTCTTCGGGGCGCCTCTGCCCGCAACCATCGGCGACGAGTTCTTCTTGACCCCCTTGACGAGCTACGGGACGCAAAAGGCGATCTGCGAATTGCTGTTGTCCGACTACTCTCGTCGAGGCTTCTTCGATGGGGTTGGTATCCGACTGCCGACCGTGTGTGTGCGGCCAGGCAAGCCGAACAAGGCAGCCTCCGGGTTCTTCTCCGGCATCATCCGCGAGCCTCTGGGTGGTATCCTGGCTGTATTGCCAGTGCCGATGCACATCCGTCACTGGTTTGCGAGTCCGCGCGCGGCTGTAGGCTTCCTGGTTCATGCCGCTACGCTCGACACAGCGCAGCTCGGCTCGCGCCGCAATCTCAACATGCCCGGGGTCTCGGCAACCGCTGGCGATCAGATCGAGGCGCTGCGCCGCGCAGGCGGCGAAAAGGCCGTGGGCCTGATCAGGCACGAACCGGACGATACCATTCGCAAGATAGTCGAGGGGTGGCCACGCGATTTCGATGCCAAGCGCGCCGAGGAACTCGGCTTCGTCGCGGAGCGCTCGATGGATGAGATCATTCGGGTCTTCATCGAGGACGAGCTGGGCGGAAGGCTCGGGAGATGAGCGGCTTCGCCGACTGTCGCTCCAACCATCTTCATCCGAGGTTCGAATATGCTTCTAGGCTGCATTGCTGATGATTTCACCGGCGCGAGCGATCTCGCGAACACTCTCGCCAAGAATGGGATGGCGACAGTCCAGTTCTCAGGCGTGCCTAGCGGTTCGACGCCGGCGTGCGAGGCGGGCGTCATCGCGCTCAAGACGCGGTCCATCCCGCCGTCGGAGGCTGTTGCTCAGTCATTGGATGCTTTCAGGTGGCTCCAACAACAGGGGTGCACGCAGTATCTGTTCAAATACTGCTCGACGTTCGATTCAACGCCCGAAGGGAATATTGGGCCAGTTGCCGAGGCTCTGCTGGCAGCCAGCGGCGCAGGCGCCGCAATAGTTTGTCCTGCCTTTCCGGCCACGGGCCGCACGCTCTACAACGGCCACCTCTTCGTCAACGGACGGCTGCTGAACGAATCCGGCATGGAGAACCATCCCCTAAACCCGATGACGGATCCCAACATCCGACGGTGGCTTAAGCTGCAGACCAAACATGATGTCGGTCTCGTGACACACGATACTGTGCGCCAGGGTACGGCGGCGATCTGTTCGGCCCTAGAGCTCGAAGCCGCACACGATCGTCGATTGGTCGTGGTCGACGCAATCACTAATGATGACCTTCTAGCCATCGGGGCCGCTGCGGCTGATCAGCGGCTAGTGACTGGTGGCTCGGGTATCGCCCTGGGGCTCCCGGAGAACTTCCGCCGTGCCGGAAAGCTAGGTCTCTCAGCCGACGAGTTTTCCGGATCGAACGGCTTTGGCGCGGTGCTCTCCGGATCATGTTCGACCGCCTCCCAGGCACAGGTGGCCCAATACCTCAAGGAACATCCCGGCTTTGCGATCAATCCGCGCGCGTTGCTGGAGGGCCGAATATCTGTTGCCCAGGTACTTCAGTTTGTCCGGAAGAACCGGGACGCCGACCCGCTTGTCTATTCGACGGCCGACCCGGCTGCGGTTCAAGCCGTACAAGACCGTTTTGGCCGCGAGCGGGTTGCCCACACGGTCGAGCGCTTCTTTGGTGAACTGGCGAAGGAGTTGATAGTGGCTGGCAC
>FTCV01002712.1_pt1 | contig 13975 bp, 7 predicted proteins | sample 1639691 | NCBI WGS metagenome assembly FTCV01 (sample SAMEA3914864, study PRJEB12502) | metagenome | biome: forest; material: soil | place: USA | collected 2012-03-12 | depth 0.3 m
CGCCACGCCCATTTGATGCGGCTGTCCGTATCGGCTCCGCCTTCATGGAGGATCCGCGCGGCAAAGGCGCGTGCGGCTTCGACGTAAGTCGGATCGTTGAGCAGGGCGAGGGCCTGTTGCGGGATGTTCGAACGCATGCGTTCCGCTGTGCATTCCTCGCGGCTCGGTGCATCGAACGCGGCGAGGCTGGGTTGCAGATACGAGCGCTGCCACCAGGTGTAGAGCCCGCGCCGCCATTGGTCCTCGTTGTTATCCGACTGCCATTCGCGCGTTGGGAAATTCAGGTTCTCCCAGTAACCGGCCGGCTGATACGGCTTCACGCTCGGGCCGCCGATCTTGGGCGTCAGCAATCCGGAGATGACCAGCGCGTTGTCTCGAACGAACTCCGCATCCAGGCGGAAGCGGCTCTGACGGGCCAGTTCGCGATTGTAAGGATCATCCTTCAGCATTTCCTTCGAGGTCTGCGAACTCTGGCGGTAAGTGCCGCTCGTCACCATGAGCCGCACCATGTGTTTCACATCCCATCCGCTGTCCATGAACTCGCAGGCCAGCCAGTCGAGCAGCGGCTGCATCGTCGGCACTTCGCCCTGCGTGCCCATGTCCTCGAGCGTCTTGGAAAGTCCGATTCCGAAGTACATCCGCCAAAGCCGATTGGTGAAGACGCGGGCCGTGAGCGGATTTTCCCGCGAGACCAGCCAGCGCCCGAGATCGAGCCGCGTCAGCATGTGGCCGTCATCGTTCTTTGGCTGTGGAAGAAAATGCGGCACTGCCGGCTTCACCACTTCGCCGCTGGTGTCCTGCCAGTTGCCACGAGGCAGGATGCGGACCGTGCGGAGTTTGTCGGTATGCTCGGCCACGAGGCAGCGGGCGAAGGTCCCTTCGAAGTCGGTGCGCTGCTTTTTCAGGTCATCACGCTGCGCATGAAGTGCGGCAAACCTCGGAGAGGTTGTCTGGAAGAATGCGGTCAGCTTCGCTTGTTGATCCGCGCTACGCTGTGCCGGCGGGATCTTCGCGAGTGCGATCATCTCCTCCTGCGTCTTTGTATTGTGGATATCGAGCGAACCCGCCGCGGTCGTCGCGGAGAGCGCGAATTTTCCAATCGTATGGTTTTGTCCGTACGACTGCTTCAGCACGAGCGTGATGGGCGCGATCCCGGCGAGCGGTGAAGCCAGCTCGAAGACTGCGCTGGCAGGCTTGCCGGCATTGCCCATCACGGCCCAGCCATTGTCCTGCCGGTTGTCGATGCCGTCGATTGCCTTGAGGGCCGGATAATTTGGTTGCTCGAAGGTGGCGCTCGCGCTCCGGATTTTGAGCGGTGCGCCCTGTTGTTCGACGATGAATTCGCTCAGCACGAAATTTCCATTGTTCGCACGGCCAGGTCCATGTGCAGGCAGATCGTCGGAAGGGAAGACGTCGAGCCGGATGCCGGTGGTCCCCGCCGGGACCTTCACCGTGATCCGATAAGTGTCGTCGCCAGGATTTCCGGCCTCTGCGGCAGTGATCGTCTGGTCTACCGAGACGACCAGCTTCGAGCCTTTGTCTCCGACTGCGCTTTCCGGATGCAGCGGCTTCCACTGGGTGGCCGGCTGCGTGGTAATCAGTGAGCGCTCCCACGCCGTCTGCGCTGCTGCGACCTCGGGAGTCGTGATCGTGAGCTGCTTTTCGATTGCGGCGATGCGGTTGTCGAAATCGGCGAGCTTTGCGGATTGTTCCGGCGTTGGCACCTGCATGCCGGGTTCACGCTTGCCGATGGAACTCTCGCTGATGTCGGAGAAGAACGCCCCGAGCGAATAGAAGTCCTTCTGGAGGATCGGATCGTATTTGTGATCGTGGCATTCCGCGCACATTACCGTCTGCGCCAGCCATGCGATACCGATCGACTTCACGCGATCCGTCACGGTCTTGGCCTCGTATTCCTTGGCCTGCGCTCCGCCTTCCTCGGTTGTCATGTTCAGCCGCGTAAAGGCAGACGCAACTTTCTGATCCAGCGTTGCGTTTGGCAGGAGGTCGCCGGCCACCTGCTCGATCGTGAATTGATCGAAACGCTCGTTGCGGTTGAAAGCATTGATGACCCAGTCGCGATAGGGCCAGATATTCCGCGGGTTATCGGAGTGGTAGCCGATAGTGTCCGCGAAATGGACGAGATCGAGCCAGTAAACCGCCATGCGCTCGCCGAAACGCGGCGAGGCCAGCAAGCGATCCACCAGCTTTTCAAAAGCATCCGGCGATCGGTCGTTCACGAAGGCGTCGACTTCCTCCGGCTTTGGCGGAAGGCCAATCAAATCCAGATAGGCGCGACGGCACAATGTCTGACGGTCAGCTTCCGGCGCATGTGGGAGCTTTGCTTCCTGCAAATGGGAGAGCACGAAGCTATCGATCGGATTCTTCACAAACCCGGGCTCGCTCACTTGCGGCGGCTGAACTTTCGCGGGCGCGATGTATGCCCAGTGCGGCTGGTATTGCGCGCCCTGCTCGATCCACTTGTCGAGAATGGCAATCTGCCGGGCGGTGAGTTTCCGCTCGCTCTTCGGCGGCGGCATGACGTCGTCGGGATCGGTGGAATGGATCCGCGCATGCGCATCGCTGTCATCCAGCTTACCCGGCACGATTGCGCGCACGCCGTCCTTGTCCGGAGCCAGTGCTCCGTCGGCGGTATCCAACCGGAGGCCGGCCTTTCTGGAATTCTTGTCGAAGCCGTGGCAGCGGAAGCAGTTGTCCGCGAGGATCGGACGGACGTCGCGGTTGTACTCGATCTTCGCCGGTATTCCCGCATCTGCACCAAGGCAGAGACGGGCGAAACCGGTGGGGAGCAGGAGGAAGAGTAGGCGTTTCACGGAAGTGAAGAGACGATCCAAATAGAGATGATTCGATAGGGACTTCCAGTCCGGGGAATGTCGGCAATTCTGCCGACAAATTGGCTCTCGCCGGGCTGCGGAATGTTCAGAACGCTATGTGGTTGCAGTCTTCAACCCTGTCATTGCTGCCTCGCAGAGCAGACAGACATGGAAGCCAATTGGCTTGCTTGTAAGCCGGGCAAATGGGGGACGAAGACATACAAATAAAAGCAAGCAGGGCTCGTGAAATTTGGCCATGTCTGGAATGTGCGAAAAGATGTCTGAAATAAACCTTTGCAACTTCCAGCCGAGGCAGGCTTCCCTCGACGTAATTGCATTTGAATGCAAGAGATGAAAGCCTCCCCGCTCGATGCCTGAAATCATCACAAACCTATCTCAGGTAGTTCGACGTCGCAGTGGCGCCGTCGTTTTTGGTGATGTCTTGTATCATCCAGGCGGCGTCTGCGGACCGCGAACGCAGCAAGACTATCAACTAGTCGTAATGCATCGCGGCAACCTGGATCTCCATCTCGGTGACAGGCTCATCCAAATGATGGCGGGGCAGGCCATCCTCCTTGCGCCAAGAAATCGCGAACACTTCCTCTTCACCCGCGATGGCCAGACGCATCACAGCTGGTGTGCAATCGACCCGCGTGCGGTCCCGCTGCGGCTTCGCAGCGTCTTTCGCAAAGCTTGCCAGCCGGCTGCTTTCACGTCGCGAATGACGGCTCTCCTGAATCTCGGCAAGCAAACGAATGTCGACGGTTCTGGCAACGGCGCGCTGGAACATGAATACGCGCTGGGGCTCGGGTTGGCGTTGCTCTGTGCGTTTGCGAGCAGCGCTGGATCCGATTGCAATGAATTGGGTGAGCGATGCGAGCCGCTATCCAGGTGCGAGGCGTTTGTCTTGCAGCACTATTCCGAGCCCTTGAAACTTCCGGATCTTGCCCGGGCGTCCGGCGTTTCTCCGCAACATCTGCTGAAGCTTTTCCGCGAGCGAGGGAAGGGGACGCCCAAACAATTCCTCTATCGAAAGCGCCTCGATGCCGCATCGGACTTATTGTCCAACACCGGGCTTTCAATGAGCGAAATCGCGGAACGATGCGGCTTTGCGAATGCCTTTCACTTCTCACGCAAATTCCGCGAGCACTTCGGAAAGAGCCCGCGCCTCTGGCGAGCGCATGCCTGGGGCAAGGATGGGAGTTCGGACCTCATGCATTGAGCCGGCGTGTGCCCCTGAATGTTCAGTCCACGCATTCGGTTGTCATGCTAGGTGGGATGTTGCTGCAGGGTGAACGTGCCGTTTATTGGATATTCATTGCCGAAACCTGCGTTGCGGCCTCCGGCATTGAGTAGCATGATTACATGCCATGCCCCCCTCCCCCAAACTGGTCTCCCTCGAAGATCGCACTAGTGGTCGCCGAAAGGCTCCCTGGAAATCATCGAAGCGGAGTTCCGTGAACCATCGGCGATATCGGTGAGGCGGCGTTCGTTTTGCAAAACTCCACCCCTAAGAGCTGAAACCACTACGGGAGCCTGTTTTAAATGATGCCTTATTTGCGTCCCACGATTCTCAAATTGGCTGCGGTGATTTGCCTGCTCGCCGCAACAGCGTCGGTAATGGCGGCGGGTGACGTTCCGGATTTGACTTACTATCCGGTCGATCGACGCCCGGAATTATCGATGCTCTTGAACGGAACCTGGAAATTCAACCTTGGCGAGGTGCCCGCTGATTTTAACAAACCTGACTTTGACGATAGTTCCTGGAAGCCGATCAAGGTTCCGGGCAACTGGGAATTGCAGGGATTTGAAGAGCCGGGATACGGCCTGAAAGGGCTGCCGGAGACGGAGGGATTTTACCGGACGAGGTTTGCCGTGCCCGGCGCATGGAAAGATCGCCGCGTGTTCCTTCGCTTTGAAGGAGTGGCCTTCGGCCTGGAATGCTGGGTGAACGGAAAGCGCGTGGGTGCATTTCCAACCGCTTTTAACCGCAGCGAATTTGATGTTACAAATTACATTGAATTTGGTCAGCCAGTTACCTTGGCGGTGCGCGTAACCCGCCGCGATAAGGGCTGGGAATTTGACACTCACGACGACTGGTCGCTGTCGGGCATCCATCGCGATGTCGTGCTATTTTCGCTGCCCGATGTTCATCTCAAGGATTACACCATCACCACACCGTTGAAGGAAGATGCCAGGGCTGCAGTTGTGGCGTTTAAGGGCATTGTAGAAAGTTCTTCGGGCAAACATGTCGATGCCACTCTCGATATCCGTGTTCTCGATCCGCAGGGTAAGAGCGCCGGTTCCCTCACGAAGAAAGTAACGCTCGGTGGCGCCGCACCCGAGTTAGTCACCGGCGATATTCCGATCAAGGATCCTCAGCTGTGGACGGCGGAAACGCCCGCGCTTTACACCTTGCGAGTCGATTTGGAGACGGGCGGCCAGCAGGCCCATCTCGTCACACAGCGCGTGGGACTTCGCGAGATCACGGTTGAAGGTGGGGTGTTTAAGATCAATGGAAGGCCGGTCAAGCTGCACGGCGTGAATCATCACGACCTCCATCCTGAAACCGGCCGCTCGATGACCCGGGAGCAATACATCCAGGACTTGGAATTGATGAAGGCCGCCAACATCAATGCCATACGGATGTCGCACTATCCGCCCCAGAAGCTGTTCCTGGACTTGTGCGACGAATACGGAATGTACGTGCTCGACGAAGTGCCGTTTGGTGCGTTTGGCGACAGCAAAGAGCACCTGGGAGACGAGGCATTTGAATCAAATCTCGCTTTGCGCGCACGAACCACCGTGGAGCGCGATAAAAATCAGACGTGTGTCGTGCTTTGGACGGTAGGAAATGAGGTTCCCTATACGCCTCTCGTGGTGCGTACCGCTGGACTCGTTAAGCAGTTGGATCCTTCGCGCCCTCGCTGTGTGGCACATCCCACCGGCATGTATTATTTTCCGCTTCCGCCCGAGCTGAATATCATCGATGCGCACTATCTCCAGACCAGCGCGATGGGCGTGAATCCGCGGTCGACTGCCCCGCTGTTGGAGGACCTATTCAATCGGCCCGATGTTACCGCGCCTGTCCTGATGTCCGAGTTCGCTCACGCGCAGGGCTCGTCGATGGAGGATTTGAAGAGCTGCTGGGACGTGATTGAGAGTTCCGATCGCTTTATGGGTGGCTGCATCTGGCATTTTCAAGATCAAGGCATCTATCGCAAGGTTCCGCCTGATTCATGCCCGGGCATTCCAATGGTCGTCGATGGAGCTCCCGTAGTACTAGGCAAGGTCAAAGCCCAGAGTTGGGTCGCTTCGGATCTTGTGATAGATACCAGCGGGCCGGATGGAAAGGACGGGATCATGGACGCCGATCGTTTTCCAAAAAGCGGTTACTGGGCAGTACGAAAGATCTTCTCACCGGTGGTGGTGCAAACCGACACATTACAAGTGAAGCCCGGCCACCAGACGCTAAGGATTCCAATCCAGAATCGCTATGATTTCAGCGATCTTTCAAGCGTGTCGGGAGCGTGGGAACTGCATGTGGATGGCCGGAAAGTGGCGAGCGGTTCTCTGGCGATGCATGCTGCCCCACATACTGGTACCACGTGCGAGATAGACGTCGATATTCCAGATCAGCTGGAGGCGCACGATCTGTATCTGCGATTTGTCTTCACGGATAAAAATCGCCGCCAGATTCTCGAGCCAACCGTCCGCTTGCTTCCGTCGGGAGAGAAGGCGAACCCTTACAGAGGATGGGTGGAAAACACGGGGGCGAATGACATCGTTCAATCGCAGGAAGGTGCAACGACGACGTTCACCGCCGGCGAAAGCTGTCTGCAGGTGAATCGCGAGACGGGGAGCGTTCGATTTGGCGTCAAAGGTCGGCCGACGCCTCTCTTTGATGGAATTGCATTGCGCGTAGGACGTGTCCCCCAGATGTCCGAGACACGTGCGTACGGCGCAACGAAAGCGGATTTGTGGGATCCTTATCTTTTATCGATTGCCGCTGTGAAACGGATCACAGTGAACGCCCCCGAACAGCGCCGTGTGAGTGTGGATCTGTCGGTTCAATTCAATCGTGAAGGCGCTATCAATCCGGGAAAGAAGGGGAACGCCAATCAGGGGATCCTGGCGGATATCCGTCTGAACTTCTCCGCCCAAGGTTGGTTGGATGTCGACTATAGTCTCTCTCCAGTGAATGCGTCAGGTTATCTCCTGGAACTCGGGCTGGCTTTCAAACTTTCCACCTCCTCCACAAAACTCACCTGGTTGGGCAAAGGTCCGTATGCCGTGTATCCGGCCCAGGCGGAGGGCATGGAGCGTGGCGTCTATAGTATTGATCTCAAGTCGGGCTTCGATCCCCTCAACCGGATTTACGCTGGCAATCGCACGGAAGTGGATATTGCGGCGGCAGCTGATGCGGCTGGAAATGGCCTCGGTGTGATTTGCCAGGATGCTACGATTTCCCTCGACCCACAAAAGGACGGGGCATTTTTCACACATTTGCTGCGGGTTGCCGGCCACGGCCAGAAGCGGAAGGTGTCACTCGTCACCATCAAAGGGAGCGATTTGCAGCCCGTTGGTGGGTCGCTGCGTTTTGTACCGCTGAAGGCAGGTCAATGGCCGAAAGTGTTCAATACGGTGTTGGCAAAGCCCGAGACAACTTTCCTGCCGCTCCCCATTTCACAAGTTCAGCCAAAACGGTGAATCAATGAGGCAGGTAATGTATCGCGGTATCAGTCTTGAACTGCCGTCGCACGCCAATCCGACGAGTCTCTCGTTGGTCCGTTGCCGGGCGTTATGAAATCCAAGTGCCAACCGAAGAATGTCCTCCTTGCACTTGGTTGGTATGATCGTCGGCTCTGAATTATTGAGCCTGATCTCGTTCGGCGGGCGCGGTCGACTCGGAATCGAAGCCTGGCCTGCCCGCGCGGATGCGCTCTGAAAAATCCGGGTCCGCGTCGTCGGCTCGCGCTGCTTCGTTGACGAGTGCGCGCTTTTTCAATTCGTGAAACGGTAAGTCACCCGCGAGATCGCCTCGTTCGTACATCATTTGATCGGCATAGCCGTTGAGTAGGATTCGCCAATCCCAGGGGCGCTTAATGGCAGCCTGTGTGCGGATGTTCGTGGTGCAGTTACTGGTGATCGCATTGTAGAACTCCGCCCGGACATGCAGCGCATTGGCTCGGTTCAGATACTCGAGGAATATCTCGCGGGCGTGGTCGGCCGGCACGCGCAGATGATAGAGATACAGATCTTCGCCTTTGCGGAAATTCGTCCGCACCCGCATAAGATCGCGTTCGTCGCCGATGATGTAAGTCAGTTCATACTGACGATAGATGCCACCGATGGCTGAATAACTCTCGCCGATTTCTTTCCGCGTCTCGATGGACATTGCGACTCGCGGAGCGCCCTCGAAATCAAACGAGACGATCGGATGCGCCATCCAGGGCGAGCCCCAGTAATCGATCGCGATATCCATTCCGCGCAGCTTGGAGAGATCGACCTGGCGAGTCTCCCAATGCGGCGTGTAGTCGGTCTCGGTCCGGTATTCGCAATTTCGGACGTTGTGCAGCGTGACCTGATTGCCTTTGATTTCCGCCCATGCAGTTTGCGCAACGTCCGGTTGCCATGCCCTGTCGTTGGAGGGTCGCAGCGTCAGCCACCAGGCCAGCACCAGCCCGAAAGCGATGACGACCGCGCGAGCCGCACGCCAACGCCCTTTGATGAAGATCGCAGCGCCGGAGACAGCGACAGCATACAAGATCGCCGCTGGCTTGCGGAGCGCAGGAAAAGGAAGATCGAAAGCGAGCGCGCCGACGGCCCAGAGTGTGATCCCTGTCAACACTAGCCACAGCGCGGCGATGAACAGAACACGCAAGCTGCGCCGCAGGCGCGAGGGCTGCGACCTTGCATAAGTCACATGAGTCTGGAAAAGCCTATCGGTCGCGTCCATAGGGGGATTTCGACTGTTCAGGCATAAGCCTGACGCGATCTTAACCGAAAAGTGCTTCAAGATCCAAGTCTTCCCTTCGCGGCAAGCCGTCGCTGCCAATCGGTGCGGCTGCCTTGAAAGCGGCGGCGGCGGTTGCAAAGCGAAGGCGCGCTTCGAGGGCCGCGCCCTGTGCAAGGGCTGCGGCATAGGCGCCGTGGAAAGTGTCGCCGCAGCCGGTCGTGTCGACCGCGTCCACTTTCAGGGCTGGCATGTGCTGGACGCTGCCGTGGTTTGATCCTGCGAACCAGCAGCCACGGTCACCGGCAGTGACGATCACCACTTCGCGTCCTGGCGTTCGAAGTTCGGCGACGGCTTCCTTTGCGAAATCAGTCCCCGTGAGCCGGCAGGCGAAATCTTCGGGCAGGATGAGGTGATCGACCAGGTCGAGGAGTTCGGAAAAACGGGGCGGATCGTTTCGTTCGAAATCGGCGACGACCGCATTGCCGCATTCACGCGCGATGCGAGCGGCGCGGATCGAGCCGTCTACGCCGTGGTGATCGACAAAGAGCACGCGGGCGCGGCGGATTACGGCTTCCGCCGGTTGCAAGTCGTCGGCGCCAGTCTTGCCCGTGTGCTGCGAGAAGACGTTGCGGGTTCCATGCTTGAGCGACACGATGATCGTGCCGCGGCCCACTCCATGGCTGGCATCGCGCGAGGCCCATCGCGTTTCGATGCCTTCGCGGATAAACGCCTCGTCCACCAATCGCGATGCTGCGTCGAGCCCCAGGCGCCCGGCATACGCACAGCGCGCTCCGAGCCGGGCGGCGGTCATCAGTGCGCCACCCGTCAGGCCGCCGACTCGCTCGGCCTTCTGCTGGACACGAGTCTTGCGGTCGGGAGCCGGGTATTCGTCGACATAGAGCAGGTCGTCGAATGCGACGCTGCCGAGGCCGAGAACGTCGATCGGAGATTCATCAGCGGAATTGCTCATCGCAAAATCAGGTGCGCCAGGAAGAGAGCAGCGAGCGCCCACGCCACCCACGAGACGCGAGCGGCGCGGCCGGAGATGAGCATCAGCGCGGCGTAAGCGACAAAGCCGATGGCCAGTCCCTCGCTGATGCTAAAGGTGAGCGGCATCAGCAGCATGGTGAGCACGCATGGCACGGACTTTCCGAAATCGCGGAGATCCAGTTCCTGGGCGTTCTGCATCATCAGCACGCCGACGATGACCAGCGCCGGCGCCGTTGCCTCGGCTGGAATTACTCGTAGCAGCGGATGAAGAAAAAGGCCCGCCAGAAAACAGGCGCTGACGACCAGCGACGTGAGCCCTGTGCGGCCGCCTTCTTCCGCGCCAGCGGCTGATTCGATGTAACTGGTCACGGTCGACGTGCCGAGGCACGAACCGACGATGGCTGCGGTGGCATCGGCGGCGAGCGCGCGTCCGATGCCGGGAAGCTGGCCATTGCTATCGAGATAACCAAGGCGCGAGCAGACCCCGATGAGCGTTCCCATGTTATCGAAGAGATCCACAAACAGGAACGCGAAGATCAGCGGCAGCGTCTGTGCGGGATGCTCGAAGAGATAGCGGAAATCCATCGCGAATGCAGTGGGCGCGACAGAAGCAGGCGCGGCGATGAAACGCTCGGGCAGCTTCGTGAGCATGCCGCCACCCGCAGCCGGAATGAAACATCCGGCGACCGCGAGTGCGATGACTCCAAGGATGATCGCGCCCTTTACACCGCGCCAGTGCAACGCGGCTGTGAGCACGATGCCGCTGAGCACCAGCAACACGCGTGGATCACGGAAATTTCCGGCGCTCACCAGCGTCGCCGGATGCGCGACGACCAGGCCGCCGTTTTTCAATCCGATGAAGGCGATGAAAAGCCCGATCCCGCAGGAGATGGCGAGCTTCAGTTCCTTCGGAATCGCTTCCACGATTCGCTGCCGGATTCCCGTGGCTGTGAGCAGCAGAAAGCAGACGCCGCTCGCGAAAACCATGGCCAACGCGGCCTGCCAGGGAACGTGCATCGCTCCGCAGATCGTGAAGGCGAAGAAAGCATTGAGCCCCATGCCGGGCGCGAGGGCGATGGGCCAGTTCGTCGCGAACGCGAAGATGGCGGTCATCAATGCGGAGGCCAGCGCCGTGGCCGTGACGACTGCACCGAAGTCCATTCCGGTCGTAGAAAGGATCTGCGGATTTACCGCTAGGATATAAGCCATCGCGGCGAAGGTCGTGAGACCTGCCACGATCTCGGTACGCACCGAGGTGCGATGCTCGCGGAGTTTGAAAAAGCGATCGAGCGCGTTCACGCCGCGCAGCGTTTGCGGAAAACGCAGCGGGAATCAAGCCCGGCGCGACCGAAGGATGGTGCGCTGCCCGCGATTACTTCGGTTTCGCCCCTGCCGGCGCGGCCTGTCCGGCTGCCGTGGTGGATCGCGTTGCCGCAGATGCGCCGGTGCCTGTGCCTGTCCCCGCGCCGCTACCGCTTGCGATCGGAGCAGGGTCCGGCAGCGGGATTGCGTTGGGCGGCGGAAGAGGAGGAGGCAGCGTGGGAGATGGCAACGCTGGTGCGCGCGGAACTGACGTTGCTGCTGCTGTCGCCGGAATTGGTGGTATAGGCGGTTCGGGCGGCGCAGCTGGCGCAGGGTTCGCTTTTTCGTCCTCGAGCGCCTTCTGCTCCTCGAATTTCTGGACCAGCGACTCCGCATCTTGCACGGCGGCGAGTGAGATCATCCTTAGCTGATACAGCTTGCGCTGCCGATCGAGATTGATTTTCGCAAGGCTGTACTTGGTTTGCAGAAGCTGCGTGTCGGCCTTGCCCGCCGCTGTCTCCGCCGATTTCAAGGCATCGCTGGCCGTCGTGATCAGCGATTGATCCACAGGCGTTCCCGGAGTGCGATCCTTGGCCGAGGCGAGCTGGTGCTGAAGCTCCGTGACGTTGGCATGTTCGTAACGGGCGAGCGCTTCCGCGACTTCGACCGTGCAGCGCTCGACTTCCGATTTCGAGAGCACGCCGTCCTTGAACAGCTTTTCCCACCGCACCAGTTTCTTCTGCGATTGAGCGAGCCGGTCCTTGGCCTGCTGAATGGTCAGCGCTGGTCCGGTCGTGGCATTTTCAGCGGGATCAACGAGTGACGGGAGATCGTCGAGAAGCTTGGACGCATCGGCTGGCACTTCTCCAGATCCGCTTTTGACCGGGAGTTCCTGAGCACAACAAACCACGGCACCTGCAAGTGATGCGGCCAGCCAAAGGGTTCGGGGAAAAACCGCGTTCATGTGCTGACTTTAACCACAACGAAATCGGAACTCAACGAGCCTCTGCGCGGAAAGCGATTTACGCTTTTTCCGTCGCGATCTGGCTCGCCGGGAGCGATGCCAGCAGCTCGCTGAGCGACTCGAGTCCACGGATGCGGCCGACCACCGCGCGCAGGGATTCCAGCGCGGCCGGGATGTGCGCTAGGAAATGCGTGCGCTCTTTCACGAGGCCGAGAAATCCGTAAGCGCCGAGCGCCTGCATGAGACGCTGCATCGCGCAAAGGTCGTACACTTCCGCGAAATTCGCCGGGATCGTGGTGCCGAGATCGTTCCAGCGCGAGAGGTAGTAGGCGAGCAGTTCGTCGCGTTCCTCGGTAGTGAGCGGCACGTACGGATCGTAGAGCAGCGAGGCCAGGTCGTACTGAACGAGGCCCGGGCGCATGCCCTGGAAATCGATGAAGCAGGCTCGCTCGTCCTTGATCACGATATTCTGCGACTGGAAGTCGCGATGGACGAAGGCGCGTGGAAGAGCGCCGAGCATCGCCGTGATTTCATCGAGTCGCGCGCGGTTGCAGCGCGCTTCAATGGTTTCGCGATCGAGCGCGAAGACGCGGCCGAGGCAGTTTTCGAGGAAGTAATTCTGCTCCCACTGGTAGAGCTCTGCGTTGAATTCGACCTGGAATTTCGGCGGTTCGACGGGCGTCGCCGCGTGGGCGCGTGTGTGCAGGATCAGCGCCTGATCGAGCGCATCCTGATACAGGCTCCGGCGAACGGGCCATGGCTCGTGCCGATAACTCCAGAGATCACGCTCGCCGAGATCTTCCATCCAGATGAGCCCTTCGGATTCATCGTGAAAATAGATCTCCGGCACGCGCACGCCGATGCCTGAAAGAAAACGCGCGATCGCCACGTAGTGCCGGTTCTCTTCGCGCTGGTTGCCATACTTCGCGAGAATGAGCGACATCTCGCCTGCGCGGATGCGGTAGAATTTACGGTCCGAGCCACCTTTCTCGAGCGGGTCAACGGCGATACTGCCATCAGCAAAACGAGGAAAACGGGAGAGGGTTTGATCGATCAGTTCGGTGACCATGCCAAGAGGGATTGGGAAATGGGAGCGTTGCCGATGCCTCAGGCATGGCGGTTTGTCAAAGGATGAGATTCAGAGGTGGTTTGATTGGTTTCACAGGTCTGCATCGGCATGGCATCCACTCACAGGGGAAGCGCCGCTCACGATGCAGGATGTGAGATCGCTTCCTTCTGCAATTTCCGCGCCCGGCCAGACCAGACAATCGTGCAATCGCACGCCGGCACCGATGCGGACGCCCTTTCCGATTGCAGTTGCACCGGTAATCTCCACATCGCTCGCGATCTGCGCGCCCTGCATGATCCAGGGCGGTGATCCTGCAAATGAAGGGCGTTCCGCGAAGTAGCGGTGCACCGCGAGATACTGTCCGCGAGAACCGAGATCCCACCAATGGCCGTCATCGCAAACCACGCCGCCGAGTTTCGCACCGCTGCGAATCATCTCCAAAAAAAGAGGCACGACGCTGATCTTCGTGGCCGCCGGGATTCTCGCGAGAAAAGCCGGACTCACTGCATAGATGCCGGTGAACAGATAGCGCGGATCGCTTTCCGGATTCAGCATCTTGCGCAGATCCGTGATCCTGCCGGTCGCGTCGTCCATGCTGACCTGCAGCGGCCCGCCGCTCGATCGCAGCGCGAGTGTGACTTCATTTCCGCTTTCGAGATGGTGCTGCAGAAGCGGCTCGAGCGAGAAATCGCATAGCACGTCGCCGTTGTAGACAAGGAACGGTTCATTCCCGAGGAGATCCTCGACGTTCTTAATTCCGCCCGCCGTTTCCAGCACCTCCGGCGCTTCGTGCCGGAAGGCGATGGGCGCGCGGCGGTATTCATTCGTCGGAAATTCAGTCCCAAAAACCTCTGCCC
>FTCV01001711.1_pt1 | contig 13894 bp, 13 predicted proteins | sample 1639691 | NCBI WGS metagenome assembly FTCV01 (sample SAMEA3914864, study PRJEB12502) | metagenome | biome: forest; material: soil | place: USA | collected 2012-03-12 | depth 0.3 m
GATGGGCTCATCGCCGGTGGAAGAACGGCCAATGCCGCACCAGCCGTGCGGCATCCTGCCACAAAGGCAATCACCCAGACCTCTGTTGGAGCGGAGTCGGCGTCCAATCCAGTCCCAACAATCACCACGAGCGAGCCTTCCGCGAGTAGCGGACTCCTGATGGTTCGAAACGACGTGGAAGTCTCCATCACCGGACCGACCACTGCGACCATCACCTGGCCGCTTGCAGCTGGCGAACCCACCAGCTTCAAGGCCGAGGAACGCTTCATTGCCCCCGGGCCGAACCGCACCCTGAAAATCGACTGGATCGAGCACCCCGAGGCGAAATTCACGGTCACCGGCAACAAGATCCGGGTGGATCTGACCCGCCTCCTGCCCGGCACCATCCACGCTATCCGCTTCGTCCCAGTTGGCGGAGGCGAAACCGCCAGCCGGATGCCGCTCGTCTCAGAATTCCGCACGCCGCCGAAGGTCAATTTCTTCCGGATCACGCCCACCCGCGCCTGGATCTTAGCGCTGATCGCAGCTATCGGCTTCTTTGTCTGGCTGCGGGCGCGCCGCGCGTGACCATACGCACGCTTTGGTTTTCCGATCCGAGCTCAAGCACGCCGGCGTCCAAATAGCGCGTGGCGGTTCACCCGATTAGAAATCCTGTTGGACCCGACGCCGTATGAAGCGTGCTTGTGAAAATTTTCACAAATTCACTTGCGCCCCCGGAGCAGCCGAACCTACCGTTTCCGACCGCGTTTCACGCCCTCGCCCATGGCCCAAACCACTCACGAAATCGAACTTCCGGATACGTCCGCGAAAACGCAAGCCGGCCTCGATCGCCTGAACGAAGGCGGCACCGACCTGCTTGGCGAAAAGCTCATTCTCAACATGGGCCCGTCCCATCCGGCGACTCACGGCGTGCTCCGTGTGCTCCTGGAGCTCGACGGCGAGGTGATCACGAAGGGCATGCCCGACGTCGGCTACCTCCATCGCGGTGACGAAAAGATCGCGGAGAACATGACCTACAACCAGTTCGTGCCTTACACGGACCGGCTGGATTACCTCGCTCCGCTCGCCAACAACGTCGCCTACGCTCTGGCCGTTGAAAAGCTCATGGGCTGGCAGCTCCCGCCACGCGGCCAGGCGATCCGCGTCATTTGCTGCGAACTTTCCCGTATCTCGTCGCACCTGCTCGGCCTTGGCGCATTCGCCATGGACGTCGGAGCGATGACCGTCTTCCTCTACACCTTCACGGAGCGCGAGAAGATCTACAACCTTTGCGAGCAGATCAGCGGTGCGCGCTTCACGACCAGCTACACTCGCATCGGCGGCATGACCCGCGACCTTCCGGAAGCCTTCTTCCCGATGGTCCGCAAGTTCCTCGCCGAATTCCCGGCGGTGATCGACGAAGTCGACAACCTGCTCTCCCGCAACCGCATCTTCGTTGATCGAACCAAGGACATCGGCGTCATCTCCAAGGAAGACGCCATCGACTTCGGCATTACCGGACCGAACCTGCGCGGTTCCGGCGTGGATCACGATCTGCGCAAGCGCGAGCCTTACCTCGGCTACGAGCAGTACGATTTCGATATTCCGGTCGGCAGCGTCGGCGATTGCTACGATCGCTACCTCGTCCGCCTCGAGGAAATGCGCCAGTCCGTGCGCATCCTTAATCAGGCCCTCGACAAGCTTCCTTCCGGCTCGATCCACGTTCAGGATGCGAAGAACTATCCTCCGGCGAAGACCACGGTCCTCACGAAGATGGAGGAACTGATCCACCATTTCATCCTGCACACCGAAGGCATCGAGGCACCCGCCGGAGAAGTCTACTTCGGCGCGGAAAACCCGAAGGGTGAACTCGGCTTCTTCATCAGCAGCAAGGGCGGCGGCACGCCTCACCGGCTCAAGATCCGCGCCCCCTCGTTCGTCAATCTCAGCATCCTGCCGAAGATCCTGCCCGGCCACATGATGAGCGACGTCGTCGCCATCCTCGGCTCGCTCGACTTCGTCATGGGCGAGAGCGACCGGTAAAGGTTTCCACCGCACCCCATTCCAGGCTGCAGCCAGAGAGCGAGACGGGATTCTTCCGTCTCGCGTGTACATGGAGTGCTAGCTGTGGCTCCAGATCTCGATCTCGTCGATCGTCGTCGCGGTACCAGTTGACGTCGTCACTTCCGCCAGCAGGCTTTGCGCACAGGCGGTGGTAGCCAGCGCAAAGAGCCGGGCCCGTTGTTGTTCAGAAAGCTCCGTATCAATTTCCATCAGCGATGGAATCGGCTCGGTCGGTGGCTTGAGCGGCTTGAAGCAAAAGCCCAGGCGTTCGCCGTCACGTCCCTTGCTGAAGACCGTCGTCACATGACCGGTCATCGAATGTGGGATCTCGGTTCTCATGGTCGTACTCCTCGTAAATTGGTCGGTTTTGATGCCTTTCAGGCTGCACTACGTCGCAAGCAACAGACACGTCTCGCCTCAAGACACTCCGCCAAAAAGATTCGTACCGCGCTGCCTGACGGGACGTGAAGCCCAAAGGCACCAAGCTGGTGCCGACCATTTACTCTGTCGCCTTCTCTGCCTCTTCCACCTTCAAAGCGACTTCCTCCTCGGGCGTATTCAGGGCTTTCAAACAAGCCTGATAGTTAGTCCGTGCATTGACTAGCTCCGGCAAGTCCTTGCCGGCCCGGCGGCTGCATTCGGCCGCGACGGATAGAGCCTTCTTGTAATACTGAACCGCATCGGCACGACGATCCTCCAGCACCAGGGAGTCGGCCAGATTGTTGAACATCGATGCAAGGACGACGTCCGGGCCATTGGATACGCGGGTTTGCATGGAAATGGCCCGCCGGATGAGCACTTCGCCCTGATCCGGCTCGCCAGTGTAAGCCATGAGTGCGCCGAGGTTACCCATCGTCACGGCCCGTCTCGGATCGTTGATCGCCAGGTTCTGATCCGTGATTTCCATCGCACGCCGCAGAAGCCGGACGGCCTCGGCATACCGCCCTTCGCTGCGTAACATCACGGCCAGATCATTGAGAGGACGCGCGACGCGCAGGTGCTCGGTGCCATCGACTTTCTCCAGAATCTCGATCGCCTCGTGATAACTCTTCTCCGCATCGTCCGGCTTGCCAAGGATCTGCTGACAGTAGCCAAGGCTAATCAGCAAATCCGCCGTCTCGATATTCTGAGACCCACGAAGACCCTTGATCACTTCATAAAGTCGCCGGCTCGCGATCTCCTCTTCCTTGTACTTTTCGCAGCGATGCAAAATGTCGATCAATCCATGCAATTGAAGCTCGAGTGTCTGCTTGGCAGCCGTAGAGAAGGGGTTGTCCCGGACCATCTTTTCGACATAGGCCATGGTCTGTTGCACCAGCGGCTCTGCTTCCTGCGCGCGTCCCTGCCGGCCGATGACAAAACCAAGATTGCCGGAAATAGTCGCCTTCGTCGCATCATCACTTGTCTTCTCTGCGTGAGTCAGTGCTGCGCGGAAACTGGCTTCGGCCTCCGGAAGACGATTCAGATCGGAAAGCGCCAGCCCATGATTGTTCGCCAGCCTCGCCAGCAGCAGCGGATCGGCATCCGGCACCTCGCGAACCATCGTCTCGGCATTTGCAAATGCCCGCTCTGCGTCTGCAGGTCGCCCCAACTTTCGTAGCAACGTGCCATATCGCGTCTCCGCGTTCACCCGGGTGATGGCAGGCAATTGAGCCGCTCCCGGAACTGCCAGCGCCTCGCGCCAGAGCACTTCGGATTCTTCATCACGATTATCCTGCAGCAGCGCATCAGCCAAGCGCATCTTTGCGACCGCCAATCCGCGCCCATGGAGCGCCGAATCGAGATGCGCGATGGCAAGCCGTAGCTGCCCTGCGGCTTCCTGTCGTCGTCCGTCCGCTGTGAGGATCTCGCCAGCCAGCAACTCGCAGGGACCCACGTTGGAATCGGACCTTGGTATCATCGACGAATCCGCATCCTGTACTTCGCGCAACGCAGTCGCGAAGCGGCCATTGGCCAAATCTGCCAGAGCCGCTCGATAGCCCGTCGGACGCACCCCTGGAATGAAGCCGCTGTCGAAATGATCAAACTCTCGCTTCAATTCATCGGCGGTCAGGCCGCGCTCCTTTGCCAAAGCCGTTCGGGCCTCCGTGAAATGCTGCGAGATCGGCGCCCCTTCATCGCCAAGCGCCGGCTCCGACATCAATTCGGCAAGACGCTCAATCGCCACGGCAGTCCGATTCCGCGAACGGATCTGAAAAAAGTAGAGCGTCGCGATTCCGGCAAGCGCAACCGTGACCAGGGCGGGAATCAGCCATTTCTGCCTGGATTTGCGAGGAAGTATAACGGGATCCATTCAATGAATGAGTCAGCGACGAGGCGGGCGGCTGTAAATACAGTCAATACAGTCAATACAGTCTGAGGGGATCGGACTCATCGGGGCGGCTGAGTCTAGCCAATGCGCGGTGGCGCCGCTACGGGTTTTCGCGAATGTCAGCGAAAAAGCATCCGCCCGAAACACAAACGGACGCCCGCGCCAGAAAGCCAGATTCGCAACACCGCCAATTTCACTCAAATCGCTCGTCCCTTGCGGCAACACCGTTGAATTGCTATGAGGCCGAGTTCCCAAATGTCATCGATGCCAAACAATGCCCTGTGGAAACGAAGTTGGGTGAAATGGACGCTCATCAGTCTCGCAAGCCTGCTGGGCTCGCTCATCGTGCTGGTTGCCATCCTGAAGTGCATGGCTCCACAGCTCGGCTTCACTACCGTCATGGCCGTGGCTTTCTGGGACTGGAAGCCCTTCTGCCTGGTACTACTGCTGGGCACAGCTGCCTTCGCTCTCATCTTTGTTCGCACGGATCGAAAAACCAAAGGGATCCTCTATCTCGTTCTCGCCATCGCAATCCTGTGGGTCGGAATAGATCTGCCGGATGATTGCCATATCGCAGGCCTTGCCGAAGAAGATGACACGGTCGCCGCAGCGTCCTGCGATTACCTGATGAAGCACCTCGGCGACGCGCGGCTGGAACAGCTCTTCGACAACCGGGAGATGGACGATAACATCCGGTTCTATCTGGCAGTCATCGCCGCAACGCGCGGTTCGGAGCTCGTACGCAATCCGCTACTGGAAAAGCCCGGCACCATGAGCGGAAACCGCTACTTAGAGGCAGCGGAACATATCCAGTTTCCCATTCATTACACAGACTTCGCCAAGGCTTATCGCTCTCAGCCCGCAAAGCCATAATACACAACGCACGTCACTCGATCGCACAAATCCCCTGATTTGGTAATTTGGGAAAATTTGGAAATTTGGTCAAAACAACAAGCGCGCCACTTATAAAGACGGCTTGAGTACAGCATGTGACACCGCATTGGAAATCCGGCGATTCAACAGGAGAACCAAATTGCCAAATTTTTCCAAATTACCAAATTGGAACAGGACTAAGTCAGGCAAACGGCCTGATTTTCAGCCTTTCGCTGGCAGCCTCCCATTACCCCATTAGTATCCTGCATCTATCGCCCGGCATTACTTCCCGTGATTCCCCTTCTCATAGATCGCCACGGAAGTAACAAAATCCATGGCACGTTGAAGGACGACATCGCGAAGCGGAGGCTTGGCGTGCTCGCCGTGCGCCTTTTGCGCTGCGATCATCGCATCGAGATCGGGATTTGTACCGGAAACTAATGCCGCCTCGTTGAGTCGCGACCGTTCCGCCTCGAGAACGAACGGGACCACTCCCTTGTCAATCTCCTGCTTCAGCACCTCCGCCGTAACGTCGGGCGAAACTTCCACCGGCACATCGGGCTTGATCCCGGCCGTAGTCGTTCCCGAATCGCCTGGCAGGATGAATTCCGCGACGGGCATCCGAAGCGAGATCCCGCCAGAAAGCGGAACCTCCATGAAACCGGCAGCTTCCCCCCTCGTCTTCTGTCCGATCACCATCGCTTGAGCGAGATTGCGCAGGACCCCCGCGATGATTTCGCCGTTTCCAGCCGTCTGACTGGAAGTGAGCACGACGAGGATGCCATGAAAAAGCGGCTCGTCATGAGAGGTGAAGATCTGGTCCTTGGCATTCGGCTGGCGGACAGTGAACAGGATCTTCCCCTTCGGAGCGAATCGGCGGCAGACGTCTGCAGCAAGATCGAAAGTCGTTCCACCGGGAAGCGCGCGAAGATCGAGCACCGCCGCGCCGAGCTTCTTCTCAGTAAAGGATTTCAACGCGCCATCGAGCGATCCGATATTCGCCGCATCGACCGCGCCCAGGCGCATGTAACCAACCCGGTTATCGATGACCTCCGACTTGAAAGGTCCCGCTTCCAACGCAGCGACGGCCGGCGCCGTCACCAATGAAACCTTCGGATTCAGGCGATCGAGCAGCCCCTGGATGGTTGCTCGTTTGATTTCCGAATCCGAGAGCGCCGCAGGCGAGACGAAATGCGCTTTGAGCTGCTGCAGGATCTGATCGAGATCCGCGTCGTGCAGGGCATCCAATGGAGCTGCCGGTGCAGGCTTCGCTCCACTCGCGGTTTCGGCAGGTTTCGCCGCCTCGGCCGGCTTGGCAGGAGTCGGCGAAGGCGTTTGAGCCAGCAGCGGCGTGGCAAAGACAAGCAGCGCCAGAGGCGCACGACGCAGGAGAGGATTCATGGCAAGGGCTCCCAGCCTACGCTGTGGCGCCCTTTGTCGCAATGTCCGTCCGAAAATGGCGTCCCTCGAATTCAATGCCTCGCACCGCTTCGTATGCATGCTCGCGGGCTGCTTTGAGATCGGGCCCCGACGCGGTGACACCAAGCACACGTCCGCCAGCCGTGACCACTTTTCCGTCGGCGAGCTTGGTGCCGGCATGGAAAACGTGAACTCCATCGGGAATGCGATCGAGCCCGGAGATCGGCTTGCCGGTCTCGTAAGCGTTGGGATAACCGCCGGACGCCATGATCACGCAAACAGCGGCGTGCGGGTTCCAGCGAGCCTGTACTTTGCCCAGGTTCCGATCGATCGTCGCTTCGAGGAGGTCAACGAGATCGCTTTCAAGACGGGTGAGCAGCACCTGGGTCTCCGGATCGCCAAAGCGGCAGTTGAATTCAAGCAGCTTCGGACCACTGGCGGTGATCATCAGCCCCGGGAAAAGCATCCCGCGATAGTCGATCCCATCCGCCTGCACACCGGCAATAAAGCGATCCAGAACCTCATGGCGGACTGCGGCGGCCATGTCGGCCGTGAGCGCCTTGCTCGGAGAAAATGTGCCCATTCCGCCCGTATTCGGTCCCTGGTCATGGTCGAGCGCGCGCTTGTGATCCTGAGCGCCTGGGAAAAGGACATAGTCGCGGCCATCGACGAGCGCATGGATGGAGCATTCGATGCCATCGAGGAATTCCTCGATGACCACCTGACTGCCAGCATCGCCAAACCTCCGCTCATCCATGATCTGGTGAATCGCCAGCGCCGCTTCCCAGCCCGTCTGCGCGATGATCACGCCCTTTCCGAGAGCGAGACCGTCCGCCTTGATCACGACGGGTTTCGGCAGGGATTGGGCAAACTTCTGCGCTTCGGCGGAATCGGAAAAACTGGCGGAGCGGGCTGTCGGAATGCCGTGCCTCTGCATGAAATCCTTGGCGAAGACCTTCGACGACTCGAGCCGGGCCGCGCTTTTGTTCGGTCCGAAAATGCGGAGACCGGCGGCTTCGAAGCGGTCCACGATCCCGGCAGCAAGGGCGTCGTCGGGACCGACGACCGTAAGGTCAATTCCCGTATTTTTCGCAAATTCTAGAATTTTCTCGTGCTCGGTGATTTTCAGCGGCACGCACTCGGCCAATTCGGCGATCCCGGCATTGCCTGGTGCGCAAAAAATCGCGGTCGTCTTGGGGGACTGCTTCAGTTTCCAAACGAGGGCGTGCTCACGGCCTCCACTGCCGATGACGAGGATTTTCATAGATTGGGCAAAAGGGTGGAGCACCAGAGTAAAGGGCTCCTGTCAAGCGGGCAATGCCGACGCCGGGTTTTCAATCTGACGATCCCAGGCCAGAAGCACAACCCTTACTTCAGGCGCAACTAACATTGAATTAGCTACTTACACACGATCAAAAAGATCAGAAATAGCGCAACCTCATCCGCATGCCCGCCTTGGAGCAACCCGCGATATTTCAGCCGCCATCCCGGCGATCACAACGAAGTGCTCACGTCACGCCAGCTTCAGGAATCTGGGCAGAACCCACTGTTAGCAGCCAATCCCGCGCCAATTACCTACTTCTCCGCTCAACCGGTGGCATTTGCGCTGCTATGACACAATTCATGCAACTTGTTTATAAAGTCGCTACACTCCTCCGCGTACTGGTCCGCGGATTTCTCGCCCTCGCCGGCCTTTGGCTGGCGGGGAATGGCGCTTGGATCCTGCTCGCTGGCCAGGGATCCTCCGCAACTCACCTGGCAGAACTGTGCGGCATCCTCTCGGTGCTGGCATGCGGTGCCTGGCAATGGATGGGCAACATGGAACGCCACCACGAAGCGGTCCTGGCAAAACACCGGACCTTCACAAAGAAGACGACGGCCCGTCGTTCCAAGACTGGCGCATCCACTCCAGTCCCGCAGAAAAGCCCGGCCACCGCGCCAGGTGCCTTGGTGCCGCAGGCTGGATGATCCATTTCCGGCGGCACTGGGCCGCCCCGTCTGAGCGTCCCGCGTTTTTAACGCACGGGCTTCGGAAAGCCTCCCGGTGCAGCGCGAGTCATCGCCCGCGCCCGGGCTGTCCTTTCCTCCCGTCAGTCCTTCAGCTCCCTTCCCTCTGCTCAGGCGAAGTGATGCAGCGCATCCGTGCGGACCGTAGCCGATTCCCAGCGGAGGTACTTCCGCACGGCTCGTGTCACGTAGAGCTTCGCCCTTTCCACCGCCTCGGGCAGAGCGAGGCCGCGCGCCACGTAGGAAGCAATCGCCGCCGAAGTGGTGCAGCCGGTCCCGTGCGTCGAGACTCCCTGGACAAACGGCGCGGCAAAACGATGGCACGACCCATCCGCCGTGAAGAGCAGATCCGTTGCACGAGACTCCCCCTGCAGATGACCGCCCTTCAGCAAGAACGGAACGCCAAAACGCCTCACCAGCTCGTCCCCAGCCCGCTCCATCTCGGGAAGCGTCTTCACCGACCGACCGAGCAGCGCGCCTACCTCGTCGAGATTCGGCGTCACGAGTCCGGCCAGCGGAAAGAGCCGCTCGCACATCAGGGAAACGGCAGCGGGCTCCAGCAGCACGGCGCCGGAAGTCGCAACCATCACAGGATCGACGACCAGGAAGGGCCGCCGCGAGACGCCACGAAAGATTTCATTCAGCGTGTCGCACACGGCCTCGATCACGGCTCGCGAATGCAGCATTCCCGTCTTCATTGCCACGACCGGGAACGCCTCAAAGGACAGACGGATCTGTTCCGCCACAATCCGGGGATCGACAGCCTGGATCGCACTCACTTTTCCAGGAACCTCTGCTACGACACACGTAATGGCAGTAAGTCCATACACGCCAAGCGCGCTCATCGTCTTGAGATCGGCCTGGGCTCCGGCTCCAGCACTGTTATCCGAGCCTGCAATGGTGAGAACGACAGGTAGCGATGACATTTTTCGTTTCGATTTCCGATTTTTTGAATGAAGGTGTTGGAACCCCGGGGGTTTCACTCATAGCCGCCTCAACGCAAATGAAACGCAAGCATCCGCTTGATTCTTCACAAAAGACTTTCCGCCACATCCGCGGCATGTGGCATTCTGGACGTCGCCAGCCTGCGCGCGTTGTCCATCACGAACGAAGCCTCCCCACTGCATAAGGAAGGGGCACGCTCGGCCTCCACCCCGCCCACCGTCACATCCACAGCCAACCGAACCGCATGCCTTCCAGCGCCTTCGCAGAACTCGCCGGCCTCCGCGCCACGGTGGACCAGATCCTTTACATGCCGCAATTGGAAGCGCCGGAGGATCGGCCGCATCCCTTCGCGTATTTCATTACGATCCATAACAACTCGCCGGAGACCGTCACCATCAAGGGCCGGAAGTGGGTCGTGACCGATGCCTACGATTCGCGCGTCGTTGTGGAAGGCGATGGAGTCGTCGGACAATTCCCGCGTCTCACACCGGGCCAGAATTTTTCCTACAAGAGTTACCACGTGATCGGCACCGACAGCCGCGCGGAAGGTGCGTTCTTCGGAGTGACGGACGGCGGCGAAGCCGTCTTCACGAGGATCCCGAAATTCTTCATGCGGGTGCCGCGGAAGTAAGTGGAGGTAGTGTCAGGCGCGCGCACTTTTATGCCATCGCATCGTCTGATCTCGGCGGCGCGGTAATTCCATTTTCCGTCACCACGGCATCGACTGGCAGATCGTGCGATTCGCTCGGCAATTCCGCAACGAGCTGCGCCGCAAAGCAAATCCCCAGTGCGGTCGTGTGCGGCGCTTTCGTGGCGAGGAGCCGATCGTAATAACCGCCACCCCGGCCAAGCCGCGCTCCCTGCTTCGTAAATGCCACGCCCGGCACCAGCAGGAGATCGACTTCCGACAACGAAACGACCGGCGCCATTTCAAATTCCGGCAGGCGCATTTTCCAATCGGCGCGCCGCAAGACTTCGCGCTCGGTGATCCGCACCAGCTGGAGCTTCTCTCCGTGAATTCGCGGGAAGCAGAAAGCCGTCTCGCTGTCTTCCCAGAGCTGCGCAATCTGCGGCTCAGCGCCCAGCGGGAGAAAAGCACAGATCAGCCGCGCGCGATTCCAAGCCGCATGCTGGCGCAACGCAGCGCAGATGCGGTGCGAATGCTCATCGCGCAGCGCCCGGCCGCCGTCCGGCTCAGCATAGAGCCGCGCGAGACGCAGTCGGATTTCCGCTCGCATTTCAGCTTTGTTCGACATCGAGCGACAAGTGGCATGAGCAGCGCTTTCATGCGAATCAAACCTTTGCCAGCGCCGTCCCGGCGACTACAGTTTCTCGCGTGCCCATGCCCCCTTTCCGCCGCCAGCCGAAAGCCCAAATCAAGAAGTCAGAAAAGTCCAACGGTCATCCGGGCGCCCTTCCGCCAGAGACCCCTGCGCGGAAGGTCGGTCTCAAGCCAAAGGCCGATTGGCATCGGCGCAATTTTCTCACCGAGGTCTTCATTCCGTCGATCTTCACGAAGCGCTTCGGGCAGCCGCTCACGCCCGAATGGCCCTCGCTGAAAGATGACGAGATCGGCATCACGTGGATCGGCCACGCGTCGTTTCTCATCCAGACTCAGGGAAAGAATCTGCTCATCGATCCGAACTGGGCAAACTGGCTCAAGGTCTTCAAGCGGATGCGCAATCCGGGGCTCGAGCTGCATCATTTGCCGAACATCGATCTGGTGCTCGTTACGCACGCGCATTTCGATCATCTCGACAGGAAGACACTGCGCGATGTCGCCGACGAACAGCCGATCGTCGTTCCCTTCGAAGTCGGCAATCTCGTCCACGATCTCGGCTTTCATAGCGTGCACGAGCTGCACTATTGGGAAGCCTTCGAACTCGGCCCGCTCAAGATCACGCTCACGCCATGTCATCACTGGGGTGCACGCGTCCTTCACGACACACATCGCGGCTTCGGCGGCTTTGTCATAGAAGCCGGCGGTCGCTCGATCTTTCACTGCGGCGACACCGCATACTTTGAGGGCTTCAAGGAAATCGGCGCGCGCCATGCCATCGACGTCGCGCTGCTGCCCATCGGCGCTTATGACCCGCCGAGTGGTCGCGAAGTGCACATGAATCCGGAGGAAGCGTTACGCGCATTTTTCGAGCTGGGTGCGAAGCGAATGGTGCCGATGCATTACGGCACTTTCCGCCTGAGTTACGAGCCGCTGCACGAACCACCGCAACGGCTGATCGCTTGCGCCCGCGATCATGGCGTGGAAGACCGCATCACGGTCATGAGCGAAGGCTCGCCGATGATTTTTTGACGTAAAATTTCACGCGTGTCGCATTGACCTTCGCGGCCGCGAGTGGCAAGGAACCCACTCACATGAAATCCCCATTCTTTTCCATCCTCGCTGTACTCGCTCTCGGCGTCGTGAGCGTGCTCGGCGAAGAAACCAAAACCGAAACCAAAGAACCCGTGAGCACAAACACCGACGAAGTCGCAGTTATCAAAACATCCGAAGGCGAAATGGTCCTGGAATTCTGGCCCGAAGTCGCTCCCGGCCATGTCGAAAATTTCAAGAAGCTTGCCAAGCAAGGCTTCTATGATGGCACGTGCTTCCACCGCGTGATCAAAGGTTTCATGATCCAGGGCGGCGATCCGCTGACCAAGGACGATTCCAAGCAGGCCATGTGGGGCACAGGCGGCCCTGGCTACCAGATCAAGGCCGAGTTCAACGATAAGTCCCATACCCGCGGCGTCCTTTCGATGGCCCGCTCGCAGGACCCGAATTCCGCCGGCAGCCAGTTCTTCATCTGCCACGGCAACCCGACGTTCCTCGATCATCAGTACACCGCCTTCGGCAAGCTCATCAAAGGCGACGACGTGCTCGAGAAGATCGCGACCACTCAGACCGGCGGACAGGATCGTCCGGTGAAGCGCATCAACATCGAAAGCGTCAAAATCGTCCCGCGCGCCGAAGCGGTGAAGTAACTACCGTTTTCCCGCTTCCATAACAGGCCGGGCCGGGTGAGTTTCCTCCCCCGGCCCGTTTTGCCTCCGCTTCAGTCACACCCTTTTTCGCCATGTCCAAAGTCACTCTCGGCCTCGTGCAAATGCGCTGCTCGGCAGATCCGCGCGAGAATCTCGACAAAGCCATCGCCCGCGTCCGCGAAGCCGCCGCGCGAGGCGCAAAAATCGTGTGCCTGCAGGAACTCTTCACCTCCCAGTATTTCTGCCAGGTGGAGGATCATAAGTACTTCGCGCTCGCTGAGGAGATCCCTGGGCCGAGCACGGACGCGCTGTGCGCCGTGGCGCGCGAATTGGATATCGTGATCGTCGCCTCGCTCTTCGAGAAGCGCGGCGCGGGCCTCTATCACAACACGGCCGCGATCATCGACGCCGGCGGAACTTATCTCGGGAAATATCGCAAGATGCACATTCCCGACGACCCGCTCTTTTACGAAAAATTTTACTTCACTCCGGGCGACCTGGGCTTCAAGGCGTGGCAGACCAAGTACGGGAAAATCGGCGTCTGTGTCTGTTGGGATCAATGGTATCCCGAGGCCGCGCGCCTCACCGCATTGCGCGGTGCACAAATTCTCTTTTACCCGACCGCCATCGGCTGGCATCCTTCCGAAAAGGCCCAGTACGGCAAACGGCAGCACGACTCGTGGGAAACCATCCAGCGTTCGCATGCCATCGCCAATGGGTGCTATGTCGCTGTTCCAAACCGCGTCGGCCACGAAGCGCCGGATGGCGGGGACGGCATCGAATTCTGGGGACAGAGCTTCATCGCCGATCCGTCGGGACAGATCATCACCAAGGCATCCGCCGATCAGGAAGAGATCATCCTCGCCGAAGTCGATCTGGACAGCCTCGATACCCAGCGCACTCACTGGCCCTTTTTCCGCGACCGGCGCATTGACGCCTACAGCGACCTCGAAAAACGTTTCATAGATTAATTCTTCTTACTGCCCGCATGACACAAGAGACGTCCATCCCCGTCCCCACGCCGACACCCGCCGCACTTGGATACCGGATGCCGGCCGAATGGGAACCGCATGCAGCGACCTGGCTGTCCTGGCCGCGCCGCGATGGCATTTCATTTCCGGATTCCTTCGACCGCGTGATGCCGGCATTTGCCAAGATGGTGGACGCCCTCGCGGATTCGGAGCCCGTGCACATCAACGTCTGCGACGCCGCCCACGAAGCGGAAGTCCGGCAGGTCCTGACCAAGACGCGCGCACGCTCGAGCCACGTCACGTTCCATCATATCCCGATCAATGAGCCCTGGTGCCGCGATCA
>FTCV01002150.1_pt1 | contig 13791 bp, 13 predicted proteins | sample 1639691 | NCBI WGS metagenome assembly FTCV01 (sample SAMEA3914864, study PRJEB12502) | metagenome | biome: forest; material: soil | place: USA | collected 2012-03-12 | depth 0.3 m
CGGTGGGGGTGGCGGCGGCGGCGGCGGCGGCGGAGGCGGCGGCGGCGGCGGAGGCGGAGGCGGAGGCGGAGGTGGAGGCGAAGCATCCGGGACATGCGAAGCCGACGCCGCCTCACCCTTATGGCCGCAAGCGATCTTGAACCAGATACAGAGCCAACCGCTGGGACCCGCGATAGCGGGGGAAGGCACGCTGAGCGCGATGGCGCAGGCGAGCGCAAGCCAGGCATTGCGTCTTCCGAAGACGATCATCCTCATCGGGGAAGCAGGCATGCCTCTACACCCCCCAGCTTTTCCATAACGAGAGCATGCAGTAGTACATTTCCAACGGGGCAGGCCGGCCCCATCCGCAGGCAGCCAGCAAGGATCCGACTGCTGTTCGCGCTTTGTACTTTGATGCGCCGCGGATCGCTGTCCGGAAGCTTGAGGACGGCGATGATCGGTTCGGCCTCGGCATTCGCGCGTGCCACAAAGTCCCAGCCCAGCGTCACCATGTCGGTAGCAACCATCGCCAGGATCACAGCCACGCCGACAAACCAGGTTCGCCAAGGTGGCGCAGAGGCGACATCGCCGCCCCTGGAGGCGGCCACCCTACTGATCATCTGAAGAGCGAAGGGAAGGTAGAGGAGCAGGATTGCGCTGCGGAAGAGCACGATCGCAGTATACGCCCACCAGGAGGAGCACCCCTCATCGAACAAACCGGCAAGGCTGTTGACGACGACCCCCAGATAGCAACTGAGGACGAAGGCCGAAGGCATGACCCGCAGAACTGCGACCAGTACGCCGGTGAAGGTGGGCGCAGCACCGTTTCTGACGGCAACGCCGACATAGGCAATCAAGCTCATTGCAAGCCAGATCGAGAATTGGGTCACCATGCGCAAAAGCATGTCGGATTGAGGAGAGATGTGGTGGGAGATATAGCTCCCGTACAAATAATTGCCGAGGAAGACGCTAATCACACTAAAAGTAATGATATTCGGATCGAGCTCGGCTGATCGACGAAGAAAGGCACGCCGCGTCGTGACCGATAGAATGAACCGGATGTAGTTGACGCAATATTTATCGATTGTTTCGATGACTTCGCCCAAATCCATGCCCAATCCCCCCTGCGGATCCTACGGCATTTTATTCCTGCAAAATCGAACCATCTGCATTGCGCGAGAGTGCACGCTTCTCCCCCTCCGGCACGCAGCCTCGTCTTCCATGAAGGCAATGGTGATCGGATAGCCGGCCCAAGCTGGCCAGTCCCAAGACTCGTCTCGCCCCCCGGCAAAGAATAGCACGGAAACGCGATCAGCAAAACGGAACTATGATGGCGTAATGATCACGACACTTGGAGCAACCGAAGCTCGACTTTCGTCTGATCAACACTGAATGATGCGATCAAGCAAGCCGTCATGCCCGTGATGCACACTATTCGCCCCGGATTTTACGATTGCAGCGCCATTCGCATGATCGTCTTCCCGGCGTTCTGAATTCGCCGACGATGAAAAGATGACACGGCTGCGCGAAGGTTGGCCCGGCTGTCGGAATTGGCGAGAACCCAAAGCGTGCGAAGCTCGTCGATCGGCCGCTTCAAGCCCGCTTCGTGCACCCTCGCCGCGTGAAGCCTGTCGCCAGCCGATCGAATGGCATGAACATGCTCGGCGCTTCCTGACCACTCTCCCAGCCGCGCAAAGAAGTCGGCCATCGCACCCGCCAGCACGGCAGGATCGCTTTCGTCTGGCAGGCTGATCGTACGGGTCAGGTCGCCTCCGTTCCTGTAAGTGCCGCCGCTGTTCACGGCATCCCGGAGGAGGCGGCCGTGCCAGAGGTAGAGATCTCGCAATCCTGCCTCATTCATCGGCGCGATCTGAAACCCCCCGCCGTGACCGAGCCCGACGAGGCGCTCTCCCACCAGTCGCTGCAACACATCGCGGACCGGCGTGATGCTCGTTCCCACGAGTTCGGCCAGGTCGTGGATGTTCAATGCAGCGCCCGGCACATACCGGCCGCTCATGATCACCGCCTTGAGCTCCGCATGGACGCGTTCGGCCGTGACCGCCTCGGGTGACATGTCTCGCTCCCGCTTGTCGTCAGGCGCTATGCGTGGACGGACGGAAGCGGCGCGCGAGCGCGTCGAGCGAGAAGCTCGCCATCGCGTCGATGCAACGCGCCTCGAGTTCGGGAAGGTGATCGAGCAGCAGTTCGCGCGGAAAGCTCATGTCACGCTCCAGGAACATCCACGGGATCAACAGGTAGGACGGCGAAAGTCCGACGCCCGACGCGCAGCGCATATGGTCGTCGATCGAGGATTTCGGATTTCCGCCCTCTATCTCGCGCAGCCACCGAACGGCGATCCCGACCTGCGAGGCCAACCGCTCCTGCGTCATCCCGCTGCGCCTTCGGCGCGCTTCGATGCACCATCCCGAGATCGTCTTGATCTCCGCCATGGCAGACGCTCCACCCGTATCTTCCATGCTCTCAAGCAACATGCTCAGGTCTCCCTGACAGTGGCTCGAAGCTCCCAGGCACAGTCCGACAGTCAAGACGTGATGTGTTACACGCCTATCGTCAAAACCATTCGTTCTCAATTTGGGAATTGTGGATGGAACCGCTCGCCGTTAGCTATCTCGACTGTGTGTTCACTCTCAGTGAAACGCCGCCAATATCTCGTGATCATCGGACTCGGCAAGAAACCTCAGCGCGGCGAGATAGAGACGGGCTACCGTGACCGGTTCTCCGATTTCCCGCGATGCCCGGATCCGTTCCATGATGCGGTCGACCAGATCCGCAAGGTCGGGGGGATAGCCGACGAAGCAGGTGATGTCGCCCGCCAGAATCCCGGTTTCAGGCGACTGCAGCATGTCGCCGATCTCGCCATCTTCCTGCCTCGCCAGGAGATTGAGAGCGGTAAAAAGGGTGCTTCCATAGGAAATCAAGCCGCGGGCCTGCCGGCCGACGCGCGCGTGACAGTCGAAGAAGAGAGAGATGCCGTCCGCCGACAATCGCAATTTATAGGTCCGCGAACGCGTCGCCATTCATAACCCCCTCTTGGTCCTCTTCGAAGACCAAGACGGTGATGACCCGAAGTCGGGGCGCCCGACATTCTGTTTCGTTTCGGCACCGAAATGCCGCTTCCGGCATGATGCTGCCCCAAGCGGCATGCCAATACCCCGATGGTTGCGGAAGCCGGGCCGTCCGTCGCATCAGCGGGCTTTCGCGCCGGTTGGCGAAGGCAGGCACGGACCGACTCCCCGAAGCCCTCGAGCCTTTTGCCGGAGGTCCGTCCTCGCCGGCTCCTCTCGAGCAGGAGAAGCAAGCATGGCGTGCTCGCATCCGTTCCTTCGGTCGTCGCGGCTCGTCAGAATGCGAGCATCGGCTAGAGCCCGCGGCCGGTTCACCTTCTCTCACCCGACCAGCATCAAGGGTGTGCGCCGATGATCGAAGAGAATGACGAAGCCCGGGACGCCCGACGCGCGGCGCGCGGCTCTCCCTTCCTCACCAGCAAGCAAGCGGCCTTCTATCTCGGATTTTCGGATCGAACGCTCGAAGACATGCGCAGCAGGGGGGCTGGCCCACGCTTTGTGCGCCTCGGGCGTCAGGTCCGCTATCACATCCGCGATCTCAACGCCTATGCCCGTCCCTGCCGGGAGCAAAACCATGCCTAGACCGTCCGTGGAGAAGACTTGCGGCCTGAGGCGTCGCCAAGGCTTGGACTTCGCCCCGCATGCGGCTTGCGCGCCCATTCTGGTCGCCGCTACCACCGCCATCGCCGCGTCGCTCGCCCCGCTCCTGTGGCGCCCTCTCCCGACTGTGCTGTGGAACGCCACCTCCAGCGCGCCGGTCGGCCTCTATCTGCTTGTGCCCGGCCAGGACGTGCGCCGCGGCACGATGGTGGCGGCGCGCATTCCCAAGCGCTTCCGCACACTTGCGGCCGCACGGCGCTACATTCCGCCCGGTGTCCCCCTCATCAAGCGGGTGGCCGCGACCTCCGGGGACAGGATGTGTGCCGCGGGCATGAGGATTTTCGCGCGCGGACACTATCTGGCCCTCCGCCGGGCCCGGGATGGCGCCGGCCGCCCTCTCCCCGCCTGGCGGGGATGCAAGCAGCTCCGCCGCGACCAGGTCCTGCTTCTGACGCGCGAAAGCGGCGCATCCTTCGACGGCCGCTATTTCGGTCCGAGCCCCCGATCGGACATCCTCGGACGGGTCGTCCTGCTTTGGCGAGCTTAGCCCCGCTCCTCGCCCTGGCGCTGTCGGCAAGCCGGGTCGTCGTCCCCGATGGGATTGCGCAATGGGATCCCTATGTGCTCGAGGCGTCCCGGCGTTTCGGCATTCCCGCCGACTGGATCCGCCGCGTGATCCGGATCGAGAGCGGGGGTGTCGCGACGCTTCATGGCCAGCCGATCCGAAGTCCGACAGGCGCCATGGGACTGATGCAGCTGATGCCGGGAACGTGGGCGGACCTGCGTGAGCGCTATGCTCTGGGCGGTGATCCCGACGATGCGCGCGACAACATTCTGGCAGGCACCGCCTATCTGCGGCTGATGTACGAGCGCTTCGGCTATCCGATGGTCTTTGCCGCCTACAATGCCGGTCCAGGGCGCGTGGAAGCCTTCCGGCATGCTCGCGCTTCACTCCCCCGAGAAACCCGGCTCTATCTGGCATCCGCGACCGGCGCCACCACGATCCGCCTCTCGACCGAGCCTCGCCAAACACTCTTCGCCAGGGTCGCCGATACGGCACCAGGTTCTATGTCCACCCCGTCCGCTTTGTTTGCCGTCCTCCAATAACCCTGAACGCGGGAAGCCATGCTGTCGCTCTGGGCTAAGCGTCATGGCGAACCGCGCACGGAGCTTCGAAACGAGGTGCTCAACGTGAACGATCTGCACAACCACGAAGCGTGGCCACCGGCAGGATGAGCGTATCGGCCAAGTTGCGGTGGTGATGTGCTTGGCCTTTGTCCGTTTCGGGATTTAGCTTACCGACGCTGCGCAGCGTCATTGCCATGGGCGTATCGGTGAGACTGCGTACGTCCTCATGGACGATGTGGATCAGGACGCTTGCAAGCCCCTTGTCAGGCGGCTTTTCCTTCAGCCAGCCCAAGCGCGCGTTCCGCTTCCGAGATGGCGAAACCCAGGCGCAAGAGCCGCTGCCCAAAGCTGTGGCGAAGCGCCCCCGCGATCGTGGCACACAGCAGCAGCGCCGGAATGGCGACCTTCAACCAGTCGGCGATCTGCGCAGAGGAGCTCGGCAAAGCGGCGGCGGTCGCTGTGATCGCCGCCGCCAGGCCACTGGCGAGGGCCACCGTGGTGGAAAAGCGCTCGGTCATCCTGATCTCGAATGCGACCTGTCGCCCTAGACGTTGCAGGTCCGGCAGCGCAAAGCTTCCGGCAAGAAGGTCTATAAGCTTCTGATCCTGCACTGCCTGGGCATCGAGCTGATCGGCCTGGAGACTATTGGGTTGCCCCAGGAGGCTGGCCAGCACGAGAATGCTGATGGCCCCCCATCCGGCCAAGAGGCTGATTGCCAACAAATAGGTGATCGTGATCCCATACCCCAGGCTGCCCTTCAATGAAGGGTGAAGCAGGATCAATCCGCCAAGCAGGATCACCACGAAGCAGAGCCCGGCAGCGCCCACCAGCAGCCAGTTGCCGATCGACAATATGCGCGGGGTCACGACAACCGGGCCAGCCTTTGCGATCAGATCGCGCGTCGTCGGCCTAGGCTTCAGCTTTTGCGCACTCGCTCTGACATCGCCCCCCTTCGATCCAGCGGACGAAGTAGCGTGCGAAACCCTGATCGCCATCTTTCTCGTGCTCATCCCGCCAGATCCTGAAGCCGGCGCCATGCGGGGGCCTGCCTGAGCGACGGGTCGATTTCCGCGATCACCTCCAGGGTCTTGCCCAGCTCATAGGGCATCTGCGACCGGTCATCCGCGATCAGCGCGTTGAGCAGTTGCAGCGTCTGGGCGGGATATTTGAACGCGAAATCCTTCTGTCCCTCCTCCGGTTTCTTCGAGATCCGATAGGTGAACATGTCGAGGTGCGCGACGGGTCGCAGCAGATCGAGATCGAGCAGCGTCCGGACAACGTCCGGAAAGTCGTCCTCAGCGCTTTCGGCGAGCCGCGCAAACTCCCTCGATGCCCGCTCGGTGCGGAACCGCATTTGGCGAGGCCATGCATTCTCGATGAAGGGCTTCACGAACGACTTCCACAGCTGCTTGTCACGATCGCTCGACAGAATCTGTATCAGTTGGGAAACCGCGTCCGCCCGCCTTTCGTCGCTGACCGCCATCAGCACCGACCGCACTTGCTCGAATGTGACGATCGCCCCGCCCTTGTCGATGGGACGCGAAAGCTCGACCAGCCTTTGCATGTGGCACCGGAATTCGGATTCATCCAGCGTCCAGGGCACTTCGCCCTTCAGCATGGCGATGAAATCCGGGTTGAGCGCCCTCAGAGCAGCAACGCCGATCCAGGACTGGTCCCTTGCGAGGCCGTGCCATGCAGCCTCCGCCTTGGGATGCTGCAGCGAGAATAGCGGCAACACGACCTCGGTCGCCCAGTTTCGATACCAATAATCCAGCCACGCCATATGCTGCGTGACGATGCAGACGGCATGGCCGCCGCCATCTCCCGGGATCGCAAACAGCTTCTCGAACCGGCTGCCGACATCTGTCGGCATGCGGCGCCGAGGTTTCGTCCCCGGCGGAATGAAATCCCAAAGGCATTGGGCAAGCGTCCCGACCGGGCCGTTGATCGCTTTGTTGATGGACACCTCTGATCGGTCCTGCACGACGCCGCCGACCGAGGACGTTCCAAGGCCACTCTTTGTCATGTCCGAGGCCGCGTCCAAATAGGGGGCAGCAACCGCGTCGAATATCCTGAGCGCGCACCGTCGATCCTGCTTCGCCAGCGCAGGCAGCTGTTTCCTCAGCCACTGCGGCAGATAATAGCGCAGCTGAAGGGCATTTTCGGAAGACAGCAGACCAAGAGCTTCGGCAGCCAGCCAGCGCAATCTGACATCCGTATCCTCGGGCCAGCAAGAGAGCAGATTCTGCCAGTAGCGGACGGGAAACTCACCCTTCCGCAACGCCAGTCTGAGCGCGGACAGCGCCCGAAACGGATGGGACGCGACGAAGCCCTCAAAGGGCCTATAGTCCTTCAACTCCGCTATGCGGTCTTCCGACCGTTGCCTCGCGCCCGCAATCACCTCGCTAAGCGGGAGCTGATCCAGGCCGCGAAGCTCGGTCACGCGCTCGACAATGCCACCCTTGGGATCGAGGCTGTCGTCAGCCGATTGAGCCCAGCCGTCGCTCCATCTGGGATCAACACGCTTGAGTCTGGACAATGTCCTGGCCGTGACGGGCGACAGCGCACATTGGTTGAGTTCGAGCCATCTGAGCCTGGACGCGGCGTCGGCCGCTCGTCGTCGACGAAATTCCGCGGCCTTCTCATTTTCATATCGGGGGGGACCGCCGGCGATCCTCCTCTCCAGTCGACGCCTCTGCTTCTCGGAGAACTCGCCCCAACGTGCCCTCAGCGTGAAGAGGAACTCGCGCTGCTGTTCTCGAGCCCAGAAGATTTCGTCCGAGAGTTCCAGCAGCATGGCATAGGCATCGGAACCGCTGACCACTGCTGATTTCATGGCCGCGTAGATGGTCAGCTTACCGAAGAAATATTCGTCATCGCGAGGCCATTGACCTACCTCGCGCCGGGCAGCCTGTGGATCGGCGTCCGACAATTGATCGAAGAGCGTCTTGAACCAGAGAAAGTGATGGGCCTTCTTCCCGTGGACGTACTCCCCCCTCGCTCCCGTAGGAGGTAACGACGGCGTGCGCCAATACAGGGTGCCCACCTCGTCCAGAAGGGCGCTGCATCGAACCAGGGATTGGCGAACGAGTTCGACGACCTCCGCGAGGTGGGCTTCCGGCACTTCCAGATTCTCGCCATGCCGTTCCAGGACCCGCACGACGCCCTCGAAGGCCCGGCGGTGGTGAACCTCCTCCCAGGGCAGCCTCGGAGGACAGGGTGGATCATAGGGTGGTCGAGTGAATTCGACGCGAGGCTCGATCAGGCGCGTGAATGCTCGCAGCGTGGCGTGGGACCAGCCGTCGAGGGGAAGGAGCCTCCTGAAATCGAACCAGCTGAAATCCGATACGTCGGGAATGGCGCGCTCGTTGAACTCGAGATAGAGTCGCCAGAATTGGGCGGCCACGGGGGAATAGTCCCTTCTCCGCACCCGGAATTGACGCTGAACTTCAGAGAGAAGCGTTGCATCGAGCGTCTTCCAGCCCGCCGCCCACCATACCGCCGCAACCTGATGCGAGACCGACGCAAACCATCGGGACAGATGGAACAGACGCTCGGGCAATGGACGCAACCATTGGGGCGGGCCACCTGTGAGACTGGTGCGCTCGGGAAAGATGGCATCGCCCTGCCGCCACGCCAGCAGATTGATCCCCCGGGCTTCTGCTTGCAGTCCCGAGGTCGATACCGGTCGCTCCGGATCATCGTCCAGACCGAACAGGTCGAGCGGGTCGACCTCCGTCCGATCGTCCCAGCTCCGCGACCTCGGCTTTGCAAAACGGGCATGATTGTCGAAGACGCACATCCAGGATGCGGGCGGTCTGGGATCGGCATCTGCAAACAGTTTCGCTCCCTGCTTCGTCGAAACGAGCTGCGCGACCTGCCCCCTTTCGAAGGGCGCCAGATCCTCGGGCTCTCGCGCTGCCAATCCCAGGAGGCGATTGCGCCAGGCCTCTGGGTCTTCGACCGATCCGGCCCATACCTCGAGCGTCTTCCACAGCGCCGAGTGGCCATCCGCCTTGTCGTAGCAGATCGGCGTCACCCCTCGATCGTGCCACTCCTCTTCAGCGTCACCCGCATCGCCCGGAACGAAGGCGTAAATCGGAGAATTGAAGGCGTCGTTGCCGCGACTGTTGAGACCCTCCAGGAGATAGCGCATCGGCGGATCTTCGGCGCGATAGCCCAGGAAAACGAGCGTGAAGCGTTCCCGAAGTGCCTTCACGAAACGCCCCGCCCACCCTTCGGACAGATAGGCGCGACCAAAATCGGAGCTGCTGACCACATAGTTCGCGACCGATCCGGGAGCGGGCTTCGTCAGTCTCCCATGGAGATAAACGATTCCATCGATCCGGCTCTGAAGATCGAGATCGGGCAGGAGCGGCGGTACGACCCACGGAATACGTGGCATCGCGCGTTCGAAAAGCAGGTCGAAGTTCGTTGTAATGACCTGCGGCGTTCCGTTCACCCCTTTCGACAGACTCAGGATCCATCGATGGCAGTCGATCCGCGGCTTCCGGGGTGTCTTCAGCTCTTCGTAGATGCGCTGGTCGACGGCCCGCCGGCCGCACTCCCGCACCAGCCTGTTGAAGATCCGGTCGAGCCCCGGCTCGCCGTCAAAGGCCTGGCTCGCCTGTTCCGGTGTCAAATGATCGACGATCGCCTTCGTGAGACCCCAGAAATCCTTCATGCCGGCGGGCATCGAGACACCCGCTCCGCAGAAGAAGATCACATTGCCGAGGCTCTGTTGCTCAAGAAGGTGGGAGGGGATGTTCGGACCGGTGGCGAAGAAGCGCATCAGGCTAGCTAGTCGATCCACATTGGCCTTCGGAAGCCGAATTTTACCTCCAGATCGGTTTGAATCGAATTCAGCGCCGGCGCCCTTTCGGCCGATGCCCTCCACTCGAAGCGTGAGCGGTCAGGCGGACGGGGCTGCGAGCTTTCGGGCCCATGTGTTCAGCGTGTCGTCGAAACTCGAGATCCAGGTCTGGGCGAGCGCATGCAGCGCATCCAGATTGGCCTCCGATGCGTCGTCCATCTCGTCATTGCCGGTAAGCGGCCCGGCAATACGGTCATAGCGGCGCTGCTGCTCCTTGAGATTGAGCATATATCCGAGCTGATAGGATGTCGTGCTGGACGCCCCCTGCATCAGGATCGACAGGATCGGCGCACCGTCGAGCGGATTGACCCAGTCTGCCTGACTCCAGTTGCGCACCTTGAAATAGGAGTAGGGCCGGTTCTGACTGCCGGTCCCGATGGAGAGCATTTCGATAGTGTCGAGAGGCCAGCCGAACTTGATGGCTTCCACCAGCGCGCACATGCCCGGGTCATTCGCGAACACGCCCCCGTCGACAAGCGAGAGATAGTCAGGCTTCCCCCCGACCTGAATCCGTGCCGGCTCGAAATATGTGGGCGCCGCCGATGTCGCGCGAGCGCTGTCTCGCATGAGATAAAAAGGTTCATCACGTCCGTAGGCAGGTCCTCCGGCCATGAAGACCGCCCGGCGACCCGTGATGTCATAGGCCGGCATGACGACGTTCGTGAGCGCCTGGTTTGTCGTCGCGTCTCCGAGCCTCTGTTTGAGAAAGCCCTCCAGTGGCGTTGCATCATATTTCGACCGCAGGAGCCTGCGAAGCTTAAGGAAGATGCCCTGCGGAAAGATCTGGAGGCCGTCGTCATTGTACAGATCGACAAGATCCTGCGGCGTACAGGCGGCCTTCCCGGAGCCGTCCGGATGGGGTGCGGTCAGTCCTGCCGCGATAATTCCGCCCGTGGATGTCCCTCCAATCATGTCGAAGCACATGTGAAGGGGTTTTGTCGCGCCATGGATGTCGGAAATTCTCGATTCCAGTTCCCTCAGAACAAGAGCCGGAACCAGACCCCGAATACCGCCTCCGTCTATGCACAGGATGCGCTTTGTGCCCGCCATATTGACCCCCTCGCCAATCGACTCGTCGGACCCACATAATAGAACATGCCGCGCGGACGTGACGATGATTTGGTCGAATGGACGCCACCAGGCCTGTTCTCCAGCAACGCGTTCCAGGACCACCGCGACGACACGCCACAGCCAGCTCGCCACAACCCGTTGCACCGGCAACGTCTGCGTCGACGAGGGGCTAACCTGAGAAACGGCGTCTATCCGAGCTGATGGCAGCTCGGCGATCCGAGTGACCTGAGGGGAAGGCCTTCCCCTGCCGCCGAGCCCCATGGGTCTCGGCGGACCCCTTCGAGCGGGGCTCACGCCCCGCAACGCCCCTTGTTGTCGCCGCTGGCGCGGCGGCGCCGATCGGTGACCGCTCCCGGATGCGCGGGATGGACGGCGCTCCCTCCTGAGCCAGCGCGGGACGCCCGCAAGCCGGCCTGGAAGGCCGGCTCCTTCACTGCCGTTCCGGCCCTTCGGGTGCCGGCGTCCCTCATGCGCTGGCTCTGGCGCTCGCTTCTCGCCGCCCTCCCCGCTTTCCGGGGCCGGTGCGGTGAGAAGGAAAGGAGTGAGCCATGGGTGCATCCTCGACCGCCGCTGCACGCCGCAAGGCGGACCACCGCCGGGGGCCCGCCTCCCGCGACAATCTCTATGCCGACGTCACGAACCGCATCATCGCTGAAATGGAGGCAGGCCGCCTGCCTTGGGTCCAGCCATGGGATGCTGCCGCCTGCGGAACCGGACTTCCCCGCAACGCCGCCACCAACCGACCCTATTCCGGCATCAATATTCTGCTTCTTTGGGGCACCGTCATCCAGAATGGCTGGCCGAGCCAAGGCTGGTTGACCTTCCGCCAGGCGCTCGACGCGGGCGGACATGTCCGCATGGGCGAACAGGGAACGACGGTCGTCTATGCCGACCGCTTCACGCCCGAGGCCGAACGCGAACGCGCCGAACGCGAGGGCGGTGACGCCCGCGCGATCGCCTTCCTCAAACGCTTCACCGTCTTCAATGTCGCCCAGTGCGAAGGCCTGCCCGAGCCGCTCACCCGGTCGGCACCGCAGCCCCCCGCCCTGCAACTGATCGTCGAGGCCGAGGCGCTTATCACCGCCTGTCCGGCCGACTTCCGGATCGGGGGCCAGCGCGCTTTCTATTCGCCCGCCGCCGACTTCGTGCAGGTGCCGCCGCAACCAGCCTTCTTCGACCCCATCAACTATTACCGCACCGCTCTCCATGAGCTCGGCCACTGGACCGGGCACGCCTCGCGGCTCGGCCGTGACCAGTCAGGATCCTTCGGATCGGCGTCTTACGCGCGTGAGGAACTGTGCGCGGAGATGGCGAGCGCCTTCCTGTGCGCATCTCTCGGCATCGTCCCCACTGTTCGACACTCCGACTATATCGCAAGCTGGCTCGACGTGCTGCGCGCCGACAATCGCGCGATCTTCCGGGCCGCCAGCCAAGCCAGCAAGGCGGCCGATTTCCTCCTCGCCTTCAGCGCCGCCCCTTCACCGGAGCAGGAGGCATGATCACGCTACCCGAAAGCCTGCGCGCCACGCTTCGCGCCAACGCCGCGACGCCCGACGCCGACCCCTGTCCTGTCCTCAAGCTGTTCAGTCCTCTGGGCGCCCAGACTTGGATCGCGACCGAACTCGCCGAGGATGGCGACACGCTGTTCGGCCTCGCCGATCTCGGCTTCGGCTGCCCGGAACTCGGATATTATTCGCTCGGCGAAATCGGCAAACTCTGCTTGCCCTTTGGCCTGCGCATCGAGCGGGACACCGTCTTCGTGACGCTCTTCCCGCTCTCGGTCTGGGCCGACGAAGCGCGAAAGGCCGGCTCGATCATGGCGGCCGAAGCAGCGCTCGCGAGGCGGCTCTCCGAACCCGGCGCCTTCTCCAACCCCGAGCTTCCGCCCGACGACTGACGGCGGATGACGCGCGGCGCGTCTCGCCGCTTTGCCGGTCCCGTCCCCGTCGACCAACAGGCGGGACCGGCGCTCAAGTGGAGCAAAGCCCATGAAACTCGAATTCATCAGCCTCGACAAGCTTGCCGAATGCAGATCCAATATGCGCGCCGGGAAAAAGGCACCGGATGTGACCGATCTCCTCCCCTCGATCCGCCAGCGGGGCGTGCTCGTGCCGCTGCTGGTTCGCCCTGCTCCTGACGACCGCTTCGAGGTCGTTGCAGGGCGCAGGCGTCACCATGCTGCCCTCGTCCTCGCCGCCGAACGAAAGGAGGCGGGCGAACCCGCAGAGCCCATGCCCTGCGCGATCATGGAAGCCGGTGACGATGCCGCAGCGCTCGAAGCATCGATCCTCGAAAATGTCGCCCGCCTCGACCCGGACGAAGTGACCCGCTGGGAGCAGTTCGTGCGCCTCGTCCGTGAGGGACGGACCATCGACGAGATAGCGACCACCTTCGGCCTTCCCGAACTCATGGTTCGCCGCACGCTCGCGCTCGGCAATCTCGTGCCCCGCATCCGCCATCTCTACCGCGCGGGCTCGATCGACGGCACCACCGTCCGCCACCTCACCATGGCGAGCAAGGCCCAGCAACGCGACTGGCTCGCGCTTCTCGACGATCCGTCCGCGCATTGCCCGACCGGCCATCGGCTGAAAGCATGGCTCACGGGCGGACAGGCCATCCCGGTCGGCCATGCGCTGTTCGACCTCGCCGGCTTCGAAGGACGCACCATCGCCAATCTGTTCGGGGAGGAAGCCGTCTTCGCCGATCCCGGCCAATTCTGGGAAGCCCAGAATGCTGCCATCGAGGCGCGCCGCGCCGGCCTGTTCGATGCCGGCTGGAAGGAAGTCGTCGTCGTTCCGCCCGATGAGCATTTCCACCTCTGGGAGCATGAGAAGCGTCCGAAGCGCAGGGGCGGCCGGGTCTATATCGACGTCCGGTCGTCGGGAGAGGTGACGATCCACGAAGGCTATGTGTCGCGGCGCGAGACGGCCAAGGCGGACCGCGCCGCGTCGGCGGACTGCGCCAAGGCTAAGCGGCCCGAAATCGCGTCGGCGCTCTCGACCTATATCGACCTGCACCGCCACGCGACGGCCCGCGCAGCGCTCCTCTCGCACG
>FTCV01001222.1_pt1 | contig 13783 bp, 11 predicted proteins | sample 1639691 | NCBI WGS metagenome assembly FTCV01 (sample SAMEA3914864, study PRJEB12502) | metagenome | biome: forest; material: soil | place: USA | collected 2012-03-12 | depth 0.3 m
GGGCGACGCTTTGCACCGGCGCTCCAACCATGGCCTCTCTGCAATGGAGAGCCAGGCCCGCTCGCGGTCCTTTGCGGAACTGCGAAGCCACGGCCGAATCCGCCTCGCCCGCGCGGCGGTGGGTTGGGGGGCGCGCGACAATTGGCAGACACCAGCATTTGCGGGACGCCCCGGGCTGGGCGGCAAGATGCCGCCCTTCCCAGGCGCGCCTTTGGCATTCACTGGAGGAGCGCCAGCCCGCAAACGCGCCGACCCCGCCCGCGGACACGCCCCAGAGCGGTTGGAAACCGCCGCTCCTTGGCGCAGGTCACGCGCGCCAGTTGCAATTTGGCGCACTGTTTTGCAGCGCTCTGGAGTTTGGGCAAATCTAATGCGCGCGAGGAGCCCCACCTGGGAGCGCGGACGCCTCGTCCGCACGGCGCGGAAGCGTCCGAAAAGACGCGGGTTTCTTTTCGAGCGAACTGCGTTAAGCAGCAGCTCGTTCGCAAACGTTCGGCGAGACGCAACGGAAAATCGTCGGAGTAATCTGACGCCTGCCGCCACTTTAGTTAGGAACGGTCGCGCTGCGTCATCCTTGCGCCCTTTCGAACGAGCTGCTGCTTAACGCAGTTCGCTCGAAAAGAAACCCACGTCTTCTTGGACGCTTCCGCGCCGTGCGGACGAGACGTCCGCGCTCCCAGGAGGGGCGCCTCGCGCGCACGAGAATTGACCAATCTCAGCGCGCTGTTTCGAAGCGCGAGCGTTGGCCGCAAAGCGGCCAGCAGGCGCGCCCAGCGGCAGGCGACAGCCTTAGGTGTTACAGCTGCAGCCGAAATGCATCCGTCTCCGCGACCGACTCCACGAACCCCGCGAGCAAATCAATGACCCGCTGGACATCGTTGAGATTGGCCGTCTCGACGACCGAGTGCATGTAGCGCAGCGGCAGGGAAACCAGCGCGCTGGGGATGCCTTCGCGCACCGTGAAAATCACGTCGGTATCGGTGCCGCTAAAGCGCGAAGAGCTTTCGTGCTGCAGCGGGATGTCTAGTTTTGCCGCCACCTCCACCAAGCGCTGCACGACCAGCGGATGATTGCACGTGCCGTGGGTGATGGAAGGCCCGCCGCCCAGCTTTACCAACCCATGTTTCGCGGGTTCGATGCCGGGTGTCTCCGTCGCGTGGGTTACGTCGAGCACGATGCACAGATCGGGCATGAGTCGATGCGCGGCCATCATGGCGCCGTTGCCGCCGATCTCTTCCTGCACGGCATTCACCGCGTAGACCGTGGATTGCAGCATGTCCCGGCGGGTAGAGAGCTTAGCCAGGACTTGGGAAATGATGAACCCGCCGAGCCGATTATCCAGCGCGCGGCCGCTGATGCAGTGGGCGCCAAGTTCCTCGACTCCATCGGCATACACCGCGGGATGGCCGACGCGGATGCCCAAGGCGCGCACTTCCTCGTCGCTGGTCGCGCCTACGTCGACGTAGAGATCGTGCACTTTCGGCGGCTTTTCATCGTCGAGACTATCGCGGCGGAGATGGATGGCGGTATTGCCGATGAGCCCGCGAACTGGTCCCTTTTCCCCAAGAATCGTCAGCCGCCGCCCGCGCGCTGTGGCGACATCGCTTCCGCCGATGCGGTCGATATTGAGGAAGCCTTCCTTCGTAATGTACTTCACGATGTACCCGATCTCGTCGGCATGCGCTTCGAGCATGATGCGTCGCGGCTTGGCGGCGCGGCCGTTCAGGGTGGCCCAGGCGGTGCCGTAGGCGTCGTTGTCGACGGCATCGGCGAATTGCCGCGCGTAGGCGGCCCATTTGCGCTGGCCGGCGATTTCGAAGCCCGTAGGGCTGGGCGTATTGAGCAGATCGAAGAGGAAAGTTTTGGCTGAAGCGTCCATGAATTCGCAAATCATGAGCTGGCCGGGGCGTAGCCTCCAAGTCTGGAGTTTGCTTTTGGCGTGGCCATTGGCGCGAAAACGCGGCGCCGAAAACTCGCTTGCCAACCCGGCCTCCGGTGCTAGCGTCGCCCTCACATGTATTTGCCCGTGTCGCTTCGACTTATGATGCTCCCCGTTTAAGCGGGTGTGGGGATTCTTTTCCTCGCGCCAGCGGTGCGGGGAGCGGTGTGTTTGTTTTGCCTTATAGGCGGGCGCCGCGAAAATCCGGGAGAGCGGTGTGTGCGCCTCGAGTCGTTTTCTTCCACTTCCGGAAACCCCATTCGTACATGTCTTTTAATCCCAAGCAGAAATACCGTCCGTTTCCTCCGATCCATTTGCCGGATCGCCAATGGCCCAGCCGCGTGCTGACCCAAGCTCCCACGTGGTGCAGTGTCGACCTGCGTGACGGCAATCAGGCCTTGGCCACGCCGATGAATGTCTCGCAAAAGCTCGAGTTGTTCGACGCGCTGGTGAAGTGCGGTTTCAAGGAGATCGAAGTTGGTTTCCCCGCGGCTTCCAATACCGAATTCGAATTCATGCGCCGCCTCATCGAGGGCGGACGCATTCCGGACGACGTCGTCATCCAAGTGTTGGTCCAGGCGCGTGAGGATCTGATTCAGCGCACCTTTGAATCGCTGGTCGGTTCGAAGCAGGCCATCGTCCATCTGTACAACTCCACGTCGCCGGCGCAGCGCCGGGTGGTCTTCAATCTGGACAAGCCGCAAATCGTCGACATGGCAGTCCGCGGCGCGCAATGGATCGCCGAGCGCGCGCCAAAGCTCACGGGTTGCGACGTGCGCGTGCAATATTCGCCGGAAAGCTTCTCCGCGACCGAGGTCGAATTTGCCCTGGAGATCTGCAATGCCGTGCTCGACGTGTGGCAACCCACGCCGGCCCGCAAGACGATCTTGAACCTGCCCGACACCGTCGAGGTGGCGATGCCCAATGTCTACGCCGACCAGATCGAGTGGTTCTGCCGCAACCTGACCCGCCGCGACAGCGCGATCATTTCCGTGCACACGCACAATGATCGTGGGACTGGCGTCGCCGCCACCGAACTGGCCATGCTGGCCGGCGCCGAGCGCGTCGAGGGCACGCTCTTCGGCAATGGCGAGCGTACGGGCAATTTGGACATCGTCACCGTCGCCCTGAACCTGCACATGCATGGCATTGATTCCGGTCTGGATTTCTCCGATCTGAATGAGGTGCGCGAAGTGTACGAGCGCTGCACCGGCATGAGCGTGCCGCCCCGTCAGCCCTATGCCGGCGAACTGGTCTTCACCGCCTTCAGCGGTTCGCATCAGGATGCGATTCGCAAGGGTCTGCAAGCCTGGAAGACCGCGCAGGATCAAGGCGGCGCGCCCTTCTGGGACATTCCGTACCTGACCATCGACCCGCACGACATCGGTCGCGAGTACCACGAAGTTATTCGCGTCAACAGCCAGTCTGGCAAGGGCGGTGTGGCGTACCTCTTGGAGAGCGAATTCGGCATCGAATTGCCGAAGGAGATGCAGCGGGAATTCGGTCCGCTGGCCAACGATGAAGTCGATCGACTGGGTCGCGAAGTGACGCCTGCAGAACTCCGCGGGATGTTCTGGCGCGAATACCTGGAGCGCACCAGTCCCTACGCGCTGCAACATTTCCATGCCGATGGCAGCGCCGGAGTCTTCCGTTGCCGCGCCACGGTGGAGACGGAGGGCGGGCGGAAGGACCTCACCGGTGAAGGCAATGGCCCCATCGCCGCCTTTGTCCAAGCCTTGCAATCCGCCGGCGCGCCAAAATTTGAAGTCACGGACTATCGCGAGCATGCGCTGGGCCGCGGCTCGGAAGCGAGCGCGATTGCGTACATCCACATCGCGGGACCTGACGGCAAAAAGCGCTGGGGCGCCGGCGTGGATACGAACATCGAACTGGCTTCGATCAAAGCGGTGTTGAGTGCGCTGAACCGGCTTTCCGCTGCGTAGGCCGGCTGTTGGTCGTCCGGTTTTTGGAGTGAGGGAGCTTGCTCCCTCACTCCACTGGTTGGCGAATTCTTGCCTTGGGTTTGTTACGCTGACGCACTCGAAATAGCTTTGGGACAGAATCTCGATAACAGCCAAGAGGTCTGCCCTCGGCACGCTGGCGCTTTCGCGTTCACGCGCATCCGTAATTTAACGGAAAATCGATAATCAATATCGATGCACCATTGCTGGCGGCGATCTGCGGTGTGGCGTATTCAGAACACTCGATGAGAAATTTCTGCGAACCGCGTTGGGACTGCTGATAAAAAAATATTGCAGAGGCAAGGGTGATTTTGATAATTTGTTCATGGACGTGCGGCCGAGACCGGCGTCGCAATTAATCCAAGGAGCAAAAATCGATGAAAACTATCTTCTTTTCGCTGATCGTCGCGACCGGACTCGCGGGATCCGCCTCAGCACAAAGTTTTACTTATCCCTTCTCCGCGAATAACAATCGCGCGGTCACATTCGATATTCAGAAGTACACGTCCTTCGAGGTAACCGGTGTCGGCCAGCCAAGCCACGGAACCTTAACTTTCACCGACGGAACGGTAAAATATGCGCCGGACTCGACGTTTTCCGGACTGGACACTTTCTCGTACCAGTATGCAATCGGGGCCAGTACGGGCTCAGGGGTTTTTGCCATTGCGGACGTTGCCGTATATCAGGGAACTTACGTCGTCGCGGTAACTGGAGGAGGCGATTCCTCGGGGGACGGCGTGCCCGGGAGCGCCGGCGCGTACTTTCCGCCGGCCAGCGGGACGATGAGCATAACCGCGACAGGGGCGTTTACCTTTCGCAACGGTCTGACCTCGACGAGCGGGCAATTCAAATTGCCCGCCGGAACTTTTTCGGTGGATTTGGCCCCCGGCCAGTACGGCGCACACAATCTCGGATTCAACCTCGGAGTGCAAGGCGGAGCGCCCGTCGTCACCGGCACATATGCATTTGGCAGTCCCCGTGACTACAGTATTCTCGACTTCACGGCAACGAAAGCCGCTCCGGCTGGAGCCGACGCAGGCCGCTATACCGTGCTCATGCAGTTGCCCCAGTACATCGTGCCGGATATTCTTTTCCTAGGCGGAGGGGGAACGCCGCCGCCGCCAGCTTACCTGAATTATTTGGGAACGGGATGGGCCAAGATGACGATTTCTGCCCGAGGAGTGATCTCGTACGCGGGACAATTGAACGATGGAACAACTTTCACCTCGAATGCCGCCTATGGCGCCAATCGGACATTTTCCGTCAATGTCTCCAATCGTCTGACTGGCTCCGTCACCTTTGCCGATCGCCCAGGCGTGAGTGATTTTGGAGCCGCCGCCACCTTCGTTGCTGCGGATGGCTCGAAGATTCCAATCGATTTTCTCGGTTCACGATTTGTGCCGGCGAAGCCGGGCAAGCATGTGCTCGATTATCACGCCCAAGTCGGGACGGCGAATTTGTCTTTCGATGGCGGGGGGCTAACCTCCGAAAATGGAACTGCGACAATCGCCCGCGACGACGTGGTGGTGCGCGTGAAGAATCCGGTAAAGGTGCTTTCGATTTCGGGCGCAACTGGCGGAATTTTTAGTGGTCAATTTGCTGCGACCGGCGCCGACGGCAAGAAGTCCCTTCGCAGTTTCAAAGGCGTCATCTTTCAAAAGGAAAACGCCGCCGTGGGTCTCTTCCGCATCCCGACGAAGACAAGCGGCGACTTCACCTGTGGGACGGTGACGGTCGAACCCAAGTAGGGTGGAAAGAGCGGGGCCGTCCGTGGGAGAGCGCAATGCTGACGACCCGCCGTTCTCGAATCTGTTTGTGAGTATGTTGCAAAGCCTCGGGATTCCCGCCGCGCGCTTTGGCACGAGCACCGGTACGGTATCGGGACAGGAAATGGCGTGATCGATCGCTCGAGTCTTCTCGTCGCGAACGAGCTGCTGCATGACACAGTTCGAGATTGAAGAGCTATGGGCGGATGTGAAAGGCTTTGGGTCCCTCGATTGCAGAGTTCCCTGAATCTGCGGAGCTTCCGACTCGGTCTCGCGTGACCGAGCGGCGGGCTTCGCGAAACGCCAACGTGTTCCCCTCATGAATCCCTCGCTGACTCCATCTCTTCGCACCGGCCTGTTGGCTTCGCTTTCCGTGGCTTTGCTAGCTCCGTGGAGTCGGGCCGCAACGATCACGACCGATGTCTGCGTTTATGGCGGGACCTCGGGCGGGGTCATCGCCGCGGTGCATGCGGCGCGGCTCGGGAAGACGGCCGCGCTCGTGGAGGCGAGCCAGCATATGGGTGGAATGACGAGCGGCGGACTGGGGCACACGGATGTGGGGAATACGACGTCGATCTCAGGGATGGCGCGCGAGTTTTATAATACTGTGGGGGCGCATTACGGTTCTCTGGTGGCCGCGTGGGACTTCGAGCCGCACGTGGCGATTCAGATTTACCAGGCGCTTTGCTCCGGTGAAGGGGTGGCGTTTCATCAGAATCAGCGGCTGGCTTCAGTGACCAAGAGCGGACAGAAGATCACGCAGATCACGATGGATGACGGGACGATCTATGTGGCAAAAATGTATATCGACGCGACCTACGAGGGCGATCTGATGGCGGCAGCCGGAGTGACATTTACGGTGGGGCGGGAGTCGACGTCGACCTATGGGGAGAGCCTGGCCGGAATTCGAGGCTCGACGCCGGCAAATCAGTTCACGCTGGCCGTGGATCCGTACGTGACGCCGGGCGTTCCGGCGAGCGGGTTGCTGCCCTATGTGCAATCGGGCGGCTTAGGAACGGCGGGAAGCGCGGATTCCCGAGTGCAGGCGTATAACTATCGGCTCTGTCTCACGCAGGCGGCGAACCGACTACCCATCAATGCTCCGGCAACCTACAATGCGGCGAACTTCGAGTTGCTTGGACGTTATGTCGCGAATCGGGTGGCGCACGGGGACAGCCTGACCGTGGGCACTTTCTTCAACATCGCAACGCTGCCGAATGGGAAGACGGATTTCAATAACAACGGCGGGTTCTCCACGGATTTCATCGGGCAGAACTACACTTACCCGACGGCGAACTATACGGATCGCGCGACGATCGCCCAAGCGCATGCGGATTACACGGCGGGGCTGATTCATTTTCTCTCCACAGATAGCCGCGTGCCGACAGCGCTGCGCACGAGCATGCAGTCATGGGGCTATTGCGCGGATGAATTTGGGCCGCTGGGCGGATTCTCGCCGCAGCTCTATGTGCGCGAGGCGCGGCGGATGATTTCCAGCTATGTCATGCAGCAGTCGGATTGCCAGGGGACCCGGATCGCCAGCGATCCCATCGCGCTGGCCTCGTATACGATGGATTCCCATAACTGTGAGCGCATCGTGCAAAGCGGCTCCGCGATGAACGAGGGCGATACGCAGGTTTCCACACCGCAGCCGTTTCCGGTGTCGTATCGGTCAATCATCCCCAGCTCCGGGCAATGCACGAATCTGCTCGTGCCGTGGAGTCTCTCGGCGTCCCACATCGGCTTTGCTTCGATTCGTATGGAGCCGGTGTTTATGATGCTGGGGCATGCAGCGGGAACGGCGGCCTCGATCGCGATCGATCACAACATCGCGGTGCAAAGTGTGAGTTATAGCGAATTGCAAACCGAGCTATCGCTGGAAGGTCTGTTGCTTGCGTGGGGCGGCTCGAATGCGACGGGGACGATTTTGGACGACACGGCCGCGACCGGTGTGATTCGCACGGGAACGTGGACTTCAAGCACGTCCACGAGCGGATACTACGGGACGGATTATTTGCACGACGGCGATACGGGGCAGGGAACGAAGTCGGTGCGGTTTTCACCGACACTGCCGAAGGCTGGAATCTACGAGGTGGATCTGCATTGGACGCAGGATCCGAATCGGGCGACCAATGTGCCGGTGGATATCAATTACTCCGGCGGAACGACGACGGTGACTGTGAATGAGCAGCAGAACGGCGGGGTGTGGGTTGCGCTGGGGGCGTTCAATTTTGCGGCGGGTTCAACGGGAAATGTGTTGATCCGGACTACCGGGGCCAATGGCTATGTCGTCGCCGACGCCGTGCGATTCATTTACCGCGGGGTGCATTGAGGCCGCGGGTTTCGCGCCAGCGCTGACACAGGTCGCGAGCGGCGTTCGGCCAGTCCGGAAAATGGAAAGCGAAGCCATGCTGGGTCAAAAGCCCGGGAATCACGCGCCGACTTTTCAAGATGAGCTCGGTCTCGGTCCGAAGAAAAAGGGCGCCGATTTCGAGCATCCAATTGCTCGCCGGCAGACCCAATGAAATGCCCCAGGCCTCGCGCAAAGCGCGCATAAACTCGCCATTGGGCAAGGGCTGCGGCGCGGCCAGATTCACTGGCCCGTCGAGCGTCTCGTTTTCGATGAGCCAGTAGATGGCGCGAATGAAATCTACCTCGTGGATCCACGAGACGTACTGGCGGCCGTCGCCGGCGCGGCCGCCGAGGCCATGTCGCACCAAACCCAGCAAGACATCGAAAACACCGCCCGAATCGGGGCTCATGGTCATGGCGGAGCGCAGCTTAATCTTTCGAGTGTGCGGAGTCTTTGCCTCGTCCAGGGCGTGCTCCCAGGCGGTGGCTACTTCGATGCTGAAGCGCCAGGTGTCCGGAGCATTTGTTACCGCTCCGCCCAGGATGCCGGAAACTTCATCGTTTGGCGCATCGTAGCGGTGGGCATAGATCGTCGCGGTGCTCGCCTGAAGCCAGACGCGCGGCGGTCGGGAGGCCTGACCGATGGCTTCGCCCACGACGCGCGTAGAGAGCACGCGCGAATCGATGATCGCCCGGCGGTTTGCGGGAGTGTAGCGGCAGTTAACATTGCGCCCGGCCAAATTGATGACGATGTCCGCTCCGTCAAGTTCCGCTGCCCAGCTGCCGAGGGTATGGGCATCCCAAGCCACGGTGCGCCAGGGCGCGACTGCGGCCGTGCGGCTGAGGACGACAACCTCGTGGCCGTCTTTTTGAAAAGCCCGCGCGAGAATTGTTCCAACCTGACCGGAGCCTCCGGGGATGATTATTTTCACGATAAAGAGGCGAACTTGTTGTCGCCCCTGTAGGCTATATGCGCCCGCTAGTGGTGGTCCGGAATCTCCGGCTCGACGAGCTGGGTCAGAAGCGTAAGGGATTCCTGCCAGCCCATATAACATGCCTCGGCCGGAATGGCCGCGGGGATGCCTTCCTGCGTGATGTTCACGTCTGTGCCGCAGAAGACTTCCTTCAGAATGACGGTCGTTTGCATCGTGCCGGGCAGCGACGGGACCTCGAATTCATTGGTATAACGAATGAGCTCGTGAGGCTGGAGTTCGAGATAGGTCCCGCCGAACGAGTGACTCGAGCCGGTGGAGAAGTTCGTAAAGGACATTCGGTAGATCCCGCCGACTTTGGCGTCCATCTGGTGGACTTTGCCCGTGAAGCCGTGCGGCGGAAGCCACTTGGCCATGGCCTCGGGATCGAGAAATGCGCGATAGATGCGCTCCGGGGTGGCGCGGATCACTCGGTGAAGTCGAACGGTGTGGGTCTCGCTGCTCATATTTGGGAATTCGATCGAAGGCCTGCTTTGGCCGGGTGTCAATCTGCGATGGACGACGATTCCTTCCATCGATCGATCAGCGCGCGGATCTGGCGGGCGCCGGTGAGGATGCCGGGGCCGGGTTGGAGGAGGGTGTTTGAGTCGAGGGCGTGGATTTGCCCGTGGCGGACGGCAGGGATTTGGTCAAAGCCGGGACGGCTGCGGATGGAGGGCAGGTCTACCGGCCGTCCGCACCAACTGGCGAGGATGAGGTCGGGCGCCGCAGCGATGATGGCTTCCGGAGACACGGCGCGGTCGCGCGCGGCGGGGTGGCGCAGATGGCTGAAAATGTCGAGTCCGCCGGCGAGTTCGATGAGTTCGCTGACCCAGCCGATGCCGCAGGTGAACGGCTCGGGCCACTCTTCGAAGTAGACGCGCGGGCGGGTTGGCGGGACGTCGGAGGCCGGTTGAAGGGAGGCGAGTTCGGAAAGGAAAGACGTGGCGACTTCGTCGGCGCGTTCGGTATAACCAATCGCCCCGCCGATGAGGCGGATGGCGTCGGCGATGCCAGCGAGAGTGCGTTGGTTGGTCACGAGCACGGCGCATCCGCGGCGGATAAAGGACGCGGCGATTTCCGCCTGGACGTCGGAGAAGAGCAGGACGAGGTCCGGATCAAGGCGGAGGGCGCGCTCGCAGTCGCAGTGGGAAAAGCCGCTGATTACGGGTTTCGGCGAGAGGCCGGCTTGGGAGGCGAAGGCGGTGACGCCGACGACGCGGTCCCAGGCGCCGAGGCGGGCGCAGATGTCAGCGGCTTCGGCGCTGAGGCAGAGGATGCGTTGCGCGGGCATGCGAACGAAGTGGGGCGTTTAAAGCGCGCCGTTCCCACCGTGCGCCCCCCGCCATGAGGAACAGAGCTCCCCTTCGCCCGTGACGAAGCTGGAGCTTCGCACGAGCGCACGTTTAGATGAAGCGTTCCAAAGCCTAGGCGGCTTCGCCGTAGGAGCTTTCCACGCGCTTGGCGACGTCGAGGTAGCCGTAGTCCACCTCGTAGATTTCCTTCAGACAAGTGAGGTAGTCGGCGCGGTTGCCGAGCTTCTCGTAGAGGAGGCCGAGCTTGTAGAGGACTTCCTTTTTCGTGTTGTCCATGGCGGTGATCTCGCTGACCGCGGTCTTAAACTGGGAGACCGCCATGTCGAACATGCCCTTTTCGTTGAAGCACTGGCCGAGGAGATTGATGGCGCGGAGACGCACGTTTGGATTCGACTTGGCGCGTTGGAGTTCCGGAACGGCTTCGGTGTACTGGCCGGCTTGCATGAGGCGCTCGCCGAGCTCGAAGCGGAGCTGGAGGTCGGTGGGATTGCGTTCCACGCGGCGCTTGGCTTCGGAGATGAGCGTGTCGGCGCGCTGCCGCTGCAGCGACTCGAGTTCCTCGCGATACTGCGCCGCGTCTTCGTGCTGGTCGCCGCCGTTGGCAAAGAAATCCTCGTAGGACTTGATGCGAATCTCCGTCGCCTTCATCTGGAGGTCGGAGACCTTGCGGGCCACAGCGGGGTCTGCGCCGCTGGTGAGGGTATTGGCGTAGCCGTACCATTCCAGCGCCTTATCCAGGTCTTCGGTGGATTCGCTAACCTGCTGGCGCTGCTCGTAGAGTTTGGCGATGCGCTGGACGACGTCCACCCCATTCGGGTTGGCCTCGAATTGCGCGCCGAGTTCGTTGAGCTGAGCATCGATCGTGTCGATGTCCTTGAAGATACGGCTCTTGTCCTCGAGGGCCTTCGTCTGGTCGGAGTTCTTGATCAGGTCGCGATAGCTCGTGGCCTGCTCCCAGCCGCCCTTCTTCATGGTGGCGCTGGCCGCAGCGTCCTTGCTGCGCTTGACGGCGATGAGGTCGGCCGGATTGATCTCGGTGATCTTGGTATAAACGTTCACCGCTTTGTCCGATTCGCCGGTGAGCGTGTAGTACTCGCCCAGCTCGTGCATGACCTTGGTGTCCTTCGGATTGCCCTGGATGATCGTTTCCAGCGCGAATGCGGCGACGGCGGGGAGACCGGCGGCCTTGGCCGCGTCCTTGAGTAAGTTGTTTCCCTGCGCGCTGTAGGGATCGGATTCGAGAATCTTCTCGGCCAACTCCAGTCCGGCCATGGGGTCCTTCTTGATGGTGCTGGCGCCCTTGAGCGCGGCGGTGGACATGCCCGAGAGCATGCTCTTCTTGCCGCTGGTCGCGGCGATTTCAGCCTTTCGGAGGAGCTTGCGGCCGTCTAAAAAGTTGGGCGCCTTCTTGAGGATGGTCTGGATCAATGAAATCGCGTAGCCGTGATTGCGCAGCTCGACGGCGCTCAGCGCCTTGAGCCAGAGGGCGCGCAGGTCGTCCGGGAGTTCCTTGTCAGTGATGATATCCATAGGAGGGAATACGAGAAATAATAGGCGAAAATGGGGTGTATTACAACCCGATGCCCAGCCCTAGAATAGGGTTGGGCGGGCGATTCTGCTCGCAGGTCTCAGGCTCCGCGTCAAGATCCTGAAACATGGAAGACTGAAGAAACGGCAAGAAATTCTTCGACCGAAGTCTGGCAGCTACCTTCCCACACTGCTGGCGTCGTCTTTTTTCTGGTCGGACTTGGCGGTGGCCATGGCCTTGAGGGTGGCGTATTCCTTCTGGGCATTGGCCCCAAAATCGGAGGTTCCATGCTCGAAAAGCACGGTAAAGACAAATGTCGAGGCCACGAAGATGGCGAACCAGAAGATGAGGCGGAAAAGGGCCATGGTGAGGTAATGCTCTCCTTGGACTACCCCAAAGATGGGGGAACCGCAACCGGCTTTTCCGCGCGGGAGAGGTGGATCAGGGGGCGGCCTCGGGCGAGGCCGGCGCTGCGCGCTCCCCGTGCACGTGCGCGAAGGCGTAGAGGGTAAGGTAGGTGATGAGGGAGAAACTGAAAAATGCAGTGAAGAAGAGCTGGAAATCGGGAAAGGACATGAAGCGCAGGCGCCACAGGGCGTCGGCGGCCAGGGTTTTCGGCGCGAACAGGAAATCCTTCGAATTCCACCGCCAGAAACGGCCGACGAAAACGCCGATCGCCCCGAACGCCAGCATGGCAATGGCAAAAACCCAGCCGACGGCCGGGCCGCGATGGGCTCGCACCATCTCGTGCATGAACTGCAGCGAGAGGTTTCCAAGCAGGAGGCCGACCCAGATGAAGCTCATGACGAGCAGGACATCGAGCCAGCGGGTGTCGAGGCCGGTGATCTGCAGGTGGATGATGTCCGTGATGAGGTACGGAGCGTTCGGATAGAAGAGAAACCAGATCACGGCGAAAATTCCCACCAGCCAGCGCCACTGCGCGCCACGGGATTGCAGGAAGTGGGCGGCCGAGGCGCAGACCATGGGAACCCAGGCGAGAAAGAGATTTTTTGCCAGAAACCAGAAGTCGGTGTGGTGCGGACGGCTATTGCGAAAGGCGATGAGCAGGAGGCAAAGCCCGGAGGCCAGAAGCAGTGAGAGGACGGCGAGATTGGCTCGGGCGAAATTGGTGGGCCGGCTTTGCGTCATTGCCACTGAGTTAACGCGCCCGGGCCGGCGCGCAAGAGACAAGAGTGGGGAATTGCGCTTGCGTTTCACAGCGGCGAAACCGAATTCGAACGCCATGCCTGCCGAATCTCCGATCGATCATTTCGCCGCGCTGGGGTTGCCGCGGCGACCCTGGCTGGAGGCGGAGACCCTGCGGGAGCGTCTGCGTGCGGCGACCATGGCGGAACACCCGGACCGTGGCGGAGATCCCAAAGCCTTTGCGGGGGTAAATGCTGCCTATGCCGTGCTGCGAGAGGTCGGGTCGCGAGTGCGGCATCTTTTGGACTTGGAAGATCCGCGAGCCTTGCAGCAGCTCAGTTCGGCGCCGCCCGCAGGCCTGGCCGACCATTTCATGGCGATCGCACAATGGCGCTCGCGGGCGGCGGCGCTGGAGACCAAGCTGGCTTCGGCCGGTTCTCCGCTGGAGCGCGCTCTGCTCGCGGGTGAGCGGCATTCTGTGGCGGAGGGCGTGAAGGGTGCGCTGGTTGAACTCGACACATTGCGAGAGAAGGCGCTGGATTCCTTGCGCGCCGAGGATCGGCTGTGGGAAAACCGTGATCTGGAGGCGGCGGCTAGATTGGCGGGCCTCGTACAGGCGCTGGCCTTTTTAGATCGGTGGATGGCGCAATTACGCGAAACGCTGGTGCGGCTGGAGATTGGCGCGGTGAGCTGAAGCTGCGCCGGATTGTCGGGACGCAAAATTTTCCGTTTCACGCGGAGGCCGGGCCGGGCTGATAGTGGCAGGCTTATGTCATCCATCGTCGGCATTGATCTCGGCACCAC
>FTCV01001520.1_pt1 | contig 13714 bp, 9 predicted proteins | sample 1639691 | NCBI WGS metagenome assembly FTCV01 (sample SAMEA3914864, study PRJEB12502) | metagenome | biome: forest; material: soil | place: USA | collected 2012-03-12 | depth 0.3 m
CGTGCTGGCCGACTACATGCTGCCCAGCGCCTTCGTCGTGCTCGCCGAATGGCCCTTGACTCCCAACGGCAAGATCGACCGGCTCGCGCTGCCGGCGCCCGGCCAGGCCGCCACGGTCAGCCGGCCCTACGAAGAGCCCGCCAGCCAACTCGAACGCGCCATCGCGCAGATCTGGCAGGAGATGCTCGATGTCAACGAGATCGGGCGACAGGACAACTTCTTCGAACTCGGCGGCCACTCGCTGCTGGCTGTGCGGATGGTTCATCTGCTGCACAAGCAATTCAACCTGCGCATCACGCTGCGCGATCTGTTCGAGCAACCGACACTGCAAGGTTTTGCCGCCCAGGCCGAGCGAGACGGCACGGCGGGCGCATACCGCAGCCTGGTGCCGATCCGTGCGACGGGTCACCAGCGACCGCTCTTCCTGGTCCATCCCAGCAAAGGCGAGATCGGCTACGTGTACTCATTGGCACGGTGGCTCGACAAGGACTTGCCGGTCTACGGTCTGGCGGCCGAAGGACTCGCGACAGACGAGCGGCCGCTGCAGTCCATCGAAGAAATGGCCGCTCTCTACATCAGCGAGATACGCCAAGTCCAGCCACACGGGCCCTATCGCATCGGCGGCTGGTCGTCCGGCGGCATCGTTGCGTATGAGATGGCCAACCAGTTGTTGGGCGCCGACGAGTGCGTCGAGTTCCTCGGATTGATCGATACCCACAGTCAATACGGCGATGCGCATGCAGACAACGACGGGTCATCGCCCGATTCCTCGCAAGCCTCGGACGTCGATCGTTGGCTGCTTTCGCTCGTCTGGGTGCCCGATTCGTCCCCTGACGCCACCAGGAACCATCTCGCGGCCCTGGCAGCCGCCGGCGATACCGACTCGCTCTTCGCGGAGGGCCAGCAGGCCGGCCTGCTGCCCAACCACGTGCCGCCCGAAATCCTGCGGCGATTCATGGCGGTTCAATTTGCAACGAGGCAAGCGCTGCGCCAATACGTCCGGCCCGACATCTCCGTTCCGATCCATCTGTTCTTCGCCGCCGACGAACGCCGATCCGATCCCACCATCGGCTGGCGCGGAGCCGCCGGCAACCGGCTCAAGCTCGTCCCCGCAGCCGGACTGCATCTGACGATGATGGACCTGCCTCACGTGAAAACGCTGGCCGCAGCGATCGAGTCGGAACTCAAGGGGATCAAGGACGTGCAGGCGGGCAGCGCGGAACAAGCCTATTGCCCATGCATTCTCATCAAACTTGGACGGGGCGGGACTGCGCCATTGTTCTGCGTGCCCGGCGCGGGCGCCAGCATCACCGCATTTGCGGAATTGGCGGATGCGCTGCCATCCCGCATCCAGGTGTATGGGATGCAGCCTCGGGGACTGTGCGGCACCTTGGCACCGCACATCGACGTGCCGAGCGCGGCGCGTGCTTACGTGCGAGCCATGCGCGAGGTGCAACCGCGCGGTCCGTATCATCTGTTGGGCCACTCCTTCGGCGGCTGGGTAGCCCTGGAAATGGCACGGCAACTGCGCGAGCAGGGGCAAGAGGCCGCATCGCTGACGGTGCTCGATTCGATGCCGCCGGATCTGTTGACCATTCCCACGAGCCGCTGCACGCCGGCTGAAATCCTGCAGAAGCTGATCGGGATCTACGAGCAGAGCCTCGGCGAATCGCTCGGCCTGGTCATCAAGGATTTGACTGGCGCGAACGCGGAGGCGCAATTGACGCTTCTTCTGTCCAGACTCGTCCAGGCCGGAATGATGCCGCGCTCCGCGCCGTTGAAGACCTTGAAAGGAATCTTCCACACGTTTTCGACCAACGTGAACACACGGTACGCGCCGACGGCGCCCTATCCCGCTGAATCGTACATGGCGACCTGTGGCTCCGCCGAGGGCAATACCTGGGCGCAAGCGCAGGCATTCGACGACGTGGTCGGACGCTGGCGCAGCCAGTTGCCAAGGCTCCATGTCTTCATCAGCCAAGGCAATCACATGACCATGTTGCGCGAGCCGCACGTGCAGGAGATCGCCGCATGGATATCGCCCGTCCTTGAGAACCTGGCGTGATCACCGCGATCGCGCGAACAGGCGCCCTGCCTGCGCGGTCCGTTTCACAGGCGCGCGGATGTCCGGCGCCGTCCTCGACATGATTCCCGATGCACATCGACACCTCAGCCTCTGCACTCGAACGTCCAGCGCCGGTCACCAAGATCGGCAGCGGGTTCTACGTCATCTGGTCCACCCAGTTCGCGTCCATGTTCGGATCGCAGCTGACCGCCTTTGCCTTGGGCATCTGGCTCTTCCAAAAGACCGGCTCCGCACTCAGCTTCACGCAATTCATCCTGTCCTCCACCTTGCCTGCCCTCTTGTTGCTGCCCTGGGGGGGCGTCATTGCGGATCGATGGAGCAAGCGCGTCGTCCTGGCCTCAGCAGAGCTGGTCGCCGTGGCGTGCACCGCCGCGATGGCAATGCTTTTCCGGCTCGGTAACGTCCAAGTGTGGGAGCTGTACGCACTGCAATCGATCCTCTCCCTCAGCATCGGCATTCAAGGCCCCACTGCCAGCGCCGCCATCACGTCGATGGTCCCGAAGGCGCACTACGGCCGGGCAAGCGGGATGTACCAGATCGCCACGGCGATCTCCCAACTGGCTGCGCCATTGCTTGCCGCACTGCTGCTGGGACGGGTGGGAATCACGGGCATCCTGGTCTTCGACCTGCTCACGTTCACCATCGCGTTGGTGGGCGTCCTCGGCGCGACGATTCCGTCCGCGATCATCGGGCATGCGGACGGCACCGGCGCCGCGATCCCGAGTCCGCCACGAAACGCGCTGAACGACGTCCGATGGGCGTTCAAGTTCCTCGGCGAAAGGCCGTCGATGGCCACCGTGTTCGTGTACCGCATCATCGGCGCGATGTTCACCGGCATGGTGCTCGTTCTGATCGGCCCCCTGGTCCTTTCACAGCATTCCGAGAAAGTCTTCGCCATGGTGTCGACCTCCGGCGCGATCGGGGCGCTGTCGAGCGGCTTGTTGCTCGTCGCCTGGGGCGGATTGAAGAAATGGACTCCACGCGTCCTGCTGTTCAATGTCGTGCAGGGCCTGGCCATCGCCCAGGCAGGCCTGACGCGATCCGCCCCTGTGTTGTGCGGATGTGCCTTCCTGGTCATGCTTTGCAGTTCGACCCTGGCCGGATGCACGTCGGCCGTGTGGAGGCGCAAGGTGCCACCCGATCGCCAGGGCAACTTCGCTGCGTTCCAGCAAGCCGTCGGCTTGACCATCCTGCCCCTGAGCGCCTGCATCGGCGGCCTCCTTGCGCAATGCGTCTTCGAACCGGCGCTCGTCTCCAACGGGACGTGGATGGACGCCTTCGTCCCGTGGTTCGGAACAAGCGCAGGCCGCGGAACGCGCTTTCTGTTTTTTGCGATGGGGACGCTTGCCGTTCTGGTCGCGCTGGCTGCCCTCTGCGACCGCCGGGTCCACAGGGTCGACAGCGACGTTCCGGATGCTGTCTGAGGGAATGCAGCCCTGGCAGCCGCCGAAAGGCGGCGGCAACGACTTCAATTCATTGAGTTCGACCGAAAAGAAAACCTGGAGAAGACATCATGTCCACAACACGCGCCTATTCAATTTCCTCCGAAGACATTGCACGCGAGTCCGACCGTGTCGGCGGTGATCACAACAAGTTCGACCTGAAACGCACGATCAAGCTGGAAGCAGTCCAACTCCCACCAGTGGGCGCCGCGCAGGTACGCATGCGCATGTTGGCATTCCCGGCCGAGCACAACGTCGTGCATGCGGCAACCGCCAATCCCATCAATATCAGCGCGGCCCGCGGCGGCAAGCTGTTTGTCGGCAACGGCGCGCTGGGAGAGATCGTCGCCACGGGAAGCGCCGTGCAACGCTTCAAGGTGGGCGACATCGTGCTCACGCAGGGCAATGGCGAAGTGGACCGCGGCGGCTATCCGGTACGCATCTGGGCCTACGACCAGCCGGAGTCGGATGGCTGGTACGCCGAGGAGGCCCTTGTTCACCAGAGGCAACTCATCCACGCGCCGCTCGATTGCGGCCTGTCGTTGTGGGAGATCGCGGCACTTTCGGTGCGCGCGCCTTCTGCCTATCACCTCTGGCGACGCGGCCTGGGCATCTACCGGCTGAAGATCTCCCACGAGCAGCAGCCAGTGCTCAACGTGCTGTCCTTCGGCGGCGGCGTGGGTGAACTGTTCCTCATGCTCGCCAAGCATGAAGGACACCGGACGTTCTATTGCTCGGGCAATGCCAGCCGGCGCCAGGATCTCGAGAAGATGGGCATCCAGACCATCGACCAGAACAAGTATTCACGGTTCAAGACCCCCGAGGACGTCAAGGCGTTCGCAAAGGAGTGCAAGGCGCTCACAGGCGGCGAAGGCATGCACGTCGTGTGCGACATGTTCCGGGGGCCTGTCTTCGATGCCGGTCTCGCAGCATCGGCGCGCTGCGGCGTGAACGTCAGTTCGGGCTGGCAGCTGTCTCAGAACGTTGAGTACAACTCCACAGTGCTTTCCGTCAAGCAGATGACCATCGACCACATGCACTACGAGACCATGGAGGGTTGCGAAGCGGCGACCCGCTACTACGGCAAGGTATTCAAGCCCGTGATCCACAACGAGATCTACGCATTCGAGGACCTGCCGCGTTGCATGGACGAACTGCACAAGAACGTGCAATCGGGCATCCCGGTGGTGCGCGTGGCCAAACAGATGCCCGCTTCCGTGCAGGCGCTACTGTGATGCTCGACTCAGACGCTGCAACGTTCCCGGGCCCGCGCGGCCCGGCCACGGCCCCATTGAATCCTTCGCAAATGCCCACCGATGAAGGTGCCGCCTCGCGCGGCACGACGCCTCGGCCTGCATGGCCGGTGGCGGCGGCCATGCTGGCCCTGTTGCTGCTCGCGTGGGTCTGTATCGCAGGCATGGCGCCCCGCGCGCCCGTGCCTGCCAGCGCGCCGTCGACCGTCTTTTCCGCCGAGCGCGCGCTGGCGCACCTTCCGCACATTGCGGCAAGGCCGCATCCGGTCGGAACGGCGGCGAACGCAGAGACGCGGGCCTACCTGGTGGACGCGCTGAAGGGCCTGGGCTACGAGGTGCAGGTCCAGACCGAACTCGGCGTTTCCCAGGGCGACGATGCGGTCGGGATGGTCAACAACATCGTTGCACGGCGTCCAGGCAATGCGGGCGGCCGCGCCCTGATGCTTTCCGCGCACTACGACTCCGTGCCGACGGGGCCCGGGGCAGCGGACGACGGCGCCTCGGTCGCCGCGGTGCTCGAAACGCTGCGCGCTCTCCAGTCGGCGCCGCCGTCCCGCAACGGACTCATCGTGCTCTTCACCGATGGCGAGGAAGCCGGCCTGCTTGGCGCGGAGGCTTTCGTTTCACACCATCCGTGGGTCAAGGATGTCGGCATGGTATTGAACTTCGAATATCGGGGCGACAGCGGTCCGACATTGATGTTCGAAACGAGTCCAGGCAACGGAAAGCTGATCAGCGCCTTCTCGTCCGTGCCGCATCCCTTGGGCACGTCCTTGATGTACGAGATCTACAAACGCATGCCCAACGGCACCGATTTCACGGTGTTCAAGCGGGCTGGGTTGGCTGGGATGAACTTCGCACCGATCGCGAACGTGAGCAGTTATCACACGGCACTCGATCGGATCGCGAACGTCGATGCGCGCAGCGTCCAGGACCAGGGCGACACCATGCTCGCGCTCGTGCGCAACCTGCGCGAAGCGAACCTGGACGATCTCGCGTCGCCCGACCGCGTCTACTTCGACCTGCCGGGCATCGGATTGGTGAACTACCCGTCGCCCGTCACCTGGCTCGTCACTGCCGTCGTCGTCGGACTGCTCCTCGGAGTCGTGATGGCCGGCGTGCGCGGAGGCCATCTTCGCCTCGGCCGCACGGTCGCGGGAGCCCTGGTGCTGCCGTGCACCGCCGTGCTTCTGGCGATCGGCACCACGCTGATGCTGGCCGCCATCCGCGCCCTCCATCCGGGCTATCGCGGGCTGTCGGACCTGTACAACGCGCAGTGGTACTGGATCGCGTTCGTGGCCCTGGCGTTGAGCGCCTTCTGCGCCCTCTACAAGTGGTTGCGCCGCTGGTTCATGCCGATGGAGTTGGCGGTGGGCGATGCGTTGGCCTGGGCTTTCTTGCTGCTTGGCTGCGCCTGGTTCATGCCCGGTGCGAGCTTTCTGCTGGCCTGGCCGCTGGCGGCCACGCTCTGCGCGTGGCTCTACCTCCTGTCGGACGGGGCGACGAGGCGCACACCCAATCATCGCGTGCTTGTCCTGTTTCTTGGCGCGATGCCGGGGATCGTGCTATTCAGCACTTTCCTGTACCTGCTGTTCATGGCGTTGACGACGCCGCTGGCGGCGATCCCCGTCGTTGCCTGCGTACTGCTTCTCGGCATCCTGTACCCGGTGCTGGCGCTGATGCAGGCTTCCTTTCCGCTGCACAAGGTGGCGGCTCTCGTCGGCGTGGGCTTTCTCGCCGTCGGGGAGTTCACGGCCGGATCGTCGACGCAACATCCGCACCCGGTCAATGTCCTCTATGTCGAGGACAGCAGCACCGGCAACGCGCAATGGTTGTCGGCCGACGTCGTGCTGGATACCTGGGAGAAGAAGTTCTTCGATTCGAGTTCCGTCAGGCGCAAGCTGCCCGAATGGTACGGAACGGATTCGCGAGCCTATTGGACGTCCGCGGCGCCGGCTTCGAAGCTGCCGCCGCCGGTGATCACGCCCGTCAGCGACGAAACGCGCGGGACGAGGCGAACCGTCGAATTTCGCCTGAAGTCCGGCCGGGGTGCACGCGAATTCAACGTTCACGCCATCGGCGTCCAGGTCACGGGGGCGATCGTCGATGGTCAGCCTGTCGCCGCCGGGCCCGCGGACGACTGGAGTTTGGCCGCCTACGCCATGCCTGCGGAAGGTATCGACGTCAAGTTGGAGGTAGCGGCCGGCCGGCCGTTCAGCATCAACGTGTTCGACAGCACTCCGGGTCTGCCCTTCCTTGATTTGTCGTCTCGCGACAGCAAGGAAATGGCGAATCGCTCGGAAACAAGCGATACGACACAAAGCCTGACAACCTACCGGTTCAATTGAGCGACGGGGCACCGCGAGTGCGGTGTCCCGGTTCCGAGCGACGCGACGATCACCGCTCGCGCCGTGCGCTACCACCGATTCGGATGCACGCCGCCGCGTGGTGCGGAGGTGGCGAACGCGAGCACGGTGTCCGACGACGGGCCCCTTCGCATATTGGTCGTTGACGACCGGCACGACTCTGCGGACGCGTTGGCCCAATTGCTTGGTTTGCAGGGAAGGACTCGAGATTGCGAACCCCGGCGGCAGGATTCGATGCCCACTTGGCCAAACCGGCAAGTAGCGCAGATCAGCACGCCGTGGTGTCTTCAGCCGCTCGTTCCTTCAGCGGCCCGGCTGTCGACCTGCATGGACATGTCGAGGATCTCGGGAGCAGGTGAGCCCGGAATGCCTGCGCCGTCCTCGACGACGTCGATTCGCACCGCTTCCGGCGCTTCGGTGACGCTTGGCGCGCCGACTGAGGCGACAGCTATCACACGGATGGCGAACTCGGAGTTGGGAGCGCGCTTGACGCCTACCGCATGGCGAGAAGACGCCAATGCTGCTCCAAGCGCCATGGAAGCCGCATTCATCAGGGAAGCGAGCGTCAAGTCCGAAGCGTCCGGAGAAAAGCGGAGAGTCAGGATGTCGAACTCATGTGAATCGGTTGTTCAGCGACAGGGCTCAGCGCTAAGACTTGCGGCGTCTTGACGTCTCAATGCACTCGACACTGAGCACGACTCCGAGTGGCGCTGGGGCGTCGATCGAGTTGAAAGTTCGCGCATCCCGCTGATCGGCGCAGGCACTAGGCAAGGTGCTGAGACACGCGCTTCGTGTCTCATCCTCCGTCGATACGTCAGCTGCGCTCCACTTGCCACGATGAAAACCGACCGAGGGCACGTGCTTCAGTTCGCATCGGATCGCGTCGATCTGCCTGCCGTGCAGGTTTCGACGCCGCCGCTACCGCGCTTTATGCTCGACCATCTCGATGAGCTGCACGACATCCGCCGGCTTCGTCACATAGTGGTCGAACCCGTTTTCGCGCAGCTTCTTCTCGACAGCCGGCCCTGCCAGCGCGCTGACGGCGACGATCAGCGGCGGCGGCGACGAATATTTGCTTCGTATGGATCGCGCCGCTTCGAAGCCGTCCATGACGGGCATGTTCAGATCGAGCAGAACGACGTCAGGGCGTTCAGCCGCGGCTGACGCGACCGCCTCCTGTCCGTTGTAGGCGGTACGAGTGGCATAGCCCAGAAGACGCAGCAGATCGGCCGTGGAGTCCGCCAGTTCGTGAACGTCATCGACTACCAGGATTGATTTCATAGTCGCGTCTGGAGAATTCACGGATGCCGCGCAACGCGCCCGCGGCATCCGACGACGGCAGCGTCTTGCTGCCTAAGAACCCGTCTTCATCAAAGCGGCGGATTGACGCGACCGTGCACTCGAGCCCACGCGTCTCGCGCAGCGGGCGCAGCCTCGCCCCATGCCAGCGTCGACGGACCGCGAGCGCCCATCCAACCTTCGGCGAGTTCAGGCTCCACGTCTTCGAAGGAGCGCTCGCCCTCGTAGCGGCTGACTCCATACCCGAATGCCGGGCCGTAGTCGTCGTACGAGCGGCCAGGCGCGATGTAGTCACGCGATTGATAGTTCTCGCGCCAGTACGCGTCCTCGATCGTGGGATCGATGGATTCGGCCACCCCCTTGCCGGCGAGGCCGCCAACGATCGCGCCCACTGCGGCGCCGACCATGGTGCCTATCGGTCCGGCCACCGTCCCCACCGCGGCGCCGGCCGCCATTCCGCCCGCAGCGGCACCCACACCGACGCCAACCGGATGTGCGCCCGGCGTTCCCGACAACGGATCCCGGTTGGGGGTGCCAGTCTTCTCATCAACAGTCTTGTCACCGAGCATTTGGATGTCTCCTGAATTGGTGAGCACAAGGAATGAATGATCGCGAGGTGCCCGGACTCGCCACGTCTCTCAGCAACCCGCAGTCCTTGTCAGCCGGGCGTCCACATCGCGTGATGCAGCGCGGCGCGTTCCCGTGCGCCAACGTATTCCCGCGGTGCCGCGCGACCGATCGAACACGACCAACCCCTTCACGAAAAGCGTGGATTGGATTGCCAAAAGGTGAATACTTTCGGTCCCGGCATGTCGTCACCGAGGCGAGATGCAGCCCGCAACATGCGCTGAAGGACGGCAGCATGCGCATTACCTGTACCGCGACCGATCGCGGAAATGTTTACCAGTTCTCCAGGAGCAACGACGACTTCCGTCGAGACCTTCGTGCATTCGTCCCGCTGCTCCTGGCTGCCGACTGCGATGTGGTGATTGGTGACGAGCACGATCCCCCTGGCGCGCCCATCCTCACCGTCGGACCTCTCGACGATGAGTCCGAGAAGGAATTGCGCCGACGGGCGCAGCGCTACCTGGTGCCGGATTGCCCACCGGGCCCTCCCCCGCCGCAGATTCTCGCGAATCGACGACAGCAGCACCCGTCATCGTCCCGGCCGGTTGGATGATGTTCCCCCACTCGGCGCAATAGCGCGAGCGCAGCGCCTGTTCAGGCGGCAGTGAGATACTTCATCACGCGCTGGTGGTTCGCACGAGCTCGACTCATCCTCGCGACCGGAGCGTGAATGTCAGATGAAAACAAGCGCGTTGCCACTGGCATCGCTGGCCTGGACGATGTGCTCGAAGGGGGCCTGATCGCACAACGGCTCTACCTCCTCGAGGGCAATCCCGGCGCGGGCAAGACGACCCTGGCGCAGCAGTTCCTGCTCGACGGCGTGAAGCGCGGAGAGCGATGTCTGTACATCACGTTGTCGGAAACCGAGGACGAACTTCGGCAGGGCGCCGAATCGCACGGTTGGAGCCTGGAAGGCATCGACATCGTGGAGCTGACCGACTCCGCGGCCGACCCGGTGGACGACGGTGAGTTGACGATGTTCCATCCATCGGAGGTCGAACTCGGCGAGACGATGCAGCGCATCCTCGATGCCGTCTCGGCGGCTGATCCGCAGCGGCTCGTGTTTGACTCGTTGTCGGAGATGCGCCTGCTCGCGCAAGGAGCGCTGCGCTATCGACGCCAGATCCTGGCCCTCAAACAGTTCTTTGCGGGTCGTGCCTGCACCGTCTTGCTTCTCGACGACCGGACGTCGGAAGGACAGGACCTCCAGTTGCAGAGCATCGCCCACGGCGTCATCTCGCTCGAGCACGCAGCGCCCGTGTACGGACGCGCGCTTCGACAGCTGCGCGTGGTCAAGTTCCGCGGCAGCGATTTCCGCAGCGGCTTCCACCACATGCGCATCCACCGCGGCGGCGTGGAGGTCTACCCGCGCCTGGCAGCGGCGGAACATGACACGGCGTTCGAGCCAGGACATCTCAAGAGTGGCGTGGCGGCGCTGGACGCGTTGCTCGGCGACGGCGTCGATATCGGCAGCAGCACGCTGGTCGTGGGCCCGGCCGGCTCGGGCAAGTCGACGCTGGCCTTGCAGTACGCTCGCGCCGCCGCGCGGGCCGGAGGACACGCCCGGATCTTCACGTTCGACGAATCCCGCAAGATGATGCTCGCGCGGCTCGCGGCGCTGGGCATGGGCGTCGAGGAAGGCAACGGCGCCGGGCAGGTCGCCGTGTGCCAGGTCGATCCCGCCGAGATCTCGCCGGGGCAGTTCGCGCACATGGTGCGCCAGGCCGTCGAGCAGGACGGTGCGCGCGTGGTGATCATCGACAGCCTCAACGGCTACGTCAACGCGATGGTCGATGGACACTACCTGACCGCCTAGTTGCACGAGTTGCTGGCGTACCTCGGCAACCGGGGGGTGACGTCTTTCCTTGTCGCGGCCCAGACCGGCATGCTCGCGGGCCAGATGGGGACGCCCGGCGATGCAAGTTATCTCGCGGACAGTGTTCTCTACCTGCGCTTCTTCGAGCATTCCGGCAAGATCAAGAAGGCGATCTCGGTCCTCAAGAAGCGCTCCAGCCAGCACGAGGACACGATCCGCGAACTCTGTTTCGATGAGCGCGGCGTCCATCTGAGCGAACCCCTGACCGGCTTCCGCGGCATCCTGTCTGGCTCGCCGGTCGAGATCGACGCGCCGCTGATACGCAACGCGGCAGCGTCCTGATGGCGGCTCCCGGCGAGCTCCGCGTCTTCTTGTTGACCACCACGCGACGCGACGGCGCGGTGGCTTGCGACATGCTTCGCAAGGGAGGCATCGACGCGTTCGCGGTGGAGAACGCGGCGGCATTGGCCAAGGCCGTGACGTCTCCCATCGGCGCGCTGGTACTCACAGACACGACGCTGCGCACACCAGGGTTCGCTCTGGTGCTGGACGCCTTGGCACAGCAAGCCGCATGGTCGGACCTGCCGGTGGTGCTCACGAGTTCGGCCCGCGATGGGGATGCAGCGAGCATGACGGACACGGTGAGGCGTCTCACCAACGTCACCGTCATCGACCGGCCGACGTCGGTGCGCATGCTGTTGAGCGCAGTGCAGGCGGCCCTGCGCGCACGTCGCCGCCAGTATCAGATCCGCGACCAGCTCGCGGCCTTGAGCCAGGCGGACGTGGCCCTGCGGCTGGCCGACAGGCGAAAGGACGAATTCCTGGCGACCCTGGCTCACGAGTTGCGCAATCCGCTGGCCCCGTTGCGCTCTGCACTGCAGATCATGGAACTGCGCGGTTCCGATGACGCACAGCAGGCGCGGCTCATCGCGATGATGGATCGCCAGATGCGCGTGATGGTGCGCCTCATCGACGACCTGCTGGATGTGGCGCGAATCTCCAGCGGCAAGGTGGCGCTGCAGCGCCAACGAATCGACTTGCGCAGCGTCGCCGAGGTGGCGGTGGAGGCTGCCACGCCCGCGATCGTCGCGGCGGGTCATCGCCTGCATGTCCTGCTGCCACAGGAGCCGGCGCCGGTGATGGGGGATGCGACGCGGCTGTCTCAAGTCATCGGCAACCTGCTCAACAACGCCATGAAGTACACGCCTCCAGGCGGCGACATTCATCTCCGCATCGGCCTGTCCGAGGAGGAGATCGTGCTCGAGGTACGCGACAACGGCGCCGGAATTCCGGCTCCTGTTCTGAAGCACGTCTTCGACATGTTTGCGCAAGTCAATCGCACGCTCGACCGAGCCCAGGGCGGCCTGGGAATCGGGCTCGCGCTCGTTCGGCGACTGCTGGAGATGCACGGCGGCTCCATCGAGGCCCACAGCGACGGCATCGACCAGGGCAGCACATTCACCGTGAAGCTGCCACGGCTTCGCGAGGCGGAGGGGTCTGCCCGCCACGACGACGACCGCAAACAGGGCACCGCGTCCGTGCCTCGCCTGAGGCTGCTGGTCATCGACGACAACCAGGATGCCGCCGACACGCTCGCGCTGCTGCTCGGCGCCGCGGGTCACGATGTCCGCACGGCCTACGACGGACCCAGCGGCATCGCGACGGCCCGAACACTGCTGCCGCACGCCGTCTTCTGCGATATCGGCATGCCTGGCATGAACGGTCACGAGGTGGCGACGGCCCTGCGCAACGGTGTCCTTCCCACCGCCGCATTGATCGCGGTGACGGGCTGGGGCGCGGACGAGGATCGACGCAAGGCACAGGATGCCGGGTTTGATTTCCACCTGGTCAAGCCCGTCGACTCGCGTGCGATCGATGCGGTGCTCGAGAAGCTGTGACACGCGGCTGACCGGGTGCGGGCGCCGCAAATAGAGGGCTGCAGGCACGACGCTCGTCTTTCGTCCGCCCTCTCGCGTGAGCAACCTGCCCAGCACGTGTCATCCAGGCCCCACTGCGCTGGCTTTGGCGAACACGCTGGCAACGGCGAGCACGTTGACGTGACTCCGCCTCGATCGTTGCCCACGGCCGGGGCACCCGCATTGCTCGATGGCTTGACATGCCGAGCCTCGGCAGCCTCGTTCAATCCCGGAGACTTCATGAAAGCACTGACCTACCACGGCTCCAAGGACGTCCGTGTCGAAACCGTTCCCGACCCGAAGATCGTGGAGTCCGACGACATCATCCTGCGCGTCACCGCGACCGCCATCTGCGGCTCCGACCTGCACATCTACCGCGGCAAGATTCCGATGATGGAGCACGGCGACATCCTCGGGCACGAGTTCATGGGCATCGTGGAGGAAGTGGGCTCGTCGGTGCTGCGCGTGAAGAAGGGCGACCGCGTGGTCATCCCGTTCACGATCTCCTGCGGGCAATGCTTCTACTGCAACCTCAAGCTCTTCGCGGCATGCGAGACCACCAACACCGGCCGCGGCGCCATCGTCAACAAGAAGGATACGAAGCCGGGCGCGGCACTGTTCGGCTACAGCCATCTCTATGGCGGCATTCCGGGCGGGCAGGCCGAACTGGTTCGCGTGCCGAAGGCGAATGTCGGCCCCCTGGTGATCCCCGATTCAGGCCTTCGTGATGAACAGGTGCTGTTCCTGTCCGACATCCTTCCGACGGGCTACATGGCCGCCGTGAACGCGGCGATCGGCAAAGGCTCGACGGTCGCCATCTTCGGTGCAGGACCGGTCGGCCTGATGGCCGCCGCGTCGGCCCGCCTGCTCGGTGCCGAGCGCATCTTCATGGTCGACCATCATCAATAC
>FTCV01002630.1_pt1 | contig 13700 bp, 8 predicted proteins | sample 1639691 | NCBI WGS metagenome assembly FTCV01 (sample SAMEA3914864, study PRJEB12502) | metagenome | biome: forest; material: soil | place: USA | collected 2012-03-12 | depth 0.3 m
ATTCGTGACAACGCCACGCTCGAGATCCGAGACGAGGGCGAATCGATGCGACTGGGTGCGCGCTTTGCGGAGCAGGATCACGGTTTCGTCTTCGGTCCAGCGATGAGCGGTGAGCGCGCAGTAGACCAGATCATAAGTCGCCGGGCTTTCGAAGGTGAGCGGATTACCGTATATCCAGTGGATATGCGGGTTTGCTGAAGATCCGGTTCGAGCCTGATCGGACAAGCCGCTGCTGGATTCCACGGCATCGATGTGCGCGGCGATTCTTCCAGCCTTGCAGCAGCTCGCGATAAATTCGGCAAGATCACTGGTGCCGGAGAGCAGGAGAATGCGGCTGGTTGAATGCGGCTTCAGCCACGAGCCAATGAATCGCTCGACCAGCCGATAACTGCCGAAATGCTTGTCGAGAGTGTGATCTGTCTGCAGGCGTTCCTGAGCAGGCGCAGCCTGGGATGGAACGTCTCCGGATGTGGGCGATTTTTCATCGAATGCGCGCTTCATCAGGACGACAGAACTCAATTCCAATCTCCGCGAATCTAGCGGAATGGAAACAAGATATGTGCACGAACCTTGGCCACGACACGAGGTGGCAGGTTCGGACTACGCGAGGTCCAGTGGCGCGCCCGGTGCGCGAATCAGTCCAACGCCAGCAGTGCCAGCATCCGGCCGGTTTTGCCCATTTCAAGCCGGTACGAATAGTAGCGGTCGGGATGGCAGGCCGTGCACACTCCGCAATCATGTACTTCTTTAACACCTGCGGCCCGGCATTGTTCGACGATCTGCGAAGCAAAATCGATCTCGTAATGCGGCGGGCGGATGCAGGGGCCGAGCTGGACGATCATGTCTGCCGGATTGCTTCCAAACTCGTCTCTCATTCGCTCGACTGCGGCAGCGGCGATTCCGAGTTCCGAGCCTTTGCGTCCCGAGTGCACGAGGCCGATCGCCCGGCGGACCGGATCAACCAGATAAACGGGACCGCAATCGGCTACATAGACGCCGAGGCACACGCCCGGACTCGCGGTAATGAGCCCATCCACATCAGGCAAAGTTCCCTGTGTCGCTGCATCCACCACCGCCAGGTCGCGTCCGTGGACCTGGCGGCCGGTGACAAAGGTTTTCCCGTGAAGACAGAGGCTGCGCCGGCAGGCGGCATGAGCTTCGTCAAGCCGCTGTAGCGCGAGTTCGCGATCCACCTTCACGTCCACACCTGGGACGCGAAGGGTGAAGGCGTGATGGATTCCCGGCACCGCTTCCAGCGCCGGGAACGTTTCACTTAGTTCCAGTTCCATGGCGCCGAGCGTCTTCCGGCGGCGGCAGTTTCGGCAAGCCGGTTTCGGCGAGACGGCCAAAGATGCTCCTCTGGAGCTTGTTCAGAGGATCCTTGAAGCGTTCCTCGAAGACCGTGTCCGTCGCTGTCGCGAGGTCGAACTGGGCGAGGGCGATGTTGTAGTTGGCGCGAGCCTGCAGTTCCGTTGTACGGGCGCTGGTGAGCTGCACCTGGGCGTTTAGCACATCGAGCTGGGTGCCGGCGCCGGCATTGAGGCGCTCCTGGGCCAGACGGACGGCTTCCTCAGCCTCCTTCACGGTCTCCTTCTGACTGGCGATCGTCTCGCGTGATTGCTGGAGATTCGCGTAAGCGGTCTGGACCTGGAGATCCACCTGCTGGACGGAATCTTCGTAATTCAGCTTGGCCTCTTCGAGCCGAGCACGAGCCTGTTTGACCCGGCCGTAAGTGGCGAAGCCGTCGAAGACATTCCAGCTTCCCGTGAAACCGAAGAACCAGCCGTTGACCGTGTCAGTCAGGTCCTCGGAGGTGGCGCGATTGCGGATTTCGTATCCGGCGTTGGCGCTCAACTGTGGCTTGTATCCGGCCAATTGGACGCGGATGTCTTCCGCCTGGATGAGCATCGACTGGCGCTGCACCTTCAGGAAGGGGCGCCGGACGTGCGCGATCGTCAGCGCATCGGCCAAGTTGATGGTCCGCGCTGGCTCGCCCAGTTGGCCGACGCAGAAGAAGGCCGGCTTTCCGCCCGGACCGGGATCGATGCCAAGAGTTTTTGCAAGCTGGATCTGCGCGAGGAGATAATTGTTGCGCGCGTTGATGAGGGCCGGGCGTTGATTGGCCAGCGCCACTTCGGCCTGCAGCACGTTGAAGCGAGGAACGGTGCCGGCTTCGAAACGGTTTTTCTGATCCTGGAGCTGTTGCTCGAGCAGATGGATGGACTCTTCCTGCACCGTGATCAGGGCGCGATTCAGCAGCACATCATAGAACTGGGTGCGAACTGTCGAAACGATCGTGTCGATGGTGTCACGCAATTGATAGTAAGCGCTGTCCTGCTCGAACTTGGCGATCTTGATCGCCGCATCGATCTCCCCGCCCGCATAGAGTACCTGGTGAACCTGGAGCGTGATGTTCCACGACTCGTTTTGAAGCACCTGATTCTGCTGCTGCTGCTTCTTGAGCTCCTGCGCGACTTGCTGCGATATCTGCTTGGCAAGTTGCTGGATGTCGAGTGGTGAAAGGGTGTTCGCTGCAGTCGTCGTCCCGTTTGCGTTGGTGGTCGTCGTGCCTTCGGGCGTGCTGGTCACGGAAGTAACAGCAGGACGAGCCGTCGGGACCACCGCCGCTGAGGCTGCTACCGGACCGCCGCCGCCATTCGAGGCGACCGCAGTGCCCGCGCTCGTGCCGCTGCCAGTGCTGGTCGACGGCGTGCCGGTCGTGCCAATTCCCGAGATCGGAGCGATCGGCGTGATGGCCTGCGTACCGGTCGTGTTCAGACCGTTGGAAGTCGCCGTCGGGATGGCGGATGGAATGACGACCTGAGTGGGTGGGAGGGTTTGATTTGTGCCTGCTGCATTGGATCCGCCACCGGAGAACAACCGCTCGTCCTGTTTCTGGTAGGAACCCGTGAGCGTGATCTGGGGCAGCGCCTGGGCACGCGCTTCGATGATTTCGCCGCGGGTCCGCTGGATTTCCTGCAATTGGGTGCGGATTGCCGGGTTTTGGCGAAGGGCGATGTTGATGGCCTGATCGAGGGTCAGTTCGCCGCTGAGCTGGCGGACGGACTGGTATCCGACTGTGCGGTATTCAGTAGTGCTGACTGGCGCCTTTTTTGGGGCAGGCGTGCTGCTCGTCTTAGGTGGCTTGGCCGGCTTTTCGCCGGCCGTCGCTGGGAGGAGGGCGCCAAGCAGGATGATGGTCCCTCCGATGGTGATGGAGCGGTGGTTCATTCGTGTTGTTTCTGACAGAAAGCAAAAATCTTCTCGTAGATCTGGAGCCAGGTTGTCTGCTCCGTTGGATCGAGTTGCTCCATTACAGTTAGAACATTGTTTACCATGTCCTCGCGCACTTCGCCCACGAGGGCTAACCCGGATGCCGTGATCTGCACAAGAATTTTGCGACGATCATCTTTTGCATGGACCCGCTTGACGTGGCCGAGCTTCTCGAGCCGGTCCACGAGTCCCGTTGCTGCCGCGGTGGTGTGTCCCATCCGGTTGGCGATCTCGGTCATCGTGAGGTGCTTCTGCTGGGCGAGGAATCCAAGCAGGCAGTACTGGGGGAAGGAGACGTTACCTCGCGCCAATTCTTTCGAAAGGGTGAGGATGAAACAGCGCTGCAGGGTGGTGATGATGTCGGCCAGGCGCTCCGCGTCGGCGCGCGCGCTGGGAAGGATCTGCGCAGTAATCATGAAAAGTTAATGGCGTGAAACGTAAAGTTCGCGAATGATCTGCTAACGCTGCTGGAATCGCAACCGTACAGTTTGGGATGTGACAGAAATTTTTCTTCAAAGGTTTCTGGGGCGAAATGGACATCAGCTTTCCGTCATAAATCCCCGAGGTGGCCCGAATTGGCTGGACGTGGAAGCCCCGGATCTGCACTCAATATGAGGCGCTTGTGTCTGATTTTTAATCGCCGACGCGGGCCAGTTTATTATCGCCCCCCACCAAACTCCTTCATCATCATGACTGCGGAATACGATATCCTTCGTGCGGTTTCCATTCTACGCGATCTTGATGACGCGGAATTAGGCGCTCTTTACTCGCTCTTCTCGGTGATGGAGGCGAAGGCCAAGGATCGTATCCTGGAGGAGGGGACGGTCGTGAAGAATTTCTACATCGTCTGCGACGGGATCGTGCATATCCGCCGCATGGCCTCCAAGCGCGAGATGCTCCTTGGCCGGCTTGGACCTGGCGGATTCTTCGGGGAGATTAATCTCTTCGATCCTGGCACTGCGACAGCGAGCATTTATGCGATGAAGCCGACACAGCTCATCGTCGTGGATTACGAGAACTTTCGCGCTTACATGCAGGCCAATCCCGCTGCGGGCTACAAGATTGTATCCGGCATCATGAGGGAAACGGCGCGCCGCCTCCGCCAGACGAACGCGCGGCTCGTCAGCTCAGCCTATTGGGGCACGGACGGCACGCCGGCTGGCGGTGGTAATTGAGGCGGCAGCGCATTTGCGGGCAGGACGTTTGAGGGCTTTGGTGCATTGCCGGAGCCCTTCTGGGAAGAAGGTGCGCCCGGCTTCGGTGTGCCAGAGGCCGTGGGAGCAGCCGGCTCGGTCGGAGTGTGTGAGCCCTTTCCGGCATGCGGTTCGTAGAAGACCCGGTCGCCCTTATTCGGAGTGCCATCGCGAATGTCCGCAATCACGAATGGATGCCGGCTGATGTCGCTCGTAGCCAATTCGCCGGATGGCTTTCCATCGGAGTAGCTCTTCAGAATCATTCCGGTGGCAGGCGCAGGCGCGGATCCGTTGTCGATAAGGACGAAATGTTCGCCTTCGTTGACCAGGCTGATCGTGCCGACGAAGATTGACTGCGGTGGGACGAGGGCTGGTTTCTTGCGGGAGAACAGCGCGCAGCCAGTGCAGCTCAGGAGAAGGGCTGCCAGCACGGCGAAAGCAGGGAGGGTGCGGGACATGGGCGCGAGAGAGGTAACGTCCTGAGAGAGAAATGAGGAGGAAATTGTTGCGCTCAAAATGGGCCGACGGCAAGGCGTGACGAGGGCGCATCTCCCAAATGGACCTGTGACCGAGGAGCAACGCAGCAGCCGGCCCATTTTCAACGCAACCCGAACGACCAGGTTGCTCGTGTTTGCCAGGATCGATTACCACCGAATCGGAAAGTTGAGACAATTGCGCAAGGTGTGATGACGATGAGGGGGCGTTGACTGTGGGCGACCATTCAAGTTGGCAAGTGAGAGATCCCAAGAGTGTTTGTGAACTGCTCCAGAATGACTGTCGGAGCTCGATGTCGCGGTAAGTCAAATTAGTCACTTAGTGTAACAGATGATATACGCATGAGGGTTGCAGCTTATTTTTAGCTGCGGAAAATCGCCTTTGACTTAACTGTCTGTCTCTGGTTTCTGGCGCGTGAACACGTTTTCAGATGGATGAATTAGTAGGTGCGTATTCAAAAGGCTGGTGGATGATCTGCTCTCCGGGCTTCTTGCGATGGTGGCGTAAGCCACTAATTGCGTGGAGTGCCATAATTTGTCTTTCCCTCTACTGCCAGTGGGGGGTGTGGAATCGCATGGATCTCACAGTCGGCGACACTGCCGGCTATTTTAGCAGGGCCGCCGGTTGGAAGGAGATGCGTGTCCTCGAGCGGCCCAGTTATATGGTCTATTCACCGCTGTACGCGGTCTATTACGGAGAACTCCTGCGCGCGTTTTCGGATCCCTTTGCTGCGACGATCGTGCATCGGATCCTGATTATGGCTGCGGCTGCAGTCTGCATCCTTGGGGTGGCGCGAAATCTGTTGAGTGGAGGGCTTGCCTGGCTGGTTGCGGCGTGGTGGGTGGCGCTTCCGGTCAATTGGGCCGGGTTATACGAAGTGCATTTCTTTAGTTTTGCATTACTCGCCCTCGGATGCTGGTTGGCTGGTGCGGGTACTGAAGTTTGGTGGCGTGCGCTGTCGCTGGGAGCGTTGCTTTGCAGCGCTGCATTCGTTCGCAATGAATTCGTCCTCAGTTATCTGCTGTTGGGAGGCTGTTTTGTGGCGTATGAAACGATTTGCACGTTCCGCAAGCAGCAATCCATGAGGGATTGTTTCTTAAATGTCTTGCGCTTGTTCTTTCCATCGGCGGTCGTGATGGTAGCTGCTATCGTTCTATTTTCGGGCAATCCTCGGGCGATCGAATGGAGGCATGTGAAGGAGGCTTTTGAACGCCGTCAGCGTGCTAATATGGTGCAAGTCTACGCGTTCTCGTATCAGCAGCGACATCCGGAGTGGACAAAGAACGCATTCCTGGATGGCGGAGAATTGATGCAGCGGGATTTCGGATCGGCTAATGCCAAGTGGAGCGAAGCATTCAGGGCCAATCGGAAGGCTTTCATGGAACATGTCCAATGGAATCTTTCATTAGTGCCGGCCGGGCTGGAATTGGGCCTCTTCAACGCATACCACGGCGCGAATACGCCAGACTATTTTACACATGAATCCCAAGGGATATGGCCTCTCCTCGCTCTGTTGGCTGTGGCAGCATTGTCGATCGCGGCGCTTATTCTGGGATGGAAGACCAGGAGTCACGGCGAGCTTCGCTGGCGTCATGGGCTGTGGACGGCAGTAGCGCTCGCGTGCTGTTTATTGCCGTGCCTGGTGGCGATTGTTACCCAAAGGCCGCGTCCAAGTTACATTCTTCCGATGCTTCTCGCCGTCATGGTGATTACAGGGGCGAGCTTGATGATCCTCGGGCGCTTGATTTCCAAGGTGTCCAGGGCAGCCGGATTCACGGTGGCCTACGCACCGATCCTGGCATTGGTCCTCGTCCTGGTAATTCGTCCGGAGACCTTTGCTTCACGGCGGCTGTTGACGGATTACCGGCGGATCGAGCCGTACGCGCAGCTCATTCGGAATAAGAAACGAGTATTTTGTACGAATTCGGTCTATAGCGGCGAGTTAGTGCTATACCTTGGCGGACGGGCGGAAAAGTGTCCCCAGCCGCTGGATTTTTCGACCGTCCGCGACTGGATGACTAACCGAAAGACATTCCGCGAGGCGTTGGAACACTTTCACGTGACGGATTTATTTCTGGAGGGCATGGCCGTTCGCTCGCCGGACTTTGTCGAATGGCAGTCGCAGTGTTTGCAGGACGGATGGCGACAGGTTGCAGTGTGCTCTCAGGAGGGCATGAGATGGGCCTTTTACACGCGGGGAATTCCGTCCGACGGAGACGCCAAGGGCGGGGAGAAGGCCGTAGCGACAGAGCCTTGAAAGAACCTCTGAGCGCCTGACCGTTGGGGATTGCCGGGCTGAGGGTGGAGGGTGGGAGGTGGTGACGGATCAGTCGCTGCTTGGTCTTTCGCCTGCCGGGTTCGGCGGAGGGGGCCGCAATTTCGCGATTCCCTTTTCGCATTGTCTTTCTAGGTTCTGCCGCGCCCACCTGACTATGTACCTGCCCGATGAACCGCTATTCTCTACTCCCGAACCGCGATTGTGCGCCGGGATCGGAGCGTCGGAAGCAATTGCTGCGGCCTTTGCTGAAGGTGATGCCGCAGGGGTGCTGTATTTGGCGACGGCTGGATTGAAGGACGAACTCGCGCTCCCGATGGCCTGGGCTCGGGAATGGGGTCGGCAGTTCATCACGCGCCTGTGTCAGACCCGTGATCCTGCCAGGGTCGAGCCTCCGTTAGAGGCAGCCCGCCTGGCTTTCCTGGCCGAGGCTCCGCCGATGCGCGGGGCGGAGTATCTGAGCGATGCGTTGCTTATCCGGCTTTGGGACGAGTTGCGTGAAGCGACGCGATCCGAGGCGGGCGCGCACAGTGGTGGTCTCGAAGGGTGGCTGCGTGATCGGAATCCACTCTGGCATTTGGTCGGGCGAGTGACTTTCCACCTCGCTGAGAACAAGCGGAACCCGGAGTTCCCTTTTGCATTTCTCTCTACGTATGCGGATCAGCTTTCCGCAGCAGGCCAAGTCCAGCACACGCCACTCGGGCGTGCGCTACAGGCTTACTCCGGGAAGAAGGACGAAGCGGCGTTGGATTCATTGCTGCAACCGGTGCGGACCGCAGCGGCGAAGAGCACGCTCGTCCGTGAGTTGCTGGAATCGCGAAGGCTTTTCCAGGCGCTCGCGTGGGCTCCCGGCGATGCCTACCGATTTATCCGCGAGATTCCGCAGCTCGAGGAAAGCGGCCTCGTTGTAAAACTGCCGGACTGGTGGAAGGGCGGGCGGCCGGCTCGACCTCAGGTATCCGTGACCATCGATGGGGGAAAGGACGGCGGTGTCGGCATTGCGGCGATGCTTTCTTTCAACGCAAACGTGACGCTTGAAGGCGAGGTCCTGACAGAGAAGGAATGGGCGCAGATCAAAGCATCGCCGACTGGACTGGTGAATCTACGCGGTAAATGGATCGAGGTGGATCGCGAGCGGCTCGATCAGGTCCTCGATCACTGGACCAAGGTGCAGGCCGCACACGCGCACGGCCTTGCGTTTCACGACGGAATGCGCTGGCTGGCTGGATTTCCAAGCGGTGGCGGAGCAGGAGCTGCGGAACTGGATCTGGAAACGGGCCGAGACTGGATGGAGATCCTGGCCGGGAAGAATTTGCAGGCGCTGCTCGAGCGATTGCGCGAACCAGCGGACGTCGAGGAGATTCCCGGGCTGAAGGCGAGTCTACGTCCGTATCAGAAGCGTGGCACGGGCTGGCTGCATTTCGTGAGCCAGTTGGGTCTCGGCGCGTGTCTGGCGGATGACATGGGCCTTGGCAAGACCCTGCAGGTGATTGCGCTCCTGTGTTTGCGGAGAAAGGAGCGCGGTGGCGATGCTCTGCCGTGCGTACTTGTGGTGCCGGCTTCGCTGATTGGAAATTGGAAGGCGGAATTCGCGCGGTTCGCTCCCCATCTTCGCGTATTCGTCGCGCATCCGTCATCGGCTTCACGGGAGTCTCTTGACTCGCTTGCCGCTGATCCGGGGGAAGCCGTGCATGGTTTCGACGCGGTGCTTGTCACTTACGGGTTACTCCAGCGGAATGAAGCTCTCCAGCAGTGCCAATGGGATCTCGCGGTGCTCGACGAAGCGCAGGCAATCAAGAATCCCGCCGCGGCCCAGACGCGCAGCGCCAAGAAACTGCAGGCACGCGCGCGCATTGCCCTGACCGGCACTCCGGTCGAGAACCGGCTCGGCGATCTGTGGAGTCTCTTCGATTTTCTCAATCCGGGATTGCTCGGGAAGGCGGCTGATTTTGCGCGCGTGGCCAAGGTGCTCGGTTCGCCGAAGCATCCTCACGGTTTCGCGCCTCTGCGCCGGCTGATCCGGCCGTATCTCCTGCGGCGAATGAAGACGGATCGCACGATCATTTCCGATCTTCCGGACAAGACCGAAGTCCAGGCACATTGCCCGCTCACCAAGAAGCAGGCGGTGCTCTATGGCAAGCTGGTCGAGCAACTTAAGGCGGACCTGAATAACAAAGACCTCGAGCCGAATGAACGCCGCGGACTTGTCCTAGCCTATCTGATCAAGTTCAAGCAGGTCTGCAATCATCCGAGCCACTGGAGCGGCGATGCACGGTATGCGCCGGAGGATAGCGGTAAGTACACGCGTCTCACGGAGATTGCAACGGAACTCGCCGAGCGTCAGGAGCGCTGCCTTGTTTTCACGCAATTTCGTGAAATGACCGAGCCGCTTGCCGCGCATCTGGCGGCGGCTTTTGGACGTTCCGGCTTGATACTCCACGGCGGGACGGCCGTGAAGCAGCGCCAGAAACTGGTCGAGGAATTTCAGCGTCCAGACGGGCCTCCTTTCTTTGTCCTTAGTGTCAAGGCGGGCGGGACCGGACTTACACTTACTGCGGCAAGCCATGTCATTCATTTCGATCGCTGGTGGAATCCAGCCGTTGAAAATCAGGCGACCGACCGAGCCTTCCGCATCGGCCAGAAACGCAATGTGCTGGTCCACAAGTTCCTGTGTCCTGGCACAATCGAGGAAAAGGTTGATGCGCTCATCGCACAAAAGCGAGCACTTGCCGACGATCTCCTTGCCGATGGTTCCGGGGCTGAAAAGCTCCTCACCGAGATGAACAACGAAGAGCTGCTCGATCTGGTCCGTCTTGATCTGAGTGCCGCCACTTTGAATTGATCCGACTTACCCCATGTCCTGGTATTCCTATTACGATGACCGTGAGCAGAAAGAAGAGCTCCGGCGCAAAATCGCTCGCGAGGGCAAGCTGAAAGCGCTCGCGGCTCCCCAGAAGAGTCGCAAGCTGGCCAATACATTCTGGGGCAAGGCCTGGTGTGACCAACTGGAATCGCATAGCGATTATGAGTATCGCTTGCCGCGCGGGCGCAGTTATCTGAGACAGGGCAATGTTTATAACTTATCGATCGAGGCCGGAACAGTGTCGGCGACGGTGGCCGGGTCGTCCCTTTATGAGGTGGCCGTGACTATCAATCCATTGGCCTCCGAAGCCTGGCAGCAGATTAAAGATGACTGCGCCGGGCAGGTAGGGAGCCTGCTGGATTTGCTGGGCGGAAAGCTGGGTGATGACGTTTTGCGAGCCATCACGGATCTCGAACGTGGCATCTTCCCGAAGCCCAGGGAAATGAGGTTCGTGTGCTCCTGTCCGGACTACGCCGACATGTGCAAGCACGTCGCCGCTGTTCTTTATGGAGTGGGAGTCATGCTCGATACGTCGCCGGATCTTTTCTTCGTTCTGCGGAGCGTGGATCCCACGGAGCTCCTTTCGGCCGCTGCCGAAGAAACTCTCAGCGCGGTCGGCGGTACCGATGCTGCCCTGGCGGGCGAAGATCTTAGCGCGCTCTTCGGCATTTCTCTCGATGGTCTGGTGGCGTCAGAGCCACCCCGGCAAGATGCGGGGCAGGCTGAGGAAGTGGAGGCCGGTCCTCCCCCGAAGAAACGCGGCACCAGAACGAAGCCTCCAGCGAAGAAAACGCCCGCCAAAAACACGCCGGTAAGGAAGCCTTCCGCAAAAGAGGTGGCTCCGAAGAAGGCGGCTGCGAAGAAGGCACCTGCCAAAAACGGCGCCGTCAAAAAACGTGCTCCGAAAGCCGTCGCCGGCAGGAAATCCAAGGGTGCGTCGTAGTCGGTTCGGTGCGCCGCTCCAGATTCGGATCGTCTAAAAAGTCGTTACGCTAGCAATGCGCGGGCGACGAAATTGGCGGCGCTTTATGACACTGTCTCCTCTCCACTTCGCCGAGAGTGGCTGGAAAATAGCCTGACTGCCGCAAAACGGCACAGCCGCGTTCCAAGAACCCCGAGGATCAACCCACTATGCAAATCTACATCCACCGCAACCAGGAGGATTTCGGACCGTATTCGAGAGAGACGGCGCTGGATTATTTGAAGCAAGGAGAACTGCTTCCAGGGGATTTCGCCCGGACCGAGGAGATGCTGGAGTACAAGACGCTCGGTGAGATCCTCGAGATCAACGGCGATTCGAACAGCCAGCCTGTGAAGCCCGTTCAGGTGGCGAAATCCACGGCGCAGGTAACGGCCCGGCGGCAGGCCGGCAAGTCACCATCGCGGGTTGTGGCGAAGAAGAAGGAAGCGCCGATTCTGCTATTTGCGACGCTTGCTCTACTGGCGGGAGCTGGTGGGTATATCGGATTCACGAAAAGCGGAGAGCCGATGCGCGCGTATCTCCTTTCGGTTATGAATTCGCTCGGGAATTCCGGGCACAAGAAAGCCGCGCCTGCCGCGACGCCCGCACCGCAGGTGGCGGTCGCGCCAGCGCCGGAAGTGCCCGCCGAGGTTCCGCCAACGCCTGAAACGCCGGTCGCTCCGGTGGTTCCAGTGGCGACACCCGCGGCATTCGATCCGGCGAAACTGGCTGCCAATCCCGCTGCGTGGCCGAAGACGGTCCGGATCCTGAAGGACTCAACATTCCCGGCAATGCTCGACGGAAAACCCGTGGGCACCGTGAATGTGCTCGCTGGCTCGGTCGTGAAGCTGGTCAACATCACCGGAGAGAACCTGACGCTGGAATACCAGGGTGGCCGGCAGGATTTGTCGTGGAAATTGACCGATCTGGAAGAGGAAGCGGCGCGCGAAGCTGCGCGTATTGCGGCGGCAACTCCTGTCCCGGTGAAGGTTGCTGCGACCGTACCCGCATCAGCGCTGCCGTCATTGAACGGCTCGTGGATGTGGAAGACCGCAGGGCCGAATTATAAGGACACGGACATCGACACCACTTCCATGCCGGAGTCTTACGCTCTCGAACGCGCATTGACTCAGTGGAAGTACCAGCTGACCCCGGAGGTCGAGTCCGCTTATCTGCACTACTCGAAGGCGCTGGCGCTGCGCCAGATTACCAATAGCAAGTCCATCCTTCCTTCGGACTTCCTCGCGTGGATCGACTCCGACCCGATCGTTCAGACGACGGTTTATGGAGCGCGGAAAAATGCGGCGGGAATCCTGTGCATGCTGCGCGCGTTGGAACTGGATCTCGGGCGCGATGTGGTGCGGCATGACTACACCCAGCTGGCCCTCGCGGTTGCGGTGGTGGATGCCAGGAATGGAGCTTCCGCGGACCTCAATCCGCGCAAGCTGTATCAGCTGACCATTCCGGGCGATCCGCGGCATCCGGTCGATACCAAGGCGAAGGACCGCCAGCTGGATGTGAACGATCACATCATCAATTTCCTCGAGGATCATGCGCCGATTCAAGGTGACACCTTTGGATCCAATGAACGGCCGCCGGAGTTGAAGTATGACTCACACGGCGTGGCGATCATGGACCGAGACAAGACTCCGAAAGGCGCCGGGGAGTCCAAGGTGAAGCGGCAGCTCTACGCCGCCGATGTGATCGAGAGCAAAGCGTTGCAGGATGAGTTCAACGCCTACATGGCAAAGCACGGGCAGTCGGTTCACATCGACTGCGGTGACCATGTCATTTCTCCGAATCAGCATGACGCGATCAAGGGGCCCTATGCGGACGGAATCCTGAAAGCATACAAGATGTTCCGGGAGGCTTATGAAGCGAAGGGCCGTCTGCCGCAAAGCCGCGATCCCATGGCGACGGCAGCCGAGCGCTGTGCCTTTGCCATTCGCAATGACAATCATTTCCCCGAGCACAAGGAAGGGCAGCGCAAATGGGAACGGTTTCCGCTGAAGTCGGCGCCATGGCCGACGTTGACCCTGCTTGCCGAGAATGCTGACCCGTTGCGCGAGCGCGAGGAGATCTGGCAGCGCTTTTGTGATACGGGCGAAGCGATCACTTACGGTGAGTACATCGGCGGCATCGCGCAGCAGTTCGACTTCCAGTCAGCTCGCCGCCTGACCCCGTATGCGTTTAGCTATAACACCTTCCAGATGATGCTGAAGGATGGCGGCGTCTGCGGAACGATGGCTAATATGGGAGTCCGCACGAATATTTCCCTTGGCACGCCAGCCTGCACCGCCGGGCAGCCCGGGCATTGCGCGCTCATTATGTTCGGCTTTGACAAGAAGACCCGGACCTATGCCTGCCACGGTGGGCAATATGCAACGGGCGGCGATGATAACACTCATCCGCATGCGAACTGGATATTTGGAGACACCGACGCGCGGCGCGACATGGCCTGGCACCAAAGCGTGGCGTGGGGCGTGAATGCGGGCTTCCAGTCTTATCTGGATTCCATGGTTGCGCTCGATATTTATCGGAACCTGCCAAAGGGGACACAAAAGGCCGAAGGACTTAAGCTTTTGCAGAGCGGCCTGATCCTTAACCGGTATAACATCGCCCTCATAGAGGCCGCGGTGG
>FTCV01000967.1_pt1 | contig 13665 bp, 12 predicted proteins | sample 1639691 | NCBI WGS metagenome assembly FTCV01 (sample SAMEA3914864, study PRJEB12502) | metagenome | biome: forest; material: soil | place: USA | collected 2012-03-12 | depth 0.3 m
GCCGTTTGGGCAGAGTCAGGCCAATTCCAACCCCAATGGGCTGGGTGCCTACACGTACAACCCGCGGTTTCCGGGGCAGGTTGCGGATGTGGAGTCGGGCTGGAACTACAACTGGCATCGGGATTACAACCCTGCGCTTGGGCGGTATACAGAAAGTGACCCGATCGGGCTTGGTGGAGGCATAAACACTTACGGTTATGGGTTCGCAAGCCCAACCATGAACATTGACCCGAGTGGGAGATGTGTTGAGGATCTTTGTATCGGCGAAGCATTTGTCGTCGCGCGCCTCGCATATCAAGCCTATCGCGTTTACCAGACCGCTGAGGCGATCTCTAATGTTGCAAACGCTGCATCGACCTCCGCGGCTGTACCCCCAAGCACAGTTGATGGCCCTTATAGTCCGTGGTCGCCAATCCCCGGTGTTAATGACGACTTTATTCGTGACTACGCACACATCAAAGATATCGATAAAGATAGCTTGCGAAAAGTCCCAAAAGACCCGAACGATCCTCAGTGTGATGAGTTGAAAGCAATGATAAAGCAGGCTGACGATATCATTAATGCTCGGACGAATGCGACTAATAAATGGTATGGCGGCGTCTTTGATAAAGGGCATAAAGATCGGGTGGAGAAATGGGGAAATATAAAAAGAAAAGCTGAAAATAGGCTCAAGGAGAAACAACGGAAGGGCGAATGTTGTGACTGAAGATTCTGATAAACAGCTGCGGGATCTGTTGGCGCGAGTTGCCGCAATTCAAAATTATTATTTTGAAGAAGGACGGGAGCTTGAGCTTCCGTTAGATATCAATCAGCTTAATACTGGCGGCGATGGTGCAATCCATGTTGCAGCGCGTGATCTAGGTCCCGATGAGATATTTTTGCTTCTGAAAAATGGCGCTGATGTAAATTTATCGGGTGAGTTTGGTGCTACTCCACTCCATTGTGCGGCTTCATCTAGAAAACTAGAGAATTTTGTCGCCCTGCTGAAAGGGGGGGCAAACCCCGATATTCGGATGTATCAGGGCATTAAGCCAGTGGAGATGGTGATTGACAATAACGAACTGAGGCGGAAGTTCGATCAAGCGGTTGAGCGATTTAGAAATCCTCCGAAGAACACGGTGCTCGACTGACTGCGAATCCGGTGCCGCGTCTTGTTGTTTGCCCCGTATCGCTTTCGCTAGCGTGCCAAAGCCACCCCGGCCGCGCGGCCGGGGCCCCTGTAAAGCGGTACACACATGACGCACGACTACGTGCAGGTGCGTAGACGGCGCCCAAGCCTTGCGGGATGCGGGTCGGCGCGTGTCTACAGCGCGTGCCGTATACGCGGGCTCGGGGTCAAGTCTTGCCGCCGCAACTTCCCCGCTAAGCGCTGAAGCGGCTCGGGGGCTCGGGGGCGCGGGGTTAGCCTTGCCGCAACTCGCCTCCAAGCGCTGAGCGTTTGAGCGCTAGCGGGCTCCGGGTCGTGCCGCCGCAACTTCCGGGCTCGGGGTCAAGTCTTGCCGCCGCAATTTCCCCGCTAAGCGCTGAGCGGCTCGGGGGCTCGGGGGCGCGGGGTTAGCCTTGCCGCAACTCGCCTCCTAGCGCTGAGCGCTTGAGCGCTAGCGGGCTCCGGGTCGTGCCGCCGCAACTTCTCTTCCAAGCGCCGAGCGCTCGAGGCCTTGGAGCCTTGTTCTCCACAATTGCTCGATCAATTGCCTGGCCATCATGCCGGGCTTTGACGACGAACGTACTTCGCAGGCCCGGCGAGCGAATGGCTTGATTTCGGGCCGTGTTTGCCATGCGGCCCGACGCGAGATGGACACTATGCTCGGTGGATGTCTCGACCTTTGCGCATCGAACTGCCGGATGGGCTATACCACGTTACCTCTCGCGGAGACCGGCGCGAGCCGATCTTCGAGGACGATGACGATCGGGAGTTGTTGTTGGATGTGCTGGCGCAAGGGCTGGAGCGCTTCGACGCGTCGGTCTTTGCCTACTGCCTGATGGGCAACCACTATCACTTCGTCCTACAGACCCGCAAAGGCAACTTGTCGCGCTTGATGCGACACGTCAACGGCGTGTATTCGCAGAGCTACAACAGGAGGCGCGGGCTTGTCGGACATCTTTTCCAGGGGCGGTTCAAGGCGATTCATGTCGACGCTGACGCCTACTTTCTGGCGGTGTGCCGCTATGTCGAATTGAACCCCGTGCGAGCGAGGATCGCGGATGAACCTGGCCGCTTGCGTTGGTCGAGCTACCGGGCGCATCTGGGCATCGACAGTGTCCCGCCGTGGCTGGATTCGGAAGCCCTTTACGGATACCTGATTGGGCAGGATGTGGAGACCGCAGAAGATGTCAGCCGGGCGAGGGCGTTGTACGAGCAGTTTGTTTGCGATGGCCTGAACGATCGATTGTGGGAGCGCGAGCTTCGACAAGATATCTACCTGGGAGAGACCGCGTTCATCCAGCGGATCCAAATGAGCATGAGCCGCGCCCAAGCGTCAAGCAAAGAAATCCCCGCAGCACAATCACGCGTTCCCGCCGCGATGCCGGCCATCCCGCGCGAGTCCACGCCTCGCGAAATGCTCATGCGACAGGCATTCGTTGAATCAGGTTGCAGCCTCTCCTCGATTGCCCGTGAGTGGAACTTGTCAGTCTCTCGCGTGAGCCGGCTGATCAAGCGGGCCGAGGACAAGATTCGAAGCGCTCGCGATGGGATCTATGATGCTTGAACATGTTGTGAGGTCAAGACTTGACCCCGATTCGCTTTCAACCGCACGTCGTCTCGTTCCGGCTCAGCCCAACCGCGTTCAAGCACTTGGATTTCTCCCCCCCCCCCGCAAACCTTGAGACAATGGATTTCCGCATCGCGAACGTCTCATGTTGCTCAAATTGGTCAACCCTCGTCCAGCGCTCCTGACGATTCAACGAGCCTTGTGCGCCGCAGGCGTGCTTGTGGCACTTGTCTTGGCTTGGCAGGGCCTCAAACTTGAACAAGGCCAGCCGGTCGCGGCGATTGCAGCGCGCCTCCCAGTGGCAGCCCTCTCAAACAGCGGCAGCCAGCCAGCCCCAGTTGACTTCGTCCCCACGCTGCCCCAGGTTGCCGACCCCGATGGCACCATTCGCTTCGCCACCCGTCTCTCCGAAGGCCTGAGCGTCACCATCGCCCAGATCCAGAGCAGGCCCGTCTCGACGTCCAAGCAAGCGTTCGGACGCGTCCAATACGACTTGCGGCTTCACGGCGACTACGCCGACATCAAGTCCCTGCTGGCGGGCGTCTTGTCGAAGTTTCCGGGCTTGAGCCTGGAACGCCTGACCCTCCACCGCAGCGATGTGAGCAGTGCCGTGGCGGCAAGCGACGTGGACGCCACAGTCGAGCTGGTCCAATTGCTCGCGCCGGCGGCCGCCCATTGATGCGCCGCGAACTCGTCTGGGCGCTCGTCGCGTGCCTGCTGATATCCGCCTGGGCGTTGCTGAATCCCGCCACCAGGTCCGCCGGCACGGCCGTCGTTGCCCCGGTCGCGCGCGTCGCCACGATCTCCCCGAGTCCCGGCAGCGAGGCGCTCGCAGTGGCAACTGCGCAGCCTTCGAAGGACAGCGGCGACGAAGTGCTCCCCGCGGCTTGGCCCGAGCCCGCCATCGAGCCCGCCACGCGCAGCCCGTTTTCGTCGCCGACTCCGGCCGCCCCCAAGATCGTTGCCCCCGCGCCCATCGCACCGCCGGCCGTGCCGACGCCGCCTCCGCCGCAGGCGAACTACCGTTTCTGGGGCAGCCTCTCGACGCCCTCCGGCGAACGGCTTTTGTACGTCGTCCGCGACGATAATCAAGGCCAGCCGACGCCGGTTCAGGTCGGCACCCGACTCGACGACGGCTTCGTCGTCGAGCAGATCACCGCCGGCGCGATCGTGCTCACTCAAACGGGAAGCGCACGCCGCGTCACGCTGTCTCTGTCACCGCCGCCTGGTGCCAGCCAGCGTTGAGTCGAGCCGAAAGCCGAAGAACAAGCCGAGGGAGTTGTCGAATTGATCCGCATCGCAAGGTGTCTGGTGCGAGGCCGGGTCGCGGCGCTCGTGGTCGTCGCACTGCTCTGTGGTTGCGCCGAGGAACGCATCCGTGACGACTCCGCGCAACTGCTCGCCGGCGGCAGCTTCGAGCAAGGCGTGCAGATGCTGGAAAAAGGGGTGCAGCAACATCCCGACAGCGTGCAATTGCGCGAGCGCCTGCTGCTCGCGCGCTCGCAAGCCTTGGCCTCGTTGATCGCCCAGGCGGATGCCGCGCGCGCGGCCGGCAAGTTGGACGTCGCCGAACAACTGCTGCAGCGCGCGTCGGCATTCGATTCCAGCGGCCAACGCGTCCGCACCCTGCAGGCCGACCTCGCCATCGAGCGCCGGCAGACTCGCGCACTCGCGCAGGCCGAGGAACTCGTGGCCGCGCAGCAGCCCAGCGCCGCCTTGAAGGTGGTCAACGACGCCCTCAAGGACAACCGCCGGCACCCCGCGTTGCTGGCCTTGCAGCGTCGCTTGACGATCGATCAGCGCCAGGCGCAGGTGCGGGCGCGGCAGCACGGACTGGCCGAAGCGCGCCCGATCTCGCTGGACTTCCGCGACGCGAACCTGCGCACGGTGCTCGACGTGGTGGGCCGCAACAGTGGCGTCAACTTCGTCCTGGACAAGGACCTGCACGCCGACGCCAGGATCACGGTCTACGCGAAATCGGTGCGCGTGGAAGATGCGATGGAGATGATTCTGAGCAGCAACCAACTCGCCTACAAGGTGCTGGACGACCGCACCGTACTGATCTACGCGAACACGCCCGAGAAGCAGCGCGAGTACCAGGAGCAGGTGCTCAAGGTCTTCTACCTGGCCAACGGCGACCCCAAGGGCGCTGCCGCCTTCCTCAAGGCCTCGATCAAGATCCACGAGCCCTATGTGGACGAGCACAACAATCTCCTTTCGCTGCGCGACAGCCTCGAGAACATCCAACTTGCCGAGCGTCTCATCGCGCTGTTCGACAACCCGGAACCCGAGGTGCTCATCGACGCGCAGGTATTGGAAGTCGACGCGACTCGCCTCTCCGAACTGGGCATCGACTTCCCGACGCAGATCACGCTCACGCCGCTGCCCAACGCGGTCTCCGGCTCGACATCCGGCACCACGTCCAGCGGGTCGGCCACCTTCACGCTGAACGACTTCCCCCTGGGCAAGCACAACCTGGGCATCGGTATTCCGTCGGCCACGTTGAACCTGCAAAGCCAGTTCGGCAAGGTCAACACGCTGGCCAACCCGCAGATCCGCACGCGCAGCCGCGAGAAGGCCAAGATCCTGATCGGCGACAAGATCCCCACGATCACCACCACCACCACGCCGGGCGTGGCGGGCTTCGTGTCGGAATCGGTCAGCTACCAGGACGTCGGCGTCAAGCTGGAGGTCGAGCCCACGGTGTACCCGGACGACGACGTGGCCATCCGCCTGAACCTGGAGGTGAGTGCGCTCGGCACGCAGGTCAAGACCGCCAGCGGCACGATTGCGTACCAGATCAGCACCCGCGACGCCTCGACGGTGCTCCGACTGCGCGACGGCGAGACCCAACTGTTGGCCGGCCTCATCAGCAGCGACGAACGTACGAGTGCATCGCGTCTGCCGGGCCTGGGCGACCTCCCCATCCTCGGCCGACTGTTCAGCGACCAGACCGACAGCCACAACCGGACGGAACTGGTGCTGGCCATCACGCCGCACATCGTGCGCGGCCAACCGCATCCGGATGCCGCCGAGTCCGAGGCCTGGGTGGGCACCGAGGCTTACCAACGGCTCAAGCCCGTGGGCGGCCGCTTCGACGTGGAGACCGCGGCCGCGACGCCTGGGGTCGCGAAGTCGGCATCGGCCGCCGTTGTGACGCCCAGCGCCGTGGCGGCAAGCGCGAGCGCCTCCGCCGGCGCCGCGGGTACCGCGCCAGTCGTTTCCTGGGTGGGCCCGAGCGAGGTGCACGCCGGCGCATTGTTCGAGGTGGAACTCCAGCTCAACACGGCGGTTCCGCTTGGCCCGCTTGCGCTGGAGTTGCGCTATCCGTCGAACCTCATCGGGCTGGTCGGCCCTGTGCCGTCGACGCTGGTCGAAGCGCAGCCCAACGGTGATCTCGCTGCGCACTCCGAAGCTGGCGACGTCGGCGTGCTCGACGTCCCAAGGCTCGTGCCCAACACGCCGGAAGGCCCGCTCAGCCTGGTGCGCTTGCAGTTCAAGGCCTTGAAGGAGGGTGCCGCGCCACTGACCTTACGGCTCAAGTCCGTCGATGGCGCTCCGAAGCTTGCGATGCCCGAGCCACAGGCGCTGAAGGTGCTGCCTTAGTTGCCGGCAATGCGCGCGACATTTCAACGATCATTCCACGCAACGGTGAGCGGTTTCACGCTCATCGAACTGCTGGCCGTGCTTGCCATCCTCGCGGCGTTGGTGGCCATGTCCGTGCCGATGGCGGAACTGAGCGTGCGTCGAGAGCGCGAAGCCGAGCTCAAGCGCGACCTGTGGGCGATTCGTGATGCCATCGACCAGTACAAGCACATGGCCGATGCCGGGTTGATCCAGCAGCCGCCGCCCTCCGGCTATCCGCCCGACTTGCAGACGCTGGTGGCCGGCGTGAAGACCAACACGGCGACCACGGCCTATTTCCTGCGCGCGATTCCGCAGGATCCGTTCGCTTCGCAAGCGTCTGACGGCGGCTGGGCCCTGCGTAGCTACCGCTCGTCGCCGGACCGCCCGGAGCCGGGCGACGACGTGTTCGACGTGCACAGCCGCTCCACCGAGACCGGTCTCAACGGCGTGCCGCTGGCCCAATGGTGACCCCATGAGCGCTCGCCGACGCCATCGCGGCTTCACCTTGATCGAGATGCTGGTCGTCCTGGCAGTGATCGGCTTGCTGCTGTCGCTGGTCGCGCCTTCGTACCTGCATCACATCGACCGGGCGCAAGAGCTGGCGCTCAAGCACAATCTGAAGTCCGTGCGGACGAGCATCGACCAGTTTCGCGCGGATCGAGGGCGCGATCCGGCCAGCCTGGACGAGCTGGTGTCGGCTCGCTACCTGCCCGAAGTCCCGCTCGATCCGGTGACAGACCGCAACGACACCTGGGTGCCGGTCGTGGTCAGCGGCGGCATGCACGACCTGCACAGCGGCGCTGCCGGCAAGAGCACCGACGGGAGCCCGTATGCGAGCTGGTAGTGCGCGCCGGCGCCAGGCCGGCTTCACCTATGTTTGGCTGCTCGCGGCGTTGGCGGTCGTGTCGATCGGCATGGCCGTGGTCGGGCCGGTCTGGGCGCAGCAGGTTCAACGCGAGCGCGAGGCCGAACTGCTGCGTGTGGGCGTTGCCTACGCGAACGCCATCGAGCACTACTACAGGATGCCTGCAGGCGGCGTGCGGCAGTTGCCGCGCAGCGTGGACGACCTGCTGCTCGATCCGCGCTTTCCCACGCCCGTGCGGCACCTGCGCGCGGCCTACACCGATCCGATGCGGCCGGGGCAGCCCCTGGAACTCGTTCGAGCACCGACCGGCGAGATCCGCGGGGTCGCCAGCCTGAGCACGGACACGCCCCTGCTGCAGTTGCCGTGGTCGGACGGCCACCACCGCCTGCCAGCGCCCACGCCCGCCACGCGTTACTCCGATTGGCAATTCCTCGCGGACCTCTCGCCATGAACCGAACCAGCGTTTCACTGTTTCCCAGCCGTCGACTCGCACGGACCGGATTCACCTTGCTCGAACTGCTGGTGGTGATCCTCATCATCGGCTTGCTCACCGGCATCGTCGCGCCTCGCTTCATGAGCCAGATCTCGCGCTCCGAGGTCACGACGGCGCGCGCCCAGATGGACGCCTTCAAGAAGGCCATCGAGGCCTTCCGCATCGACAACGGCCGCTATCCGACGACGGCTGAGGGCCTGGCCGCGCTGACGACGCAACCCGCGGACGCGCCGCGGTGGCACGGTCCCTACCTGCAGGACGCCATTCCACTCGACCCTTGGGGATCCCCTTACCAGTACCGCAGCCCGGGCGCCAACGGCCGCGACTACGAGATCACCAGCCTCGGCCGCGACCGGGCCCCTGGCGGCACCGGGGACGACGCGGACATCACGATCTGAGGGCGACGACGCTATCGCCATGCAGTACCTGACGCGCTGGATCGCGCCCCATCACGACCGCATCGAGGAGCGCCTGCTGGACGCGCCCGATGAGGCGTCGCTGCGTGCGCGCCTGCTTGCTGAAGGGGCGGTGATCCTGTCGATCGCCAAGCCCGGAACGCAGGCGTCCGTGCCGGGGGGCAAGGGTTTCGACGTGAGTTGGTGGTGCCGCGAACTCGCGACGTTGCTGCGCGCCGGCATGAGCGCCGTCGAGGCGATCGAGACGCTGCAGATGCAGACGACTCGTACCGGCGGTGACGTGCAGGGCCGCCTGCTGTCGGCGCTTCAACAGGGCCAACCGCTATCGCAGGCCATGCAGACGGCCGGCGGCTTTCCGCAGGTACTCATGGCCAGCGTGATGGCCAGCGAACGCACCAGCCGCCTGGCGGATGCGCTCGACGACTTCATCCAGTACGACCAGCAGCTGAAGTCGCTGCGGCGGCAGGCGGTGAGCGCGGCCGTCTATCCGGCGGTGGTGGTCGGTGTTGGCTTGTTGATCGCATTGTTCCTGCTCACCTTCGTGATGCCGCGCTTCGCGCGCATGTACAGCACGTTCCGCGGCGAGATGAGCTGGGTGACGCGCACCATGCTCTGGTTCAGCGGTCTGTTGACGCAGTCCGTGCACTTGGTGATCGCTGCAATCGCCGTGGCTGTCGCCGTGGGCTATTGGATCGTTGTCAGCGGGCGTGGCCGGTTGCTCTGGAATCGACTGCTGGCGGTGGTGCCGCCGCTGCGGCGTGCGCAAGGCGATTTCGCGCGGGCCAAGCTCTTCCAGGCGCTCATGCTGACACTTCGCGGCGGCTATCCGCTGGTCGACGCGATGCGCGTGTGCGAGCGACTGGGCCTTGACTCGAACATGGGCGCGGCGTTGAGCAGCGCGCGGCAAGCGGTCGAGCGTGGTGATCCGGCGTCGCAGGCGCTGGCCAAGGCCCGTATCGTGGATGCCGTCGGCGAGCGACTGCTGCGCGTGGGCGAACGCAGCGGCCAGTTCGAGCAGGTGCTGCGCGCGCTCGCGGAGCGCCACGCCGAAGCCTTCGCCACGTTCGTCCAGCGGGCCACGCGCCTGGTCGAGCCGCTGCTGCTGCTCGTGGTGGCCGTTCTCGTGGGCGGCATCGTCATCATGATGTACATGCCCATCTTCGACATCGCCAACGGATTGCATTGACGTGAGCGACTCGCCCAGTTCCGAACTCTCCGATGCCGCATTGATGGACCGGCTGGCCGCCGCGCGCAGCGAGCACCGCGCCGGCGGCGGCACCGTACTCGACGCCTTGTTGCGGCATTGGCCCACGGACCCCGCAACGCTCCTGACTGCGTTCGAGAAGCGCCTCGGGGTCGGACTACTCGATCGCACGATTGCCTGGCAGCTGGACGCGGAACGGTGGCCGGCCGAGCTGGCGCGCACCCATCAGTGCGTCCTGCTGCGAAGCCCGGACGGTACCTGGATGGCCGCGGCGGCCGATCCCTGGGTGCCCACGCTCGCGCGAGCACTCGAGCGCGCCGTGGGCGTCGGGGTGCCGCTGGCGGCCGCGACCGGTGCGCAGTTGCAAGCGTGGCAACGGGGCGCGAAGGCGTCCCCCGAAGCACAGGCCGCCGAGGCCTCGGAAGTGCAGGGGCCGATCGTGTCGTTCGTCGACAGCGCGATCCGGCGCGCGGTCGCCATCGCAGCCAGCGACATCCACTTCGAGTGCGATCGGCATGGTGTGACTGTCAAGCATCGCATCGACGGCGTCATGCAGCCGTTCGCGCGCATGGACGGCGTGTCGAGCGCGGAGGCCGTGATCTCGCGCATCAAGGTGCTGTCGCAGTTGGACATCACCGAGCGGCGTCTGCCGCAGGATGGCCGCTTCCGGCACGTCGCGGCGGGCGCCTCCATGGACATGCGCGTGTCCATCATGCCCAGCGTGCATGGCGAGGACGCGGTGCTGCGGTTGCTGGACAAGGCGCAATTCCGCGGGGCGGGCCAGGGCATCTCGCTCGACGCCCTGGGTTTCGACGCCGACAGCCGACGCACGATCAGTGATCTGGCCACCGAGCCCAGCGGCATGCTGCTCGTGACCGGGCCCACGGGCAGCGGCAAGACGACGACGCTGTACGCGGTGCTGTCCGAGATCAATTCGGGCCTGGAAAAGATCATCACCATCGAAGATCCGGTCGAATACGAGCTCGATGGCGTGCTGCAGATCCCAGTCAACGAGCGAAAGGGACTCACGTTCGCCAAGGGTTTGCGGTCGATCCTGCGCCACGACCCCGATCGCATCCTCGTGGGCGAGATCCGCGACGCGGAGACGGCCGAGATCGCGGTGCAGGCGTCGCTGACCGGTCATCAGGTCTTCACCACGGTGCACGCCAACAGCGTCGCTGACGTCATGGGCCGGTTCCTGCATTTCGGGCTGGACATGTTCGGCTTCACCTCGGCGCTCAAGGGCGTGGTCGTCCAGCGCTTGCTGCGCCGCCTTTGTCCGGCTTGCAAGCGCGCATCGGCGGCGACCGAGCAAGAGCGCCGCATTTACCAGCGCCACGGACTCGCGGCGCCCGACGCGATGCACAGAGCCGTCGGATGCGAAACGTGCCTGGGAGCCGGCTACGCGGGCCGCTTCGTCATCGCCGAGATCCACCGCGTCGACAACCGGCTGCGCGAACTGGTGACGGCGCGCGCAACCTTGACGATGCTGGAGCAGCATGCCATCGACAGCGCGGTGGAACCGTTGCAACGAGTCGGACTGGAACGCGCCGCGCACGGCGAGACGACCATGGAGGAGCTCAAGCGTGTGGTGGGATCGCTCTAAGCCGCTGGAGGTCTATCTGTCGGAAAGGCGACTAGGCGTCGCATGGCGGGCGTCCGTACCGGCGACGTGGATCGACTCGGCAAATCTGGACGAAGCGCTGGCAAGACTTGGCGACTGGCTGTCGGCCGACGAAACTTCTGGCATCGGTCGCGTCCGGGTGTGGCTGTCGGCGTCGTTGGCTCGCCCCTACATGATGGGGGCCTCGATCGGCGCACGAAGCCAGCGCGAGGCGCACATCCTGGCGACCACCATGGCGTCGGATACGACCGGCCTGGCCGGCGCTTCGCGCGTCTGGCTGGATCGCTGGCGCGAAGACCGGCCGGCGCTGGCCGTGGCCATCCCCGAGGCGGTGTGGCAGCAACTCCATGCGGGGGTTGCCCTCGCCGACGGAGCGCGCGCGAGGGCGTCGAACGGGCTCCGTCGGCGTTCTCTTGCGGTGGCGAGCGTGCGGCCGTGGTGGAACCTGCCGTTCGATCACCTGCTGGATGAGTGCCGTCGCGATTCAAGTCGATTGGGCTGGACCTTGAACGAAGGCGATGGCCTGCTGCACGGCGTGATCGAGCGCGGTCAGCTTGTCGAGATCGGCTTCGACCGCCCGGGGCCACACGATCCGACGGGTGGCATGCTTCGGCGGCGCCTGCAGGCCAACTGGGGTTCGAGCGTGCCCGTCCGCGACCTGGTCTTCGATGCCTCGACGGCCCTTGCACCAGGATCGCCGCACGCCATCGGTGCTTGGCACGACGCCGTGGGAGTGCCGGCATGAACATCGAGTTCGTCGAATCGCCCAGGCCCTCGCGCGCTGCGTGGTATACGACGGCCGGAGTGTGGGTCGTCGTGGCCATCCTGACCGGGCTGAACGTCTACCTCAAGGCGGGAATCGCTCACCAGCTTGAGGCGCGGAAGGCCGCCGAGCAACAAGTCGCGGCTCAGATTCCCGCGCCCAAGACACGTGCGGCACCGCCGTACCAGGATGAGGCCTTGGCTGCGATCAAGCGCGCCAGGCTACCCGAGGCCAGTGCACTCGCGGAGCTCGAGCATGTGGCCGTCGCTGGCATTCAGGTCAATTCGATCGATGACAACCCGAGCGTGTCCACGGTGACAGTCGAACTCGAGGCGGTCAGTGACGCCGTATTGATGGACTACGTCGATCGATTGAACGCAGGCATGCCAGCGCCGAAGTGGCACATCCGACAGGTCTCTGCGGTCGGTGGCCGCACTGCCGAGGGGGGCGTTGGAGCTGTTGTGAGTGCATCGAGCACGTTGTCTCGTGCTGCGACGATCTATCGAGACTTCTAGTTGGGCTGAATGGCGAAGTCATCGATGGACTTCCCCAAGCTGAAAGCCGCCTTAAGCCACTTCGGTGTCAGCCCTCGGCCACTCCAAGTGGCACCGGACGCTGGGTCTCGGTACTTGGGTGGCACGCTCTTGCCTGACCGCCCCGATTTCTTGCTCGCGGTGGGCGACTCAAGGTCGGCAAGCGTCAAGCGATGTTCGACCATCAGTTGTCGAATCTTGGCGATCGCATCTCGCTTAGAAGCAGCCTGTGCTTCCCGAATTTGACGATCGAGTGCTTCGCGCTTCGTGAGGAGATCAGAGATTGAGGCCGTCATACTTCGAAGCGAAAGTGCGATCCCGAGATTATGACAGTAAGTTCGTCCGCCCCGGGCTTGGCAGAATTGCCTGGCAATCGATCGAGCAATTGCTGCGGGAAACAAGGCTCCAACCACTCAAGCCGCCAAGTCTTCAGGCGCTCAGCAGAGAAGTTGCGGGGGCAAGACTTGACCCCAAGCCCGCTTAGCCCGCTTGGCCCCAAGCCCGTACCATCCCAGCGTCGCGTTGTAATCTCGATGCCAATTGTATTCTATTTAACAATTTTAGGGATTTGGGTAATTGTCCGTTGCTTTTGTCCGATGCACTTCGTGCTGAACTACAGCCAAAACCACTGTTGCATACAAGAAGAATAAACATCCAATAATCGATAAGAGTACGAGCAAATATCTCCACAGCTTGGCTCGAGGACGAGTACCGTTGCGCGACAGGCCGAACAAGAGGCGAAGAGCAAGAAATCCCAGACCGATTGACAAAAGAGCGTAAGCCGCTGCATACCATGCTGAAAAAAAATCTTTTATCCAGACCATCTCCTCACCTCGTGATCTTCATTCACCACTGATCGCAGCCGCATGGTGCACCGGCAGCTTTTTTAGCATTCGCCCAAGATTTTAATGCACTCAACAGCATTGTCCGTTCCTTGACAATTTCTTCGTGATTCTTCTGAGCTTGCGCTTCAGTAAGTTTTTTCCCCGACCCAGGCGGATCTGGGCGTGAGTTCCAAGATTTCTCGAATGCGTCGGCAGTCTCTTGGGGCAGCGTGTTATAAAAATCAATAATATCCTTATCCGAACATTTTGATATATCAATATTCAGACTTTGAACACGGTTGCGAACTGTCTGCGCTATCAAAGAATTTGGGGTGACCGCTTGTCCAGGAAACGATGCCAATCCATGCATATCAAAGAATGACAACGGATTTGCGCTTGTATAGCCAAAAGTAGTCATACTTCCGCCGGCCAAGCCAATCGGGTCACTCTGCACGTATCGGCCGAGCGCCGGGTTGTAGTCCCGATGCCAGTTGTAGTTCCACCCCGACTCCACATCCGCAACCTGCCCCGGAAACCGCGGGTTGTACGTGTAGGCACCCAGCCCATTGGGGTTGGAATTGGCCTGACTCTGCCCAAACGGC
>FTCV01001492.1_pt1 | contig 13665 bp, 7 predicted proteins | sample 1639691 | NCBI WGS metagenome assembly FTCV01 (sample SAMEA3914864, study PRJEB12502) | metagenome | biome: forest; material: soil | place: USA | collected 2012-03-12 | depth 0.3 m
GAGCCGTCCGGCGAGACGCGCGAGGGTGTGTACATTCCCCGCCGTGACACCGGCTCACTTCTTAATCATCTCGCAGGCGGTCGCGTTTTTCCAGGCGAGCATCACCTCGCTGACTTTACCGTAAGCGACGACGGCAGGCGCACGCCATGTCCATCCAGGCTCGAGACAATCGTATGTCCGTTCAGCTCCGTTGTCACGAGGCCGACGCATTACCGGACTCGTCGTGCTTTGCTTCGGTTGAGGAGTCGTCTGCCTTTTTCGAAGGCGGCAGCGTCGGTTACTCCGTCACTCGCGATTGCTGCCGTCTTGACGGCATCCGGCCACAGACCGACAGCTGGGAAGTGCGTCCAGTAAAAGTCGAGCGCGTCGAATCTTCATTCTTTGCCGATGAATCGCTATTTCCGCTCCGGAGTATCGCGTTCGATCACGCCCTCATCATGCGCGACCTTCCGCACCAATGGCACGAAGTGGCCGATATGAATAGGGATCGAACGCCAAATCCCCACTCAAATGGGCAGCCATAGCGCGGGACATGCCAACGCTCGCGAAAGCGAAAAAAACTCCGTTGACAGCTTCTCCGCGACAGAGGCGTGGACCGCTTGTCCCCTTTATTCGTCTGAACGATTCAGCACACAGTCCCTCCCACTCCAAGCGCTAGTCCCATGCCAGCCCGGCCTTGACGGAGGAAACCGGCAGTAACGTCTGTCTCGCGAGGCATAGGTTCGCCCATTCCGCAGTGCCGAGGGAGCAGGTCAGAATCGCGCCTGCGACGGCTATTTGGAGGTAGGCTGCCAGAGCTGCCAGAGCTGCCTGCGATGAGTTCACTCACCGGCCGCAGGCCGGAAACGTTCTGCAACGCGCTCGAAGCCGCCGCGCGGACCGTCGACCGGCTTGAAGCTGTGCATTTCTGCGTTCCAGTCGGCCTTGGTTGGATAGGGGTAGACCGGCATCTCCAGGTCCACTTTTCCATCCACGATACGGGCGCCTCGCAGCGCATCTGGCGCAGTGCCTTTCTCGCGCCAGTTTTTGACCAGCTCCAGCAGGTTTGGCAGGGAGTTGATCCCCGGACTCGAGCCGTGAGCCATGCCGGGAACGAGGTACAGGCGAAAGAACGACCTGGTCTTCTCCAGGCCGCCAAAGCACTCGGTCACCCGTTCGTAGTAATCCACCGTGGCGGAGGAAGGCACGACTGAGTCGGCGGCGCCTGTCGTCGAGAGGAGTTTTCCGCCGCGCTTTTCGAATGAACTGAGATCGGGATTCTCTGCATTGAGATAAGGCGCGAGCGCGGCGGTGTAAGTGTCGAGATCCGCGCCGAAGTTGATCGTTTGAAGGTCTTTGTTCGCGCCAAACACCCATTTGAACAGGTAAAGATTCCCGTGCGCAGGGCTGAGCGAGCTGCCGATCGGGATCCCATTGAAGATCCGTTCGCCGGTGACGGCATGCCTGGGGCCGTCGAAGAGTTTGCGCAGTGCGTCGGCATGGGCCTGGGTGAGCGTCGGATCTTTTTGCATAGCCAGGGCGATGACGGCCTCGATGTCTTTCGCACTGCAGCGCGGATCGGACACGAACTTACCCGCCACGGGCGGAGTCTCTCGGGCCGCCATATAGTCATTACCGGCGGCGATGACATTTGCCTCCTGCTCCCTCGTGAAAGGGCACCGAGCCAGGATCTGATCGTTCCACAGGAAATAAGCGTGGAGCGGTGTGCGGCAATGCGCCGGGATCGTGGCCACAATGCCGTCGTAGTCGTCCGGATACCGCTGCGCTTCCTGAAGTGCCTGCTGGCCGCCAGTGGAGCCGCCGTTGAAGTAGGAAAACTCAGGTCCCCGGCCGTAATAGGTCGTGACCATCTGCCTGGCGGCCACGGTCATGAGGTGCGTCGCGCGAAAGCCGAAGTCCTTCCATACCTCGGGATTGCCGATGCCGGAGTCCGGGTTGGGCGCGGTCCCCATATCTGTTGTCACCACGGCATAACCCTCTGCCATCGGCCCGGCCAGGCTGCTGGAATTGATATGTCCTGCAGCTCCTCCGTTTCCCAAGCCTAGAAGGCGGCCGTTCCACTTCGTCGGGTCGGGCAGCCACATCTCGACATGGATGTTGGAACCCTTGGCCGGATTGAGAGTCAAGGTCACGATCGCCCGCGGCGGCGTGTTGTTTCGGGTGCGGCCGTCGGCGAGCTTCAGGGTGGGGGAGTCGTCGTGCTGGACCAGCGTGATGGTGCCGGCGTCGATCTTTAGCGCCCGGAGTGCGGCAATCCTTTGATCCGCAAGCGGCGCGGCATTCGTGGCTGCAGGATCCTGGCCAAAAGCCGCGCCGTAACTGAAGACCAACACTGCAGGGAGGGAGAGGAGCTTTCGATTCATTGGGCAAACTGGGGAATGACTCAGATACCGCGTCGCGAATCATGCGAGGCGGGGATAGGAGGGTAGTGTCCTGCGTTGTCCCAGGACACTAAGCAGAATGGGGTGAAATTCCTTTGAATGCCGAACAAAATATCTGCTGCCAGAAGTCGATTCCCATCCGGGACTAGCTATGGGTTCGCAACGTTGGCGCTCAAAGCCCAGCTTCCAAAATCCCTCTTCAGGCCGGAGGTTTCCGCGTTGAGAAACGCCCTAATGCAGCGAGATTCCGGCGATTGACAAAATGCCCATGTTGCGCCGTTCCCCCATTCAACATCTGGCGTTGACGTTTCTGCTGAGCCTTTGCTTCGACCTTCACGCTGAGAATTCGGGCAGCGCTGTCTCGGTTCGTGAAAATGCAAACCTTCACGGCCCGGCCTGCTTTGCGGAAGATGATTTCTTCCGGGACGAGGTCTGGACGAAAGTGGCCGCGCAGTCCTGCCTGAAATGTCATCGGGTCGGCGGCGATGCGGAAGACAGTCATCTCGTCTTGCAGGATCCCTCGCGGGAAAAAGAGCCCGGCGAGGCGCTCCGGCACAATCGTGCCGCGTTCGAACGGCTCGCCGCGGTGCGGGAGAAAAATGAATCGCATGAATCGCGGCTCCTGGCCAAGGCGAGCGGTGGCCTCGAGCACGAAGGGAAGCAAGTGCTCGAGCCGAATTCCACCGGCTATCGCATTCTCGCTGAATTCGTGCGGCGCGTGAACGCACCGGACCAGGGGCACGTCGTATCCGATGCGCGGCCTGCGGTGCGGGACGCCCGGCCCTTCTTCGAGGGGATCACCATGCTCGATGATCGAAAGCTCCTGCGGCGGGTCACGCTCTCGCTCGCCGGGCGGTTGCCGACAGATCAGGAGCTTGCAGCGGTGGAAAAGGACGGGCTGAGTGCCGTCGGATCGATCCTCGATGCGGTGATGAAGGAAGACTCCTTCTACGACCGCCTCGCCGAGGCATTTAACGATATCTTCCTTACGCGCGGTTACGATGACGTCGCCGAAAACGTCCTTTCCTATGAGCATTTCGAAAAGACGCGCCACTGGACGGAGAAATACGACTTAGGGATTGAGGACAAGGCAGCGCAGCAAAAGGCCCGCTATAAACTTACCAACGACTACCGCGAGGCCATGTTGCGGGAGCCGACGGAACTTATTAAGTACATCGTGCGGAATAAGCGCCCTTTTACGGAGATCGTGACGGCGGATTACATCATGGTTTCTCCCTACACCGCGAGGGGCTACGGCGTCTTCGATGAGCTTCGCGAGAAATTCCACAATCCGGAGGATCCCTTCGAATACCTCCCCGTGCGGCTAAATGCGCTCAAGGATCGCGCCGGCAAAGTACAGGAATCTTCCACCGGCTTCTATCCGCACGCGGGGCTGCTCACCACCTTTCATTACCTGCGACGCTATCCCACCACGGAGACCAACCGAAACCGCCTGCGTGCCCGCATGTATTTTCAGCATTTTCTCGGGATCGATGTGCTGGAGCTGGCCCCGCGCGTTTCCGATGCGGCGGCGATCACCGCGAAGTTCACGGTGCCGACGATGGAGGCTTCCGAATGCGTGATCTGCCACAAGGTGATCGATCCTGTCGCCGGGCTGTTCCAGGATTACTATCGTCTGCCGGAAGGTCTTTTCGGGCGGCGCAAGGACGGTTGGTTCAAGGATATGTTTGGCCCCGGCTTTGAAGGCGAGGATCTGCAGCCGGAAGAGCGGTGGCGCGCCTTGCAATGGCTCGGGGAACGCACTGCGAAGGATCCGCGATTTGCCGCCACCATGGTGGAGCACGTTTATTATATCCTCACTGGTCGCAAGGCGCTGCTGCCGCCGACTTCGATCGACGATCCTCTCTACGACGCGAAGCGGCGCGCGTATCAGGCTCAGCGTGATGAAATCACGCGGATCGCCACGGAGTTTGCCAGGGATAGCTTCAACCTGAGGGGCATCTTCAAGCAATGGGTGGCGTCCCCATTCTATCGAGCCGATGCCCGGACGCCTGCGGTGGGGACGCCGGACACAGCTCGGCGGCAGGCCGAATTGGCCGATCTCGGGCTGGCGCGAATGCTCTCGCCCGAGCAACTCGAGCGAAAACTGAAGGCGATCTTTGGCAAACCGTGGGGGCGTTTGCACGATGAGCAAACGGCGCTGCTCTATGGAGGCATCGATTCCAAGGAGGTCACCGAGCGCGCCGCCGATCCCAGCGGCGCGATGGGCGCATTGCAACGCATCATGGCCAACGAAGTGGCCTGCAAAAACGTTGCCGCGGATTTCGCCCTCGACCCGGGCAAACGCCGGCTGTTTCCGGCAATCGAATCTGACGTCCAGCCGGGCATATCTCCCGAGGACGACCGGCGCATTCGCGCGGAAATCGTCCATTTGCAAAAGCTGGTGCTCGGCCGTTACGAATCCACGGAGAGTGATGCCGAAGTGGAGCGAACCTTTCGCTTGTTCGCGGGCATCCTCGCTGATGCGCATGAGCGCAAGGGGATCGATCCGCGGGAATCCTACTACTGCGGCGGCGGCGAGGGGCCGCGTCTGCCCGATCCCAACTACACGGTGCGCGCCTGGCGCGGAGTGGTGACTTATCTGCTCCGTCAGGAATCCTTCCTTTATGAGTAACAAATCGAGGCGCGATTTTCTCCAACTCTGCGGTTTGGCGGGACTCGGTATCGCCGCTCCTGTCTGGTTTCCCACGCTGAGCCGGGCCGAGTCCAGCGAACTGACTGCCTACGATGGCCCGTACTATGTCGTCTTCAATGCATCGGGTGGCTGGGATACCACTTATCTCATGGACCCCAAGGGCGTCGGCGGGATCAATCGTCTCTATCAGGAAGGCGACATCGTCACGCGCGGAAATCACAAGTTTGCGCCCACCGCCGGGAAGATCCAGGGCGGAATGAGCAATGAGGATTTCTTTGCCGAGTTTGGCGGCGAACTCCTGACCGTGAACGGGCTGGATTACTCCGTAAATAATCATTCGCCGGGAGCCCGGTACATGGCCACGGGAAAGCTCGATAGCCTGGCGTATCCAACCTTTGCTGCGCTAGTGGCCGCCTGCAAAGGTCCGACCTGCCCGCTGGCGTTTATCACGTTTGGCAATTACTCGAATACCGGGAATCTCGTGGCTATGTCGCGCATTCCCTATCTGCCGTCGCTGAGCAAGGTCGCCAACGCCGACGCGGTCGAGGGAAATCCACGAAGCCCGTATCAGGATGGCTTTGTCGTCGACCGCATCCAGGCTGCATTGAAAGAGCAGATCGACAACCGCGTGTCGGACGTGCTGCTGCCCCGGGTGGAGCGTGCCCAGAGCATGCTCTACGCGGCGCAGATGAATTCGCAATCCCTGCAACGGATCACTCCTTACATTCCCTCGAAGATTCCCAAGGAACGCTTGTCCCAGCAGGCCGAGATCGCGCTTGCGGCATTCAAGGCGGGTGTGTGCGTCTCGGCAAATCTGAGCATTGGCCAGTTCGATAGTCATAATAACAATGACACGGACCAGATGAAGCTGATTCCCGAGTTCCTCGCCGGCATCACTTACCTGATCCGGCGCGCCGAGGAACTGAAGATCCGGGAGAATCTCGTGATCGTCGTCCAGAGCGAAATGGGGCGCACTCCCAACTATAACGCCGGAAACGGGAAGGATCATTGGTCCATTGGTTCGGCGATGTTCATGGGCCACGGCATTCGTGGAAATCGCGTCATCGGTGCGACTGACGAGAAACAGTTCAGCGTTCCCGTCCTTCCCGAAACGCTGGCGCTCGACCGCGAGAAGGGCATCCGCATGCGGCCGGAACACATTCACACGGAGTTGCGCGAACTGGCTGGAATCGCCGATCATCCCATGAGCAAACGCTTCCCGCTCGGTGTGGCGGAGAAGGAGAGGCTGAGGTCTTTGTGGACGTGAGTCCCGCGGTGGGAGCGGCGACTGGCTGGCGGCGGTAGACACTTTTGCTTACAGGACGGCGCGGTGGAACCTGACATATTCAGGGCGAACATGAATTTGAAAGTTGCCCTGGTCGTCCTTGCCGATTTGGCATTCGCCTGCTCTGCGCGGGCCGCGGTGGATTTTAATCGCGAGATCCGGCCGATCCTGAATGCCAAATGCGTGTCGTGCCATGGCGGCGTGAAAAAGGCCGGTGGGATCTCGCTGCAATATCGCGAGGGGGCATTGAAGGAAGGAGAGTCGGGAGCGCAGGCGATCGTTCCCGGGAAGCCGGAGGAAAGCGAGGTGATCGCGCGGCTTGTGACCGAGGACAAGTCGGACCGGATGCCGAAGAAGGAGCAGCCGCTTACGACGGCCGAGATCGCCAGAATCAAGCAGTGGATTGCCGAGGGAGCGCCCTGGGCGCAGCACTGGTCGCTGGCACCTGTGGTTAAGCCAGCGGTGCCGGCTGTCCCTGGCGTTCAGCCGATTGATGCTTTTATCCGTACCCGTCTGGCGGCGGAAAAGCTGAGCCCTCCGCCGGAAGCGAAGCGGGCTGCGTTGCTGCGACGGCTGTCGCTCGACTTGATCGGGCTTCCGCTGACGCCGGACGACGCGGCGCGTTTTGAAAGGAATACGGCTCCGAATGCCTATGAACAGGAGGTCGATCGGTTGCTGGCGTCGCCACATTTTGGCGAACGCTGGGCGGCGCTGTGGATGGACCTCGCCCGGTATTCAGATACCAAAGGATACGAGAAGGATCGGAGTCGGCCGATGTGGCCATATCGCGACTGGCTGGTGAATGCCTTCAATGCGGATATGCCGTACGACCAGTTCACCATCAAGCAACTGGCTGGCGATTTGCTCCCACATCCGACTCAGGACGACCTGATCGCGACCGCGATGCAGCGGCTCACGAGCACCAACGAGGAGGGAGGAACGGATCGCGAAGAGTTTCGCACTTATGCTGTCCTCGACCGGGTCAACACGACCTGGCAGGCGTGGCTGGGAACCAGCTTCGGATGTGCCCAGTGCCACGATCATCCGTACGATGCGTTTCGCAATCGGGATTACTACGAAGCGGTTGCTTTCTTTAATAACACCGCCGACGCGGATCGCAGCGACGAGGCGCCGACGATCAACGTATCGAACTCCCGCGAAGGAAACGTAAAGTTCTCGGCGCTTGATGCGGAGATTGGGCGGTTGAAAGCCGAGCGCGACGACCTCCGCAAAGTGGTGAAAACGGCCACTCACTGGCAGCCATTGAATATCTCGGAGGTTGCCACAGGCACCGGGCTTAGTGCGACATCTACAAATGGCGAGGTGCACTTGGAAGGGCATGCCCCATCGGTCGGCATAACTATCGTGACTGGGTCTATGACCGGCCCGACATTGGGGCGCGTACGGCTCGAGACGCTACCGCAGACGGATGCTCCTGGCCACGGCGCAGGTTCCGGAAGCGATGGTAACTTTGTGCTCACAGGATTCGAGGCAGCGATCGTGCAGGCAGATGGCCGTGAACAGAAAGTCGAGTTTGCCGGTGTAGAGTCCGACTATGAACAGAATGGATATCCCGCAATCCATGCGCTGAAGAACCCAAACCCTGACGATACGGGGTGGGCTGTCAGCGGTGCGATCGATAAGCCACATTTCGCGATATTTCGGCCAGTTCAGGCTGTTGCGATTGCTCCGGGAGCCCGCCTGCGGGTGAAGCTGCTTCATTTCCATACGAAGAGGGGCGCTTATCAGGGCGCGTTCCTGGCGCACTTCCGGTTATCGGTCAGTCCGGACGGAGAGGACCCGAAAGAAGCCCGCATCCGCGAACTCGAGGGCCTCGTCAAGCTAAAGACCCGCGAGCGCGACAGCATTGCAATGACGCCGCTTCCGGTGATGGAGGAGCTAAATGCCAATAAATCGCGAAAGTCCTATATGTTCGTGCGGGGCAACTGGCTCAACAAAGGCGACGAAGTGCATCCCGGCACGCCAACTTCATTGCCGGCAATGCCTCCGGGCGCTCCGCACAATCGCCTCGGTCTCGCGGAGTGGATTGTTTCGAAAGAGAGTCCGCTGACGCCAAGAGTCGCTGTCAATCGAATCTGGGAGCAGTTATTTGGGATTGGATTGGTCGAAACGGCCGAGGACTTTGGAACTAAGGGCGAGGCTCCATCGCATCCGGAGTTACTCGACTGGCTCGCCGCCAGTTTCCGGGATGATTTTCACTGGAGCATGAAGAGGCTCATTCGAACAATCGTCCTGAGTCATGCTTACCGGCAGGATAGCCGAGCCTCGGACGTCCTGGTGCAGCGCGATCCGCGTAACCGCCTCCTGGCGCGAGGCCCGCACGTCCGGTTGACTGCTGAAATGGTGCGGGACAATGCGCTAGCCGTTTCCGGCTTGCTGACTGACAAGCTGGGCGGTCCTTCCGTGATGCCTCCGCTGCCTCCCGGGGCGATTGTGCCTTCACCTTATAACGATAATCGCTGGAGTGACGCCACCGGTCCCGATCGCTATCGCAGGGCGATTTATACGTTCTGGAAGCGGAGCAATCCTTATCCGAGTCTCATTACTTTCGATAGCGCCGAGCGCTCGGTTTGCACGTCCCGTCGCTTGTCCACCGATACGCCATTGCAAGCGCTCGTGACGCTAAATGACCCCGTCTATGTCGAGTGCGCGCAAGCGCTGGCCAGGCGAATGCGTAGCGAGGGCGGTGCCGTGCTGGATGGTGAGATCGCTCGTGGATGGCAGCTTGTAACTCTCTCTGCACCACCGCCGGGAGTTATCGTGAAACTGGTTGCACTTTACCGCGATAGTCTTGCGCAATTCCAAAAAGACTCAGCCGATGCGAAGCACTTCGCCGGCACGCCGGAGGAAGCTGCGATGACGAATGTCGCCAGTGTCCTCCTGAATCTCGATCAAACCCTCACCAAATAAGTTTCCAGTAATGAATCCGGAACTCTTCGTTGCCCGCAATACGACTCGTCGTGAGTTTCTCGGCCGTGCAAGTCTTGGAATTGGGGCGCTTGCGCTCTCGCAAATGCTGCCGCGTGCGAATGCTGCGTTCACTCCTCGCGGACCGGGCGCTGCACCGCTCTCTGTCGCGGCTCCGCAATTTGCGCCACGTGCGAAGCGGGTTATTTATATCCATCTAGCTGGCGCCCCATCGCAGCTCGATCTCTATGATTACAAGCCGGAGCTCGCGCGAGTAAGTGGGCAGGATTGCCCGAAGTCTTTCCTTGAGGGGAAGCGCTTTGCATTCATTACCGGCGTGCCGAAGATGCTGGGTCCTCAGTTTTTCTTTGCCCAGCATGGGCAGAGCGGCACGTGGATGAGCGATCGCCTGCCTAATCTCGCCCGCCATGTCGACAAGCTCTGCATGGTCAAGAGCATGTACACGGACCAGTTCAACCATGCTCCGGCGCAGCTCTTTGCCCAGACGGGTTTCGCGCGTGTCGGTCGGCCGGGATTTGGGACTTGGGTGATTTACGGATTGGGCACGGAGAATCAGGACCTGCCTGGATTCGTCGTGCTTCTTTCAGGAGGCAATAACCCGGATGCGGGGAAGGCTCTGTGGAGCAGTGGATTTATGCCGTCCGTCTATCAAGGCGTGCAATGCCGGGCCAAGGGTGATCCGATCCTGTACGTGCAGAATCCGAACGGCTTGAGCCGAGATCTGCGCAGGCGTGCGCTCGATACTCTGGATGATTTGAATCGTACCGCTTACGCCGAATCACGGGATCCGGAGACGCTAACGCGCATCGAGCAATACGAACTCGCCTTCCGCATGCAGATGAGCGTGCCGGAGGCCACGGATCTTTCGCGGGAATCACAAGAGACTTTGGAGATGTACGGAGCCGAGCCGGGCAAGGAATCGCTGGCAAATAACTGTCTCCTCGCGCGGCGCCTGGTCGAACGCGGTGTTCGGTTTGTCCAGCTCTACGATTGGGGCTGGGATTCTCACGGCGCGGCGGAAGCCGAAGCGCTGAGTGGCGAGCATGGATTTGTCAGGAAGTGCAAGAGCATGGATCAGCCGGTGGCGGCGCTTCTTACTGATCTTGAGCGGCGCGGCATGCTGGCCGATACGCTCGTTGTCTGCGGCGGCGAGTTCGGCCGGACTCCGATGCAGGAAAATCGTGGCGGCCAGAAGATGGCGTTCGTAGGCCGTGACCACAATCCCGGCGCATTTACGGTGTGGATGGCCGGTGGCGGAGTGAAGGCCGGACTTAGCTTTGGCGAGACTGACGAGTTTGGCTATCAGGCGGTGAGCGATCGCGTCGGCGTTCACGACTTACACGCCACGCTGATGCACCTGCTGGGCTTCGATCACGAAAAGCTGACGTTTTCGTTTCAAGGCCGGGACTATCGGCTTACCGATGTAAGCGGCAGTGTCGTGAAGCCGCTGCTTGCGTGAGGTCGTCTGGGCCAACTGATCAGGAACCAGCCGACGTACCGACGCTGCGGCGATGACTTGCTTCAGCGCATCCTCTTCATTTCAAACTTCTTCCCGGCCAACGCTTCCTTTGCGAAGACGCCCCAGTAAGGAGTTGGCGTATAATTCCAGTCGGAGATCAGGACGGGAGTGGCAGCAGGATGAAGGCACCAGGCCGTCCAGTTCAGCTTATACTTTTGGATGAAGCCAAGCATGTCGGGAACCCAAGTGTACGGGTCCTCCTGATCGGCTGAGGGAATAAAGTCCATCTTCTTCACGTCCGCGCCGACTTCGCCGACGAGGATCGGGTACTTGGCAGCGGCGCCGAGAACGCGGCCCTGCCAGTCTTTGTGCCAGTTGTAGTTATGCCACCCGTAGATAATTCCGTGGCCGGATTTGTCTTCGAGGGCATAACCGTTTGCGACGCCGGAAAGGTCGCCTGCCCAGGCAAGGCCGGATGCGACGATGACGTTGTGCGCGCCGGTGCTGCGGACGGCGTTTACGAGCGCCTGCATTCCGACGGAATGAAAGCCGGCGTTGTTCTTGATCTTTTCTTCCTCAGTCAGGAAGGCCGATTCATCGACGCCCTGTTTCTTCTCCGCGACGAAGCCGCCGTTTTTCCAAACTTCCCAGCTCGTATCGTGCGGTTCGTTGAATAAATCGAATAACACGGCCGGGTGATCCTTGAAGTGCGCGGCTGCGTCCTTCCAAAAGTCGAGATGCTCTTGCGTAGGCGCTCGGAAACGGTGCAGGTCGAGCAGAAGATATGCGCCGCGATTTGCGACCAGGGTGACGATGTTATCGATCGTGTCGCGATACGCTTTTCCGCCGTCCTTCTGTAGCGGGCTCTTGCCGAACCAAAACTCTTCCTTCATTGGCAACCGGACAATGTTGGCCTTCCAGTCATCCACAGCCACCAGCGCGGACTTTAAGATATGCTTATCCTGAACCAGTGTTTCCAGGCCGCCTGCATTCACGCCCTGGAGCCATACCTCGTGTCCGTCCTGATCGAGCACTTTTGTGCCATCGACGTGTAACTCGTGTGGCCATTTGGCGCGATTCGGCTGCTCTGGAGCGACATAGGCACGCTGGTCGACAGCCGCTGCTGCCTGGGCTTCGGCAATGAGCGGTCCGGCTTCGATCGGTTTCAGCGAGAAGTCATCGAGATCGAATGTGCCTCGTTCCACCTGGAAAAGACAGGGCATCAGCTCCAGCGTTACCGCCTCCTCGGGTACGAGGAATCTCGCGCTTCGTTCCACCCAGCCTTTCGTATTCGCCTGGGTGTAAGGTGGTGATGGCTTTGATGGTAAGTGTTTCCCGGCCGCGTCCTTGAACTCGAGCATGAGGCGGGCGTCGAACCACGGTTCCTTGCCTGCTTTCAAGTTGGTGACTCGCTGCCGCCATTTCAATTCGAGCGCCTTGATCCCTGCTGGAAGATCGATTGGTCGATAGAGCATCACCATCTCGCCGGAGCGAGGGGAAGTAAGTCGGAGGAAATGATTTCCGTCCTCCGTTTCCCAAGTGCCGCCTTCTTTGGGGTGGCCCCAATCGTCCGGCCAATCGGCGGAGTGCGCATGATCCTCAAAGCCTCCGTTGGAGATCAGTGAGCCGTCCGGTTGCACACGAGCTGCAGCCTTGGCCCGCTTTGCTGCTGCTGCGACTGCCTGCTTGGTCTCATTTGCCTTTGCCGCTGCTGCCTGTTCGGCAGCGAGCGTGGCGACTCCGGTTTCATCGAGCGGCTTGATGACGACGTCGTCGAGATCGAGTGTGCCGCTTTCGACCTGGAGGAGCGCCGGGATGAATTCCAGGAAGCGAGCGCCTTGCGGGACGAGAAATTTAGCGGTGCCCGAGATCCAGCCGCTTGTGTTCTTGCGGAGATAAGGCGCTGGCGGCGAAGGCTGAAGCTTCGTCCCGGCCTCGTCTTTGAAATCGAGCATGATCCGCGCGTCGAACCATGCCTGTTTGCCGGTCTTGAGATTATTCACGCGCCAGCGCCAGGTCATCTCGAGTCCTTTTACTCCGTTGGGAATCGGAACCTGACGATAGAGCATGACTGCTTTCCCTGGTTCCGTGCTGGAGAGTCGCAGGAAATGATTGCCATCCTCTTGCTGCCAGCTTCCGCCTTCATTTGGGAGTGACCAGCCATCCGGCCCCTGGCCAGAGGTAGATGCTTTCTCGAACGTGCCGTTGGCCACTAGCGAAGCTGTGGTGTTGTCTTCGGCAGCAATGCCAAGGGAGAGCGATAGTCCAAATGCCGCAGCGGCTACGGCGGCAATTGAGAACGGATTTGCTTTCATCGGAGGGGGCGCAAGAGGGTTCGGGGTTTAGCGCTGCGGGCGACGCTGTCTGCGGGTGTATAGCAAGATACCGAGTCCGCCAAGCATGGATGCCCATGTCGAGGGCTCCGGCACAGCGGTGATTGCCTGAATGGCAACGTCATTGCCGCCTGTGAATGAACGTCCGCTGGCGCTCGCCGTCGTGGTGATCTGCCAGGTGAAGTTATCGAAGCTGAACGTGCTGCCGGAAAGGGCCGTGCCGTTCACGCTCGCAAAGAGTCCTATCGTGGACGCGCTCCCGCTGTGAACGATGAGATACAGGACGTCGTTGACCTGCGGTGCGTATCCAGACTGGAGAGTCAGTTGCAGGTTGCCATCGAGCGATACAGCGCCGCCGGCAAGGATTCGGTCGGATCCGTCGTTTTCAAAGGAGTCGCCCGGCGCAATCCTGCCGATCTGTAGTGCCACCGTTGCACCGGAGCCCGAGCCAATCGTGAAATTGCCTGTGCTAAGAGTGCTTCCGCCAGTAATGGCCAATTCAGGAATGCCATTGCTGGGATTCACGGAAGCTCCGACATTGCCGACAACTTCTCCGACCGTGACATTACCCACGGTGCCGCGGCCTGCGAGCGTCGCTGTGA
>FTCV01000493.1_pt1 | contig 13578 bp, 12 predicted proteins | sample 1639691 | NCBI WGS metagenome assembly FTCV01 (sample SAMEA3914864, study PRJEB12502) | metagenome | biome: forest; material: soil | place: USA | collected 2012-03-12 | depth 0.3 m
GACACCTTGATCGGCGGCGGCGGCAATGACGTCTACAATATCAACAACACCGGCGATAAGGTGATCGAGGCGGTTGGCGGCGGCAATGATCGCGTCTTCACCGATGTTTCCTACACGCTCGCCGCCGGGCAAGAAATCGAAGGCCTCATCGCACATGTCGGCACTGGATTGGCGCTGACCGGCAACGAGTTCAACAACACGGTGACTGGCGGGGCTGGGAATGACACGCTGCTCGGCGGAGCCGGAAACGATACTCTTTCTGGCGGAGCGGGAAATGACCGGCTTGGCGGTGGCGCAGGGCATGACACGCTGAATGGCGGCGACGGCAGCGATACCTTCATCCTGAGTAACGCTGCTGCCGATTCGGACACGATCCAGGATTTTGCATCCGGTACCGATCATCTCGAGATTTCAGCGGCGGCCTTCGGCGGCGGCCTGGCGCCCGGCTCCCTCGATCCATCCCAGTTCATCGTCAATACCACCGGCGCGGCCGGCGACGCCAACGACCGCTTCATCTACAACAGTTCGAACGGCAACTTGACCTATGATGCCGATGGCACGGGCTCCGGCTCAGGCCAGATCATCGTCACCTTCAGTGGAGCGCCGACACTGACGGCTCACGACTTCACAATCGTTTCGTAAGGCTCGATCCGGGCATTATTCGTCGAGCTGCTCTCGTCGCAAGTATCTCGCGAGTTTTCCGTTGGCGAGCCGCCGATGGCTCGTTAGGATCATACCCATGCGGGCATGGCGAAATTGGTAGACGCAAGGGACTTAAAATCCCTCGGCTCGTGAGAGCTGTGCCGGTTCGACCCCGGCTGCCCGCACCAACACTGATCTACTCCCGAAGATCCCGGTCTGCATCCAACTGGAGAAACGCGAATGGCGAGCAAACCCATTTTGATCGTCACCGGCGGCAGCCGAGGCATCGGCGCGGCTGTCTGTCGGCTGGCGGCGAAGCAGGGTTATGACATCGCGGTCAATTATCAGAGCGATGAAGGTGCCGCCGCCAGCGTCGTTGCCGATTGTGAGGTAGCGGGCGTTCGCGCATTGGCGATCCAGGGCGACATGGCGCGGGAAGCCGATATCATCAGGCTGTTCGAGACGGTGGACACCGAGCTTGGCCGGGTCACGCATCTCGTCAACAATGCCGGCATTACCGGCCGCGCCAGCCGTCTCGATGCCGCCGATCCCGCAACCATTCGCGCCTGCATCGATATAAATGTGACCGGCGCAATCCTTGTCGCTCAGGAAGCGATCAAGCGGATGGCAAAAAGCTTGGGTGGCAGTGGCGGCGCGATCGTCAACCTGTCTTCGGCGGCAGTAACGCTTGGCGGCCCAAATGCCTTCGTCTGGTACGCCGCTTCCAAAGGCGCGATCGACTCGCTGACGATCGGCTTGTCGAAGGAACTTGGCGCAGACGGCATCCGCGTCAACGCGGTAGCGCCTGGCATGATCGAAACCGATATCCACGAGAAGAGCGCCGGCGATGGCGGTCGCGTCGCCCGCTCGCTGCCAGATATCCCGATGCGCCGGGCCGGCAGCGCTGAAGAGGTTGCCCGCTCGATTCTTTATCTGCTCTCGGAAGACTCCTCCTACACGACCGGCGCCATCCTGCGCGTAGGCGGCGGCCGTTAGGCTGGTTTAGCGATAAAGCAGGCTAAGGCCGATCAGCACCGCCTCGCCGACCAACAAGGCCGGGAATATCCGGCGCTTCAGCAAAAAGAATGCTGCCAGGCCAACGATGATCGCAATGAAGCGGATCGTCGCCGGGATTGTCGCGAGCGCCCCTGATGGCGCGACCATCAGTTTCGCGACGACGCCTGCCACCAACACGGTCGCCACAGCTTGAACCCAGATCAGCACTTCGGATTGCGGATCGACCCGTCGCGCGGCAACCACGCCGATCACACGCCAGATTTCGGTCGGCAGAAATCCGACTATCAGGATGATGATATACGGCCAGATTCCGCCGCTCGCTTGCTGAAAACTGTCGATGCTCATGCGGCTTCGCGCCTCCGCAGCCGCCTGAGACCATAGGCGAGCGATCCCGCGATCACGCCACCGACCAGCAGGTCGAAATCCGGCCCGACCACCATGGTCGCGACCGGGACGAGCACCATACCGAGGGCGAGCGCTGCCCAATCGACCAATCCGCGTGCTCCGGCGGAAAGCGAAACGGTAAAGAACATCGGAGTCATGAACAGCAGAGCGCCGGCCAGGAATGGCGGCAATTTGCCGGTAAGGCTGTAGCCGATGCCTGTCACGATGGTTGAGGTCGTCAGCGTGGTCAGGCCGAAGCCGAGAAAATAGGGGTATCGGCTGCTCTCCGGCATATGCGGCAGCTTGCGGATGCCTTCGGAATAGTTCGTCACCGCGATCAGATGCGAAGCAAGCAGCAGGCGCCAATACCCGATGCCCGGCCCTCGCAGCAGCGGCAGCAGCGCCACCGTCATCGGCATGAAGCGGATGGAACTGAAGCAGACCGCAAGCGCTATAGCCGGCAAGGCGGCGCCTGCGGCGATCGAGCCGAATAACAGCACCTGCGCCGGCCCGGCCCACATGACCAGCGTCGAGAGCACGCCGGCCATCATCGGGAAGCCGATGTCATGCGCCAGGCCGCCAATGCCGAGCATGGAAGCCGCTAATACCCATGAAGGAACGCCAAGCGCCTCCCGCATGCCATGCAAGGCATGGCGCATCGGCGTCGGATCAGGCGGAGAGGCGTTTTGTTGCACTGAAGGACTCTTGCGGAGGGCGAAATCATTTCAACGTCAGGGATAGAATGATGCAACGCCCAAACTGATGACGATTTGGTATCGATCACCGCACAGAGCGTCCCTCGCCCGTTTCTCCGATTGACAATATAAATGCTAAAAGCAACTATATTGTAGCCAAAAGCAATAGGGGGAAGAATGGAACTCGCTCAGCAGGTCGACGCCATGCGCCGCTTCACCCGCTTTTACACGCGTCAGGCAGGCGTATTGAACCGGACGCTGCTCGACAGTCCGTTCACGCCGCCGGAAGCGCGCGTGCTTTATGAACTTGGCACCGTGCCGGACCTGACCGCCGGGCGGCTGTCCGAAATGCTGGTTCTTGACGCCGGCTACATGAGCCGCCTCCTCCAGAGCCTTGAGAGGCAAGGCATATTGTCGAGAACCCGTTCGGACGTCGACCGCCGCAGCCAACGACTGGCGCTGACTCCAAAAGGCGAGGCCGCCTTCAATTCGATCGATCAGCAATCCCGCGAAGAAAATTCGGAATTGTTGAGCCGGCTCGATGAGGGCGCGCGCACGCGCCTCATGACGGCCATGCAGACCATCCAGACCCTGCTGGATGACTATGCGCCAAAGGTTGCGCCCTATATCCTGCGCCCACATCGACCCGGCGATATAGGCTGGGTCATTTCGCGTCATGGCGCGCTCTACGCGCAGGAATATGGCTGGGATATCAGCTTCGAGGCGCTGGTCGCCGAAATCGCAGGCGCTTTCCTACGCAATTTCGATCCGGCCCGGGAATGCTGTTGGATCGCCGAGCGTGATGGCGTCAATCTCGGTTGCGCCTTCGTTGTCCGGCAAAGCGACGACATCGCCAAGCTCCGGCTGGTGCTGGTTGACCCTTCCGCGCGCGGCCTGGGTCTTGGCCGAAGGCTCGTCGATGAGTGTATTCGCTTCGCGAAAAACGCCGGCTATCGCGGCATGACACTATGGACCAACGATATCCTCCACGCCGCCCGCAAGATTTATCAGGATTGCGGCTTCGTGCTCGTGGCCGAAGAAAACCACTACAGCTTTGGCCAGCACCTGGTCGGCCAGAACTGGGATTTGACCTTCTGACAAGAAAAAACCCGCCGCACTTTCGAGCGGCGGGCTTTCCCGGGATGTACTTCAATCAGGTCTTCAGCGGCACCTTCGGTACCGACCCGCGACCGCTCTTGCCGCCACGGCTGGAAACCTCGGGCTCAGGCTTCGGCGTGATCTTCGCCACAGCCTTCTTGCGCGCGGGCCGTTTCTTCTTCGGCTTGTTGGCAGCGTCCTGCACGACCTTTTCCGGGCGCGGCAGCATCGGCCCATCGGGATAGACGAAGCCGAGCTTCTTGGCGCCCTTCTCGTCCTTGACGACGACCACACGCACCGTGCCGCCATTCTTCAGCCGACCGAACAGCACCTCGTCGGCAAGCGGCGTCTTGATAGCGGACTGGATCAACCGCGCCATCGGGCGAGCGCCCATGGTCTGGTCATAGCCATGTTCGACAAGCCAGTTGCGGCCCTCATCCGTCAACTCGATCGACACGTTACGCTCGGAGAGCTGCGCGTCGAGTTGCATGATGAACTTGTCGACGACCTGCATCACGACAGGCTTCGGCAATTGCCCGAAGCTGATCACGGCGTCGAGGCGGTTGCGGAATTCCGGCGCGAACAGGCGGTTGATCGCCTCGGTATCGTCACCCTCGCGCTTGGCGCGGGTGAAGCCGAAAGCGGCCTTGGCCATGTCGGAAGCGCCCGCATTCGTCGTCATGATGATGATGACGTTGCGGAAATCGACCTGCTTGCCGTTATGGTCGGTCAGCTTGCCGTGATCCATGACCTGCAACAGGATGTTGAACAGGTCGGGATGCGCCTTCTCGATCTCGTCAAGCAGCAGCACGCAATGGGGATGCTGGTCGATGCCATCGGTCAGGAGGCCGCCCTGGTCGAAGCCCACATAGCCCGGAGGCGCGCCGATCAGGCGGCTGACGGTATGACGCTCCATATATTCCGACATGTCGAAGCGCAGCAGCTCGACACCCAGCACCTTGGAAAGCTGCTTGGCGACCTCGGTCTTGCCGACACCGGTAGGCCCCGAGAAGAGATAGGCGCCAATCGGCTTCTCGCCGTCCCTGAGCCCAGCCCGCGATAGCTTGATTGCAGCGGTGAGCTGGGTAATGGCGTCATCCTGACCGTAGACCATGCGCTTGAGAGTGGTCTCCATGTTCTGGAGAACCTCTGCATCGTCCTTGGAGACGGTCTTCGGCGGAATGCGCGCCATCGTCGCGATGGTGTGCTCGATCTCCTTCAGGCCGATCGTGCGCTTGCGGCGCGCCTCGGGCAGCAGCATCTGCGAAGCGCCAGTCTCGTCGATCACGTCGATCGCCTTGTCCGGCAGTTTGCGGTCGTGGATGTAGCGCGCCGAAAGCTCAACGGCGGCCTTCACAGCCTCGTTGGTATATTTGAGCTTATGGAACTCCTCGAAATAGGGCTTGAGACCCTTGAGGATTTCGATCGCGTCCGGCACCGACGGTTCATTGACGTCGATCTTCTGGAAGCGCCGGACGAGCGCCCGGTCCTTCTCGAAATGCTGGCGGAATTCCTTGTAGGTGGTCGAGCCGATGCAGCGCAGGGTGCCCGAAGCGAGCGCCGGCTTCAGCAGGTTTGAAGCATCCATCGCCCCGCCCGAGGTTGCGCCAGCGCCAATCACCGTATGGATCTCGTCGATGAACATGATCGCCTTCGGATGAGCTTCGATCTCCTTCATCACCTGCTTGAGGCGTTCCTCGAAATCGCCGCGATAGCGGGTGCCAGCAAGCAGAGTGCCCATGTCGAGCGAATAGACCGTCGCATCGGCCAGCACTTCCGGCACTTCGCCGGTGACGATCTTGCGCGCCAGCCCTTCCGCGATCGCGGTCTTGCCGACGCCAGGCTCGCCGACCAGCAGCGGATTGTTCTTCTGGCGGCGGCAGAGCACCTGAATGGTGCGCGACACTTCGGCCTCACGGCCAATCAGCGGGTCGATCTTGCCGACCTTGGCCTTCTCATTGAGGTTGACACAGTAAGCCGTGAGGGCGTCCTGCTTCTTCTCCTTCTTGCCGTCGCTGGTCTTGGACTCAGCTTCTTCCTCATCCGCGCCCTTCGGCGCGCGGGTTTCGGAGAGCCCTGCCCGCTTGGCGATGCCATGGCTGATATAGTTGACCGCGTCGTAACGGGTCATGTCCTGCTCCTGCAGGAAATAAGCCGCATGGCTCTCGCGCTCGGCGAAGATCGCGACGAGTACGTTTGCGCCTGTCACCTCTTCGCGGCCCGAAGACTGGACATGGATCACCGAGCGCTGGATCACGCGCTGGAAACCGGCAGTCGGCTTGGATTCATCGCGACCGGATGTCACGAGCCCGGCGAGTTCGCCATCGATGTAATCGACGAGCGATTTGCGCAGCGCATCCACGTCGACATTGCAGGCGCGCATCACGGAGAGCGCATCCTGATCTTCGATGAGGGAAAGGAGGAGATGTTCCAGCGTCGCATATTCGTGGCGGCGTTCATTGGCGAACCCGAGGGCCCGGTGCAAGGTCTGTTCGAGGCTTCTAGAAAACGAGGGCAAGGGAACCTCACTTCTTTTCCATAATGCATTGAAGCGGATGCTGGTGCTTGCGGGCGAAATCCATCACCTGCGTCACCTTGGTCTCCGCGACTTCATACGTGTAGACGCCGCACTCCCCGACACCGTGATGGTGAACGTGGAGCATGATCTGGGTCGCAGCCTCGCGATCCTTATTGAAGAACCGCTCGAGTACGTGAACGACAAACTCCATCGGCGTGTAGTCGTCGTTCAGAATGAGGACACGGTAGAGGCTCGGCCGCTTGGTTCTGGTCTTGACCTTCGTCGCGACCGACGTGCCGTTGCCGTCATCCCCTTGCCCTGGGTTGCGTCGTTTATCGGATGCGATCGTGGTGAGATCGCGGCGGCTCATCGCCTCGTTCGTCACGGCTGGCTCCGACAAATTCAAACGTTGTATCCTCACAAGAACCAAAGGTGCTGCAAAACCCCGTCGCACTCAAGCTTTGCCGCGCGACGTCAACAATGATTTAGGATCGCCTCCCCAAAACAACCAGTGCGCGACATCACGTCTGCGAGAGATGGGCAAGATGCATGCCGTTCGGATGAGCACAAAAGAAAAGGCCCGGCAAAAGCCGGGCCCCGATACGCAGATACTAAGCTCGAAGGAGCGATGAACGCTCTTTACTTCGCGGCAGCCTGGGCCTTCGCCACGGCGCCTTCGAAAGGCTTGTACATTTCCTTGGCAAGGCCCGTATAGAGCTCGCCCATCTTGGTCGCCTGAGCGACGAAAGCTTCGTAGGCCGACTTGGCGTAATCCGTCTGGATTTCGATCGCCTTGTCGAGCGTCTTCACGCCGAGCAGCTTCTCGAGGGTGGCGGAGCCTTCCTCGAACGACTTCTTCGAGAAATCGGCGGTCTCGGTCGCGATCGCCTGGACGCTCTTCGACACAGCGCCGAGGCTCTTCACCGTGGCGTCCATGTTCTCTTTGCCGATCTTCTGGATGTTCTCAAAACCCTGAACCATGACGTTCTCCTGTCTGTTGACGCGGGCGCCGATGGCAATGGCCCCTATCGCATCCGCATGCGATGCATATGTTGCACTGCACAATAAATGTCAAGACCTGTCATTGCGGCGCAAGATGAAAAAACAGCCGTCACGGATTGCTCGCAATTTACCGATTCGTAACGGCGCTAACATTAAGCTTGATTTCAGTGATGTTTTTGCAACGGACCGGCGATCCACGGTCCGATCGAAAGCCAGAAGGCCATTTAGGCATTATTTGAGGGCGCGGCGGATGCTTCGTGTGGGCGTATCGGGTGGCTTCACCCGGGTTATCTCGCTTTTCCTGTTGTGCTCATTGACGACGGCCATGCTGGTAGCGGCTTCAGCCCCTGCCGAAGCGCGGCGGCATCGTCATCATGCACGGCTCTCCAGCAGTGGCGGCTACAGCCCTCCCTACGCGTCGATCATCGTCGATGCTAATACGGGCAAGACGCTCTACGCGGTGAACGAGAATGAGCTGCGCCACCCGGCTTCCATCACCAAGGTGATGACGCTCTATCTGCTGTTCGAAGCCATGCAGGCCGGACGCTTCCAGCTCGACTCCCCGCTGACGATCTCGGCCAACGCCGCGCGTCAGGAGCCCTCCAAGCTCGGTCTTGAGCCCGGCGAGACTATCGAGGTCGAAGCGGCGATCAAATCGATCGCAACCAAGTCGGCCAATGACATCGCCGTCGCGGTCGCCGAAAACGTCGGTGGCAGTGAAGAGCGCTTCGTCGACATGATGAACCGCAAGGCCCGTCAGCTTGGCATGACGAAGACCCATTACGCCAATCCGTCGGGCCTGCCCGATCCGGAGCAGATCACGACCGCGCGTGACCTCAGCATTCTCGGCCGCGCGATCCAGGAGCGCTTCCCCAAGGAATACAAGTATTTCGCGACTCGGAACTTCGTTTACGAAGGCCGCGCAATGCGCAACCACAACCACCTGCTCGGCCGTGTCGAAGGCCTCGACGGCATCAAGACCGGCTATACCCGCGCCTCAGGCTTCAACCTGCTGACTTCCGTTCGTCAGGATGGCCGTCACATCATCGGCGTGGTGCTTGGCGGCCGTTCGGCCGGCGCTCGCGACGCTCAGATGGTTGCGCTTCTTGATCAGCATATCGAACGTGCCTATGCCGGCCGCTCGACCTCATCCGTGCTTGCGCAGGCTGACACTGCCGCTGCCGCCGATGATGAAGAAGAGCGCCGTCCCGCAGCTCCTAAGCCGATTATCGCTCCGCAGCCTGTCGTAGCGCCTCAGCCAGTCGCCATGCCGCAGCCGGTTGAGCGTCCGAAGCCTGCAGTCGTTGCCGAGCTTCCCCGCCCGAAAACGGCTAGCGAGCAGAGGATTGCTTCGGCTGAGCCCGTTTCGATTCGTCCGCAGAGCGGCAGCACCGCCGCGATCCGCACGGCTACGCCATCCGTTACGGCTAGCGTGACACCGTCTGCGCCCAGCATGCGCTGGATCACCGGCCCAAAGCCGCAGTTGCCGCCGAGCCACCTCGCTCAGGTTTTCGACGGTCGTATCGTTCCTCCAGGCGCTGTTCCCTACACCAATTCGATCGCCCAACAGCCGGTCGAGGTTGCGGAGAACCAGCCGCTGCCCGCGGCCGCGTCGGAAATCAAGCCGGTCGCCGTCGTTGAGCCAGCCAAGGTTGAGCCTGTGAAGGGGGAACCGGTCAAGGCCGAACCGGCCAAGATCGCCGCCAGGCTCGAAGCAGCCGGCACGCCTGCGAAGGCCAAGCCGGCCTATACCGGCTGGATCATCCAGCTCGCTGCGACCGACAACGAAGACAAGGCGATGACCCTGCTTGGCGACGTCAAGTCGAGACTGCGCAACCAGCTCCAGGGCGCCGAGCCATTCACCGAAAAGGTCGTAAAGGGCGACACGACCCTGTTCCGGGCGCGTTTCGCCGGGTTCGAGGGCGATAGCGAAGCCCAGGCCGCCTGCAAGGCCGTAAAGCGCGCAGGCTTCAACTGCATCGCCCAGAAGATCTGAGAATCTAAGGCGGGATCAACTGCGAAGGCCGAGTTTTAGGCCTTCAGGTCCCGCCTCGGAAACAAAAGCTTACCAAGTCAAAGCATCGCGCGTGGAGTATCACCGATGTCGGCTCAGCAGGACTTCCTTGGCTTCGTTGATCCGAGCCGCAAGGTACGTCGTCCCCCCGTGGTCGGGATGCAATTTCTTCATGAGCGCCCGGTAAGCACCTCGGACGTCATCAGCCGTCGCGCCCGTCTCAAGGCCCAGGATCTGATAAGCCTCCTGCGCCGTCATTACGGTCGACTGCGTCGCAGCAGCCTGCCGCGCGTACAGATCGAACTCAATGTCCTCACGCCAGCCGGGAAACCGGCGGTCCAGATATTGCTCGAGAAGCCCTGACGCGAGCGGATCGCTCGAAACGCAGAGTTTCATGAAAGCGAATAATTCCTCTTGCGAGAGGCTGGCCAAGGTGCGGCCCATGCTTGGCCCCGCCAGCACCTCCCCCTGCATGATGCCGCTCTGAAGTTCGATCTCGACCGACAAGGCTGCGGTGCGGATGCGCGAAACGGCTTTCGGCCTTGGCTCTTGGCCCGTCCAGCCATCGATCGCGGCGCGCAGACTGTCATAGCCAAGCAACCAGGCGCCGACGCCACCGGCCAGCAATGCCATTTCGAGCCCGCCGCGCATGCCCATGAACGCGGCAAACAGCAGCGCTCCAACGCCGGCAAGCTTGCGGCCCTGTTTGGCCAACGCTTTGGGTGACGGTGAAAGATAACCCTTCCCGACCGCCCAGATCAGGAAAAGCACACCAACGATCAGAAGCCCGGTCAACGCAGAATCATCCAGCTATCGAGACTCAACGGCGCGTACCGGTGCCGGCTTCGAAAATCACCTTGCCGCCGAAATGCACCTCGGCGTCGCCGACCTTCCAAGTATGGCCTTTGCCAGCGGCCTGTTTGTCGCTCTTTTCCGGCTTGTCCTGCTTCATGCCGGTGGCCGGGCGAGGCGTCTTGCAGCCATCGGGTAGCGATTTCACACCAGGCGCGCTTTCGACGGGATCGCAGGCGGCCGCCAGCGCCGGCCCGGATAAGCCGACGAGCGCAAAGCAGACAAGAGAGAGACGAAGCATTTCCGTGACCATTCCCTGCGCCCCCGTATCATCAGCCTACAAGGCGAGTGGGCGGCATTCAATCATCACAGCAGTCCGAGCTGTGTGAGTTCGCGCCTGAGCTCTTCGGGCATTACCGTGAGATCATCGTCGCGACCAGCGATATCCGATGGAGCATCCTTTGCCTGCAGATAGCGCCAGCCTTGAAAAGGTCGCATCGGACGCGGCTCAACCGGATGTACAGTGGATTCCAGCATCAGATGACAGCGGCCGATACCGCCTTCATCGGTAAAGGGGCGGATATCGGTGATGAGCTGCCGGCAGGAAATCTGACCCTTGATCACCCAATAGAGAGAGCCCCGCCCCGAAATCTCGTCCATGCGCTTCGGCACCATTCGCGTGGTATGGCGCTGTTCATAGATACGACCAAGCCGATGCGCATTGGCCTGGTTCTCCTCGATCCAGTCTTCCAGATCGCGGATCGAGTCGCAGCCGACGCAAAGTTTCAGCAGGTGAAGGGGCATTCTGCCGTTTTAATGCTTCATAGCCCTGGGGCAAGAATGAACCGGCAAAGAACCACAGACTTATCACTCGACAAACCAATTGCATTTCACAACCGGCCTTGCTAGCAATTACCAACCGATTGCAAATGACAATCAGATTCTGGAGGAATTTGTGATGCCCAAGGTTCAGGTCAGCGCTTTTTCCGTTTCACTCGATGGTTTCGGCGCCGGTCCCGAGCAAACGCTCGAAGACCCGCTCGGCAAGCGCGGCAAGGAATTGCACCAGTGGTTTTTCGACACGAAGACCTTCAGGGCGATGATTGGCCAATCCGGCGGCCTCTCCGGTATCGATGAGGATTACGCCGCCCGATCCATGGAGGGATTTGGCGCCTTCATCCTTGGCCGCAACATGTTCGGCCCCATTCGCGGCGAATGGCCGGATGGAAACTGGAAAGGCTGGTGGGGCCCCAATCCGCCCTATCATACGCCGGTCTATGTGCTGACCCACCATCCGCGTCCCCCGATCGAGATGGAGGGCGGCACGACCTTCCACTTCGTGAGCGACGGAGCCGAGTCCGCGCTTCGTCAGGCCAAGGCGGCGGCTGGCAACCGCAATGTCAAGATCGGCGGCGGCGTATCGACGGTGCGGCAATATCTCCAGCTGGGCGCGATCGACGAGATGCACCTGGTGATCGCACCAATAATGCTCGGAGATGGCGAAGCGCTCTTCCAGGGGCTCAACCTGCCAGCGCTTGGCTTCACCATCACCGAACGCGTGCCGGGTAGTCATGGCATGCATATCGTGATGAAGAAGGACTGACGCTCACCCCACACGCATTCAGTCTTCGATCGTCAGGATCGGCGCTCCTTCGGCAACCTGTGCGCCGACCTCGGCCGAAATGGTCGCCACCTTGCCTGCGGCACGCGCGACGAGGGCGTGCTCCATCTTCATTGCCTCCACCACAGCCACCTTCTGGCCCTTCTCGACCACGTCGCCTACTTTGACCAAGAGCGCGATCAGCTTGCCATGCATCGGCGCCTTGATCGCCCCGCCTGTGGCCGCGCCATCATGCGCATTGAGGTCGGCGTCAAGCGGATCAAAGGCGCGGACGCGTGTCTGCCTGCCCTTGCGCAACGCCAGCAAGCTGTCGCCTGCGGGAACCACCTCCGTGTCATCGCCTTCAGACAGCAGAACCTGATCGAGGCGGATTGCCGGCCCCGCACCGGCAAAGACGAGATCGAGAGCCAACGGCTCACCATCAGCCTCCACCATCAGCCCGCTGCTGCGCGGCCCTGAAAGCTGGAAGCCGTCCGCGACATTCCACGGATCTTGGAGTGCAACGCCCCGCGCTTGGGTTTCGGTGACAATCCGCGCCATTTCGGCATGAACCAAGGCCAACCCCGCGCCTGCGGCCGCCTTCACATCAACTGCCTGCGCTGTCGCGCCGAGTTCGTCCATATTGCGCTCGATCAATCCCGTATCGAGATGCCCTTTACGGAAATCACCGTGATCGACCAATCTCTTCAGGAAAGCGACATTGGTCTTCGGTCCTGCGACGACCGTCTGGGAAAGCGCCTGACTGAGACGATCAAGCGCTTCATCACGGGTCGCGCCATGCGCGATGACCTTGGCGATCATCGGATCATAGAAGGGCGTGACCTCTCCGCCCTCGACCACACCGCTATCGACGCGGATACCCTCGCCCGTCGGCAGCTTCAGCGCCCAGAGCTTACCGGTCGATGGCAGAAAGCCTTTTTCGGGGTCTTCGGCATAGACGCGGGCTTCCGCAGCATGGCCCTTGATTGCCAGATCAGCTTGAGTGAACGGTAGTTTGCCGCCGGCCGCCACGCGGAATTGCAGCTCAACCAGATCAAGTCCGGTAATCGCTTCCGTGACCGGATGTTCGACCTGAAGACGCGTGTTCATCTCCATGAAGAAGAACCCATCGGTGCGCAGCCCCTTTGAGCCGTCCGCGATGAATTCGACGGTGCCAGCGCCGACATAGCCGACCGCCCTCGCCGCCTCGACCGCCGCCTTGCCCATAGCGGCGCGCACAGCTTCCGGCATGCCTGGCGCAGGCGCTTCCTCGATCACCTTCTGGTGGCGGCGCTGCATCGAACAATCGCGCTCGAACAGATGCACCACATTGCCGTGGCTATCGGCAAAGACCTGGATTTCCACGTGGCGTGGCGCGGTGACATATTTTTCCACGAGCACGCGATCGTCGCCGAAAGCATTCGCCGCCTCGCGCTTGGCCGACGCCAGCGCCTCTTCGAATTCAATGATCTTGTCGACGCGCTTCATGCCCTTGCCGCCGCCGCCGGCGACTGCCTTGATCAGCACGGGAAAACCGATGTTCTCGGCGCGCTTTCGCAGAAAGGCTGGCTCCTGCTTCTCGCCGTGATAGCCGGGGACCACGGGCACATCGGCCTTTTCAACCAGGGCCTTGGCGGCGTCCTTCAAGCCCATGGCCCGGATTGCCGAAGCCGGCGGCCCGACGAATACAATTCCGGCTTCCGCACAGGCTTCGGCGAAATCGGCATTCTCCGACAGGAAGCCGTAACCAGGATGAATGCTGGCCGCCTTGGTCCTTTTCGCGACATCGAGAATGACATCGGCCCGCAGGTAGCTC
>FTCV01001219.1_pt1 | contig 13557 bp, 8 predicted proteins | sample 1639691 | NCBI WGS metagenome assembly FTCV01 (sample SAMEA3914864, study PRJEB12502) | metagenome | biome: forest; material: soil | place: USA | collected 2012-03-12 | depth 0.3 m
GTGTTCAACGTCCCGGTCAGATTGACGATATCGCTGCCGGCGCCGAGATCGCCATTCCCGCGCAACGTGCCGCCCGCATTGACGTTGATCGTGCTCGCCCCGGCATCACCGGTTATCGCCACGGGAGAAGCCCCGACAGCCTGGACTGTGCCGGCGACATTCAGCGTCGAGCCCGCATTCATCGCAAGTGTTGGCGTCGTCAGCGTCTTGCCTGCATCGACTTGCAGAGTACCGGCATTCACGGCGGCGCCGCCGCTGCTCGTCAGGTTGGTCGCAAGCTCAAGCATGCCGGCGTCGACGCGCGTGGTACCGCCGATGCTGCTGTCGATCGCCGAGGTCAGTCTCGTCGTGCCGGTGCCGATCTGGGCGATGTTGCCCGCGCCACTCAAATTGCCCGCGAAATTGAACGTATCGCTGCGATTGAACGAAAGCGTCGAGGTCGAGTTGACTACGACGACGTTACCCGTGCCAGCATTGCCTGATGTGCCGCCATTGCCGATGATCAGGTTCCCGTCATTGATGACGGTGTTGCCGGAATAGGTGTTGTTGCCGGTCAGCACCCAGGTTCCGGCATCGTTCTTGGCCAGCGTCGTTTTTCCGGTCGCGGCGTTCTGATCGATGATCGTCCCGCCCATTGTGTTCAGGCCGGCATTCGTGCCGCCGAGCGCCAAGGTACGCGGCCCGGCGCCGTTGTACTGGGCAGAGCCGGTATTGGTAAACTGGATTGCGCCCGTTCCCGACGATTCAATGTAGCTGACGCCTGTCTGAAGTGTGAACAGCCGATCGGTGGTGTCCCCGCTGCCCGTATAACGAAGCGTCGAATCAGTGCCGATAACGAGGCTCGTGGCAGCACTCGACGATTGCCCGATAGAGCTCACCTGGCCGCCATTGGCCAGCTTGTCGACCGCGAGCACGCCGCCGCTGATCGTCGTAACACCTGTATAAGTACTGGACTGATTCTTCAGCACCCAAGTGCCGGTGCCGCTTTTGGTGAGCGCCGTGGTGCCACTCGCTGGGTTGTCGATGCGCGCAGAAAGCGAGTTGTTGGCCGTGCTAAGGCCCGCAAGCTGCAGCGTGCGGTTGCCGTTGCCCGACATGGTGATGGGCGCGGTGCTCGTAAAGTTGATCGGGCCTGGGCCCGAGGCGAAGGCGTCGAAACCGCCACCATTGGGGCCGAGCGTGAACTGCCGGTCGCTGGTGTCGCCGATACCGTTATAGCGAAGCACGCCGCCATTGAGCACAAGATTGCTCGCAGCCGAGCCGGAGGCGCCGATCGAGCTGTTGCTGCCGCCGTTCGCGAGCTTTGCCACGGCGAGAATGCCGCCGTTTATGACAGTCGAACCAGTGTAGCTGCTGGCGCCGCCGGACAGCGACTGCGCGCCGGCGCCGTTCTTCACCAGTCCGCCGCTGCCGCTGATGGCACCATTGTAGTTCCCGCCGCTGCCGTCGCTGATGGTGAGGGTCGCGCTGCCAAGCGTAATGTTGCCGCCGGTAATGCCCAGGTTGAGCTGACTGATATAAAGAACGGTATTGTTGAAATTGTTGAGGTCCAGCGTCGCGCCGGTTGTGTCCATCCGCAGGCCGCTCGAGCCGAAGGCGCTGGTCGATCCCGCACGCAAAGTGCCGCCATTGACGAAGGTCCCGCCATTGTAGGTATTGGCGCCGGACAGCACCAAGGTGCCCGGTCCTGTCTTTTCGAGTTGGGTCCCTGTAGCCACCCCGCTGAATTCGAGCGTGGTGCCTGCGTTCGACACGTTGATCGCACCTGAGCTTAGCGCAAAGCCACGATCAGTCGTAACGCTGCCTCCGGTGTAGCTCAGGATGCCGTTGATCTGCAGGTTCGTCGAAGCGTTGGTCGATGCGCCAATGTCGCTTGCCTGTCCGCCGTTGCGCAAGCAGCCGACGCTCAAGGTGCCGGTTACGATCGTCGCACCGCTATAATTGTTGGCGCAGCCGCTGAACGACTGTGTGGCGGACGCGACCGTCACACCCCCGGTGCCGCCGATGGTGCCCGAAAAGCTGCCGTTACCGTTCGTCGTCAGCGTCGCCCCGCCCAGCAATACGCCGCCGCCGCCGCTAAGCCCTCCTAATGTGTTGTTGTTGCCGGCCAGATCCAGCGTCGCTCCCGTGCCGACTGTCATGGACCCGATGCCAAAGGCGCTGGTGGATCCGGCGCGCAGGATGCCGGCGCTTACCGTGTTGCCGCCGGTATAATTGTTCGTGCCCGACAGCACCAGCGTCCCGGCGCCGCTCTTGGTGAGGCCTCCTGCCCCTGTGCCTACGCCGCTCATCGTCAGCGTGGTGGCGCCGATTACATCGATAGCTCCGCCGCCGGTGCCGAGCGTGAAGCCGCGGTCGCTGCTGGTCGTTCCGCCGATGTAGCTAAGCTTCCCACCGTTCTGTAGCACAAGATTAGATGAAGCAGTGCCTGCCGCGCCGATACCGCTTGCCTGTCCGCCGTTGGCCAGCGTGCTCACGGCCAGCGTGCCACCGGCAATGGTCGTAGCGCCGACGTAGTCGTTGTTGGCATTGGTCAGCGTCAGCGTGCCCGCACCGGTCTTGGTGAAACCGGCATCGTCGGGACTGGTCACCTGGCCGGAAAATGTCAGGTTGGCAGCAGCATTGGTAACCTCGAAAGCTCGCGAAGGGCCGCCATTGACGAGCGTGAAGCCGCGGTCCGTGGTGGCGGTGCCGCCGGTATAGCGCAACGTGCCATTCTCAAGCACGAGGTTCGATGAAGCACTGGAGGATGCGCCGATAGCGCTTGCCACCCCGCCATTGGCAATGGTGCTGAAAGCAAGCGTGGCACCGCTGACGGTCGTGGCGCCAGTATAGCTGTTGGCTCCAGTCAACGCGACGACGCCCGTACCCGTCGCACCGCCTGTGCCGCCAACCGTGAAAGAGGTAGCGCCGCCATTGTCGACGATGGTTGAGGCAATCGTGAAAGTGCCGCCGCTGTTCTGCTGCACGCCGAGCGCGCTGCCACCGGCACCTCCTGTCAAGGATCCGCCTTGGATGGTCTGATTGGCGGTGCCGACTAGGGGGGAGACAATGATGGTGCCGTCCACGCCCAGCGTGTTGCCGCTGCCAACATTCACGGTGGAAGCGGCGGCGGCGGTGTATTTGAGACCGCCGAGCGTGACGTTCCCGTTCACCGTGCCGAAATACGGCGTGTTGGCAGCACCGCCTTCATCGCTGACTATGTTTCCAGTCGCCCAAAGGGCTGCGTTGTCCTGGTTCACATAGGCAGTGAATGCGGTGATGAAGCCACCAGAGACCTGCGCATAGTCACTGCCATTGACGGTGGCCCAGCCGCCGAGCGCACCATCGGCATTGCTGGTGGCCATCGACGTGCCCGTGCCGATACCGAAATCAACCAGTCCGCCGGTGCGGGTGATGGCGCCGAGATTGACTGCCAGCGCGCCGCCCGCGGCGGCCGTCCCGATGATCCTGTTATTGCCGGCCGTGACGGTCAGGCCGTTGAAGCTTTGGCTGTTGGCACCAGCTGTACCATTTATCGTGAGCGTGCCGCCGCTCATGTTGAGTGCCGACGATCCGGAAATGATGTTGCTGGCGGGCGCCCCGGCCTTCGTGAAGTCCAGCGCCAGCGTGCCGCCACCGATGCTGGTTACGCCGGAATAGGTGTTGGCGCCGGTGAGCGTTTGAGTGCTGGCGCCAAGCTTGTTAAGGCCGCCGCTGCCGCTGATGACGCCGGCATAGCTGGTGCCGCCCGACGTGCCGTTCATCGTCAGGGTATGGCTGCCGAGGTTCACCGTCCCGCCGGTGCCCGCCAATGAGCGCACGGTCAGGTCGAAACCGCCGAGGTCCACCATGCCGCCATTGACGACGAGCGGATTGGACGCCCCGAACGCAGCAGAACTGCCGGCCGTGAGCGTTCCGTTCTGGACCGTGGTGTTGCCCGTGAAGGTGTTGGCGCCGCTCACCACCCAGGCGCCGGCGCCGTTCATCGTCAGATTGCCCGCGCCGGAGATCACGCCGGAAAACGTGTTCGACCCCGCGAAGCCGCCGCCGAGCGTCAACGTGTCGGCGACCCCGCCCGCCACGAAGCTCGTCGGCCCGCTGAATGAGAGCGCGCCGGTGCCGTCGTTGCTGATGGTGCTGGGGCCCGAGATCGTCAGCGTGCGATCGGTCGCCGAGCCCGCTCCCGTATAGCTCAGCCTACCGCTTTGAAAGTTGATCGTGTTGCCGGTGCCGAACGAGCTGTTGGTACCGCTGTTGGCCAGAGTGCCAGCCTTGACGGTGATGGTGCTGATGAAGGTCGGCCCGGTATAGGTGTTGGCATTACCAAGGGTAATGGTCCGACCGGCGTTGCCGCCGAACTGCATGGCACGGGCGGCCGAGGAACTGATGACGCCCAGTAGGTCCATGTCGGCCGATGCTGCAGAAAAATTCATGGTGAGTGTGAAAGCGCCTGCGGCGGCGATGTCACCCGTCAACGTCAGTGTGCCGGTGCCGGCATTCTGGAACGTATTTCCACCACTGGAAGTATTGGTGAACCGCCAGTTGCGGTTGGAGCTGTCGCCATCGCCGAAATAGATGATAGACCCACCCAAGCCGCCACCGGCGCTGACCGCGATCGTGCCCAACGCCGCATCCGTGGGCGCGCCAAGCGAGCTCGCCACGCCAAGATCTGCGACGGAGGTGAAGCCGTTTGTGCCTTGGCCAAAAACCGTTTGGCCGGTGTAATCATTGGCGTTGTTACTGATCGTGCCGGAAACTTGTAGGCCTCCAGCGCCTGTGAAGCGTGCCGTAAGAGCACCGCTCCCGGCGACCGCACGCCCACTGACGATTGTGATCACGCGGCTGGCGGCCAGGGCGCCGGTCGAGCTGATAGAGGTACCATTGGCAAGCGACACGCCATTGCCAGCGTTGCCGAGCGCAGCATCATTCGCGAGCCCAAGCCCTCCGCCCGAGACGGTGATACCACCGGTAAATGTGTTGACTCCGCTGAGCGTGAGTCCGCCTGCGCCTGTCTTGGTGATGCCCGCCGATCCCGCGATGATCGAGCTGATGGTGGTCGCACCTGCCGTGGAGATGGTTGGCGTGGCGCCGGTGAGCGTCAGCGTGCTGCCTGCCAGCGTGTAACCTGCAACACCGAAAGTTAGATTGTGCGCGGTTGTGGGCCCGGCGAGCGTCACCGTTCCGGCCGTGCCGTTGAAGACAGCGTTGTCGCCGCCGACGGCCGCATTGTTCCAGCTGGCCATCGGCCCGGTCACGCCGTCACTGCTCGGATTCCAAAACAGGGACGAGGCGTTCCAGGTGCCGGTACCTCCGAGCCCGACAGCAGTGCCGTTCACATCCCAGTAAAGGTCCGCGGCTGCTGCCCTACCTGTGGCCAATCCCAAGAGCAGCATTGCGGATAGGAGCGCATTGCCCACGGCTGGTGCCGTCACCGCTACGAGATGGCAGCCATGCGGCGCATAGCTCGCGACCTCGCCCTTCCACTTGGTGAGGCGACCGCCGCGCAGGATGCGCCAGCCGGAGGCTGTACTTCCAAGATTTTCAGGCACACCAAGGCCGGATAGACTAGTATACTCGCCAGATTTAGAGAGCAGACGGATCGCCTCGCGATCCAGCAATTCTAGCATACGGTACCCCCCCGCCTGCGTATTACTGACAGCTAATATACAGGGTCGTTACTGCCTCGACTCAGCTATACAGTAGAAACATCCCTGCGGAGGGAATTACCTGCAATACTATTGAGAGCAGCTTAATTTTTGTGCCGCTGTCGCATCCTGGCCACAGTAGCACTAACCGGAGCGGTGCATCTCTGCCCTAGAGAGGAGATGGTTGCCGGGTCGATGAAACTTCGCGCCAAGCAGACTTCGTCAGCCCCGTCACCTGCACGCCAAGACGGAACGCCTGACCGTCGGCGTAAGATCGCGCGTAGTCTTCGGCCTCGAATGGGAACGTCAGGGTGGTGCCGTAGACGGTGACCCGCACCGCCCATGTGGCCTCTCTCATAATCTCGACGGCACGATGTTCGTGCGCAGCCATGTTCTTCCCCAACGTCAGGATGCACCATAGCGAGTAAAAGATACTTTGCATACTAACAATCGACTGCAGGCTTGAATTCGCTACTTACGCCCTCGTCTAGCTGAACCTGCCCGGCTTCGCATCACGTTCTGGCTGGGTTTGAGAGTCACGGGCTAAATTATAAGGATTTTAATTGAATGTTCAAATTACCAAAGCAATATAAGCTATGCCAAATATAAGTCAGGTCTTACACTTGGCCAGCAAGGGCTCCGACTCGGCTCGCTGGTCCGGACTTTCCATGCTACCGGGTCCGCAAGCCGGTCGTAGGGCGCGATTTCCGTGCTTCCGCTGCAGGCTTTCCGCTTGGCGCTACCGGCAGCGCGCAGAATACTCTGCTTCTGAAAGGAACCGCGCTGGCCTCGACCATCACGGTCCTTGAGCTCATGGGTGCGGCGAACCTAGGTCGTGCGAAGACCTTGCGGTCTAGGAGCCTTTGTTCGCCGCAGCGCTCGGATATTTCCCGCGGGCGGCATTGGTGAAGGCCTGCTTCAGCTTTTTTCGAGAGACAGCTTGCTCGACGATATTGATCGCTCAGTTTGGCAGCGCCTCGTATAGGTGAGAAGAGCGCTTCCGCGATCTCACAACGAGACGAGGTTGAAGGGTGAGTTTCTCGCCAAGCATTCTTGGCGTCCGCTTCGGGTGATGGAGAAGGCTCGGTGAACAACCGCGATTGGGTCATTGCGGCTATCGAGCAAGTTTTCGGATATGGTGCCCGACTACAATATCGAGCAGGCCATCCTCGTCTCAGGTGTCGGCCGCGCCCAAGAAAGTCACGATCCGGCGGGGGAACTGAAGATGGGCGGAATCAGCGCGCGGCCTGGTGAAACGCGTAGACGGGGAGAGAGGGCACCGCCCTCTCTCCCCACGATCTTACGGACGAACGCGGATAACCGTCTTTCCGGCACGCCGCTCCGTCGAGTTGAAGGTGGCGACGGCATCATCCAGGCTCGAGATCTTGCCGATATTCGTCCGCAGTCGTCCATCACGGATCCGCTGAACGATCTCGGAAAGCTGGGCTCGATCAGCCTCGACGACGAAGTCAACCGTCAGGCCATCTGCAGGTCGAATATCCGTTGGTCCAACGACTGTCACAAGCGTTCCCCCGGCCCGGACCAGTGTTGCCGATCGCTTCTGGATATCGCCGCCGATGACGTCGAACACCAGATCGACACCGCCGACCTCTTCCAGGGTGTCATTTTCGAGGTCGACGAATTCATTCGCGCCGAAGTCGATCGCCTTCTGGCGGTCGGCGGCGCGTCCGGTGCCGATGACATAGGCTCCGGCTTCCCGCGCAAGCTGCGTCACGACCGAACCGACAGCGCCGGCCGCGCCGTGCGCGAGAACGCTCTGCCCCGCCTGAAGGCGGCCATGCTGGAACAGGCCCTGCCACGCGGTCAGGCCGGAAATCGGCAGGCTCGCGCCCACCGTGAAGTCGACGTCGCCCGGTAGCGGCGCGAGGTTACGGGCCTCCATGGCTATATACTCGGCGAGCGTGCCGTCGCGATGCCAGTCCGCGAGGCCGAACACACGCTGTCCCACAGACAGCCCCGTCGTGCCATAGCCGAGGGCGGTGACGACGCCGGCAAGTTCGTGCCCGGGGATCGATGGCGTCCGGCTGCGAAAAGCCCGATCGGCCCAGGTCGAAGGCCACTCCAGTTCGGTGTTGACGAACCCCGCCGCATGCACTTGCACGACAACATCGTTTATCGCGGCCTGCGGCCCGGGCCGCTCCACCAGCTTCATCCCGGCCGTTCCTTCAGCCTGGTCCGTCACTACGATCGCTTTCATGGGAATTATCTCCTTAGACATTTGTTGGTTTCAAGTAATTTGCAGGCGTGGAAGGTATTCGATCTCTCACACGGTCAGCTATCGGCCCGACGCCTTCCGCGATGACCTTGATGTTGAATTGCTGTGTGATGCCGGCGAGACCGCTGGCGGGCGCTTCATGGTCAGAAGCTCCGTCACATCATGCAGATCATCTGCCGATGAGATGGCAATCGTCAGCCATTTTCCGTCGATGTATGTTTTGGCTTCATCGTAGAGCTTGACCAATTGCGGGCGCCAGACATAACGCCTCTCCTCAAACTTCTCTCGTTCTGCTCCCCCCATGACCACGACGGCCGAAAACCGCTGGTATTCCGGGACAAGGGTGGTGAACGCCTTGGTTTTCTTGTAGCGCAGGGACCAACCGCGGTTCTTGCCGCCGTAGAGCCAGTCCGGCGCGAAAACTCCGGGGTAGAATTCGTCGATCCAGTTCCGCAGCTTGGCCCAGTGCTCGAAGGCCTCCGGTCCGATCCATTCGCGGACGGCGCTGTTATGGGGCTGTGCTGATTTGTCGGTGATCCTGTCGCCGATTTGGGGAAGCATGCTGGTAGGTAAAATCATCAAGAAAACCTCCTGTTCATAGTCCGGCGGAGGCCGGAGGGTTGTGGTGCGGGCGTGCCGAGAGCTTGCAGCGCGCCCTTAGAATGCTGCTCGTGCGACCGTCTCCAGAGCAGGAGGGCATCGCGAGAGCATTGCAGGGCGACAGTGGACGCCTCGAAGCTTTCGCACGATTGTCAGGTCGATCTTCGACAAAGCCTTCTCCCTGGCCAGTGTGGCTCGTTCGCCGTCAAGAAACGCGGTGGCCTGTATGGGAAGGAATTGCAGGGTTTTCAGCCCGATAGAGTTCAGTGCCAGCGTCAAATACGGCGTGAGGAAATCGGGTTGATTGGCTCGGTCGCCGGAAAAGACGCCACCGGAAGCGACGCCGATAAACACCGGACGGTCCCGGAGCATTCCCACCTTCCCGGCCGGTGTCGACTTCATCGTGCGACCGACGCGCAAAATCTGGTCGATCCAGGCCTTGAGGACCGAGGGGACGGTGAAGTTGTGCATCGGCGTTCCGATGACGATCGCATCGGCCGCTTCGACTTCCTGGATAAGCGCCTCGGACAGATCCAGAGCGCCCTTCAGCGGGGCCGCCAAGGTGGCCGGCGACGACAGTGTGACCGCGTAATCAGCCTGGGCGTGAGGCAAGGGTTCAGTCCCTAAATCACGCCGAGTGATGCTTGCTCCGGGCGCAACCTCGAGAAGCTTTGCGACAATCTCCGCCGAAAGCTCGCGGCTATGCGACCCTTTACGTGGACTGGCGTCAATATGGAGAATGTTCATGTGATTGTTCCAATGGCTTCACGAGGTTGCGACAGGACCGAGCTCAGGTCGAGCCGGCCGGGGTAACGGCGGGAAAGTCCTTGTCGTGATCGAACACGTTGTTGAAGAAGTTCGTCAGCGAGTACATCGCCACCAGAGCGACGATCTCGATGATGTTAGCGTCGGTGTAGCCAACCTCGCGGACAGCTTTCAGATCGCCGTCACTGACGTGCCCCCGGGTCTCGATGACTTTGCGCGCGAACTGGAGGGCTGCGTCCCGCCTCGGGTCCTCGGCATGACCCTTCCGAGCGAGAATGACGTCACCCGCCGGCAGCTTGGCCATATGCTCGGCCGTAAAGCTGTGAACCGTCAGGCAGTAGTTGCAGCCATTCACCTCGGAGACCGCAAGGCCGATGCTGTCGCGTGTCTTCACGTCCAGCGCTTTGCTCAGGGAGCCGAGTAGGGTGGCCCACCCGTTGAACGCGATAGGGCTCTGCGCGAAGGCGGCCATCATACTCGGGGTGAACCCGATGTTCTCGGTGAAGGCATCGAGAGTCGGCTTCGATTCAGCCGGCACCTGTTCCGGCGTCAGAACAGCAGTTCTTGCCATCTTATTCTCCGTAACTTGCTGATCTGATTAAGGATTATGCGAAGTCCAGAACATCTGCCACCGGCATGCGCGGCTTCTGCGGCCAGTTGCCAGCTCGCTCCGGCCCGACGGTCAACAGCATGACCGGCACTTCGTCTTCGGCCAGGCCGAACTCGCGGTGCACCGCCTCTGCGTCGAAACCGATCATCGGCGTCGAGCCAAGACCCAGCGAGCGGGCGGCGTAGATGATCGCCGCGGTGCCAAAGGTCGCGGAGCGTACCGCTTCGTCGCGCTGCCGCTGGGGCTGATCGTCATACAGTCCCCGAGCGGGAATTTCCCATTCCGGCACCAGGTGCGCCGGCATGATGCCGGCTTCCACCACCGGTGCCAGGCGGTCGGGGACGGTGCTGGCATCGGCAAGCTGGCCGACGATGATGAAAGTGACAGCGGCGTCGGTGATCGCAGGCTGATTCCAGGCGATCGGACGCAGCCGCGCCTTTGCCTCAGGCGTGCGCACGGCGATGAAGCGCCAGTTCTGCAGGTGGAAGGATGTCGGCGCGGAAGTGCCGATCCGCACCAGGTCGCGAATCTGATCGTCGGTCAGGGTGGCGGTAGGGTCGTAGTACTTGGCGGCACTACGGCTCAGGATGGTTTCGATGACGGCATTCGTCGCGAAAGCTTTTTCGCTCTTCCCCGTCTCCCTATAGATGTCGGCAACCACGCGGGTTGCGGCTTCGGTGGCGGCGATGTTGATGCAGTTCATTGGGTGGCTCCCTCATCAAGGATAACGGAGCCTAATTTACGGGTGCTTGTGATAATTTCGAGACCGAATAAGCTCAATATGATGCGCGAAAGGATCAAGTTGGCGTTGGCCTAGGCCGCGCGTCTACTCGCCCTTGTGCGCAAGTCGCCGCCATTCCCCCGGCGTCATTCCCATCCTTTCGGCAAACGCACGCCGGAATGCCGAAACGGATTGATACCCAATCGTCTCGGCCACAGCCTCGGTGCTGATCGCTGGCTTCTTCAACTCGTTGGCCGCCAGACTCATGCGGAGATCGGTCAACAAATCGAGGGCGGAGCAACCCAGCCTGTCTTGAAAGTGCCGCATGAACGTGGCCCGCGACATGCCGCACATGTCCGCCAGATCAGGCAGTTTCCAAGACCGCGCTGGATCGGCAAACATCGCCGCAATCGCTGGTGCCAGCCGCGGATGGCCGGCCAGGGCCAACAAGCCTTCGGGCGCTTTCTCGGCTTCGCTCGCCGAGCGCAGCACCAAGGTGAACAGGGCCGAAGAAAGCGCGTTGAGAATGGCCCGTCCTCCCGCTCTGTCGCCGGCAGACTCCATTCGCATCAGCCTCACCAGGCTGGCCAGTTGGCTGGAAGCGTTGCCGAGGCCGTCTTCCCCATGGCTGTCCATGGCCCGCGCCACCAGATTCGCAGGCATGTAGTTGCGGATCAGGCGATCATGAGGCGGCGCAATGAAAAATCGCCCGCACAACAGATCGAGTTGCTCGCCCTGGCCATCGTTCTCGCTCAGCGTCCATCCGGCAGACCCCCGGCTTTCATGGGTACGGATTGGGGCTTGCCCGCTCCCGTCGTGCAGCACATGCTCCGCGCCGTGAGGCAGCAGCACAATATCTCCGCCCATCAGCTCCCTTGCCGTTCTCGTTTCCGGATCCTCGAAAATGGCCCGGCCCTTGACGATGACGTGGTAGGGAATTTCGTTCGCGGCAGCCCTGGTCCAGGCAACGCGCCACGGCGCACCGTAGGCGCAGCGGACTTCGAGCTGGCCGGTAACGGTAATGATTTGCAAGAGATGGCTAAGCCAGTCCGCTTCAGACATTGGACCTCGAAAACCGGAAATGGTGAAACATCATATCGTAAATGTGCATTGGTTCTACTTTTCGCCCACGTTTGCAAACCTGGCTCCACACCGGGCCTAGATCGTCAGCGAGCCACCGAACGCCCCCACGATCGGAGCAGTCGGCCTGTATCAGACGCCGCCACAACGTCCGGTTACGACCCCATTACCATGCCCTCACCATGGCAACGATTGGGAAGTTGGCAGGGGTCGCCGCTCAGCGGATCGACAGCTTCAAGAAATCGCCGAGGTGACTTGAATGGCCGAAACCGGGCGCGAAGCTGCCATTCGTGATTGGGGCTCGTTTGGAGTCTATAATCAGAGCAGCTTTTGAGAACGCTGACGCTTGAAGTCGCCGATCGCCGACTTCAACTCTGGCTCGGACAGCCTTTTAGTTTTGACAGCCGTGTAACAAACTGCGTAACAAATTAAGGAAAAAGAACAATCTTTTCAGCGTCATAGCCGTCGAATCGAAAGACGCTCTCTCCGCCATCCTGCTTCGCTCTCCGAGCTTCGCAGGATCGGCGCAAACGCTGGCACGAAGCAGGATACCCTCGGAAGCTTCAGCGTAGAAGGGCCGGTTCGAACTTGCTCCCGTCGTCTCCGCCAGTCATCCTCCCAAAAAATCGTTTGTTTTCATAAACTTGATGTAGCGACCGACGAGCTGGAGAGTGGGCTTGCCTGCAGCCCGCCCGGACCGCGGGCGAAGATCGCCGGCACCTTCAAGCGAACCTCTGCGCGAGCTGAGCTGTGTCCGCGATCGGCCGCAGACCGGTTGCGACGACCGACACCCGGAATTTTCCTGCCAATGCCTCGTCGAAGATGGCGCCGACTATGATGTCGGCATCGGCGTCGACCTCTTCCCGAATGCGCGTCGCGGCTTCATCGACCTCGAACAGGGTCATGTCCATGCCGCCGCAGATCGATACGAGCAGTCCCCTGGCACCCGTCATGGAGGCTTCGTCGAGGAGCGGATTGGCGATTGCAGCCTCTGCGGCCATCCTTGCACGGCCCTCCCCCGAGGCCTGACCCGTTCCCATCATAGCTCGGCCCATGTCCCGCATCACCGACTTCACGTCCGCGAAATCGAGATTGATCAGGCCTTCTTTCACGATGAGATCCGTGATGCAGCCGACACCGGCGTAGAGAACACGATCCGCCATGGCAAATGCGTCGGCAAACGTTGTCCTGGCGTCGGCGACCCTGAACAGATTCTGGTTCGGGATGACGATCACGGTATCGGCGCTCTCGCGCAGGCGCTCTATGCCTTCCTCGGCGGCCTGGGTCCTGCGCTTGCCCTCGAACACGAAAGGCTTGGTAACGACGGCCACCGTCAAAATGCCGGCATCGCGCGCCGCACGCGCAATAACGGGTGCGGCGCCGGTCCCCGTGCCTCCCCCCATGCCAGCGGTGATGAAGCACATATTCGTTCCCGCCAGATGATCCATGATCTCGTCGATGGATTCCTCCGCGGCGGCGCTGCCGACATGGGGCAAAGACCCGGCGCCCAAGCCTTCGGTCACATGCGCACCCAACTGGATCAGTCGCGACGACTTCGACATGGTGAGCGCCTGGGCATCGGTATTGGCAACGACGAACTCGACGCCCTGCAAGCCTTCGGCGATCATGTTGTTGACGGCGTTTCCGCCAGCTCCACCGACTCCGACAACGGTGATCTTAGGCCTCATCTCCAGGATTTCCGGCTTGGCGGTCATTGTGATCCCTCTATGCAAAGCGGCCGTTTTTTTCACCGCCGCGCGACCATGCTGAATCGGAGCAACGGACATACGAATCAGGCGATCCCCACCGGTACCAAGGAATCAGAGCAGACGCCCCGCCGCAAGGTCGGATGCGGATGATCGCGAGCCTTCGCCCCGGCGCCATCGCCCTGCGCCGGCCGGGAATGGAGCTACAGCGA